>WNFC01028220.1_pt1 | contig 12331 bp, 7 predicted proteins | sample 5400541 | NCBI WGS metagenome assembly WNFC01 (sample SAMN13153342, study PRJNA577476) | soil metagenome | isolation source: 120 cm saprolite under Douglas fir tree site 2 hole 2 replicate 1 | place: USA:California | collected 2015-04-18 | reverse complement strand
GGAGGTTGGCGGCGCGTCTGGCGACGCAGGTCATCAAGGCTTACGTGGACAAGCAGCGCCGCACGCCGACGAAGATGGTGGAGAAGCCAAAGGCTGGAGGCGAAGTAGAAATGGGAGGTGTGTGGACCGTACCTGCCGCCGAGGGAGACAAGGAAGTCCTGGAGGGTGGGCGATTCCTCGTGTCCCTGCCGAGGAAGTCGCTGCCGATTGCGACCGTGGCGCCGGGGCTGGATTGAAATCTATGTTTCCGGAGTTTAAGACACGAAAGGCAGTCTGGACGAGAACTCCCTTTCAGGCTTGTGATAGTGCTCGCGGGCAAGGGGTCCTTCGCGTTGCTCAGGATGACAGAATTGAGAACCGAGAACCGAGAAGTGAGAACTGAGAACTGATGTCACGCTACGTTTCATTTCGCGATTTTGACTGGCTGCTGCTGGGCTTCGTGCTCATCATCTGCGGTTTGGGCGTCATGGAGATTCAGAGCGCGACCGTACATACGAAGTTTGCCGGTTCCCACATCAAGCAAATCTACTGGGTGTTGGGAGGCGTGGGGGCGATGTTTTTGGTTAGTCTGGTGAATTATCAGGCGCTGTTGGACAGGATCCACTGGTTCTATATTGCTGGCGTCGCCTCACTGATGGCGGTCATAATTTTCGGCCAGAAATATCTCGGGGCGCGGCGCTGGATCAAGATGCCTGGTGGTAACCATTTCCAACCTTCGGAATGGGTGAAACTCATTCTCATTTTGGCTGTGGCCAAATATTTTGCCGACCTGCAGCAGCGGGAGCTTTCCTGGCCCGATTTCCTCAAGGCGGGGGCCATCGTCGGATTTCCCATGTTGTTGGTTCTGGCTCAGCCCGACCTGGGCACGGCCCTCACCTATTTGCCCATCGCCATCATGGGCGTATTTTTGGGAGGCCTGCAGCTTCGGCAGGCGCTTGCCGTAGGTTTGCTCGCGGCAGTGGCCGTCGGGGCAGTTTTCTTTACCCCACGGGTTCACGTGCTGAAGAGCTACCAGAAACAACGGCTGACCAGTTTCCTGGAGCCTGACGCCGATCCCCAAGGGTCGGGGTATCAAGTTACGCAATCTCTGATTGCGGTGGGTTCGGGAGGCCTGTGGGGCGGTAAAGGCTCGCAAGCGCCCGACCGCGCTGGCACTTTCGTGGTGATGGGTGTGGTGGCTGTGCTTAGCTTCCATATCCTGGTCAACGTCGGCATGGTGGTTGGTTTTATGCCAGTCACCGGAATACCTTTGCCGCTAATGAGTTATGGCGGGTCTTCCGTTCTATTTATGTTCATGGCGCTGGGCATGGTGATGAACGTCCGTATGCGCCGTTTTGTGAACTAGGAATAGGGAAGATGACAGGAAGCAAACGCCGCACTAGCCAGGCGCGGCCAGAAAGAATCTCGATCACCCTCGCGTAAAGAGGGTATTTTTACCGGCCAGAACAGCGATGTGAGGCCGGGCAGGATTGAAGCAAGAAGGTTGCTGGGCAGGGAACGGCCCCCCGACCGGAAACGGTCTGAGAGAGCGGTCACAACCCCGGCGGACAAAAAGCGATCAGTGCAAAAGATTCCCAAGCTTGAGCAACGGATTCGGCCATGGAGGGAACTCCACAGCCCTAGCCGTCCCCTACCCGGGGCCACTGTCGCATCGCTCGATCCTCCCGATCTACTCCCGCTTTCGTCCCGGTGAAGCCCGCCCTTTGTTAGTGGCGGGACCGGAGTGCGAATGAACAAGGAACTATTTGTCTCTTCGACCCCCCACGAGACCAAGGTGGGCCTGGTGGAAGACGACCTACTCGCGGAGATCTACCTCGAACGCGAGAACGAATACACCCTCGCTGGATCCATTTACAAGGGCCGTGTGACCCGCGTGCTGCCCGGCATGCAATCTGCCTTTGTCGACATTGGCCTGGAGCGCGACGCGTTCCTCTACGTTTCCGACTTCATGGAACTGGAGGAGCACGATGAAGATGTGACTGACGTCGTGCCCGCCAATCGTGCCGTGCCCGACCTGCGGCCTCAGGCTCCGCGAACGGAAGGGCAAGCACAAATTGCGGCGGCAACATCGGCCGGAGAGATCAATGAATCGGCAGGCGAAGTTGAGCAAGCCTCCGATCACGCTCAAAGTGATACCGGGGGCCAATCGTTGGCAACCGGTAGCGCTGTGCCGGGTTCATCCAACCCCCCTGAGGATCGCGGTAACTGGCGCGGTCGCAGGCGGCGGCGTGGAGGTCGCGGACGGGACGGCCGTGATCGCGGGCCTGAGCCTCGTTTCGCGCGTCCTACGTCGCAAATGCCCGAGACTGCGGCACCCATCCAGGAATCAAGTCGCCCCAAAGAGTCGAGCTTCAGACGTGAGACGGGCCGCACTCAGCAGTCAGGTCCGCCGCCGGGTTATCAGCCAATCCTGCTACCGGGAGAATCCATTTCGAAGTACCAACGCTGGAGCCAGCCGGGGCGGGATCAAGCTTCGCGAAGAACGGCTGTCGACGAATCCGTTTCTGCAGCTTCAGTGGACTCTCCCGTACCGAGTGCAGCAACTTTTCCGGAAGACGAGCCATTCTTTGCCTCGGCATCAACCGTTGCGGAGCCGCTGCATGAACAACATGACGATTTGCGTGCCGAGCACGACGAAAGCCTTGAGGCGGCATCGACTTCCGTGGACTGGAATCGCGAATTTCGCCGGCCGGAACCCGCTGGCGAGTCCGTGAGCACAGCATCGGCGGCTGCTCCCGCCCGCTCGGATGTGGAATCGGAGGCACACAAGGAAGAGAAGGTTGCCCACGAGCCCTCGTCCATGGATGAGGCGGTCGAGCATCGCGCTCGCGTGGTGGAGGCGGATACACCTGCATTTGCCAGGTCCACTGGAAGGGTGGAAGAAGAAACCATCGATGAAGAGGAAGCCGAAGCCATTCACTACGGGGAAGAAACCGGCGATGACGGGACCTTCGACGAGTTCGAAGAGGAGACTCGTGCCGCCGCGGAGCAAGTGTCCGGGACTCCTGGGCAGGAGATGTCGGCGACCGTAGAGTCAGTCGCTGAAATTCAGGAATCCGCATCTGCGGACGGGGTGAAGGAAACTGGAGCTGCAGAGACTGCGGAAGAGGCCGAAGAGGATGACAGCCAGGAGCTGGAGCTCGAGGAGGCGCAAGCTGAAGCCGAGGCTCTTCTGGATGCCGAGGCCCGGAGCAATGGCACAGTGGATGCCCGGGTGGAAGTGAGAGCTCCGGCCGCAACCGCCAGTTACACGCAGCGCGCGCAGCGTCCTAGGCCCGGCTTTGACCGCCAAGGCGGGCAGCGCGGCCGTCGAGGCGGTGGACGCCGATTCCGGCGTCCCTCGCAGCCGGTGCCGCAGATCAGCGAGCTACTCAAGGAAGGCCAGGAAATTCTGGTCCAGATTGCCAAAGAGCCCATCGGCAAGAAAGGTGCGCGCATCACCAGTCACATCGCGTTGCCGGGACGCTTCCTCGTCTACATGCCGACGGTGAACCACGGCGGGGTTTCGCGCAAGATCGCTTCCGACGAAGAACGCCAGCGGCTCAAACGCATTGTGATGAGTGAGCGCGAAAATGGCCATGGCGGCTTCATCGTGCGCACTGCCGCGCAGAGCGCCAGCGAAGATGAGCTGCGAGCCGATATTCGATTCCTGAAGGGGCTGTGGAACGAAATCAAGACTCGCGCCGAAAATGGCAAATCCCCGGCGCTGATCTATCACGATTTGAACGTAGTGGAGCGCGTATTGCGCGACCAGGTAACGTCAGATTTCTCCGTGATTTGGGTTGACACCGAGCCCGAGTACGAGCGCATTCTGCGTTTCTTCAACCGCTTTCAGCCGGGGTTGGTGAAGCGCGTGAAGCTCTACACTAAGGAGACGCCGCTGTTTGAGCAGTTCGGGCTTGCAGAAGAGATGAACAAGGCCCTCAAGTCGAAAGTGTGGCTGAAGAGTGGGGGATACATCGTAATCAACCAGACTGAGGCGCTGGTGGCCGTCGACATCAACACCGGCAAATACGTAGGTAAGACCGCGCGCCTGGAAGACACGATCGTGAAGACCAACGTGGATGCCATCAAGGAAATCGTGCGTCAGATTCGCCTGCGTGATCTGGGCGGGATCATCATCATCGACTTCATTGACATGGATGAGCGCCGCAACCGCCAGCGCGTAATGCAAGCTTTGGAAGAAGAGCTGCGTCATGACCGGGCTCCGTCAAAAGTCCTGCAGTTTAACGACTTCGGCCTGGTCGCCATTACCCGCAAGCGAGTGAAGCAGTCGCTTGAGCGCACCATCGGCGCGCCCTGCCCGTATTGCCAGTCGACGGGCTATGTGAAATCGGTGACAACGGTCTGCAACGAGATTTACGTGGAGATGCGCAAGATTGCCAAACACCTGGAACACGAAGACGTAATGCTGCGCGTGAACCCGGAGGTGGCGAAGGAATTGAAGTCGAACAACGGCCGCTTGCTGAACGAGATGGAAGAACTCACCAAGCGTACCATCATCGTGAAAAGCGATCCCGCACTGCATCAGGAACAGTTCGACATCAACTAGGCCAACCATACTAGCTTCCCGATTGTGCCATGGCTTTGACGGCTGCGTCAGAGTAAGCGCGTAACTTCTGCACCGACCCATGGATGGCTTTTGCCATCGCAGCGGCATCGCTTTGCCCGGCCAGTTTCGCCGAGCTGCCGGCATCTTCGGTGACCGTGCTGGCGATGTCGAGGAGAACGACCAGAGCGTCGGCGTGAAGCTTCCACAAAGAAGACATGCTTTGACACCGCTTGAGCTCTTCCTTTTCAGTGATGATACGGGCGGAAAGTGAAACCAGTTGTATTAAGGTGCGAGCCAGGTCGGCGCGCAAACTCTTTTCCTCAAGATAGCTGGCGTTGTAGGCGTCGGCTTCTTCGGTTGTGAGGGTCAGGTTGAAGAACCGCATCGGCACCACCTGACGATATTTGGGATCCGCCACGCGGACGAAGACGCGGATGGATTCTTCCACCCGGCGAAGCTTACCTTCTTCCATCGAAATCTGTTGCGGCGTTATTGACGGGGGTTGAAACACCGCCGCTGGAAGGGGTGTTTTTGCCGAGGTGCGCGCCGGTTTCGCGGCTGCGCCTGCACCGCCCGAGGGCCGGGAGTTTGGGTCGCCTGATGACGTCAACAGCGATTTGCGAATGGGGGGGCGCCGGTCGAGTTCCTTCTTGAGCTTGGACACGCGCCGGAATTTTTCCAGCGCGCTGTCATAATCGCTCTGCAACATTTGTCCTTCTTCAATCGCGGCCACGTGTTCAACCGTGACCTCTACACCATCCACTGTACTGAGGATGCTGCCACCCATATCGTCCAGGGCACGCGCGAATACTTTAATCTCCCACAACGCCTTGACGAATAACTCATCGAATCTCGCACCGAACGCGGCGTTGTAGGCCGAGACCGTCGCCAACACGCCGGGATGATAGAAAGAAGAATCGAGCCATTGCTTCAGTTCGCGCACCCGCGAAATGATTCCGGAGTCGATCAGCGCGTTGAAGGCACGAAAACAGCCAATCTCTTCGCGCAGAGGATCAAAGCGCCGCAGCAACTGCACGTGCTCTTCGGGGAGGGAGGGAACATCGGTGTCAGCCAGGATTTCAATCAGCGCAATCTCGAAAGGAGAAAGCGGCAGCGCGCCATCAAGGCCATAGCCGCGTTGCTCCCACTGGCCTTGAACCCGAGGATGGCGATAGAGAAAAGTGGCGATCAAGTCAGTTTTGTCGCGGTTGATATAGCTGGGCTCGCGGCGGCGAACAAAGTATCGGAGTAAGGCCTCGGCGACTTCGGAGTCGGTTTCAGGAGTGAGTGCCTGGCGCAGCATGGCGGGGGTGATCGCCATATCCAGCAAGTGCAGCCAGCGATACATCCGGGAAAGAGTCGTGGGAAGATCGCGCTCGGAATGCCGCAGCGAGTCCTCGTCGAGGCCTGCGGGAATGGGCACCTCGCCGCCCAAACTTGCCCACATGAGCTTCTGGTAGAAACCCTGGACTGTCGCCAGAATACTCAGCTCAAACTTAAGATCCTCAGCCAAACAGGCTCCTGAGAGCGGGATTTCCCCCCGTCATTATTAGGAATTCTTTACTAATGTCTAAGTAAAGACGAAAGTCACTTTGGTCGCAAGTTACCAGCGGAGCGACACCGTCACGCGAGGTATTGCGGTTACCGCGGTACATGAACTTCCGGGGGAGTGTGAACGTGAGCCATCAGAAAACGACAGTTTTATTGCCGTACACGAGGACTCGGTTTTCGATATGCAGGCGGACGGCGCGGGAGAGGACAACTTTTTCCAGGTCGCGGCCCTTGCGAATGAGATCTTCGACCGTATCCTGGTGTGAGACGCGAACAACGTCTTGCTCAATGATGGGACCGTCGTCGAGCACTTCGGTGACGTAGTGGCTGGTGGCGCCGATCAGCTTTACACCCCGTTCGAACGCTTGATGGTAGGGGCGGGCGCCCACGAACGCGGGCAAGAATGAATGATGGATATTGATGATCCGCTGCGGATAGCGGTTCACGAAATTGTTCGAAAGAATTTGCATGTAGCGGGCCAGGACCATGAAGTCCGCTTTGTGCTCAGTGATCAGGGCCTGGATTCGTTCCTCTGCCTGGTTCTTGTTGTCTTTGGTGATGGCGACGACTGCGTAAGGAATCTTGTGGAAATCGGCGAGCGGTTGATTGTCGGGGTGGTTGGAGATGATCAGCGGAATGTCGCAGGCGAGTTCACCGCTCTGGTGCCGATACAGAAGATCGATCAGACAATGGTCATACTTGGAGACAAAAGCAATCATGCGCGGACGCTGGGACGACTGCGCCAGACGCCACTTCATCTGAAACTTCTCGGCAACCGGCGCGAAGTGTTTGCCGAAGTCGGCGAGATCGAGGTCGAAATCTTTGGGATCGAACTCGACCCGCATCAGGAAGAGGCCAGACTCTTCGTCGGCGTGTTCGTCGGCGTGCAGAATGTTGCCGTCGTGCCGGTAGACGAAGTCCGCGATGGATGCTACTTCGCCTTTGCGGTCGGGGCAGGCTACGAGCAGGATAGCGGACTTCTTCATGGGGTAGTCCCGGCGTCCGTGACGCTGGCAAGACGTTGCAAGCAACACCTCTACGATATTGTTCGTCGAGACGCCGTTCGCCGCGTCTGGGTTTGTCACTACTTCTTCAGATCCTTCAAGATCTCGCGCGCGGCATTGGCCCCTGAGCCGCCCGTCAAGCCCCCGCACAAATACAAATTCTCAATCGGCGTTCGGTAACGCGCCCAATCCAGCAGCGGCCGCATGGTGAAGAATTGGTCGAGAGCCAGATCGCCGTGGAAGATCTGTCCGCCAGTAAGGCCGTATGTGTCTTCCAAGTCCTGCGGAGTGATGATCTGGTGCGTCAGAATCAGCTCGGGCAGGTTGGACGTGTATTGCGCGAGAGTCTTAACCACAGTCTGTCCCAGCGGCTTGCGTTGAGTTTCCCAATCGCCTTTCAATTTGTAGGGTGCGTACTGCACGTAAATGGACATCACATGTTTGCCTTCGGGCGCCAGCGTGGGATCGGTCAACGACGGAATCGTGGCCTCGAGATAGGGATGCGGCGAGAAATTGCCGTACTTGGAGGCGTCGAACGCCCGCTCCAGGTAATCGATCTCATTCCCGATGTGAATGCGTCCGGTCAACGCGGCGGCATTGCCGTTTTTCAAAGCTGTGAAGTTGGGCAGACCTGAGAGTGCGAGGTTGACCTTCGCCACGGTTCCGCTGCCACGATAGTGCTGAAGCTTCTGCACGAAGTCGGGAGTAAGGTGCGAGGGATCGGTCAGCTTAAGCAGCGTGCGTTTGGGATCGGCGTTGGAAATGACGGCCCTCGCATCGATCTCTTCCCCAGTGGAAAGAATCACGCCGCAGGCCGCCCCGTCTTTCACGCGAATTTCTATGACTTCCACGCCGCTGCGGATTTGCGCCCCCGCAGCCTGCGCGGCTGAGGCCATTGCCTGGGTGAGCGAACCCATGCCGCCTGCGGCAAAGAATGCAGAACCCGCGGGATGCGCGTCTCCGGCTGCACGAATCAGAAGAACCAGGGCGCTGCCCGCCGACCACGGGCCCAGAAACGTGCCGAACACCCCGCGAGCAGCCACTACCGCGCGAAGTAGTTCGGTCTCGAAATATTCGGCCGCGAGATCGGCGACCGCCATCGGTCCCCAACGGAGCAGACGGTACATGTCTTTCTTGCCGAGATTGCGGATGGCGCGGCCCGTCTTGAGCATGCCCCAGAGATCGCCGCTGCTGGGGTGGTCAATGTTGGGCGGCGGCGTAGCGAGCGCTTCGCCAATGACACGGCCCATCTTGCCGAGTGATTCCTGAAACTCGGGATATTTGGCTGCGTCTTTCTGGGAGAAGGCAGCGACTTCCTGCGCGGATTTTCTGGCGTCCTGGTAGAGCGAAAGCGCGCGCCCATCGGGCGTCAGGGCAGTGACGCTCACTTCTGGAGTGATTAACTTCAAGCCATGCTTTTCGAGCTTCAGGTCGCGAACGATGTCGGGGCGGATCGGACCTGCGGTGTGTGCGAGCGTTGAGCAGCGAAAACCGGGATGAAATTCATCGGTAATGGCCGCGCCCCCCACCTGAGGGCGCCGCTCGAGCACCAGCGGTTTGTATCCTGCCTTCGCCAGGTAGAAGGCGGTGACCAGCCCGTTGTGTCCGCCGCCTATGATGACGATGTCGCGCTGGTTGGCCGTGTTCTTGCCGGGCATGCTTAGGCGGCTCCCTTCACGTCTTTGAGGATTTCGAGTGCCGCCAAACGTCCCGGCGCGCCCATGATTCCGCCGCCCGGATGCGCCGCCGAACCGCAAATGTAGAGGTTCTTGATCGGCGTCCGGAACTGCGCCCACCCTGCGACGGGGCGGAGGAAGAACAGTTGCTCCAGCGAAAGCTCACCCTGAAAAATGTTGCCTTCGCTGAGGCCGAACTCGCGCTCAAGATCAAGCGGCGTGACCACCTGTTTGTGCAGGATGATGTCTTTGATATTGGGAGCGTACTCGGCAATGGTGTTGACGACGTTGTCGCCGAACGCTTCTTTCTGATCATCCCAGCTAATACCGGCACGCAGCTTGTATGGAGCGTACTGTACGAAGCAGGACATTACGTGCTTGCCGGGCGGCGCGACTGAAGGATCGGTGAGGCTGGGGATGACCATATCAATGTAAGGGCGGCGCGAAAAATTTCCGTACTTCGCGTCGTCGTAGGCGCGCTCCATGTATTCCACGCTGGGCGAAATTGAAATCGCTCCACGCAGGTGTGCGCCCGGACCGGGCATGCATTTGAAATGCGGCAGGGCATCGAGGGCCATGTTTACTTTGCCGGACGAGCCGCGGTACTTGTAGCGGTTTACTTCTTCGAGAAAGTCGCCGGGGAGATGCTCGGGCTCTATGAACTTGGTAAAGGTGAGCCGCGGATCGACGCTGGAAGAAATCACATCCGCATAGATTTCATCGCCGTTGCCGAGCACGACTCCCTTGGCGCGGCCGCCCTTGACGATGATCTTTACGATGCCCGACTGGGTGCGAATCTCAACGCCCACTTCTTTCGCAGCGTCGGCGATGGCATTCGAAATCGCACCAGTTCCTCCGCGCGCGAATCCCCAGGCACGAAAAGCGCCGTCGATTTCTCCCATGTAGTGGTGCAGCAGCACGTATGCCGTTCCCGGCGAGCGCACCCCGAGAAATGTACCGATGATTCCCGAGGCCGACATGGTGGCCTTGAGCACGTCGGTCTCAAACCATTGATCGAGAAAATCAATGGCGCTCATGGTCATGAGCTGTACCTGGTTGTATTTATCCTCGCCGGAGAGCGCTTGGAAGCGGCGTCCGATGAAAAGCAGTTTCATCAGTTCGCGCGGATTCAGCGTGGCCGGATCGGGCGGCACCATGCTGAGAATGGGTTTCACGAAGCGGCACATGGCCTGCATGGCTTTACCGAACTCGTCGTAGGCTTCCGCGTCAACCCGAGAGTGGCGGGCAATTTCGCGGTGCGTCTTGCCATGGTCGTTCACTCGCCACAAGTGATCGCCGTTCGGCATGGGCGTGAATGTTCCGTCGAGCGGGAGAATCTCCAGGCCATGGCGGGGAAGGTCGAGGTCGCGAATAATTTCCGGCCGCAGCAGCGAGACCACGTAAGAGCAGACCGAAAACTTGAATCCGGGGTAGATTTCTTCTGTGACTGCGGCTCCGCCCACGATGTGGCGGCGTTCAAGCACCAGCACTTTCTTGCCCGCTTTCGCCAGGTAGGCAGCATTGACGAGGCCGTTGTGGCCTGCGCCGATGACGACCACGTCGTATTTTGATTTGGACCCGTTGGAAGCTGCCATATTTACCTTTTACTTCCCGGTGTTCGCTAAAAACCGCAGGGATTGTAGCAGGTGCGGCCGCGAATAAGGGTTCGAATATTGTCTCGGAAACTTCCATCACAGAATGCTTCGTGTCTGCGATGAAAGAGCGGGAGGCCGAAGAAACTGCGTCAGGCTTAGAGCCCGCTGGGAAGGATGGTCCAGCTTCGCAAAGTGCTCAACGACGATGACAGGATTGGCTGCATGTGCGTAGAAAAGTGACTCGCTAATTCTATCGAGAACTGAGTGTTTTGTCTTTAGACCTGCGTGTCAATCCGTGTCAATCCGCCTTCAGGCAAGTTTCCCGCCTCCAAGACCACTGTGATCGCGAGGGAGGATTCGCGAAATGTTGCCGGGCCGAGCATGCGGATCATATAATCTAAGATCACGTAGTTCCCGAGTCAAGCCCAAGGAAAAACACTTTGCCCATTGGAACCGCGTTTCACGAGAGAACATTTCCGCTTTGCCAGAGCCTGAATTATCGCGAGTGGTCGGGTTATTACACGGTCAGCGTGTATGAAGTGCACCACGAGCATGAGTACAACGCTATCCGCAATGCGGCGGCGCTGATTGATATTTCTCCGCTCTATAAATATCTGATCACTGGCAAAGATGCCACCAAGCTGGTGAATCGCATCATCACGCGCGACATCAACAAGGTGAAAGGCGGTCAGGTGATCTACTGCTGCTGGTGCGATGAGCAGGGCAAAGTGATTGACGATGGCACGATTTCGCGGCTGGAAGAAAATGTGTATCGCTGGACCGCTGCCGATCCGAGCCTGCGCTGGTTCCGGCAAAACGGTCTGAACCTGGACGTTCAGATCGAAGACATTTCAGAAAAAGTTGCTGCGCTGGCGTTGCAGGGGCCCACATCGGCAAAGCTGCTCAAGACGGTTGCCGAGGCTGACATCGCGAACCTGAAATATTTTCGTGTGACGCGCGGCGAGATCGCCGGGGTTCCCGTCGACATTTCCCGTACCGGTTACACCGGCGACCTCGGGTTCGAAATCTGGATCCCGTGGAATGATGCGGTGAAGGTGTGGGATGCGTTAACAGAGAAGGGCAGGCAGTTCGATCTTCACGCCGCGGGCATGCTGGCGCTCGATGTGGCGCGGGTCGAGGCGGGACTGCTTCTGATTGAAGTTGACTACACCGGCAGCAAGAAGGCGCTGATACCGTCGCAGAAATATTCTCCGTATGAGTTGGGCTTCGCCAAGATGGTCCATCTGGAGAAAGACAACTTCATCGGCAAGCAGGCGCTGGCGCGCGATCAGAAGAATGGAGTTCCACGGCAGTTGGTCGGGCTGGAAGTGGATTGGACGGAGGTTGAGGCTCTCTATGAGCGATATGGCCTGACGCCGGCGGCACCTACTCAGGCCTCACGAGTAGCTGTCCCTCTTTACTCGGATGAAAAACACATTGGTAAAGCCACGACTACGAGCTGGTCGCCCATTTTGAAGAAGCTGATCGCGCTGGCCAGCGTAGAAAGCGAGTATTCGAAGCCCGGCACTAAGCTGCAGATGGAGATTACGATCGAAGCAATTCGGCTCAGGACCAGTGTGACCGTGACAACGCTGCCGTTCTTTAATCCGGCACGGAAAACGGCTACGCCGGTGTAGAGGTTTGAGAGTTAGTTCTGATTTGTGACTGCGGGACAACGCCCGGTACCTCACACCCAATTTTTGTAGAAGAAGACAGATCGCGGAAGCCGAGAACGCGCTGGGGTTTGTTGGGGTTATCGCTCTCGGTGATGATGGTTGGCTCTCCGCGCTAAGAGGCTGCTCTGTTGCTGGTTCTCTTCCAATACAGAAAGCCGGGTATGCCCAGCAGCACAATCACCGTGCCCGCGAGCGATTCTTTAGGTCGAGTCAGGATCGTATTCAGTGTCCATGCGGTGCCGATAATCACATAAATCGCCGGCAGCCAGGGATAGCC
>WNFC01007098.1_pt1 | contig 12332 bp, 13 predicted proteins | sample 5400541 | NCBI WGS metagenome assembly WNFC01 (sample SAMN13153342, study PRJNA577476) | soil metagenome | isolation source: 120 cm saprolite under Douglas fir tree site 2 hole 2 replicate 1 | place: USA:California | collected 2015-04-18 | reverse complement strand
TTTTCCGCCAGCAACTTGCCCAATTTCATTCGCTGATCGAGTCCCGTGGCTTCCACGACCAACACTGTGAACGGCGCGGGATCCTCGAGGTACGCTCCGAGCTGCGCTACGGCCTCGTCCCGGTTTTTCTCTCCCAGCTTCTCAATTGCCTCTCCATCTTCGAGGAAAACCACCTGCTGCGGCGAAAGCATGGCCATCGTTTGCGCCTGATCCAGCGCCGCTTGCGTCTCCCCGCGCCCAGCCGAATAGCGCGACACCGCCCAGGTCCGCGAAGCTTCTGGCACAAACCTTTCGATCAATTGGGCCCGGCAAGCGTCTCGAAGGTACGCTTCCTCCCCCAGCAAAAGAATGGCCGGAATGAGCTTCCCTTTCTCCAGCCGCTCCACCAATTCTTCCGGCGATACCCGCGCCATCTATTCTTTTCCCCTGTCGAGGCTGGGCGGAATTTATCCTAACCTTGTCGGCAGCCCGGCTTTGCCGTGGATCTCAATAATTCTCCACCACCGCCGCCACCAGCCGCGCCGCAAAGTCCTGCGCCATGCGGTCCAGCGCTGGGTCCTGCTCTTCAAAGAAGTTCTTAACGCTGTTGGGGTTCTTCGCGTCCGTCGAAATCTCGTACTGGTTGCGGAAAACAAAGTTGTCCGTGTGATAGAGAATCTTTCCCGTCTCGCGCTCCTCGAAGGTGACCTCACACTTCAAGGTAATCAGCATGGTCGTCGCGCGCCCCGTCAGCGTATCAAACAGCAGGGGCACTGCTTCCAGACTGAGCACCTTGCCCCGCAGCACCGCGTCGCCGTTCTCCGGCTCGGGTACCACGCGGTACGAGGTCCTCGCTAAAAATTCATGTACCGTAGCGGTCGTTAATCTCTGTTCAATGCGGTAGCTGATCGTCTTGTTTTCCAGCGCCGGCACCGCAATGACGTGGATGCTCTTCGGAAGCGAGCCGCTCCGCGCCGCCACATGATACCCGCAGCCCGCCAATGCCAGCGACAGCGCGACCGGCATCCCCAGGAGCGCCGTCTTTCCCCACCTAAGTTTCATTCCGCGAGTTTCTCCGCCGGCTTCACGGCATCCCAAGCCGGCAATCGAATATGTTCCGCCGCTCCCCAATAGCACAAAGTTCCGTAGTTCCCCGGATCGAACTGCGGAATTCCCGGCTGAATCGCTTTCTTCCAATCGTGACCTCAGCTCCGCTCCCAGCAGCGAAGACGCGCCCGCCATCACGATTCGGTTGGAATCCCGTTCAAACTAAGGCATGCATCACGCGGTCCGCGATACCAACCGATGACGAATAAACCGCGTCAAGTGCAGCGCCACGCCCACAGCCACGTAAGTGCATGCAAGGATCACCAGCGCAATTTCAGAAAACTTCACGATTACGGCAAGCAGGATGAACGCCAAAACGATCGTCAGCGAGGGCAACTTACGTGTCCAGGGAATGTCCTTGAAGCTGTAGTAGCGAATCGTGCTGGTCATCAAGGCGCCAAGCCCTGCCGCCAGTACGAACCACGCCGCCGACCAGCGCCAGTCATGTAGCGGTCGCCCGTTGAATCCATGCACCAGCGCCGCGATGACCCCCGCCGCTGGAGGCGTCGGCAATCCCACGAAATATTTCGAACCGCCCGGCGCCATTCCCTGCACGTTAAATCGCGCCAGCCGCCAGGCGCAGCAAACCAAAAATCCCAGGCAGCACACCCATCCCATATCCGCCAGGAACTGGCCTCGCTGGGTTCCGGCAATCGACAGGCTGCGGACTCCCCAAGCGAAAGCCAACACCGCCGGTGCGACCCCAAAACTCACTACATCCGCCAGCGAATCGAACTGCACTCCGAAATCCGTGTTCGCCCCCAGAAGCCGCGCCAGCCGCCCGTCCAGCGAATCAAACAGAAAGGCTAAGCCGATCGCTTTCGCCGCACGGTCAAAATCCTCCGCCGTCCCCATGTACGCCGCGACCACCGCAAAATAGCCACAGAGCAGGTTCGCCGTCGTGAACAGCGCAGGCACAAGAAAAACACCGCGCCGGACCCGCGCGCTCTTGAAGCGCCTCACTTTGAACGGCATTTCGTGTTGTTCGGGCTCGCCCATGTTTACGATTGTTTCTCCGTCGCTGTTAGATTTGCGTCCGTTTCTGCCGCACCTTCGGCGCCCCATTTACCCGCCACTGGCTTCACGGGCAACAGTGCGAGAACGCTCGATCCGCCTCTCACGTTGTCCCCCACCTTCACAAGGATCTCCGCCTCTTTCGGCACCCATAAGTCCACCCGCGAACCGAATCGTACCAGTCCAATGCGCTCTCCGCGAGCCACCTTTTCGCCGGCCTTCTTCCAGGAGACAACTCTCCGCGCGATCAATCCGGCAATCTGCTTGAACACTATTTCTCCGCCATCCGTCGAGAGCGTGAACACGTTTTGTTCGTTTTCCACCGAAGCCCGTTCCCGCATCGCCGCCAGGAATTTTCCTGGGCGGTATTCCATCTTCGTAATTGTTCCGGCTGCCGGCGACCGGTTCACGTGCACATTCCAGACGGCCAAGAAAATGCTCACCCGCTTTCCCGGCCTTCCCGCGTTCTCTTCCTCCGTCACCACCACCACGCGGCCGTCGCCGGGAGACACGACCTCCCCAGGCTCCGTGGGAATCACACGTTCCGGATCGCGAAAGAAGGAGAAAACAAACAGGGCGAGCAACACCAGGACGGCAGCCGTCACATACCAGTGCAGCAGATAACTGACTCCGCCGAGCACCAGCGGCGGCACCCCAAAGTAATAGCCTTCTTTGACCATGCTTCCCGGAGCAAACCCCAGCGCTTCTGCGCGCGGCATTCCTCCCGCGAGCGCGCATGGTCATTCTACGACAGAATCGCCTGCGATAAAGCCGTTATTGGGTGTAATTGGCACGCGCGCGTAGGATACGCGCGGCAATCCGCTCCATCTCATCCTTGCAGTGGAGCTTCATCTTCTTCAGCTTGATTTCTTCCAGGAGGTCTTCCGAATTCAGGTAGGGCGATTTGGAGATTTTCTGCAGTTCTGCTTCGTATTGCTGGTGCTGCTCTGCCAGACGCTGATACTCGGCGTCTGCCTCGAAGGGTATGTCCCGAGGTGTCCGCTGCGCACTTGCCATGCGTTCCTCCTGACGTTTCCGTGAATGGGATGAGAGTACTACATGAACGCAAGATAGCACTCTGGTTGCCCACGTCAAGGGGGAACCTGTAGGAATTTCGTACTAGACCCCGAGTTTCATCTCCATCACCACCGCCGCCTCTTCCGGCTCCCGGTAATAGCTCGCCCGACGCCCTGTTTTCAAAAAGCCGTGCTTCGCGTAGAACGCAATTCCTGCCGCATTCGACTCGCGGACCTCCAAAAACACACGCCTTACGCCGCGCAACCGAAACTCATCGAGCGCCGCCCTCAGCAGGGTTCCACCTTCTCCTCTTCGCCGGGCCGGCGGCACGACTGCAAGATTCAAGATCTCGGCCTGGTCTGCCACCTGCCGCCCAATGATGAATCCGGTGACTTTCCCGTCGCTTTCGCTAACCAGCGACACCATCCGGCGCCATCCGGAGGACTCCCGGACGCTTGCCTCCGTCCAATTCGACGCTTGCGGCGACTCTTTCAGGATCTCCGTCACAGCCTCCGCGTCGGCGGGCAGAAAGGCGCGGACCGTTGCGGTTACATGCTCACGCTTGGTTTCAGCGGCCATGGGCCGTGTTCCCTTTCCAGAAGATCTCCGCGTCCGACCGCCGCACGTAATTCGCATCCAGCTCCAGCGCGTCGGTGAACCGCCCTTCCGCCAGCGCCGCCAATCCAATCCGCCCAATCATCGGAGCGCGCACGCTTGAAACGCGCTCCACGCTTTCCCCGCGCATCTCTCGCGCTTTCCACGCCTCTTCGGAAACAACGCTTTCCGCATCCGTCGACACCCACGAAATACTTTCGCCATTCGCAAGTTCCGCCGCCACTTCCACAAATTTCCCCGGCGCGATCACCATCTCGTCACCTAGCCGTACCAGGATCGTCCCATTCCGCTGGTAAACAGCCCCAAATACCTGACCGCGCTGCGCATTGGCAAAGGCTGCCACCCAAGCCGTTCCCCCCGGGGCTTCTGCCGCCAATGCCTCCAAACGCGAGACCGCCGCGATCCGTTTCTCGTACACCTCCGCCCAAGCCTTCACGGTAGTCAATCCTACCCGCACCCCGGTAAACGAACCCGGGCCCGCCGCTGCCACGTATGCGTCCACATCCGCCATCCCAAGCCCGCTTCCCTCCAAGCATTCCCGAACCGCCGGGAGCAGCCATGAGGAATAATCCTCCTGCGATTCATGGGCCACGACTTTCAGGACGACCTCATCGCGCAACGCCGCCACACTGCCCCTCGAATCGCACGTATCTATCGCCAATACAATCACATCCACATCCTACCGTACTCTCACCTTCCGCAGGGAATCCTGTCAATCCACCCAGCCGCGGCTCCAAAACGCAAAGAACAATACCCCACGGCCATCGGTTGATTTGCAGCCTTGAACTGTCCCGAATTCGCATGCATCGGCAGGCGAAAAATCGACGACCTGAGCAATTCAACTGCCAAATTTGTACCTAATTTTCCCTAACCTCCTGATTCCACTGGATATATCTTGACTCTTCCAGCACATTCTCATACACTTCTTAAGCATCTCCTAGGGGGCATCCAAAATTTATGGATTACAAGATCGGCGACAAGGTCGTTTACCCGAATCACGGTGTGGGCATTGTTGAACAGATCAGCTACGGAGTCTTAAACGGCAGAACCGAACGTTACTTCATGATCCGCATTGTTTCCAGTGGCTTGCGTGTTATGGTCCCGCAGTCCAACGCCATGACCGTTGGCCTTCGCTCTGTTATTCGTTCCGTTGAATCCAGCAAAGTCCTTGGCTTCCTCGAGAGGGGCAAACTCAACTCTCATCACGACTGGAAGCACCGCTTCAAAGAGAACTCCGAGCGCATGCGCACCGGGTCCCTCCTCGAAGTCGCCGTCGTCCTCAAGAGTCTCGTTTCCCTCAGCCGCAGCAAGCCGCTCTCCTTCCGCGAAAAGAAAATGCTCGAACGCGCCAAGTACCTGCTCGTCAGCGAGATGGCTACTTCCCGCAACACTACCGCCGAAAACGCCGAGGCCACCGTTGTCAAGTCCCTCGCCAAGGCCAAGCTCCAGTTCCCCCTAATGACCGAAAAATTCGAATAGCCCTTGCCGCCTTCGCGGCGCTTCCTTCCCCGGCGGGCAGCCTCGGCTGCCCGCTTTTTTCTTTCCTCCGTGTCCGCTGCGACTCCCCCGCAACAAGACTGTCCTCCTCCGTGGAATCTTTGTTTGGTTCCACCAAAGCATTTCTCCGCTACAATGCCTTTGCGATGGAGCTCACATCGAGAAGGACGGGGCGGTTACCGCAAGTCCATGAGTAGCTGGACCAAAAGTCATCAGAGAAAAATAGAGTCTGAAAAGTCCGCGCGTTTAAAACGCCTACTTTGGACTCCACTTACGTTCCTTGCAGGCGTGACCTTTACTCTCGTGTTGAACCAATGGGTTGTCCCTCTGCTTCCCGGTCCGCATGCAGAAGTGCTCGTAAGGGGGATCCGAGTCATCCGAGGGAGCTTCGCGGGATGCACCGGATACACATTCATATTATCTACGGACGAGGCTGTTAATTCTGCTTACATCAAGATTGTCTTCCCGCAAAACATCAAGGGTTTGAAAGTAGGCTATCCATCAGAAGGGGTTTTCAGCAAGTCCGAGTGGATGCAGACGCAAGTGTGGGACATGGGAAGGAACTCAGGTGGTGAGTGCGATGTGATTCAGGCAGCCGTTAACATTAATGAGGGCGTGTCTTCGATTGCCGTTTCAAATGTCCTCACAGTTCGGACTTCGAAGTTAGCTCCAAATGCGAGTGTCATGGGAGCCGCTGCCGTTTCTACTTATGACTCGGTGTTGAAATTTAATCAGCCAATGTTCGAGGGAGATTACGATTACTCGAAATGGGGACTGACGGTTCGGCGAAAACTCCGTTTTCAGTACCAAGGTGTTGCGGATGCAAAGTAGATTCGCGCCATCCTTAAGCCCACGCAGGTGTAGAACCGGAGCAGGCACAGGTGCTATCAGCCGGCCCCGCCCGGCAAGACAGGAGATTAAAAACTAACTATCCTCCCCATGCGGCTTATCCCACTAGCTCCCATCCCCCTCCACCCTGCCTTTCAATCCGCAGGCACCCAGCCCATGGAAAAACGCACGCAACCCAAACGTGCGCGCTGGCGTTTCTACGAGCCACAAGTTACTCCCTCCCTCGAGCAAGCGCACAAAGCGTGACGCCCGCTTCGCGCAGAGTCCGCGCCACCGCTCCAGCAATCTCCGGCGCGCCCGGAGTGTCTCCATGGATGCAAATCGTCTGCGCGTTCACAGCCACTTTGCTCCCGTCGCGGGCAACGACTATCCCTCGCTCCGCGATGCCTAACGCCTGCCGCCCCGCTTCCTCGGGGTCGCGGATCAGCGCATCCTCAAACTTGCGCGAGCGCAAGCTCCCGTCCGGCTCATACCGCCGGTCGGCGAACGCTTCCGCAGCGACTCCAAAGCCCGCTTCTCGAAAGACATCCAGCATCGGCGACCCGGCCAGGCCCACCAGCACGACATCCCGGCTCAATCGCGCGACGCCCTTCGCAATCGCTTCCGCAAGCTCACGGTTGCGCACCGCCTGATTGTAAAGCGCTCCGTGCGGTTTGACGTGTGTTACCCGCGCCCCGCAGTGCGCGGCAACCCCGGCAAGCGCCCAGACTTGCTCGTACACCGAAGCCACAATCTCGTTCGCTGGCAGTTTCAAGTCCAGCCTCCCGAAATTGGATCGATCCGGATAACCCGGGTGCGCCCCGATCGCCAGCTTCCAGCGGAGCGCCTGCTCGATCGTTGTCTTCATAGTCTGTTCGTCGCCCGCATGTCCGCCACACGCGATGTTTACCGATGTGAGCGAAGGCATCAGCGATTCCTGCGTGCCGTCCGCAATCGCCTCTGGCAGCTCGCCCATATCGCAATTCAGATCGATCGTTCGATGAGCTCGCTTCATTCGAAAATCAGCTCCTCGGAAGCCATCAGTTCTTCCTGCTCTCTCAAAAGGGCTCGCGCCGCTTCCCACTCGACGCGTTCAAATCGAATTTCATCCCGCGGACGAAGCTGCCCCAGGCTGTGAAAATCCGCGGAAATCACATTGGCAATTTTCGGATATCCACCGGTGGTTTGCTGTTCCACAAAAAGAATAATCGGCTGGCCTCCCTCCGGCACCTGAACGGCCCCAAGCGCGACGCCCTCGGAAATCATCTCTCCGCCCCAAGGCGCCGGAATGGCCGCGCCCTGCAATCGAATCCCCATCCGATTGGACTCCTCCGCCACACGATAGGTGCTCTCATAAAATACTTTCTGCGCCGCTTCTGGAAACCAGTCGTTCTGCGGCCCCGGCGTGACGCGCAACACCTTCCGCCGCGCAAGCCGCTCACATGCCGTGGTGCCCAGCGTTTTCACTCGAAACGAATCTTTTGCCGGCCCAATCTTCAGCACGTCTCCCTCCCGCAGTGCTCTGCCTTCATGCCCTCCAAGCCCGCTTAAGAGGTGCGTCGACGCGCTGCCCAGAAAAGGTTCTACCCTAATCCCACCGCGCACGCACAAATAGCACCGCGCTCCGGACCGCGTCGGACCCACCTGAAGCGTTTGGCACAGGTTCGCTAGAACCGATTTCCACGGCTCGACAGGCACACCGTCCAAAGTCGCGTCAAAATGGGAACCTGCTAGCGCGATGACGGCACCCATCCAAAACCGGAATGAGCCGCCATGTAGCGTCATTTCCAGCCCGGCGGCGCCCTCCGCGTTTCCAACCAACCGATTCCCAATCCGCAGCGCCACGCGATCAGCCGCCCCCGAAGCGGAAACTCCCGTAGGCCCGAATCCTTCTCGCCCGAGATCTTGCACCGTAGTGAGGAGGCCTGGTTCTTGCACATGGATCACGCGCATTCTGTCTCCAACTCCGCAAATCGCTCCGCTTTGATCGGCGTAAACCGCACGCGATCTCCAATGGACAACAGGCTCAAAGCGTCCCGGTCTGCCCGGAACATCGCGAGAGGCGTGCGCCCAATCAATCTCCACCCGCCCGGCGTGGCGAAGGGATACACTCCGGTCTGATTCCCCGCGATCCCCACGCTGCCGGCAGGCATCCTTTTGCGCGGCGTCGCCAGCCGTGGAGTCACCAGCGCTTCAGGCAATTCGCCGAGGTACGCAAATCCCGGCACGAAACCTAAAAAATACACAAGATACTCCACCGAAGCATGCAACTCGATCGCCTGCGCCTCCGTCATTCCGCGCATTGCGCACACCTCAGCCAAATCCGGACCATACACTCCGCCGTAACATACCGGGATTTCCACCCGCCTCGGCTCCGGAAGTTTTGCCTCTTCAAGCCGCTCGAGATACCCCCGCAGAATTTCTTCCACTTCCTCGTGCCGCAACTGAAGTGCATCGAACTTGACCAGCAGCGAGCAATACGCGGGATGAAGATTGCGGACCCCCGCAACCGGCTCCAACTGAAGAAGCCGCAGCAGTTTCCTGACCTTTTCATTCGCTTGGAGTGTAATTTGACTCTGTAGAGGCCGGGCGGAACTTGTCCCGCCTGTCCCGGCCTTGTCGGGGACCTTGTCGGGAGCCGTGCCCTTCTCACGTTGGAGAGGCCGGGCTTCAGCCCGGCCTTCCCTTTCAGGTTGATCGAAGTAAACCAGCAGCGATTGATCGCTAGCAAACTGAAATCGCGCTCGTTCGCTTGCCGCCGTGTCCATGCTCGCGAAAGTATATCCCACGCCGAGGTGTCTCTAGTGGGCCAGGCATTCTCGCCTGTCTCCTTCACTCGCGTTCTCTGCGCTCTCCGCGAACTCTGTGTTAAGTCCTGCCTGCAACAAAAGCAGAATTAACATTCAAGTGAGGGGAAGGCCGGGATCGCCGTTCAAAGTAACATCCGCGAGGATGCCCGCGCGCAAGCGGGAATATGCTGCGGCGGCAATCATGGCAGCGTTGTCAGTCGAGAGGGCACGGCTCGGAAAAAATACTTCAACGCCGGCGGATTTGGCGCGGTCCTCGAACGTCGCGCGCAATTGACTGTTGGCCGCCACGCCACCCGACACAAGAACGCTTTCCACACTCAACTCTTCCGCGGCGCTCATCGTGCGTTCGACCAGATCGCGCACCACTGCATTCTGAAATTCGCGCACCAGCGCCAGCGTTTTCGGACTGCACAGCGGCAGCAACTGCTCGAATTTTCTCTCGCCGCGTTGCAGGGCCTCTTGACGTGCGCGAATCTCTGGCTCGTATTCGGGATGCTCCCGCACATGATAGAGCACCGCTGTTTTCAAGCCGCTGAAGCTGAAGTCCAGCGCATTCCCTTTCATCTTCGTCGGACCGAATTTCACCGGCGCGGGCGCGCCGTTGGAAACCGACGCCAGCCGATCGAGAATCGGCCCACCGGGATATCCAAGGCCCAAGAGCTTGGACACTTTGTCGTACGCTTCTCCCGCGGCGTCGTCCCGCGTCTGACCAATTTTCCGATACCGCAAACGCGCGCCGGCGTCCTGCGCGTTCGAATCTTCCGGCTTCACTTCATACAATACCGTGTGGCCGCCCGAAACAATCAAGCACACCGCGGGCAATTTTGCCGCGCGCCCTGCCTTGTGCGCTTCCAGAAAAACCGCGTGAACGTGCCCCTCGAGATGATTCACCGCTACGAGCGGCTTTCCCAGCGCCTGCGCCAGCGTTTTTCCATAAGTAATTCCAACCAGCAGCGCCCCCACGAGGCCCGGCCCTTGCGTCACGCCAATGGCATCCACATCCGCAAGCTTCATCCCCGCTTGCTCCAGCGCTTCGCGCACCACCGGTACGATCTGCCGCAAGTGTTCGCGCGACGCCAGCTCCGGCACCACGCCGCCATATTTCCGGTGCACATCAATCTGCGAAGCTACGACGCTGGACAGAATCTCACGCCCGCCGGCGACCACGGCCGCCGCCGTTTCATCGCACGACGATTCAATACCCAATATGCGCGTGATCATCGCAAGGCCGTCGCCGTATCTATAGTTTCAAGCTCTTCAGGTACTCACGGAACTCGCCGCCAAACTCCTGATTCTGCAAGGCGATCTCCACCGTCGCTTTCAGAAACCCAAGTTTGTCACCGGCATCGTAGGAAACGCCGTCGTAGATATACGCCCAGAGACCATCCTCTTGCGCCAGGATGCGTAACGCGTCAGTCAGCTGGATTTCATTTCCAGAGCCTGGCTTGGTGCGCTCCAAACAATCGAAAATCTGAGGCGGCAAGACGTAGCGCCCGGTAATAGCCAGATTGGAAGGGGCCTTATCCGGCTTCGGTTTTTCCACCAGATCGCGGATTCTCAACAGCCGCGCTCCGAACGGCGGCTGCGGCGCCGGTTCTGCATCCACGATGCCGTAGAGATGGGTCTTCTCCTTGGGCACTTCTTCGACGGCTATCCCCCCCACGCCCGTTGCCGCGTACACATCGATGAGCTGTTTCGTGGCCGGATTCTCGCCGGGGATCAGCACGTCGCCGAGCAAAACCGCGAAGGGCTCATCGCCCACGAGATCTTTTGCCACCAGCACGGCGTGTCCCAGTCCCAGCGGCTCCTTCTGCCGCGTATAACTTACTTGCACCATGTCACTGATCCGCCTCACCATCGCCGCCTGATCCTTCTTTCCTCTTTCCTCCAGGAAGCGCTCCAGCGTGGGCGCAGAATCGAAGTGGTCTTCGATGGCATTCTTCCCTTTCCCGGTCACGATAATGATGTGCTCGATCCCGGACGCAACGCACTCTTCTGCCACGTACTGAATCTGCGGCTTATCCACGACCGTCAGCATTTCCTTGGGCTGCGCTTTTGTCGCGGGCAAGAATCGCGTGCCTAGTCCCGCGGCCGGCAGAACTGCCTTGCGCACTCTGCGCCCTGCGACGTTCTTTGCCTGCGTTGTGTCAGCCATCTAGTTCCTCTCTCGAATTACTTCTTCTTCGCGGGCTTCTTTTCTTTGCTCTCTTTCGCATCTTTGGAAGCTGCTTCCTTGCTCTCCGCTTCTTTGCTCGCCGCTTCTTTCTCTTTGTTCCCCGCTTCTTTTGTTTCCGTGGCAGGCTTGTCCGCTTTGTCGCCGTCGGCGGCGCCGGCCTTCTTTCCACCATATTCCGTTACGTACCAACCCGCGCCTTTGAATTGAATCGAAGGCGCGGTGATTACCGATCGGACTTTGCCGCCGCAGTGCGGGCATTTTTTCAGTTGCGGGCCGGAGACGTTTTCAATTTTTTCCGTGTTGCGGCCGCACTTGAGGCATTTGTACTCGTACAGGGGCACTGACGCTTCTCCCAGGTTGTGCTTAAAAATAAAAGTATAGCATTGCTCTTGCGCGCGAGCCCGGTTGGCGCGCGGAACGCGTGCTAGCGCCGTTCCAACTTACCTCGCCTAAGTCTGCCCACTGCGCGTTTCTCGCTGTCCTGCAACATGCAAACCCCGAACGAACAATTTCGCGGTAACGCCCTGATAACAATAGCCTGCACGAGGCTCGTTCGGGGCAAGTGTTCATGTGGCAAGAATAGTTGGAACGGCGCTAGACTCGTGAGCATGAGCGCGAAGACTCCTCCCCCCAGGCCGGCGGAGGCTGCGAATTCGGCAGCCGGCGGCTGCCTTTATCTTGTCGGGACGCCGATCGGAAATCTCGAAGACATCACGCTTCGGGCGCTGCGAATCCTGAAGGAAGCCGACGAGATCGCCTGCGAAGACACGCGCCACACCATGAAGCTGCTCACTCACTACGACATTCACAAGCCGCTGGTCAGCTACCATGAACACAATGAGATGACGCGCGCGCCGGAGCTGGTCGTGGCGCTGGAGCAAGGCGCGAAGATTGCGCTGGTGAGCGACGCGGGGATGCCGCTCGTGTCGGACCCCGGCCATCGGCTCGTTACACTCTGCCTGCGCCATCACATTCCTGTCGTGCCGATTCCCGGCCCGTCGGCGCTGCTCGCCTCCCTTTCCGCTTCAGGCCTGCCAAGCGAAGAATTTCTCTTCGTCGGCTTTTTGCCGGCGCGCAGCGGCGAACGGCGCCGCGCCCTCGAACGCCTGCGCATCGAGGACCGCACCATCATTCTTTACGAAGCTCCGCATCGTGTCGCGGAGTGTGTTGCTGACGCGCGCGAGGTGCTTGGCAATCGGAGCGCCTGCATCGCGCGTGAAGTTACGAAGATGCACGAAGAGTTCCGGCGCGGCAGACTCTCCGAGCTCTCCACGTCCCTCGAAGAGCGG
>WNFC01007095.1_pt1 | contig 12332 bp, 10 predicted proteins | sample 5400541 | NCBI WGS metagenome assembly WNFC01 (sample SAMN13153342, study PRJNA577476) | soil metagenome | isolation source: 120 cm saprolite under Douglas fir tree site 2 hole 2 replicate 1 | place: USA:California | collected 2015-04-18 | reverse complement strand
ACCAGAACTCAGGTAGCCCCATTAGAATGAACGCTAGCAAGCCAATCGTAAAAATGGTTCCGGCAATACCACCGTAAAACTGGACCTTATGCATAGTGATTCCAGGATGCCATTTTGCGTTGCGAAATCTTCGTTCCATGGCCTGGCTCCTTGCAATGTAGCTGGTTAAATATTACTCCCACTTCCTGATGTCAAAGCACCTCTTTTTGCCTTCAACTCGCCCAGGATGCGGTTTACCTGGTCCTCTTTCTCGAGTTTGGCAAAACGATCTTCAACGCTGGTGGTCTGGTCAATTATCTCTGTCTTGGCCTGGCCAATCGCAGTCTCGCGCATGACTTTGTTCTTCATACGGTCAAACGCGGCGCCGGGATCATTGGTGTTGCCGGCGGTGCGGGCATCGGCAGCGCGATCGAGCGTTCGTGCACGCCGATGTTCGGCTATGAGCATCTCGCTCCTGCCGCGCGCTTCCTCTAGTTTCTGCTGAAGTTTATGCAGAGCTGACTTGAGCGTCTCCACCTGCGAGCGCTGGTCAATCACCTGCTGGGCAAAACTTTCGGTTAATTGCTGGGCTGTGAGTGAGCGTTCAATGGCAGCGCGGGCCAGGTCTTCATGATTTTTATCGAGTGCCAGTTCGGCCTTGCGACCCCAATCGGCAATTTTGTCCTGGTTCTCTTTCTGTTTCTTTTCCAGCAGGTGCTGATCGGCAATGGCTATGGCCACCTGGGTCTTCACCTGAAGAAGTTGGTTTTCCATATCAAGAATGATCTGCTTGATCATTTTTTCCGGATGTTCCGCTTTGTCAATAAGATCATTCAGGTTTGCTTTGAGTAATGTTGCCACCCGTTCCAGTAATGCCATAATCGCCTCCAGACGAAGTGTGTTTATTTGCCAATGAAAGCCCGCCACGTAACCACGGGCAGGAACGAACTTTGAATGTCAATGGTAAGCGCCGCGATCAGACCAAAGAGAAGCAGCATGGGAACAATCACGCCGAGGGGCTGAAAGCGCGACTCTTCAGGGCTGTCATGGATCATCTGCCAGAACGCCGATGCCACGGCAATCTGCACGACAGCGATGAGCACGCCAACGCCACCCACGCGGGCGACCAACCAGCTTGAGAGTGCCGCCTGGCCGACGATGATCAGCGGCATCAGGACGCGAGTGGCCAGATCGATGTTTGCATTAGCGCCCAGTTTGCCGCGGGCCGAGGGTTTGCCGGCCATAAAGGCAAGCCGAGCCAGCAACGCGGCGGCCAGGCCCCAGATCAAAATAATCACGAACAAGGGACTCATATACTTGCTCCCCGACGAAAATTTGGCCGGTTGTTTGGACGAAGATCACGTTTCCGTTGGACGCCACCGAGCAACAGTCCAAGCGCCACTCCAAGCGCCAGCCAGAACATCCAGCTGCCAGAGACAATGGCGATCAGCGCGCCTGCGACCACTCCGAGTACAACGCCAAGTACTGAGATTGTTTTCGTGCTCATGATGAATTTCTCAACTTTTTTATCTATCTCTGCCGGCGAGATCCGTATCTCGCCGGTAAATGGTTGACGGTGTTTACTTGCCTGCACCTTTGGCCTTGCCGTCTTCGTTTCCAGGCGTAGGCTTGGGCGATTTGTCTCCGATCAGGCGAACGTTGGCCAGCAGGTCTTTGATCTGCATCCCGCTGAGCGATTCAAACAGCGCCGGCACCTGCGCAGCGATCTCCGCCATGTCACCGGTAATCTTGCTCATACCAGAGGAATGACCGTTGCCGGTGGAGACGATGGTGATCTTGTCCACGTTGGCCAGCGGCGAAGCCATCGCTTTGACTATTTCGGGCAGGCTGGTGATCAACTTATCCACCACGGCCGCCTGGTTGTATTCCTGGTAGGCTGCAGCCTTGACGTTCATGGCGCGCGCCTCGGCTTCACCCTTCTTGAAGATGATGTCAGCTTCGGCTTCGCCCTGAACGCGGATGGCGTTGGCGCGACCTTCGGCTTCGGCGATCAGGCGTTGCCGTTCGCCGTCGGCGATATTGAGCACCCGCTGCTTTTCGATTTCCGCCTGTTTCAGCACGGTAGCGATCAGCTCTTTCTCATGGCGCGAGATTTCCGCTTCCTGGACCTTAATCTGTTGCTCTTTCTCCACCTGCTGGATCTTGACCTGCTCAGCAATGACCTGCTGTTGCTGGATGTTGGTCTGGATCTCATAGGCTTTGTCTGCCTGTGCCTGCTGTGTTTTTACCAGTTGGAGATATTCGGCCTTTTTCACTTCAAGGTCACGCTGGGCTTCTGCCTGCTTGGCCTGTGAAAGCGTTTCCGCCAGCACACGTTCCTGATCGGCCTGGGCCCTTGCGACAGCGGCGGCCCTCTGCGCTTCCGCTTTCTTGATGGCAGTATCACGCTCGGCTTCCGCAGCAGCCACGTCGGCATCACGCTTGATGCGGGCAACGTCAGGGCGACCCATGTTGGCGATGTACTCATTCTTGTCACGCACTTCCTTGATGGTGAACGAGATGACTTCAAGACCCATCTTGCTCATATCGCCGGCGCAGGTGGCGCGCATACGGTCGCCCACCATCTCCGGTTCTTTTACGATCTGTTCAACCGTGAGCTGGCCGATGATGCCGCGCAGATGACCTTCCATGACAAGACGGATCAGGCCTTCACGCTGCGCCGGAGTCTTGGTGAGAAACTGCTCGGCGCCGGTGCGGATGGAGATATCGTCAGACTTCACTTTGATCTGCGCGACGGCTTCCACCGTGACGGCGACGCCCTGGCTGGTATAGAGATCTTGTTGCGGAGCAACGTCAAACGACATGAGTTCAAGAGACAATAGACGACAGCTTTCAATCAAAGGCCAGATCACGCTTCCGGCGCCTTTGATCACACGCGGGGTTTTGCCGCGACCGTAAACCAGCAATGCTTCATTCGGACCAACCTTGCGATACAGACGGGCCAACATGCTGATGGTCAGCATTGTTCCCAGAATGACCAATCCGACGATAATCCAGATTGTCTGAATCTCCATACCCCCTCCTAAACTCTTCACAGACTCTTCTCCTCTTCTTCCGGCAGAATGCCGACAGCGCCCGCCATCTCACTCCAGCGGCGGACATAAGCCACACCTTTTTCGAAGCGCGTTACTATCACTTCTTCGCCACGTTTAAGCTCTTGCTGCTCTTCACTACGGGCCGCGCAGGCTTTGCGGGCTCCTTCCTGCTCAAAAATGATTTCTCCGGTGCCACCCTTGCGAACTGTGCCGCTGACTTTGGCGAGGACGCCGGTCATCTCGTAGTCAGCGGGATCCATGGCGTAGTCGTGGGCCATGAGGTAACGGGCGGCGAAGAGAAATACGACCGACGATCCAATCAGGCCGGCGAGAGACGCAATCATCAATCCGGCAAAAGCCCATACGTGGCGAAAGTGGACCAAAAGATATCCGGCTCCGCCGAACCAGGCGAGAAAGACCGCGATGGTCATGGGATTGAAAACCGGAAAGCTGCCGCCTTGTCCATGAGCGCTCCCGCCGCCATGACCCGCATGCCCCATGCCGTGAAAATGTCCGTGCGGCAGATGAAAGTGGAAATGCAAGGTGCCGCTCAGAAACGAAATAGCCGTAAAAGCAAAGCCAACAACGAAGCAGATCAGATAGAAAAGTTCCCAGTTCATGCTTGTGCCTCGCTCAATTCTTGTGCCCTCAGCCCCAGTGATTCTTTGTCGGCCTGGGGACGCAACACCTGTAAAAGACGGTCGGCCAACTGTGGTGTTTCCAGAATGGCATCGATCAGAAGAAGGCAGCGGCGCGAATCGTCATGTTTGGCAATGTTGAGCAGCGCACGCCCGACCGTGGGGTCATTGCGGAAACGCTCCGCGCCCTGAATCAACCAAAGATCAAGCTGGTCCTCCTGCGCGCTCAGGTCAGAGAGGAGTTCGGTATGAAAACCTTCCGGATCATCGACCAGATACCCAGGATGCACTTTGAAAAATCTGGAGAGCAGCAGCCGCGTTTTGTTGGTGAGGTGCGGGCGCGCTCCGTTTTCAATCTGCGAAAGATAGCTCTGGCTGATCTTCTCTTTCAGCTCTTTGCCGATGGCGCGAACCACTTCAAGCTGTGTCATGTCACGGCCCAGTCCGCGAAGATTGCCTTCCATCAAGCGCAGGTAGCGTAATTTTTCGCCGAGAGTCATATTGCTAATCGCAATAAACATATTCCAATTTGCGATATCCGTCAAGAACAATCGATACCTAAATCTGTCAAAATCTAATCAATAGATAAGCACCTTTATTTCAATTGTTTACGAGGAACTGCTGGTTTTCGAAAGACGAAGGAGTAGGCTCTAGATACGTGAGGACACATCGTGGATCGAAAAAGCGAGTGTTCATTCTGCGGAAAGAAAAACGACGGAACTACGGCTCTGATCGCGGGCCCGGCCAAGCATGGCAACGCGCGAATCTGCTTAGAGTGCGTGGATCTCTGCCGGGAGAGCATGGATCCGGAGCGCAAGCGCGCGCAGAAAGAAGGCATGCACAGCGTGTACAGAGTTTCGCAGGCAACTGATCCAAAGCCGACAATCCGTGTTCGTTCTGCGGATCCCGACAGGGGAGAGGCGTGCAGAAGCTGGCGCTGTCTCGCAAGGCCGATGTGAGAGTCGCAATCTGTGAGGCGTGCGCCAAGGGCAAAGACGATTGCAGCCCATGCTCCAGAAACCCGTCGAAGCGTACAACTGGTTCACCTGATCGCGGAAAGACTTCACCTGCGTACCTCTGGGATTCGTCGCTTAGGCTGAACCACGCCAGGCATTCCTTCCAGGCGCAACAAAAAACAACCCGCCGCAATCATGCGGAGGGTCTAGTCCTGCTAGCTGCTGAAGCTAATTCTGTTTGCGGCCATTGTGTTTCTTGTTGTAGATCTGCTTCGACATCTTATTTTCTGCTGTTTATTAATCCTGGCTTTTTCCGCAGGCGTAAGCGTGCCACCGTTGGCGGCGAGATCCCCGTGCTCTTTGGTATCTAATGTGTCCTTGGGTTCCAGGTTACTGCTAACGGCAGCAATGAGCCCCTTCCACTCCTTGGCTAATTCGCTTGTGCTGCGGTGACGGCCGGCTGATCCGCTGACCGTAGAAATATTTCTTGTGAGAACTGCGATCCTGTATGGAACCGGCATTGTGGAATGCTATTAATGCAGGGCTGCTCGAGGCATTCAATGCATCGCGATACGGGGTGGGGCCATCCTAGCTAGTGAACCCAAAAACTATATGAGGGAGACGTATATGAATTCCCGCGAGCGCAATTATGGGCCGCCTGTTCATTCAATCAACAAACGTAAATGGGCAGCTCTGATCAGCGGATCTGCAGTTGCTCTGTATGGAGCAACGAGGAAATCCTGGACAGGAGCCGCACTGGCTGGAGCCGGTGGCTACCTTATTTACTCTGGGGTCCGCAATGGAACTCCAAAGCAGTTTGAAATAAAACGTTCAATCACGGTCAACAAGCCCGCCGAAGAGCTGTACCAGTTCTGGCGCAACCTGGAAAACCTGCCCAGCTTCATGGAGCACCTGGAATCCGTGACACAGCGCGAAGGAGTATCTCATTGGGTGGTGCAGGGACCTTTAAACCGCAGGATCGAATGGGACGCACGCGTGAGCCAGGAACATCCGAATGAGCTGATTCGGTGGCATTCGCTGCCAGGCAGTCCGGTGGACCACCGCGGTTCAGTGCAGTTTGCCACTGCGACGGGCAATCGCGGCACGATTGTGACAGTGAGTCTTCAATATGGAACACCCGCAGGCAAAGCCGGCAACGTGGTGTCCTCTCTGTTCGGCAAACATCCGGAGCAGATTGTGAGAGAGGAGCTGCGGCACTTCAAACAATTGATGGAAGCTGGTGAAATTCCAACCACACACGGCCAACCGGCAGGAGCACGCGGAATCAAAGGCACTGCCATGGAGAAGATAATGGGTGAAACAACCAGCCAGACGCCGCCGGAAGAGATTCAGAATGCTGCTTACGGTCGCCAGAGAAAAGAAAGCCAACGCCTGGATGTTGCTGGCGAAATCAAAGCGACTGAAACCCAAGAGCCGGTGGCCTTCCGCCGGGTACGAGCCTAGAGAGGAGATTAAGCATGAGAGCGAATTGTTGGCATGGAACCGGCGACTTGAGGGTTGAGACGGTGCCCGATCCGAAAATTCTGAACAAGCGTGATGCCATTGTGAAGATAACAACCTCGGCGATCTGCGGATCAGATCTGCATCTTTATGACGGCTATATTCCTACCATGGAACCCGGCGACATTCTTGGCCACGAGTTTATGGGCGAAGTGGTGGAACTGGGACCTGAGGTCAAGAACCTGAACATTGACGACCGCGTGGTGGTCCCCTTCACCATTGCCTGTGGCAACTGCTTCTTCTGTAAAGAGCAACTATGGTCATTGTGTGACAACAGCAATCCCAACGCATGGGTAGCGGAGAAGATGTTCGGCTACTCGCCGTCTGGACTTTTCGGCTACTCGCATATGCTGGGCGGATACGCAGGCGGACAGGCGGAATATGTGCGCGTGCCGTTTGCGGACGTGGGACCTCTGAAGATTGAGTCCGATCTGGAAGATGAGCAGGTGCTTTTCCTGTCAGACATCTTCCCCACCGGCTATATGGCCGCGGAAAACTGCAACATCCGTCCAGGTGACACCATCGCTATCTGGGGATGCGGACCAGTCGGGCAGATGGCAATCCGAAGCGCGCTCCTGCTCGGAGCGGACCGGGTGATTGCGATTGATCGCTTTCCGGAGCGGTTGCGCATGGCGGCTGATGGCGGAGCTGAAGTCATCAATTATCAAGAGGTGGATGACGTTCCGGATGTGCTACGGCAGATGACCGGCGGTCGCGGACCGGACGCCTGCATTGACGCAGTTGGCATGGAAGCGCACGGGCACACAATCGGCGCAATCTATGACAAAGTTAAAACATCAACCATGCTGGCGACTGATAGGCCTAACGTTCTGCGGCAATGCATTATGGCGTGCCGAAAAGGTGGAACCGTTTCCATCCCAGGCGTTTACGGCGGCTTGCTGGATAAGATCCCGTTCGGCGCCGCCATGAATAAGGGTTTGACCTTCAAAATGGGCCAGACCCACATGATGAGGTACATGAAGCCGCTGTTGCAACGGATTGAGAAGAAGGAAATCGATCCCAGCTTTGTGATCACCCATCGCGTTTCGCTGGAAGATACGCCTGCGATGTACAAGACGTTCAGAGATAAACAGGACGAGTGCATCAAAGTCGTCTTGAAACCCGCAGCGTAACTTTAATATTGTCGCTGCGCTCCGAACCGCCGTGAAGGAGAATCTCGTGGATGCTCTATAGATGCTCCTGTTGCGGCGGGCTCGGCGCGCGGGCCGGCCTCACCCTTTCACATACACGGCACTTGCTTCGCCGCGTGCCGGGCTATTTTCATTCGCGCCTGCGACGCTTTGGGTGTCGAACAACTTAAGGCATTTCGTCTCTGCGCGCAGGACGGGAGGGGCAAGTAAGCAAAATACATAGATCCTTCGACTGCGTCGTCGCATTCGCTCCGACTGCGCTCAGGATGACAATTAGCGCAGAATGACAATTAGCTCAGGATGACAATTAAATGTCACACAATTTCTTTAGCCCTTCAGGGTCATACATCCATCAAAAAACTTCAATTAAGAATAAAGTACTAAGAAACCTTACGTAGAACAGCCAGCATCTGATTCTGATATGGCGGCGAGAGTCCAGATGCTGGGGAAGGAAGTAATAGGCTGGGCCCTCCTGGTGTTAGCGATATTGTTGTTTCCGATCCCCGTAATTCCAAGCGTTCTGTTGGTTTGTGGGCTTCTGGCGCTCTCGTCGCGATATTGCTGGGCGGCACAATTACTGGTAAAGGCGAAAAAGGTAGTTCCCGCCTGGATCGTGCCAGTGAATGTGCCGATCAACAACGCAATGGGTGTCTGAGCTGAACGTGTAGTGGTAGTCTCCTTGAGAAAGAAAGAAAGAAAGAAAGAAAGAAAGAAAAGGCGTAGCGATCTCAGCTACGCCTTTTTTATTTCCCTGCCGTGTTAATTTCTCACGAATTCAAAAAGTAAATCTCAGCGCGAGCTGAATATCGCGGGAGCCACCGCCGCCCAGGAACGGATATCCGATCGCGACATCGGGTGTGGCCGTTGTGGGCAGGAATCCCGGACCAACCGCGCGACATCCGGAGGTTGGGCTGGGTGCGACCGCGCATTTCGGATTGCCCGCGACTGGTGTGACGCTGCCGTTGTTTTCCAGATTCACCAGGAAGTTGGGCAAAGTCGGGTTGGAGAAGTTGGCGTGATTGAACAGGTTGAAGACATCGGCGCGGAACTGCATTTTGAGACGCTCAGTCAGTTTAGTGTCTTTGGCCAGCGAGAAATCAAAGTTATGGAAGTCTGGACCCACAAAGGCATTACGCCGCAGATTGCCGAAGTGTTGCGTACCCGCGATGCAGCCTCCAGCCACCGGGTCCCAGGTGCAGGGCGCAGCAAACGCCGAGAGGTTCAATAGTTTGTCATGGCCGCCGGTGCCGGCAAAAGGATCTCCCACAACGTCCGGTCGTTCAAAAAATTCATTGGAGTTGTTGTAGTTGGAAAACGAATTCAGGTTGTACGGCTGACCGCTGGAGATACGAAGGATGCCATTCACTGACCATCCATTGGTCAATTGTTTTGCCATCTCCGCATTGGGAAGATCGTAACCAAACATCCAGGTAAGCCGATGGCGACCGTCAAAGTTGGAGTTTGCCTTCTCCGCGCCGGGGTTCAGGCTGTTGTCCGGCTGCGCCGCGTTGGGGACAAAGTCTTCACCATCGCTGGCATTGTCAATGGAATGCGACCACGTATAGGACAGTTGCGAATTTACGCGGTTCCAGCTGCGCAACTTCCATGTAAGTTGCAGACTGTTGTAGCGCGAGGTGGATGTGGATTCAAATTGATTGATGATGTTGAATGCGGCGAACGGGAACGCGCCCGTTGCCGGATCATGCTGGTTGATGTCACGGAAGCGGAACAGCTTGGTTCCTGCCGAGCCGACGTAAGCCACATTCAGCGCCATCCCCTTGCCCAGCGCCTGCTCCACGTTCACGTTGTAATTCTGAATGTAAGGCGTGCGGATCTTCTGGTCCACGGTCCACGCATCGATGGTAGGAGCGAAGCCGGAGAAGATCGGCGCTCCAGGCGCGATCGTCCCTGCGACAGTTCCAGCGGACGTGATTGCGGAAGGCCCAATCCCGTTGTAAGCCGGGCCGGGATTGAAGGTGTTGAAGGGGAAATGTCCGATGAAGAAGTCCTGCGAGAAGGCGTCATAGTACAAGCCCCAGCCTGCCCGCAGGATGGTGTTGCCGTTGCCAAACAGGTCATACGCGGCGCTCAAGCGCGGCGCGAAGTTGTTGAGGTCCTTTGGATACAGTGAACCCGGGCCATTGCCCTGCCCCACAAGTTGCAGACTCTGCGTGGTTGGATTGAAAAGGCTGAAGCGGTTGCCGTCTTCCTTGATCACGCCAAAGTAATCCCAGCGAAGGCCATAGTTCAGCGTGAGCTTGCGAGTCATGCGGAAGCTGTCTTGTGCGTAGAAGCCATGATTGTTCTGGTGCGTGGTGCGCTGGGAGTCTCCGGCAAACTGGCTTCCGCCATTGCTGATGTTGCCGGCTACAAAATCATCGAAGGTGAGAAATTTCAGGCGCCCGCGATAGCCTAAGTCGTAAAACTGATTCACCGTGGTGCGCCGGTATTCGTAGCCAAATTTGTAATTGTGTTTGCCTGAGGTGTAACTCAGGTTGGTGAAATACTGCAGGTTGGTATCAAAGCGATGGCGCGGAATGGAGTTGTTGCCACCCAGACCGCTGGTACCGTCACTAAAGCTGATCTGCGGCAGGCCAAAATCCTGCGCCTTGGTCACGCCCGTATTCAAACCGATGGACGCCGGATTGAACGTGTTGTCTTCCGGAAAGAAGCCTTCCGCAAAACGGTTCCATCCTCCGCGAACTTCCACGAGAAGTTTGGGACTGAAGATATGGGTGTAAGAGAGTGAGAGCACCTGTACGCGTGTGGGCGTGGTGGTGTTGAAGCCTGGCACCGTGGTGCCGCCGCCAAGCGCCAGAGGAAAACTCTGATCGCTGTCGCCATAAAAATAACGACCAGTCAGCAGATCAGCGCCATCTTTCTTACTCAGATGATGATCGAATTTCAAGATCAGGCTGTCCACGCGATTGTTGAAATGGTCAGTGACCTGGACCGTCTGGAACGGCACCGTGGGATCATTCGAAGTTGCAGGAAGAGGAATGCTCCACGGATTGCGGGACAGCAACTTGGCGATAACAGGGTTGATCACGCCGCCGTTGGCCGTGATCGCGGCATTGAGCGCCGCCTGTGATGGCACGTTGGCCGTGGCCGGCAGACCGCCGCTTTCGCGCCATCCTTCATAGGCTACAAACCAGAAGGTCTGGTCTTTGATGAGCGGACCGCCCAGCGATACGCCATACTGGTTGTTGTGAAACGTGTCCTGCGGGATATGCGCGCCGGTGGTGGAATCCGTCTTGTTGTTAAAAGCGTTGCGCGCGTCCAAAGCGTTGTTGCGGAAATATTCAAAGGCTGAGCCGTGGATCGTGTTCGTGCCAGACTTGGTAACGATATTGACCACCGCGCCGGAGTTGCGTCCGTATTCCGGCTCCATGTTGGAGAGAATGCCGATCTCCTGGAGTGCCTCGGTGGGCAGCAGCGTGGCCGGAGTTCCGAAGACGCCCGCTTCATTGATGGCCGGATCATTGCGATATCCGTCATTCATGTCCGTGCCATCCAGCAGATAATTGTTGGCGCGTCCGCGATTGCCGTTGATGCTGAAGGTGCCAAAAGATCCGGGCGAATCACTATCGCCGTTAGGATCAGAGGCTGAGCCGGGCACCAGCGTAAGCAGCTTGGCAAAATCGCCGCCATTCACCGGCAGGTTCACCATCTGCACGGCATCAATCGTCCCTCCCATGGTATTCCCGGTGGTATCAATGATGGGTGTTTCCGCGGTGACCACCACTTCCTGCTTCACTTCGCCGGGATTGAGTTGAAAATTCGCGCGCGAAGTGGCAGATACGCCCACCATCACTCCGTTGAGCACACGGGTGCCGAATCCAGTGTGGGAAACGGTCAAGTTATAAGTGCCCAGCGGCAGTTCGGAAAAGAAAAAATTACCGGTATCATCCGTCTTGGTCGTGCGCACCAGTCCGGTCTCCGCACTTTTCACCGTCACGTCAGCACCGGTGACAGATGCTCCCGCGGAATCGGTCACCGTGCCCTGAATGCCTCCACGGAAGGTTTGTGCCATCAGCGGCACGGACAGAACACAGACAAATAAAGCAGCAAGCATTATCTTCATCGTCGATACCCTCTGTAAAGAATCGTTAATTGCCGGTTGGCTGAGGATTATACGCTCAGGCGAGGGTAGAAGGCTTTGAGATAGCGGAATTTTGAAATATGGCTTTTGATTTGTAATGAATCATGCGCGAAAGCAAAGAAAATATGAAGTGGAACTCTCGTTTGGAGATATGAGTTGGAAAATACGCGATGCCGAATGGAATAAGGTATGTGCCGTCCCCGGGAATCGGATTCTTTTGAACGCTTACCGGGCACTGCGGTGCCCGGCTACAGATTGCTCCGTCCCCTGTGGGGATTTGGGCAATGTCGCTGCGCTACGATCCGCTAAATAGTGGCATCTGGTAAGAAACTTTTATTCCGGAAAGCAATTCTGCAAATCCTAGTCCTGGTTTTTCTTCTCGTCGGGCGACTCCACATACACCAGCGAAATCAGCGTGCTCTTCCCGTTTGGCTCCACCGCCACCACGTGCATTTTCTGTTTTGTTCCGACCTTATAGGCATAGCCGCCTTTTTCAGGATGATCGTCTTCACAAGTCAGAGCGTTAGATTTGTCATTATTGGCAGACTCATTCTTGCCGGCATCATTCTTCCTGGAATCGGAACCAGCCTTGCTGCAATCGAGCACACTACCGTACTTCGACATCGCCTTGCGATAGAAACCGGCAATCTTCTCGACAGAATCCGCGGACTCCAACTTCAATAAGACGAGCTTAAAACCAAACGATCCGCCCGAAAGCGCCATGTGCAATCCGGCGTCACTATCGGCTTCTTCCTTGTATTCTTTTGCTCCCGGATAGATTGGCAGACCCAGGTCCTTTTCTTTGGCTTCGGCGCTTAAAGTAAACCCGATGGTCTTAGTCACGGCCTTATTCTTCGTGCCCGCCTGGTCCTGCGCCGATAAATACCCGGCCAACAGAGCGGTTCCAGCGAATAAAACCACGATTGCGG
>WNFC01007092.1_pt1 | contig 12335 bp, 9 predicted proteins | sample 5400541 | NCBI WGS metagenome assembly WNFC01 (sample SAMN13153342, study PRJNA577476) | soil metagenome | isolation source: 120 cm saprolite under Douglas fir tree site 2 hole 2 replicate 1 | place: USA:California | collected 2015-04-18 | reverse complement strand
CTCCTCCTACGAAAATGGTCTCGCGGCGAGGCGGACGGGTCGATGAATGGGTAGTTCATGCGGCATTGGAGTCGGCGGATTCGAGGTGAACGGTGTAGCCGAGGCCTTGGAGCCGGCGAACAGAGCGGCGGATGACGTTCTGGCGATCGCGTTCGTCGAAGTAGGTCTCGCCGAGATCCTGGTAGATGGCACCGCGAGTCAGCAGGTAGTAGGCCGTGACCAAGATGCTGTGGCCGACGGCGACAATGGCGCGCTTTTTGCCGCGCCGCGCGCTGAGTCGTCGAAACAGGGCTGGCAGATAGGCGTCTTTGGACTTGCTGGCGGCCCACGCCGCTTCAGCCAACGCTGCCCGCAGCCAGGGGCTGCCTTTGCGCGTGCGAGCTTGCTGGCGCTTGCCGCCACTTTGCCGATTGCCAGGGCACATGCCCGCCCAGGCGGCGACATGGCGAGCGGTCGGAAAGCGTTCGATCGCCATGCCGACCTCGACCAGAATGATCTGGGCAGTCCGTGGACCCACGCCAGTGATGCTGCGCAGCCGTTCAAGCTCAGCGTCAAAAGGGCGAAGCAAGTCCTCCACCTTGGCGTCGCAGGCGGCGATCTGTGCTTCCAGGTCGTGCAGGTGCTGCAGCTGCTGCTGGACGACGAAACGCAGCACGTCGCTCAAGCGACCAACCACTGCCTGCTCCAGCGCCTCGCGCTTGTGCTTCAAGACCCGATGGTGCGCCAGTTCAGCCAGCTGCTGAGGGTCGCTCTCACCCTCGAGCAAGGCCTCGAGGATGCGCTGCCCCGAGACACCGGTCACGTCGCTGAGCACGGCTGCCAGCTTGATGTTGGCGCCTTCGAGCGTCTTCTGCAGTCGATTCACCTCGGCCGCCCGCTGGTGGATCAGCGCGGTCCGATAGCGTACGAGTTCGCGCAGCTCGCGCTGGTGCCGATCAGGAATGAAGCTCGCACGCAGCAGACCATGACGGAGCAGATTGGCAATCCACTCGGCATCTTTGACGTCGGTTTTGCGGCCTGGCACGGTCTTCAAGTGCTGCGCGTTGATGACCAGCAGGGTGAGCGCCTCGCTCTGCTCCAGGACGTTGTAGACCGGCTTCCAGTAGACCCCAGTGGCTTCCATCGCTACGTGGGTGCAGCCACACTCGACCAACCACTCGCGCAAGGCTTCCAGGTCGGCTGTCATCGTCCCAAAGGTGCGCACTTCCTTGTCGATCACGCCCTTCGGCGCCGAGCGCAGCACACACGCGACAACCGTCTTCTTGTGCACGTCCAGCCCGGCACACCGCTCGTGAACAACGTCCATCTCAGCCCTCCGGCTCAGCAACAAAATCTGTGTTTGTCGCGAAGCAGGGACGCCACTCGTTCAGATTCTCCTACGCGTGCTCATAGCAACAGCCAACGGTGCCTGCAGGCGTCCCGGGCCATCCTCAGGAACGGGCTCACAGCACCAGTGGAGACCCGGCCTCGTTGCCCCGCGACACCACCAGCCTACTCGCATCCGCTCTGGCCACCGCCCTTTTTCATCACCGCTGGTGGGTCGCAGACCCATGGATTCCTCAGGATGACATGGACTCTCAGAGAATCGGGCGCAAATTGTTGACAGTCGGCCGTCTGAGGCGTAGTGTTAGCGATATATCAGCGATATATCGCTAAGGAGTACCAGACCATGTTTGGACCACACGATCACCGCCGCACGCCGCACTTCGGCTTCGGCTTTTTCGGACCCCGCCGCTGGGCCGAATCCGACGGGCCGGGCGACTGGCCATTCGGTCGCTTCGGGCGCCGCTGGGGCGGTGGTTTCGGCGACTGGGGCCAGGCCCCCGGCGAGCGCTTCTTCGGTCGCGGCGACCTCAAGTACGTCATCCTCGACCTGCTCAAGGACCAGCCGCGCCACGGCTACGACATCATCCGCGCCCTCGAAGAGCGCATGCGCGGGCGATACCGCCCCAGCCCGGGCTCGGTCTATCCCACCCTGCAGATGCTCGAGGACCTGGGCTACGTCACCTCCAGCCAGCAGGAAGGCAAGAAGGTCTACTCGATCACCGACGAAGGGCGGCGCTATCTGACCGAGCAGGCGTCGACCATCGACGACATCCGCACCCGTATCACGGCTGGCTGGGACGCCGCGCAGCGCCCCGAAGTCTCCGACCTGATGCACGAGCTGCAGCAGCTCGCGCGGGCCCTGTTCCGCCACGGCGCCAAGGGCGCCCTGCACGACCCGGAGCGGCTCAAGAAGCTGCGCGAGATCGTCGCCCGCGCGCGCGCCGAAGTCGATGCACTCGCCGAAGTGCGCACGACTGCACCAACCGGCGCGCCGCCCAGCGAACCACGCATGGTCTGACGAACTGCCCGCGGCCTCCCCACGGGGGTCCCTCTGGGGTCGACACTGTCAGTGTCAGCGGCCTTTCCGCAAAGGGGTCCCCTCTGGGGGGTAATGGCTTCGGTACCATCGCCCGCATCGACCTTTCACCTGGCACGCTGCTCATCGCTCCGCCGTCAAACGCTGACGATGCGGTGTTCGCCCGCACGGTGGTGCTGATCGTTGATCGTGAGCCGAATGGCATCACGACCGCCATCGCCATCAACCGCCCGCTCCAGCAACGCGTGATCGACTCCTCGGCGTTGGCCCTGCTCTTTGTGCCCGAGCCGGACGCGCGCGCGTTCTGGGGCGGACCGATGGGCAGCGATCCGGCGATCCTGGCCCAGTTCAGCGACGTCGACGGCCTGGAGTGGTTCCACCTGCCGATCGAGCAGCGCCGGCCATTTGTGTTGCCCGACGTCGGGCTCATCGCCGTGGCGGAGCACCCCGCGCCGCTCGAAGACCGTATCCGCCGCGCCCGTCTCTTCGTCGGGCTGTGTGTCTGGGGTCGTGGTCAGCTCGAAGCGGAAGTCGAGCGCGACGCGTGGTTGCTCGGCCAGGCCACGGTCGAGACGCTCTTCTCGGCCCAGCCCGAACACCTGTGGGCTGACCTGGTCGCCCGTTCGCAGCCGACGGCACCGTGAGGCGCTCAACGGGCATGCCGCGGCGCATTCTGCACGGCCGGGCGGCGCGCGCGGCGCTCCTGCGCGGCATTGACCGCATGACCAAGCTGCTCCGCCCGACGCTCGGACCACTCCCGCGCACGGTGGCCATCAGCCCGATCCTCGGCAGCCAACCGCCGGAGATCCTGGACAGCGCCGCGGTCATTGCCCGACGGACCATCCAGCTCGCGGATCCGTTCGAAGACATGGGTGGCATGCTCGTCCGTCATCTGGCCTGGCGAGTCTTTGACCGAGTCGGCGACGGCACCGCCACCGCCGCGGTGCTGGCGCAGGCGCTCGTCCAGGCGGGTGCGCGGTATGTCGCCGCGGGTGGCAACCCGGTCTCGGTGATGCGCGGCATGGACTGTGGCCTGGCCGTCGCGACCGCCGAGCTGCGGCGTCAGGCGCGCACGATCGACGGACCAGCCGACATCGCCAATGTTGTCGCCGGTATCGTTCGCCGCTCAGACCTGGCCGAGATGCTCGGCGAGGTGGTCGACGCGGTCGGATCAGACGGGGCCATTCTCGTCGAAGACGCGCAAGGGACCGACACGGTGCACGAATACATGGACGGTGTGCGTTGGAACGAGGGTTTCGTGTCGTCGTTCTTGCTGCGGTCCGACGAGGCCACGACCACACGCGTGCTGAACCCACGCGTGCTGGTCACCGATTGGTCAATCGAGCGGGCCGAGCAGCTGCTGCCAACCCTGGAGGCATGCGTCGCCGCGGGCGAACGCGGCTTGTTCGTGGTCGCGCCCGAGATTCGTGACTCGGCGGTCGGACTGTTGGTCGCCAACCGCGAGCGCGGCCTGCTTGAGGCGGTCGTCGCGGTCCGGGCCCCGTCGGTCGGCGAGCAGCGGGCGCGCATTCTCGAAGACCTCGCCGTGATCACCGGCGGGCGGTGCATCAATCAAGAACGACAGGACCTTCTGGCCGACGTCACGATCGACGATTTGGGCAAGGCCCGCCAGGGCTGGGCGACGCGCTTCGCCTTCGGCATCCTGGGCGGCCAGGGCAGCAAAGCGGCCATCCGCCAGCGGATGAGCGAAGCCAGGGCAGAGCTGCGCGCCGTCAATAGGGACGACGCGTACACCTTGGCGAAGATCCAGGAACGTATCGGCAAGCTGGCCGGAACGGCGGTGACCATCCATGTCGGGGCGGCGTCGAAGGCCGAACAGGGGGACCTGAAGCTGCGCATCGAGGCCGCGGTGAGGTCGGCGCGTTCGGCCGTGGACGAGGGAGTTGTGCCTGGTGGCGGCGCGGCGCTGGTGGCCTGCATTCCGGCCCTCGAGGCAATGGACCTCGCTGGCGACGAGGGAGTGGGCGTTGCCGCGCTGGCGCACGCGCTGGCCGAGCCGCTGCGCGCGATCGTGAACAACGCTGGCCTGGATGCGGCTCCGATCGTGGACCATGCCCGCCACGTCGGCCAGCAGGGTGACGGGCAACGCGTCTTCGACGTCCTGCGACAGGAGTGGGTCGATCCCTGGAGCGCCGGCCTCGTCGATCCGCTGGCGGTTGTCCTGGCCGCGCTGGAAACCAGCGTGAGCATGGCCCGGCTCGCGCTGTCCGCCGAGGTCCTGGTCCACCGCAAGAACGCGCCGCGGGCGGTCGCTCCCTGAATGCAGGCCGCTGCCCGCAGGTACTGAGCGATGACGTTCAGAGCACATCGTTAGCCGATGCCTACACCTTCTGTCGGTTGGGAGCGCCTTGCGGACAAGCTTGGCGGCGACGTCGCGGGTTTGGCCAGCGCGCCGACGGATGGCGGCGCGATCATCTTCGCGGCGACGGCCGTGGGGGTGTACCAGTCCACCGACCGCGGTCGGTCGTGGACAATCGCGGCGACTGGCGCGAGCGTGCCTTTCGCCGAGATGGTCGCGCCGTCGCCGCGCTTTACGCAGGATCGAACGATCTTCGTGTGTGCCGCCGACGGCCTGTACCGCTCGTCCGACGGTGGCGAGTCCTGGGTGCCAGTGCTGGTGGGCAGTCGGATGCTCAGTATCGCCACTGCTCCTGAAGGAGGCGGTGCAGGCGTGGTCGTGCTCGCCGGCACCGACACGGACGGCATCCTGCGCTCGGAGGATGGCGGCCAAACCTGGACGGGGGCCAACGCCGGCCTGTTGGATCTGACCGTGATCGCGCTGGCCTTGTCGCCCGATTTCGCGGCGGATCGCATCGGCTTTGCCGGGACGGCCGCCGGCCTGTACCGGACCCGCAACGGCGCCAGGTCGTGGCGCGAGGTCGACACCGGCGTCGACGATCCGGCCGTGCAGTGCCTGGCGGTCTCGCCCACCTTTGCCGAGGATCGCCTGGTCCTGGCCGGCACTGAGGCGCACGGCCTGCTCAGGTCGGACGACGGCGGGACGACCTGGCACAGACCGCCGTCCATAGCTGACCGCAGCGTCACCGCGCTGGCCTTCTCCGTGTCGGAGACGCCTATAGGGCAGGCAACAGGCGAGGCGCGACGCACGATCGCGGCGGCGACGGAAGCGGGCGTGGCCGTGTCGCACGATGACGGCGAGACCTGGCAGATCGCCAGTCCAGAACCGGCGGAGGTGCTGAGCTTGATCTTGGTCGCGGACGATAGTCAAGAGGCGCTGCTCGCCGGTCTGCATCGCCGCGGCGTGGTCCGATCCGACGATGGCGGCGCGACCTGGACCGCAGCCAACGATGGCCTGCGCGCCAGCCTGCAAGTCGGCCTGGCGCTCTCGCCGGCGTTCGCCCACGACCAGACGCTGTTTGTCGCCGGTCTGCGGGACGGGGTGAGCGTGTCGCGCAACGGCGGCCGCACCTTTTCGGGCTCAGAGTGGCTCGGCGACTCGGCCGCGCTCGGGCTGGCGATCTCGCCCGACTACGCGCAGCACGGCACGCTGTTCGCAGCCACACCAGGTGGGATTCTGATCAGTCGCGACGCCGGTGCGAGCTGGCAGCAGGCGACCGCCACGACTGCGCCCGTCCGTGCAGTGGTCAGCGCGCCAGCAGCCGACGGCTCGCCAGCCGTGGTGCTGGCTGCGCTCTCGGACGGGGGGCTGCTCATCTCCGACGACGGCGGGCTGACCTGGCGCGCACAGGACACCGAGTTTGGCGAGGCCGAGATCAGCGCGCTAGCGGTGTCGCCCGGCTACGCGCGGGATCGGACGATCTTCGTGGCGACGACTTCGCGCAGCGAAGTCGGGTTGTGGCGCTCGACGAGCGGCGGCCAGCGCTGGCACCCCTGGCTGGTCGAGCCTGGGCGGAGCGATACGCTGGCGCTGGCTGTATCGCCTGACTACGCGTTCGACGAGATCGTCTTCGTCGGCCTGGGTGCGCGCGTGCTCAAGCCGCTCCAGCACATGCGCGAGGTGCGCTCTGGTAAACGGCGCCCTGTCTGGCGCGGCACCGACCTGGGCGAAGGCGCAACCGCGATCACCACGCTGGCTATCTCGCCCGGCTACGCCGAAGATCGCACGCTCTTCGCCGCGACCAACGCCGGCGTCTTCGTCTCGCGCGATGGTGGTGACACCTACCACCCGTGGAGCGACGGCCTCACCCAGCCGCGCACTGTCGCGCTCGCCATCTCGCCAACCTATCCCGCCGACCGCCTGATCTACGCCCTGGGTCTCGGCGGCACCCTCTGGCGCCGCCTTGACCAGTAGCCCCGCCGCGGCTGTCGGACGCTACGCGTCGAGGCTGTGGATGATCTCGTCGCTGAAGGCGAACAGAGCGGGGAGTCCGCCGGTGTGGATGAAGACGACGGTGTCATGCGCACCGAGGAGGCCGCGGCGGGCGTGGTCGATCAGGCCGGCCATCGCTTTGGCGGTGTAGATCGGGTCCAGAATCAGGCCTTCGGTGCGCGCTGCCAGGTGCATGGCTTCGAGGCCGCGCGGGCTCGGCTCGCCGTAGGCCGTCTCGACGTACTCGTCGTAACTCTCAACCTCCGTTTCGTCCAGGTCCATTTGCCAGTCAAGCAGCGCCAGAGCCTCACGCGCTGCCTCGAGCGCACCAGAAACGCGATCGTCGGCGTAGTGCTGGCTGATCGCGATCGTGCGGTACGCGCGCCCGAGCAACTTGCGACCCAGAATGAGTCCGGCGTGGCCCTTGTTGCCTGAGGCCATGTACAGGTGGGTTGGCTCGGCGCCCAGCGCGGCAGCCTGCTCGACAATCTCCAGACTGCACAGCACGTACGCCAGCGCCGAGCCGACCGCGAACGCGCTGGAATGGTTCATCACGTACGGCCGTTTTCCAGAGCGGCGCACCTCATCGGCCGTCTCGCGCAGCACGCGGTCCATCTCCGCGCTGGCAGTGGCGCGATCGCTCGTGGTGATGAAACGTATCTCCGCGCCGAGCAGCCGGTCGATGAGCAGGTTGCCCTGCCAGGCGCGATCGCCTTCGCCCTCGGCTCGCAGCACCAGGATGGTGCGCATGCCGAGCAGGTTGGCCGCGGCGGTGCTCATGCGCGCTGAGTTGGACTGGGCTTCGAGCCCGGCAACGAACACGTCGGCACCCTGGTGGACCGCTTCGGCCATGCGGAACTCCAGGTTGCGCGCCTTGTTGCCACCGAACGCCAGACCAGTCAGGTCGTCGCGCTTGATCAGCAGCCGACCGAGGCCCAACTCACGCGCCAGACGCGGCGCATCGTGCAGCGCGGTTGGCAAGATTGCCAGCGGCACGCGCGGCACCTCGGCCTGCACGAAACGCCGGCGGATCTGGTCAGGCGTGAGCGGTCCAGCCACGCGTTCGAGCGTCTGACTCTCGATCACGGCGGCGATGTTAACCCGCCACGGGTCAAGGTACGCTGCGATGGTGGCCACGGTCGTCGACTCGCACGTCCACATCTTTCCCTATCTGGGCGACGCCTCAGGCTTCAACTCGGAGGCCGAGCACCGTCAATTCCAACAGCTGTACATGGCCACCCACGGCGAGCCAGTCCGCCGCCTGAGTGACCACCTCGAAGTCGCCGAACAGACCCTGCACGACGGTCGTCTGACCGATCCGTCGAGCTTGTGCGACGTGGACTTCCGCGTCGGCCGCTTTGGCCGATTCGAGTGGACCGCCAACGGCGCCGACCTGTACCTGCAATTCTTCCCACCCAGCCTGCAGGCTATGCACAGCCCGCCCGAGTTCATGCTGCAGCAGATGGCGCGGGCCGGGGTCGATCGCGCGGTGCTGCAGAACGCGCGGCCATACGGGCGGCTGAACGCGTACTTCGACGAAGCGGTGCGCGCCTACCCGGACAAGTTCATTGGTCTGGCCGATGTCGACGAGGCCAACGCCTACACTGACCCCGAGATTCGCAAACTGCGCCACGCCGTCAAAGAGCTTGGTTTGCGCGGTCTGTACTACGCCAATCGCGCGCTGTTCACGCGCGGCTATGCCCACATGTTTGACGATCCGATCTTCGATCAATTCTGGGAGGAGGTCCGCGGGCTTGGGATTCCCGTGTTCTGGGAGATTTTTGGCGCGCCTAACCCGGCTAATGAAGACCATTTCTTGCGTGAGATCGACCGATTGAACCGCTTCATGGAGCGCTGGCCGAGCATCCCAGGTGTGTGGACCCATGGTTTTTCACCCGACATCCTGGAACGCATGCCGACGCCGCTCGCGGAGTTGTTGGGCCGCGATCTGCTTACAGTTGAGATTCTCTTCCCGATTCATTGGGCCCGAACGCATCCCTACCCGTTCACTGAATTGCGGGAGGCGCTACAAACGCTCCATCGCCACGTCGGCGCCGAGCGGCTGGTATGGGGCTCGGACATGCCCAACGTCGAGCGCAACTGCACCTATCGGCAGTCGCTCGACTACTTGCCACGCCTCGCCGAGGGTTGGCTGTCCAGCCGCGACCTGGATCGCATTCTGGGGCTCAACGTCCTGCGGTTACTCGGCATCCAGGAACCTCGCTAACTCGCCGAAGGGGTCCTCATTGGCGTCCTCGAATGAGTCCCCTCTGGGGTGGCCCAACACAAACGTTGACAGGGTCCATGGGCGCACGTACCGTTCTGGCTGCGGCGCTATGCGGCGCATCGAGACGGGGAGAGCGACATGAACATTGCTGAACCAAGGCGGCTCTCGCGCCGCCAGATGTTGCGGGGCGCTGCCCTGGTACTCGGCAGTATTCCGGGGGCGGCGATTCTGGCCGCCTGTGGTGGTGGCGCTGCGCCGGCGCCCGCGGCGGCGACGACTGCCCCAGCGGCACCCGCGGCGACGACCAAGCCAGCTGCGCCAGCGGCGACGACTGCGCCAGCGGCGGCCGCACCAACTGCGGCCCCTCAAGCTGCGACGAAACCGGCTACAACCGCGCAGCGCGTGACAATACGGGATCACGATTGGCTCCAGGGCAACCCCGGCCAACAGGGCGACTGGTACGACGCGTTCGTCGCCAAGTTCGAAGCCGACCATCCGGACATCCAGGTCGAACGCGAGTGGTTCCCGCGCGCCGACATGCATGCCAAGGAGGTCGCCCTGGCCGCCACCGGGCAGCTCGGCGATACCGTCCGCATCAACGTCGCGCCGCTTGTCTCCGAGCTACACATCAAAGGCATCCTGCACGATCTCGACTCGCTGTGGCAGGGCGATCAGGACTGGATCGCCAAGGACCAGAAGCAGTTCTGGCCAGGCAACATCAGGACCTATACCCGCGACGGGAAGGTGTGGGGTCTGCCCATTGTTGGGCACCCCGGCGCCCTCCAGTACTACGTCAACACGACGATGGTCCAGAAGCTCGGGCTCAAGATGCCGACCGCCGACGGCAGCTGGAGCTACGACGACATGGCGACGCTCGCCAAGGGGCTCACGCAGAGCTCCGGCGGGCGGACCACGGTGTATGGCATCTCGCCGTCAATCGGCAACGAGGGCATCGTTGGCTTCCTGCGTGCCTTCGGCGGAGACCTGTTCGACATCGACGGCAAGAAGTGCCTGCTCAACACCCCCGAGTCGAAGGCGGGGCTCAAGGCGCTCGCCGGTCTCTACTCGTCGGGCTCGGCATACCCCTTCGACCCGGATCTGAACAATCAGGATCTCTTCCAGAGCCAGAAGATCGGCATGGCCATTATGACGAGCTTCGCCGCCTCCTCTTGGCCAGGCCAGATCGCCAAGCTGCCTGACAAGTTCGAGATGGACGTCTTTCCGAACCCACTCGGCCCCACTGGCAAGCACGCCAGCCAGGTCTCATCAGATGGCAAGGGCGTGTCGATGGCCAGCAAGAACGCGGACAAGGCGTGGATCGTGCTCTCGCGCCTCTACACAGGCCAGCGCCACGGTATCGAGCGCTTTGCGAACGGCTTGGGCAGCCCAGGCAGCCGCTTCGATGTGTGGGGCAGCGACGAGTTCAACAAGATTGCTCCCAAGCTGGCAAATATCGCCAAGGTACTCGTGCTGCCGCCCGCGCCGGATTTGCTCCCCTGGCACCATCCGGCCAACGGGCGCTACGCCGAACACGAGCCGATCCTGATCAACGAATTCAACAAGGTCACCCTCGGGCAGCTCGACGTCGACAAGTTCGCCGATGACACCGCCAAGCAGATCCAGGACATCCTGGATAAGCCGAACGTCTGACCGGTTCTCCAGGACGGATCGCCTGACGGACGCCATGGTCACACGAGCAGCAGCGGTTCCCCGCGCGATGGTCGGGACGCAGGGCTCGCTGCGTCGCGACGAAGTGTTCTGGGCCTACGCGTTTCTGACGCCGTGGCTCATCGGCCTGGCAGTGTTCATTGTCGGACCGATCCTCTTTTCGCTCGGCATGAGCACGTTCAACTACACACTTGGACGCGAAGCCGAAGCAACGTTCATCGGTCTCGGCAACTGGGTCCGGGCGTTCACGAAAGACGAGCTGTTCTGGCCATCGCTCGGCCGCACGTTCCTGTATACGGCGGTTGTGGTGCCCTGCACCGTCTTCGGCGCTTTGCTGACGGCGATGCTGCTCAACGAGCGACTGCGGGGTACCACGTTCTACCGCACCGTGTTTTTCATGCCGCACCTGACTCCGATCGTTGCGGCGGCGTATATCTGGCTCTGGCTGTTGAGTCCTCAGTACGGCGCGATTAACGAGGGCATCTGGCAGCTGGGGGTGGCGCTCACCGGCACTGGCTTCAAGGGGCCAGGCTGGTTCTCCTCGACCGAGTGGGCCCTACCTGGTTTGATGCTGATTGCCCTGTGGGGGGCCATCGGCGGCAACATGATGGTCATCTTCCTGGCCGGCCTGCAGGGCATTCCACAAGAGTTGTATGAAGTCGCGGCGATCGACGGTGCGAATTCCTGGTCGCGCTTCCGACACGTCACGCTGCCCATGATTTCGCCGACGCTGTTCTTCAACTCGATACTTGCCTGCGTCGCCGCCTTTCAGACGTTCGAATCTGCGTTCATCGCGACCAAGGGCGGGCCAGCGTACGCCACCTGGCTGTATGGCCTGCATATCTACCGCAATACATTCGAGCTCTTCGATATGGGCTACGGCGCGACGCTGGCCTGGATCCTGTTCATCGTGTTGAGCGTTTTCACGTACATCCAGTTCCGCACGTCGCGGGCCTGGGTCTTCTACGCTGGAGAGGGCCGCTGATGGTCGACCACGCGATGCCGGCTCGAGCCGGAATGACCGCCAAGCAACCGTTGCGAGTTGCAGGTCTGCCCGTCGGCGCCATCCTGCCTCGATCTGGTCTGCACCTCCTCGCCGTGCTGCTGGGGATTGTGCTGATGTTGCCGTTCTACTGGGCACTCATCAGCTCACTGAAGGAGGGGCCAGAAGTGCGGCGCATCCCGATCGACTGGTGGCCGCAGGTAGCCCAGTGGCACAACTATCTCGACGTGTGGACCGTGCGCTTCTTCGCGAATTGGGTGTTCAACAGCGTTTTCCTTACGCTCGTTGCCACCGCCGGAACGCTCGTGTCATCGTCGCTGGCCGGCTACGCTTTTGCACGCTTCCGGTTCCCCGGCAAGGACCTCTTGTTCACCCTCACGTTGGCGACGCTGATGCTGCCGGGCTACGTCCTGCTCATCCCGAACTACATGCTGTTCTGGAAGCTCGGCTGGCTCAACACCTATCTGCCGCTGACCGTGCCGTTCTGGTTTGGCAGCGCGTTCTTCATTTTCCTGTTCCGACAGTTCTTCATGACGATCCCCATCGATCTGGACGACGCTGCGCGCATCGACGGCGCAGGCTACCCGCGCATTTTCTGGAGCATCCTGCTGCCGCTGAGCGCGCCGGTGTTCGCCACCGCGGCCATCATCGAAGGCATCAACCAGTGGAACTCCTTCTTGCGTCCGCTGATCATCCTCAACAAGCCCGAGATGTTCCCGCTGAGCGTCGGTCTGCGGTACTTCGTCGTCAATCCGGGCGACAA
>WNFC01007091.1_pt1 | contig 12335 bp, 15 predicted proteins | sample 5400541 | NCBI WGS metagenome assembly WNFC01 (sample SAMN13153342, study PRJNA577476) | soil metagenome | isolation source: 120 cm saprolite under Douglas fir tree site 2 hole 2 replicate 1 | place: USA:California | collected 2015-04-18 | reverse complement strand
TGCTGAGCTCGTAGAGGCGTCGGGGCACCAATCCGAACTCAGCACCTAGAATCAACGAGCCGTTCCGGACTAGCTCAACGGTAGAGCAGGCGGCTGTTAACCGCAAGGTTCAGGGTTCGAATCCCTGGTCCGGAGCCAATTGTAAATTCGAAATTGCGCAGATTCCGCGGCCGGGTGAAGCCGCTTACTACAACCGCACTACAACCGCTCAACCGAGGTCTGCGCCGGGATCGCGAGATCAGCGGCCGGTATCCTCCGATTGTGTCGGTGCAATCAATTCAGCCCGAACCCTGGGAGGGCTTCCTGTCGCGAATCCCATTCGCCCAGAATCGCCCGGTCCGGTTGTCTTGGATCGCGATCCGACGCGACAACGTCTGGCTACCTTATGCGATCACTGTCCGGGTCCTCGAGATCGCAGCGCCCTCAAGCTCATTTCAAGGGGAAGCAACGTGGATCGAATCGGTTTCACTCCGAGCAGATGAGGTCATCGATCGCCTGCGGAATCGTCGCATTGCTGATGAACTCCAGGCTTTCGAGACGCAGGACTCGTACGCTGGCTACTGGCTTACTCCGGGCACCACTTACGGGATCGGCCGATCAAGTGGCTGGCCCGAGTACTACACGGATTGGCCTCTCAACCTTCGGCAAGACCTGCAGTATTCAGTTCAGTGGCATGCACCGTTCCGAGCTGGCCGTCACCAATACAAGACTCTTATTGACATTGCGATGCCGGTCCTCTTTGGCAACAGGTTTAGTGGCGGTCCAGCAAATGACATCAGGCCAACGATTACTGCTCGGATCCCATATCCGTACCGCCTCGCGGAGGTTCAATGGACCAATGGTCAGTTATTGGCTGATGTCGATTGGTCAGGTTCCGAAAGCAGGCACCGCCTTTCGATCCACGCGAACTGGCGTGTCAGCCAAGAGCAGCTCGAACCAGACTCAGCCGAGGAACCGGCAGGCGAAACCGGCGGCACAGTAGCGTTTGTGATTGGCACCCAGCCGTCGGAAGCAGAACTATTCCTAAACGATCCCGAGATCCCCGTGCCTTGTCAGGAATGGCACTGGCCCGAGCAAGCCGCCGCGCCAGTCACCATAACGTTGACGACCGAGGAGGAGTCAGTTGTTGCTGCGACTCCCACAAACCGATATTCAAATCCGCCGATCGATTTCTCACGGTTGACCTCTGATGAGAGCATGCGCCAGGTCCTTACAACTCGATGGGATGAAGCGTGGCGCTGCCTCGATGCTGGCGCCTTGACGGCGACGATGGTGATGGCGGGCAGTGTGTTAGAAGGCGCTCTGCTGTCCGTCGCTCGAGAGCGGCCAGACGTAGCAAACGCGAGCAGCGCCCCAAAGACCAAAGATGGCGGCGTGCTGCCGGTTGAAAAGTGGCGTTTCGATGTCTTGATCAGGGTTGCAATGGAGCTTGAGTGGTTGCCGATAACGATTTCCGGGTTCGCGAACGCTGTGCGAGCCCTTAGGAATTTCGTGCACCCATGGGAGGAGCGGACGGCCGGAGACACGCCTTCACCGGGTCTGGCGCAGTTATGTCTACTCAGTGTCGATGAGATCCTGCGCCGCCTGGCGACCGCGGACAAGGAACCTGGACCATAGAAGCGGGCGGCTCCGTTCCGGAACCACGGCGCTATCGTTCAGCGATTAATTCATCCATACGGTCGGCCGCTTGCCTACGGAGCTCGGGCAAGACGTGGGTATAAGTGTTCATCGTCAGAGCAATTTGCGAGTGGCCCAAGACCTCCATGACAACGCGCGGCGATACGCCCTGAACGAGCAGCAACGTTGCGCAGGAGTGACGCAGATCGTGAAACCGGCGTTGAGGAAGCCCGGCGCGGTCCAAATGCCGATGGAAGTCTTTGCTGATTCTCGTGGCGTCAATCGGCTTGCCTGCAGCAGTTGTAAAGACGAGATCTGTCTCGGTCCAGTTGTTGCCTGCCGCCTCGCGTTCCTTTAGCTGGCGATCGTGATGTTCCTTTAGCGAGCTAGCAATTGATGCGGGGAGGGCCAGTGTGCGCCGGCTTCTGGTCGTCTTCGGCTCGACCAGCCGGGTCTCGCCACCGAATCGCTGCAGCTGCTTCGATACCCGCAGGTAACCCATCTCGAGATCGACTTCCTTCCAGCAGAGCCCAAGAGCCTCCCCTTGGCGTAAGCCCATCGTAAGAGCAACCGAATAGAGGGCTTCAAGACGGTCGCCTTTCATGGCCGCCAAGAAAGTGCGCGCCTCCTCGGGCGTAAAGGGACGGATTTCATAATGCCCGACGCGTGGACCATCCACCACAGACGCCGGATTCCGGGACAGCAGGTCCCATCGAACCGCTTGATTGAGCGCTGTGCGAAGGGTCCCGCGAATGTATCGGATGCTCTTTGGGCTCAGTCCAGCACTCTTCTTGGCGTTGAGAAGCTGCTGTACGTGCAGTGGGGCGAGCTTGGCAAGAGGAATGTGTCCGATCGCAGGCTTCAGGTGTAAGCGAACATGAACCTCGTAGCCTTTGTAGGTCCACGGCCGTACATTCGGCTGAACCACCTCGGTCAACCATTGGTCTAGGAATTCACCCACAGTGACGCCGCGCGAGTCGGTCAAACTCCCGACTTCGATGGCATGGAGCGCTCGGGTTAGTTTTCGTCGAACATCTTCCCTCGTCTTGCCGTAGAAGAACTTGCGTCGGCCGTCTGGAAGGGAGACTGCCGCTGCCCATGTGCCGTTTGGACGTCGTCCCAGCGATCCTTCGCCATTCGACCGCTTCGGACGCAAGCTCAGCGGCTCGCCGTGCGCGGCTTTGAGGGCTCTTGACGAAGCCATGAGATCGGTTCCGGAGCAACGTCCTGCGGCACTTGCCGCGACACCCAATGCAGTAGCGCTTCACGCGAAACGCGAACGCATCGACCAATGCGCACAGTTGGAAGCTCCGCCGAGGCCATCATCTGAAACGCCTTCGTGCGGCCAATCCCCAGTAGGCGTGCGACCTCACGGCTGTCGAGCAGCCATGGTTCGTCGATATCGGGGACCGGGGGAACCGGACGCGAAGCCGGCTCCCCCGAGCCCGTTCGGCGCCCCCCGTTAGGGGAAAACGGCTGGGTCCGAGATCTAACGGCCACGGGCGTAGCTCTGTTCGCGCTGAGTCATTACGCCCCGTGACGCCATCTCGGCTTGCCAGCCAATGCTGCCCCACCAGAACCAGAGCCTCTCCCGATGATCGAGCTCCTTCTTGCTGCGAGCCGGCTGCCAGAACAGCCGCCTCCAGTGCTGCGTCTGATCGCGCGCGATCGCTGCGCGCATGCGGGAGGCATCGGCGAAAGACGGCATGGTCACCGCTCGGAGCCGCGCAGGCGCTTGATTCTCTGCCAACCAGCGCCCAAAGCGGTCGACGCTCGTTGCCATGTCGGAGCCAGCCGAGGCTGCAGAAATGCGTTAGCCCGCCTGGCCACCGCGTTGATCGGAACCGCCGCTGCCGCCATGCCGCCCCAGCTACGTGCCACGTTGCCGGCGCTGCCGTGGGCGAACTTGATGCCGGCGAAGATTGCCACCGGTGAAATGGCGGTTATGAGAAGGATCGCGAAGCCGCTCGCCATCCAGTCCGCCTTGCCGTTGTTCGGCGCCACGCCGAGCACGGCAGGAAGCAGCAGCGAGAGCCCGACCACGAAGGCGGTGGCGACCACGAACTTTGAGAGCAGGAGGCCGATCACGAACTCGGCCAGGTGTACGGCGCCGCCAGCCATGCGCGGCCAGATCGCGAGCACGCAGACCAGGGGCACGAACGCTGTAATGGTGAGTACCAGCGCCGCGCGCACGATGAGCTCGAGGTAAACGACCAGGGCGAGGAAGCTGATCAGTAGCGCCATAAGGATCAGTGCGACCACGTTCAGGTGGACCTGGGAGAGATCCACATTGCCGGCTGCCGCGACTGCGTTGGGATTGGCCGCGGAGAGCTCCTTGTCCCAGGCGTGCCCCAGAAGGGCGGCGTGGACGGTCGCGTACTGGACGATGGCGAGGCCCGAGTAGGCGAAGAAGACGCAAACGATCACCCGCGGCACCACCGAGAGGTCAAGCCCGAGCTCGCCCCCGAAGATCCGCTCGACGATGCCGAAGGCGACCACCGCGCCCAGGATCAAGAGGGAGATGGCGAGCACGCGGTTGTAGACGGGGATGAGGGCGGTGAAGTCGGGTTCGGTGGCATCGCCGAACGATTGCACCAGGTTGCTGATGCCCCAGAGCGCGTCTTTGATCGCCCACTGGGCGATCGCTTGCACGATCTGAGCCGCGTAGCCACCGGTGGGATCGGCGGGGTTCACGAGAAGAGCCGTCCGGCGTAGTTGGCGGCCGCGATACCGAGGTAAAGCAGCGCCACTGCGGCGATCGAGACGCCCAGCGACGACTTTGAGCGCTCAGCGAGCTGGGGGTTGGAGGTGAATGCGGCGAGCACCCAGCCGATCAGCGAGACTGCGATGCCAATGCCAGAGACCAGCACCAAGAGCCCAGCCGCGTTGTTGGCCAGGTGTGCGAGCCCGGCAAGCACGTTGGGCGGCAACCCGTTCAGGTCCGGGTGGACGATGATCTCCGACGCATAGCCAAGGATCACTAGGAGCCTCCTTTGCCGCGGATGCGGCGAACCAGAGCTGACAGGGCAAGTGATGGGCGGCGCTGGGACGCGGCGGCATGGCGGCCTCCTTCGGCCAGCCGGCGGAAGTGGGGAACCTGGTCCCAGCGCCTGAGCTGCAAACGGGCAGGCGGCGCTGAGGCGTAGACGAGGACCGCCTCGCCAAGCCGGCGCAGATCGTCGGGGCTCGAAAGCGGGCGCCCAGTGCGCTGCTCGGAAGAGCTCGAGTTGTGCGCGGTGCCGTGGCGGACGCTGTACGTTCGCGTCTCGTCACCCATGGCGCGGCTGAAGTGCTCGAGCGTGATCAGGTCGCCCTGGCCGGGGAGCAGCAGCCGTGCGCGGCAGTTGTTCCAAACCGTGCGCGCCTCTTCGCGGCCGTAGCCTGACTCGATCTGGGCCAGATCGTGAAAGCAGAGCAGCAGCTGGATGCCCTGGCCGGGTCCGCTGGAGGCGTAGCCGGCCAGGCGCGGCATGCGGGCGAAGTTGGCAGCCTCATCGAGGGCCAAGAGCAGCCGCGGCGCCAGCACGCCACCTTGGATCCGCGCCCGCAGCGTTGCCTTCCGCAGCAGGGTGGCCATCAGAGCCGAGAAGAGGGGCCGGCAGCGCTCAGCCTCTTCTGCCGGCGCGACCAGGTAGAGCGTGCCGCCTTGTGCGAGCAGGTCATCAAGGTCCAGTTCCTGCTCGCTGCTGGCGGTTGCCCTGCAGACGCGCTCATCGACCCAGAGTCCGAGACAGGAGCGGGCGGTGGAGGCGATGGAACCAGCCTCCCTGTCCGGGGTGAGGGCATGTGCCATCAAGAGGTCAGAAGCGTGGCGGTCATCGACCACCTTGGAGAGCTCGACGTAGTCGGCCTGGGCGGTGCGGTTGAGGGCGATGAGGACCGTGCTCATGTCACCGCCGCGCTCCTTGGCGAAGACCGCGAGCGCGGTGATCAGATTGGAGGCGGAGAGGTACCAGTGTGCGGCCGAACCGCGCTTGCCGGCGGCGGTGAAATGGTCGGCGAGCTCGGCCGCTGAGCCGCAGTCGTTGATCGATGCGACCGGATTCCAAGTCGTGGCCTGGATGCCGAGGTTGTCGATCCACGATGTGTCGCGGTCCAGCGGCGCGAAGACCCAGACCGGGCCAAGGGCGGCCCGATGCCGGGCTGTCAGGCGGACCAGCTCCTCCTTGGTTGAGGTGGCGATCGCGGCGCCCGACCAGGTGAGCAGCGTGGGCACGACCACCGTCGACGTCTTGCCGGAGCGCTGGACCCCGAGCAAGAGCAGGTTGTCCTCAGCGGGCGACTGGAGTACATGGCGGCCGATGAAACCGAGCACGATGCCGTCGCCGGCTGCTCGCTCTGGAATGGTGATGCGACCCAAAGGGCCGCGGTCCCGCCAGCCGGCCCAGCGGCTGGAGCCGTGGCTTTGCGGACGAGAGCTCGTCCACCCACCCAAAGCGAGGGCAATCAGTCCGGTGATTGCGCGCACCAGGAGCTCGGCGACGAGCGTGGTCAGAGCCGTCACCTGACCCAGCCCTCCCGCTCCCGGCGCGCCAGCTCATCCTCGAGGTCACGCTCCATTTGCCTGTGGTAGCGGAGCGCTACCGCACGCAGCCGAAGCAGAGTCACGCCCACGAACCGTCCGCGCCGGACGTGGATGATCGAGCGCGAGCGCAGGTGTGGAAAGGCAGCTCGTGAGCGGAGTCGACGCCAGCGCGCCGCTGCTTGGGGCTTGGGGCTTTGACTGGCGATGCTCCGAGCGAGGCGCTCGATCGGTGGTCGCTGGGCGTGGTCCATCTCGAGGCCTCGCTGGCGTTCGATCTCACGCGCGATGGCGTCCTTCATGCGCTGCAGGCGCGGCCGAGTCAAGACCACAGTGCGGTACTGACCGGGCACAATCTGGCGCCTGGCGGCGAGCACGATGTGAACGTGGGGATGCGCGGTGTTGCGGTGCTCGGCTGCGAGCCAAGGACCAATCCCGCCCGCATCCACCTCCAGCTGGGCCAAGGCAGCGCGCGTGAGTTTTGCCAGATCCAGGCCCTTGGCGGTCTCGGGCGAGAGTACGAACCGATACGCGGCGCGGCGGCGGTCGACGCCGGCCTCACCCGAATCCTGCCAGCGCTGCGCCGGCATACCGGCGACTGAGCGGCCCACGTAGGCGGCCAGCCAGCGTCGGTGCTCGTCGCTGGCCTTGCCGTCGCGGTTGAAGAGTCTTGCGTTGGAGCCACTTCGGTCGCGATGGGCGACGTACTTGAGCAGGCCTTCGACCGCCGGTTTGGTCTCCGGATGCAAGTCGCGGTGCTGGACGTACTTGAGGAATCCAGCCACCGCCCGCTTGGCCGAACAGGCGCCGGACACCGGTGTGTAGGCGACGGCGAGGATCGAGCGCTCTGCCATTAACTGCTCGCCTCGAGCTGCCGGCGCAGCTCCTCGAGTCGGGCCTGAGCGGACGCGTATGCCTCCTGGCGGAGCTCGGGCGAGCGTCGGCCCAGCGCCGGAAAGCTCAGCTCAAGCAAGCTCAGGCTGTGCTCGGCGGCGACCAATGCGCCCAGTCCGACCAGAGCCCGATCAGCGGCGTCCGCCTCCTCGACCGCCCGATCCTGGAGGGCGGCGGCGACCAACTCGCGGACGGTCGAACTCAGTGAAGCCCCAGTGCGTTCGGCGCGGTTACCCACAGCGTGGCGCTGGGCAGAGCTGAGACTGACCTGGACGCGGCGGATGCGTGAAGTCCCCACACTTAGTTACTGGGCATCGGCGAGCGCCAAAAACCGTGCGTTAGCCGTGCGTTTTTGAAGTTCGCACGCAAAACGCACGCCTTGAACTCACGCCTGGGCCAAAAGCGCACGCCAACCCAGCCCAAAACGCACGCCCAGCGCACGCTCAACGCACGGTCGGTTGCGAGCCTGAGGCCATCTCAAAAGGAGGTGGCCGATGGTCACAGTCGAGGATCCCCAAGTCGCGGCCAGCGCACCCCGTTCGAGGCGCGTCCGCCGGCGTCCCTTAAGCCTCCAGGAGCGGGTGGACCTTGAGCGCCAGGACCAGCGCTTATTTGATCTGCTGCTCCGCTACCGCGCTGGGGACGATGTAGCCGAGCTGATCGTCGCCGAACTGATGCCGGCGTTCCGAGCCAAGGTCCGCCGCATGAGCGTCCAGCGACCGCTCTACCGCGCTGAGGACATGCGCCAGGAGCTCGTGCTCGAGCTTCTTCGCATTGCCCGTTCCTTGCCGTTGCCCGGGCCCGCGTTTCTCAGCCGTCGCTTGAAACTGGCTTCCACCCAGCCATTGGCCAGACGGCTGAGGCGGGAGTGGGCCCGACAACAAGCCCAAGTCTCACTGGAGAAGCTACAGGAAGAAGAAGACAGCGAAGAGGAGGCGGAGGAATGACCATCCTGCACAATCGCGTCCCGTCAGATATCCTCGCCGCCACGGGGAAGGCGGGGATGCAGCCTGCGGCTGGGGATAGGTTCTGGGACTGGCGCCGAATCGTACTGGTGGTCGGCTACTGCCTGGTGTTTGTCGCTGGACTCCTAGTCCTTGTGGCCACCGACCCGACCGGTCTCATCCTCATGGCTGCCGGCGTGGCTGGGGTCGTATTTCTCCACCGCACCTGGCTCGGGGTCGCCATATGGGCCTATGTCCTGTTAGACGGCATTGTGGCGATCACTTCCGGCGACGACCTCGGCTTCTATGGCGTCATCACCGGTCTGGGCTTCGGACTGATCGCTCTCCCAATCTGGTCGGCTAGGCGCGCCGCGCCGCGCCCCGCCTTCTGGGTCCCACAGTCACCCTTTGCGTCGCCTTCCACCCTCCCGTCTCCTCCATCACCTCTGGCTGCCACGGCTGCATTGGCTGAGTCCTCGCAGGACCCAACATCTACTCCTGACGTGGCGTGGGCCGCCCTACCGATGATCCGGACCATCGGCCGGATCCGGCTCCTCAGCGCGCATGGCGACCTGACGCCAAGGTTGATCGGAAAGCCAGTCATCGGCTTCCTGTGGCTCTATTTGCTCGCACGGCAGGTGCGGACCGAAGGCGATCGGGTCACTCGCAGCGCGGTCACAGATGAAGTGGCACACGGAGTCAGCGATCCTCGGGGTCGCCTGCGCGGCTACCTGAGAGACCTGACCCGCTTACCGGAACCTTTCGGTGCGATGGTGCGCGTCGACGACGAGATGATCGGTTTCGACCTCGGCGACTGCGATGCCGACTTCGCACGGCTGCGACGAATCGCTGTTCGCATTCGCCAGTCAAACGGCCACATCGATGATGCCTCCCTACGCGAGGCACATGCCCTTCTCCAAGAGCTTGGCGACGGCGAGTTCATGCCCGGTTTCGAGGACATGGAGAAGCGGGTGACCCAGGGACGTGGCGTTGCTGGACAGGTCGTGGCAGAGGTCCGGGTCCAGATCGACGGCACCCGCGCCGATGTGGCCGACGCGGTCGCAAAAACACTTCTGGATCGGGGCGAGCTGGCTCAAGCGGTCGCATTGCTGGAGCCGATCGTCGCCCGGTCGGAGGAGCGGGACGACCTGGCCAGAACCCTGATCAACGCACTCCGCGAGAGCGGGCAGCACAAACGTGCCGCGGAGATTCGCCGGCGCTTCGCGACCGGGCAGGAGAGCTAGAAATGGGCAACCTCAACAACCAGTTGCGCCGACTGAACCAGCCGCTGGGAGCCCGCGAGGAGCTGATCACCGGCATCGTTCTGGCGGTGCTCGCTGTTGGTGGACTCGCCTTCACCGTCACTACTAATGTGGGTACGCCAGCGGGCGCTGCGCTCGCGTACATGGCGGCGGTCGATCGCGCCGACACCAGCTACGTCTGGGGCCACTCGATCATCGACTCGTCCAACGTCTCTAAAGCGGATGTCGCCCTCTTCGACCGAACTGCCCTTGCCGCCCAGCTCGCCGCTACCGCTCACTCTCGCTCGAGCTTCAAGGTTCAAGGCGTGAGCTTTGACAACGGTGAAACCAAGGTCATGCTGACCTACACCACCTCTGTTGGGCGCCGAGCGGCCAGCCTCTTCTTGAGGGGTGGCGCTCCACATACCTGGCCGGTCGCGGTCGAGCCGGCGACCCTTGGCATCGCGATTCCGGCTGGAGCAGGTGGATTGGCCATCGATGGCCAGCCCGTCCCAACGGCGGGAGTTGAGCTCAGGCTCGCGGTTTTCCCTGGCACCCACAAGATCACTCTGGGCGCTTCCGCGCTCTACCAGGCGTACGTGGGCGAGGTTGATGCCGAGACCCGGCTGCCAGGGCTCTCGCCGGTCAACCTCGCCAAGGTGCAAATGACCGAGGACGGGAGCAACGAGGCGAAACAAGCTGTGACCAAGGCGTTCCAGGCCTGCGTTCAGTCCACGTCCCTAACGATCTCCGGCTGTCCCCAGTCATTGCCCGAACTGGACGTGGCAAATGGAGCCGTCCGCTGGACATTGCTTGGCGATCCGGTGGCAGATTCCACAGTCGGACTCGATGACAAGTCCGTGCTCGAGGTCCGCGGGCACTTCGTTATGAAACTGAACTACGGGAGCCAGCGACTTCACCGCGATCGATTGCTCGGCGTCGGCGCTCCCTACATCGCGGCGCTCTCATGGGATGGCCAAGCTCTCAAACTCTCGGGCTTCCAGGACGCCTCGTCGGTCGCTGATTTGGCGCGACCGGCTGCGACAGATACGCAAGTCTTGGCCGCCCTCAGGGCACAGTTCAATTCTTGCCTTGGCATCCAGGCAGGCGAGCTGCCTGGATGCCCCCAGAGCGTCATTGCCTTCGACGGGTCCAATTTCACGTGGCATGAGGACAGCGATTCCATGCAGGGCGCAAGCCTTACCTGGGACGGCAAGCGCTCGATCTTCGCAGTCTCCGGCAACTTCGCGTTCAGCGTGGACTACGACTCGACGCCACCTTACAGCCCGACACGACACATTCATGACACGTCGTCCGGCCCGTACACGGCGAACCTCTACTGGGATGGATCCAAGGTTTTGTTCATCGGCTTGGAGAAGTGAGGAGAAGATGAGTCTCGCCACCCCCTCGCAATACGAACCAATCCGCGTCCGGTTGGGCCAGATCGCATGCACGGACACACAGGTCTACACGCCTCTCGGCAGCTACCCGCTCGCCAGCACGACTTGGACTGTGACGAACCAGAGCTACGTGACTGAATCCATTCCCGCTTGGGCAATCGTGCTCGCGATCGTCTTCTTTGTCTTCTGCCTGCTAGGGCTCCTTTTCCTGCTCGTCAAGGAACGACGCACCAGTGGTTCAGTCCAGGTGAGTGTCCAAGGGCCAGGGTTCTCCTACAGCTCTCTCATTCCGGTTTTCAACGAGACGGCTATCTACCCCATCACCGAGCAGGTCAACTGGATACGGGCGCAGGTAGCCCAGTTGTCTCGATGAACAACGAGACGGCGGCCTTGGCCTCAGACATCGTCCGCTGTCCCGTAGTCGGTGAGTGCCTCGCGCCCGGTGGCGAGAAGCTGCCTTGCCATCGCGTCGTTACGTGGCAAGGCCAGGCGGCTGGTGGTTTGCGATATGTCCCCGAGCCATGGAGCGGCCACCTCGATCGTGCTCCAATCCTGTTCGTCAGTTCCAATCCAGGGGCGGATGTCGAGGGCGCGCCGATCTCCGACGCCTCCTACACCTCGGCCTGGGAAACGCAAGAAATCGTCAGCTGCTGTGACGATGCGTTTGAGCGTTGGCGTAAGCCAGGAATCATCGACGGCATCTATCTCAGCGACAAGTTCGGCAACCGCGGCGCCAAACCGATCCGCTATTGGCTCTGGGCCCGCGCGAGGGCGCGCGAGCTACTGCAGCGCCAGCCTGTACCTGGCGTGGACTATGCGATGACGGAGGTAGTCCACTGCGGAACACAGCATGAAGCGGGCGTAACTGATGCGTTCGCAACATGCGCTGATCGGTATTTCGAACGGACCTTACGCGCGACACCGGCCGCCGTAGTTGTTTGCGTCGGTGGTTGGGCCAAGGCCGGATTCAAGCGGACATTCAACATCGGCATTCCTGAGCACATCTGGGGACCGGGCGACGTCGGGGGACATGTGCGGCTCATCTTGGCTGTACCTCACCCTGGGGCATTTGGGTCTCCTAAGAGCTTCGAGCCGTACATCGGCAACGACGGCCTGACGCGGGCTCGAGCTGCTCTAGCTTGACCATGAGGCACGCGAAGCTGTCGGGCAGGGTGGTGACAAACGACCCCCGTTGTGGTGACGAAGGACACCATGCGGCGTAACGAGTGAAGACTCGTCTACGCGAGGTGATCGGTCGAGCCCTCAACGGCTTAACCACTAAGCTCCGAAAACGCGAGTCCTCGAACCGATCCCGAAAGGATACCGAGCTTCGGGGAGATGAAGGAACCGCTCTCGACAAGCTCATCGACGGCAAGAACATGACAGTCACGGGCTCGAGTGGCGAGGAGGTCGGGTACGTCATGGGTTGGACAAGTCGGAAGATTCCAGCCGAATTTCGGCCAATCTTGTGGTCGCACGCGGGCCGCCTGGAGTTGAAGGCTTGGCGCGGTATCTTGAAGGATGAAAGCCGCGAGCTGCCCAACGACTTGACGCTGATCTTTTGGGACGGCCTACCTTTGGCGGTGTGGATCCCTGCGGGACACCTCAAAGACTTCAACTTCAACCCAAACTGAGGTGCTCCGACGGCTTCCCTAAGGGTGGTACACACTGACCCACAGGTGGTACCAAGTGACGCCAAAAGGCGTAACAAGATAAG
>WNFC01007090.1_pt1 | contig 12335 bp, 11 predicted proteins | sample 5400541 | NCBI WGS metagenome assembly WNFC01 (sample SAMN13153342, study PRJNA577476) | soil metagenome | isolation source: 120 cm saprolite under Douglas fir tree site 2 hole 2 replicate 1 | place: USA:California | collected 2015-04-18 | reverse complement strand
AAGACCGGCATCTTGCCGTATTTCCTGCGGTAGTCCGAGACGTACTTCTGGTTCGCCGGATTCTTCAGGTCCGGGCTCCAGTAGCGGGTCTCGTACTGGCCGAGCGCCGCGTGCTTCACCGCCGGGATCGAGATCTCGTCCACCGTATACACCGAATAGAGCGGGAATTGCCCGCGAAGACCCGCTTCCGAGTACTGCCGCAGGAACGAGATGCCCATGCCGCCCGGGTAGAAAACGAACACGGCCTTCGGATTCTTCGAACGCAGCTGGGAGAGCTCCGCCTGGTAGTCGGTCTGCCCGAGCCGCGTATAGACCTCGTCGACGATGCGGCCCTTGTAGGAGCGCTTGAACCCATTGACCATGTCCTTGCCGGCGGCGTAGTTCGGCGCCATGACGTACACGTCGGTGATGCCCTGGTCCTGCATCACCTTGCCCATCGCCTCGGGCGTATCGTCGTTCTGCCAGGAAGTGGTGAAGAACAGCTCGTTGCACATCTTTCCCGCTAGCTCGTGCGGGCCGGCGTTCGTGCCGATCATGAACTTGCCCGCGTCGGTGACCGTGGGCGCGACGGCGAGCATGACGTTCGACCAGATGATTCCCGCGACGAAATCGACCTGGTGTTTTTTCAGCATCTCGTCCGCGACCTGCTTGCCCACGTCGGGCTTGACCTGGTCGTCGCCGTAGATCACCTCGACGTCGAGCCCCGCCATCTTGCGCCCGAGGTGATCGAGCGCAAGCTCGACCGAGTTCTTCATGTACTCGCCGACGACGCCCTGCGGGCCCGACAGCGTGGTGATGAAGCCGATCTTCACCTTCTGTTGCGCGAGCGCGGGCCCTGAGGCGAGGAGCGCGGCGGCAAAACCGATTGCAGCGGTGCTGAGCGTCTTATTACTCATGATCCCTATCCCTCCGTTCGGGTAATTTTTTTCATTGTACGAGAACCGGCCCCTGATACGCCAATGCGGCCTCGATCGCCAGCCCCGCCGCGAGGACGCGCTCGTCCTCGCCCGAAAAACCGACCACCATCAGTCCGACGGGCGCCGCCCGGGGCGCGTGAATGGGCAGCGTCAGCGCGCATCCGTCGAGGAAATTGATCAGGCTGGTGTTGCGCAGCATGTTGCCGTTCGCAAGGCGGAAAGTCTCGGCGTTGCGCTCCAGACCGTCGATCGGAGGAGCGATGCGCGGCACCGTGGGCATGACCAGAACGTCGATATCGTAGTTTGCCCGCGTAAAACGCCCTGCGAGGCGATTTCGCGTCGCGAGCAGATCGATGTAATCGGCCGCGAGGACGAATCCGCCGCGCAGGATCCGCTCCAGCACGCGCGGATCGAATTCCTGCTCGCGCTCGATCCATTTCCGGTGCACGGCATAGGCCTCCGGCGGGGAAATCCCGCCGCCCGAGTTCGCCCTCGACGCCTCGGTGAATTCCGGCACCGCGAGCTCGACGATTTTTGCCCCGCGGCGCGACAGGCGTTGCATCGCCGCATCGAATGCCTCGGCGACTTCGATGTCGAGATCCTCCAGCATGTGATTTTTCGGCACACCGAGGCGCAATCCCGGGAACTCGGCAGCGGTGAGCGACCGCGGCGACTCGCCCGCGAGCACCTGAAAGATGGTTGCGCAGCACTCGACCGTGGGCGCGAGCGGCCCGACCGAATCGAGCGTGGTGGAGAGCGGAAACGCCCCGACGAGCGGAACGCGCGCCCGGGTCGGCTTGAACCCGGCGATTCCGCACAGCGCCGCCGGAATGCGCACCGAGCCACCGGTGTCGGTGCCGAGCGCAAAGGCCGCCATGCCGTCTGCGACCGACACCGCGGCACCCGAGGACGATCCGCCGGGAATCCTGCGCCTGCCGCGGTCGTAGGGATTGGCGGGCGTGCCGTAGTGCGGGTTGATGCCGATCCCGGAAAAAGCGAACTCGCTCATGTTGCTGCGGCCGATGACCACGGCCCCGGCTGCGCGCAGCCGCGCGACGGCGACCGCGTCCGCGGTCGCCGGAGGAGCGTCGCGCAGGATCTTCGAGCCGGCCGTCGTGACCTCGCCGGCGATGTCGAAGAGATCCTTGATCGAAACCGGCAGTCCCGCCAGCGCAGAGGGCACCACGCCTTCCTTTCTCAACCGGTCGGAGGCGTCGGCGGCGAGCAGTGCGCCCTGAGCGTGCACCTTGGTGAAAGCGCGCCCGCCTTCACCGCCCGCGTCTGCGATGCGCACGAGCGCCGCCTCGACGAGCTTGCGGCTCGTGGTCTCGCCCTCGGCGAGCTCACGCGCGAGCGCCGCAATCGGGCGGAAGGCAGCTTCGGCCATCGGGTTTTGCCTCGGCGGCTAGCGCCTCGCGCTTTCGTCGTAGTAATGCATTTCGAGCAGGAGACAGCCTGTTTCCGATTTGAATGGTCCGTGCAGCGTTCCCGGCGGGCGGCAAGCGTACGTGCTGGGGCCGAAGCGGGTGCCGCCTTTGCCGTTCCTGTCGTTGCCGACGATCAGATCGCCCGAGACGAGATACACCTCTTCCCAGTAATCGTGCACGAAGGGCTCAGCGGTGTATACGCCGGGGTCAAACCGCAGATGTCGAGTGCGAAAGCCGCGTTTCCCTTTTTCGTCGAGAAATCCCGCAAGCACCTGCTGGCGGATCCCATCCGGATAACCGGGCAGCTTTTCCCAGCCCTTGTCGAGGTCCAACTTGTAGAACTCCTTGTGCTCCTTCTGGATTGCCATGAGGTCTCCGTTCAAGGTTTCATGCTTCTCGCGGGCCTTCAATCCGCGATTTCGAGCGCGCGGATTGAATACTCATGTCTGAGGCTTCGATTCTTCACCGGGTCGTGCAACTCGATCTCGAATCGCTCGCCGCCGGCGATCTCGCCTCGCACCGCGAGCGTACCGCAGAACATGGCGGTCCCCCTCGCAAGCACCCCCGGCGAGCCCGCAAAACGCGCGAGCAGCTCGTGGGGCGCGAGCATCGCATTGACTGTGCCCTCCTGGTAGAGCCGGCGTATTCCATTGCGCGTGACATGCGAGCGCAGCACCAGCCGATCCCAATGCCCTTCCACCTCGTCGAAAGACCACAGCTCCCTGCCGATAGGCTTGGGGCACATCTGCTTGGAGACGGTGACGCCGTAGGCCTCGACTTTCCGGTCGGTGTGATCCGAGCCGACCCCCACGCACAGGGACTCGGGCGCCGCAACCAGCACGAACTCGACCTCTCCGCTCGAGTCTTCACCGACGACCTCAACTTCGCCGGTCGTGGTGAGCAGGTTTGCGCCGACGCGGTAGAAGCAGGGCACGACCCGCGGGCGCTTGACCCCGATCGCCGCAAGCTCGGCGATGTGGTGTTCGACCGCGGCCTTGTCCCGCCCGGTCCAGCCTGCGATGACGAGGCTCGCGATGTCGATGCGGCGCTGCGCGCCTTCAACCAGGAATTCCACGCTGTGTCGCGCTCCCTTCACGATCCGCTATTTTACAGGGGCTCGAGGTTCCGAAGCGGCAGGTCCGATCCCACGGCAAGTTTCCTTTGCAATCCGTTGTTCGTCGGAGTAGATTTTTCACCCGACTGACCTCCGCGAGGAACCGGCGATGTCAAAGTTCGTGATTTCCCCTCACTTCAGGCTGCAGGAGTGGGTGGCCGAGGAAAAGGCTTACTTCAAGGTCGAAGGCCTCGATTACGAATTCCGCGACAACTACGGTCCGGGCGACGTGGCGAAAAAACACGCCACCCCGAACAAGAGCGGCGCTTACCAGAGCATCGAGCAGGGCCGCTCCTGCGACGTGAGCGGCGCCTGCCATTGGACCGTGAACGTCGCCGCCTCGACCGGCCACGGCAAGCTCTACGCCGACGCCTACTCGGTCGCGCCCTGCGGCGTGTTCGTGCCGCCGGAATCCGATATCAGGCATCCGTCGGACCTGATGGGCGTGCCGATCTCGGTCGGCTACCAGTCGGGCAGCCACTACTCCACCATCCAGGGGCTGGAGCAGTACATGGGCCTGGACGACATCAAGCTGTCGTTTGCCGACGGGCTCTTGTTCAGCCGCCTGGAGAAGCTGATCGATCGCAAAGCACCGGCGGCCTCGCTATTCAGCGGCCCCTTTTACTTCCTCGAGCAGCTCGGCTTCCGCAAGGTGATCGACACTACGTTCATGATGGCCACCTCGATCACGGGTGACCCCGATCCTGAGGATCTGCGCAAATATTTCCGCGCCCTGCGCAAGGCGCAGAGAGACATCGACCTGCGTCCCGAACTCTACACGCACTACTACAGAAAGGAATTCCCGGCGCGCTTCCTCGAACAGATGGACACGCGGCGCTGGGGTCCGGGCGAGCGCATCGTGTTCGAGCCCTACACGAAAGAGGTGTTCGAGGAATCCTTCCGGTGGATCGCCGAGCGCCGCATCTTCGCCGAAGGCGATATGGGGCCGGGCAAATACGAGGACTCGGTCATCTCGCTCGCAGCCTAGGCCGACTCGAAGTTCATCCCGAAGGCTTCGGGGGGCTTGGGGCCCCAAACGTAGAGGGAGTCTTCCGCCGGGTAGTTGGTCGCCTTCCAGGTCGAATCCGCCGGGATGTAGTCGATGTCGCAGAAGTACTCGGCCATGCTGTCCCACGGATCGCGGATGTAGTGGAAGAAGTTCGAGCCGATCACGTGCCGGCCGAAGCCCCAGCCGTCCTTGTAGCCTTTGTCGAGCAGCCGGCAGGCGCCCATACCGATCTCGTCGACGTTGCCGACTTCGAAGCTCGCGTGGTGGAAGCCCGGCCGGTCCGACTTGATGTAGCCGAAGATGTGGTGGTCGCTGCCGCCCTGCCCGCGCATGAAGGCGACGATGTCCTGCGCGCGGTCCGAGAGCTGCAGGCCGACGACGCGCGTATAGAAGTCCACCATCCTCTCCATCTGCGATGTGAACCGCAACGTGTGGCCGAGGCGCGTCGGCCGCACCCGGGCGTCGCGCTTCGGATGGCCGGGCACGCCGGCGCGGTTCAGGTGGCCCGGGTTGTTGATTTTCCACTCCGCGACGGTGCGCCACTTCGCGGCTTCCGCGACGCGCACGTTCACGAGCAGTCCGTCGGGGTCGCGGAACCAGACGCCTTCGCCCGGGGTTTCCTTCGGCGCGTCCACGAGCTTGACGCCCGCTTGCGCGAGCCGCTTCTTCAGGCCCTCGAGCTCATCGGTCTTCGTCCCGAAACACACATGGTGCATGTGCTTCTTCTTGCCCTCGACCAGGATCACCTGGTCCTGATCGCGGCCCTGGCAGCGCATGACGATGCGTTTGTCGAACTCGCGGGCTTCCATCCCGAAATCGGTGTAGAACTTCCTGCCGACCGTCGCATCCGGCACCGCAAGAGCGATGTGCTGCAAAGAACGAACCGTCATGGTCCCCCTCCGAACTGACATTCCCAGTCGCGCCAATTGTACCGCCTGGATGGCAACGCGGATCGCCGTGGAGCTTAAGGCGAAGCGCCGGCCGGCGATCGCTTGATTCTCGGCCCTGCGACGGCGGCGGCACCGGCGGAGTCGAATGCCTTCACGGCCGGCATCACCTCTCTCGCGAAGAGCTCCATGTTCCTGTGCGTAAGATCGGCAGGCAGCGTGCCGAACTGGCACAGCACGAGAAGATTCCCGAAGCGCATGTCCTTCCAGTAGGACGCGAGCGCCTGGCGCGCCGTCGCGGGGCTGCCGCATATGATCAAGCCCAGCTCGATCGACTTCTCGAGGGTGATGTCGCCGAATATCGCCGCCTTCGCCTTCATCACGTTCTTCAGCGACTCGCGCGAAGTGTATCCGGGTGGCAGCAGCATTTCGACCGGCATCTTGAGGAACACGTTGCGGAAGGCCTCGAAGTGCGGTTTTGCCTCGGCGCGCGCGGCCTCGTCAGTGGCGGCCACGTAGACCGGCACCGCCCAGCCGAGCTGCCGGTCCTCGGCCTCGTAGCCAAAACCCTCGCACGTGTCGCGGTACATCTTCAGATAGCGCTGCACCACGTTTGCCGGGCTGAAGGTCTGCAGATAGGTGTAGCGCCGGTCCGGGTGCGCCGCCCAGTCGATCGTCTCCTTGCTGCCCTGCGACGGGATCCAAATGGGCGGATGGGGTTTCTGGTAGGGCCGCGGCCAGAGGTTCACATATTGGACGTTGTAGTGCCGGCCCTGGAAAGCGAACGGACCGGGCTCGGTCCAGGCGCGCACGATGAGGTCGTGAGCCTCGTGGAAGCGGTCGTGCGAGAAAGTCGGATTCACGCCGAAGGTGTGGTACTCGGCGCCGATGCCGCGCACGAATCCGGAAATCAGCCTGCCTCCCGAGATCACGTCGATCATCGCGTGCTCCTCGGCGACCATGAGCGGATGCTCACGCAGCGGCAGCGCGCTCCCAAGGATCGCGATTTTCGCGCGCGTCGTGCGGCGCGCGAGCGCGGAAGCCGTGACGATGGGCGAAGGCATGAGGCCATACGCCGTCTGGTGGTGCTCGTTCACGGCGATCGCGTCGAATCCCAGCTCTTCGCCGTGCTCCAGCTCGTCGAGATAGCGGTTGTAGAGCCTGTGGCCTTTCACCGGGTCGAAATTCGAATTCGGCAGATTGACCCAGACCGTGCCGTGCTCGCGCCCGGCCTTCAGGTCGAGGTCGGCATAGGGCATCAAGTGAAACAGGACTACGTCCATGGCGTCACCCCTTCCCTGCGAATCGCACGACGATGTCGCAGAACTCCTCGGGCCTCTCCGTCTGCGGCAGGTGCCCGCAGCGCGGGATGATTTCGACCTCCGCCCCGGGCATCAGCCTCTTGAACTCGCCCGCGTACGCGACGGGCAGGATCTTGTCGGCTTCGCCCCAGACGATCTTCACCGGCACGTTAACGCGGTGCAGCCACTTGCGGAGGAACGGGTCGTGCATGCGCGGCTCCCAGCCGAGCCGCGCAACGGTATGCCGGTTCTTGAGCGACACGTCCAGGAGCTCGGGCGTCATCGGCTGCGCGAGCGTCTTCTCCGCCAGCGCCGGATCGAAAAAGAGATTTCGCGCCAGTTCCTCCGGCGACCAGAGAAAAACATCACCGGGCTTCACGCCGGGCACCGAGATGCCGGCCGGCCCGACGAGCACCAGTGACTTGAGTCGCGAGCCGTCGCGAACCGCCATCTCGAGGGCGAGCCAGCCACCGAGCGAGCTGCCGACCAGATGCACGCCTCGAAGCTCGAGGCTCTTCAGGACATCGAGATAGAAGTACGCGAGGTCGTGCATGTTCTCCAGCCACTCGGGCTCGTCGGACGCTCCGAAACCCGGATGCTCGGGAACGAGCACGTCGAAGCGCTGCGCGAGCTTCTCCATGAAAGGCAGGACCGCCGGCGCACCGCCCGACCCGTGCAGGTAGAGGAGCGGCTCGCCCGAGCCGCCGCGGCGGAGGTTGATCCTGCAACCGTCGACCTCGATGAAACGCTGGCTGAATGCCATGACGCCGGTTCCGCCGCAGCCGGCAGCTAGCCGCGCCTCGCGCCCGCGCGTTTCGTTCCGGCGACGCGGGAAGCCTCGATCACGGGACCGATCGCGGAATAGAAAGCCGGCGCCATCACGTGCGCGCCGGCCACACCCGGAGTCTCCGCGAGCTGCTGCAGAAGCTCGACGCAGATTCTTCTGCCCTCGGCTTTTGGGTCGGCCGCGCGCTCGAGCCGATCCACGATGCGGTCCGGGATCATCGCTCCGAAGAGCTTCTCTCTCATCCAGCGCGCCGAGCGCGCCGAAGGAATCGGGGCGATGCCGATCAGGATCGGCAGCTTCTGCGCCACGCCCAGCTCGAGCAATCGCGCCGCGTAGCGCCGCACCGCGTCGGGATCCATGCAGAACTGCGTCTGGATGAATTCGGCGCCGGCTTCCATCTTGGAGACCAATCCGTTGGGACGCCAGCCGGCCGGGGGATCGACCGGCAGCTCCGCCGCGCCCAGCACGAACTTCACGGCGCCCTTGATCTCGGTGCCCGAGGGAAGCCGGTGCTCCGAGCGCATCTGCTGCGCGGTTGCGAGCAAGGCCGTCGTATCCAGGTCGAAAACGGCCTTGGTGTCGGGCTGGTCGCCGAGCTTCGGGTCGTCGCCGCGTACCGCGAGAATATTGCGTATGCCGAGCGCCGCGGCGCCGAGCAGCTCGGCCTGCAGCGCAATGCGGTTCCGGTCGCGACAGGTGATCTGCAGAACGGGCTCGACGCCGCTTCGCACCAGGAAGTGCGCCGCCGCGAGACTCGACATGTGCGCTCTCGATCCCGCGCCGTCGGTCACATTGATCGCTGTGACGAGCCCGCGCAACGCGAGCGCGTGGTCGATGAATTCGGCGGGATCGGTGGACACCGGCGGGGAAAGCTCGGCGGTGACGACGAAACTTCCGTCCTGCAGGTGCCTTTGCAGCTCGCTGATGGCGCTACTCGATGACTGCTCCTTCGTAGCCAAGTCCATTCTCGGGTCCCGTCGTAGCCGCGAGTGTAGCACGCCGCGCATCAGCTTCTGCCCTCTCTCCCCGCCTCGACTCTTCGCATGAATTTCGGCGCCTGCTCCCGCAAGCGATCGTCCGTCATGCGCCCGCTTCTCGTCATGTAGTCGTACGCGAGCCGCCAGGGCGCCTCGCGCATTTTTTCCGGAAAGCGCTCGTACCAGTACGAGCTCGCGTTCGCCGCGGCGAGCAGTTTTTCCACGACGGGCCTGCGCTCGCGCTCGAACGCCGCGAGCGCGCGCGGCACGTCCTCGCCCGCCTCGCCGAACGCCCGGTCGAGCGCGATCGCGTCCTCGAACGCGAGGCGCGTTCCGGAACCGATCGAGAAATGCACGGTGCGCAGCGCGTCGCCGATCAGGACAACCTTCCCCGAGGACCAGCGCCGGTTCGACAGCAGCGGAAACTGCCGCCACAGCGACTTGTTCGAGACCAGAGGATGCCCGTCGAGATCCGGTGCGAATACCCGCTCGCAGTACGCGCGCGACTGGGCGTCATCCATCCGGCCGAGTCCCGCCCTGTTCCAGGTGAATTCATCGCATTCGACGACAAAGGTGCTCATCGCGCGAGCGTGGCGGTAATGGTGAGCGACAAACGCACCGTGCTCGTTGCTGCGGAAGGTGAGCGTGAGGCAGTCGAACGGCTGCGTCGTGCCGTACCACGCGAAGCGGTTGGTGAGCAGCTCGATCTTCGGCTGAAACAGCGCTTGCAGTGCCCCTCGCACCAGCGAATTCGATCCGTCGGCCCCGACGACGACGTCGGCGCCATCGAGCTCCTCGAGCGCCGTCACGGCGCGGCCATACCCGATTTTCACGTCGGCATCACGGCACAGTTTTCGCAGGATTTCCTGGAGCGCAAGACGCCCGATGGCGGAAAAGCCGTTGCCGTCGATATCCACGCGCTCGTCGCGGTGCACGATGCGCTGCATCGGCCAGCGCTCCATCGCCGCCTGCAGGGTGTTCGAGAGTTGCGGCTCATCGCGCTCGAGAAACGCCAGCGCGCCGTCAGAGAACACCACCCCGAATCCGTAGGTCGCCCCTTCGGGATTCTGCTCGGCGACCTCGATCCGCCAGGAAGGATAGCGGCGCTTGGCGAGCAGCGAGAACAGGAGCCCGGCCGGCCCGGCCCCGATTACTGCGACGCGCATTTCATGACTGCGTCATATTTCACGGCGGACCCCCCGGTTCTGGCTGCGACCGCGTCATAGTTCACGAATGACCCCCGGGGGCTGGCATACCCACGATTTGAAGCTTATACTACACGGTAAGAATCGCTCGTAATTTACTGATTCTCCGAGAAAGAAGAGTGCAACGTGAACGCTGTAGTACGTGAACGGCATCAGACGGGCATCTCCGGCTTCCTATCCTACCCCGGTCGGGTGCTCCTCATCGCCCTACCGATGCTCGCGCTGACCTACGCGATCTTCGGCGACGCCCTGGCCCCCACCCTGCCTTCGCTGCCGCTCACGTTCACGATCCTGCCGTTCGTGATCTGGACGGCTCTGCGCTTCGGGCGGCGAGAGGTGACCGCGCTGAACGCCCTGGTGTGCACCATCGCGGTCTGGCACACGCTCCAGGGACGCGGGCCGTTTGCATCGGCGGCGCTGACTACCTCGCTCCTGCTGCTGCTCGCGTTCATTGGCACCGTGGTTTCCACGGGACTTGTGCTCAACGCGGTCGTCGGCGAGCGCAGCCGCGCCTCCGAGGCGCTCGCGAAGGCCTTGAAGACCCTCAAGGAGGAGGCGATCCGGGATCCCCTGACCAATCTCTACAACCGGCGCTTTCTACGGGACTATTTGCCCCGCGAGCTGATGCGCGCCGCACGCGAAGGCATCCGTGTCGCGGTGATCATGATCGACTTGGACCGCTTCAAGCGGGTGAACGACACCGCGGGACACGCCGCCGGCGATTTCGTGCTCACTGAAATCGCCGCGCTGCTCAAACGCCATATCCGGGGCACCGACATCGCCTGCCGCTACGGAGGCGAGGAGTTCACGTTGGTGCTTCCCAACGCCACTCTCCAGAGCGCGCGCAGCAAGGGCGAGGCGATTTGCTCGGCGATTCGGGAGGAAAGCGGCCGACTCATGGGCGTCACCGCATCGCTGGGCGTGGCGATGTTCCCCGATCACGCCGCGGAACCCGAGTCCTTGCTCCGCGCGGCCGATGCGGCGCTCTACGACGCGAAAGACCGGGGACGCAACCAAGTCAGGATTTTCGCGCGCCGAACCGCCAAGATTTCCGCGTTTCGCGCCAAGACCGCCAAGCGCGCGCACGGATGAATCGCCCTGGAAGGGCCCGGCCTCTATTCGTGGGTGAAATCCAGACGCGTATCGATCAGCACTCCGAAGAGCTTGATCGGATCGCGGCGCGGGATTTCCAGCGGCGGTAGCTTCTCGGCGTCGATCATGACGCCCATCTCGGCGGCGAGGTCCATCAGCGTCTCCGAGAGTACGAACTCGCCGGCCCGCGCACGGTGCAGCAGGCGGTTGGCGATACTCACGCAATCACCGAACACGAAGAGCTGCCCGGGGGTCGGACTTTCTTTCGCGAATCCGACTACGGCGTCCCCGCAGTGCAGCCCCATCGAGACCGCCGCGCGGATGCCGAAATCGCGCTGCCACGCCTCGGCGAGGGTCGCGAAGCCGGCCTGGATTTCCTGCGCCGCCTCGACCGCGTGCTGAGCATCGTCCTGCCCGGTGAACGTCGCCATCACGGTATCGCTCAGAATGTCCACCACGGCGCCCTCGTGCTTTTCGACGGCCTGGGACATCAAGGTGACGAATTCGCCTACCCGCGCGAGAACGACCCCCGGATCGAGCATGTCGGACATGCCCGTGAATCCGCGCATCTCGGCGAACAGGATCACCATCGGCGAGCGCTCGGGCTTGTCCGCTTCGCTTGTCTTCAACTTGGAATCTCCCCTGTTACTCGCGCCACGCCGCGCTCGCGTTCCCCGTCACGCCATGCACGGCCCGGCACGCGGAGGACGAAATTCTACACAGGCCGGGCAAAACGGGGCGGCGCAGCGGGCGGAATCGAGTTCGATCGGCGCCGGATGCCCTCCTCGATTCGTCAACGGGGCCCCCTTCGAATATGCATATTATTCAAATGTCATTAGCTCAAGCCGTCGGGCGGAGTATAATTTTTTTATCCCCGCGCGTTCAACGGGGATTCTCAACTCAGGACCGGAAGCGCGCCATCTCGGCGCGCGGGCGTTCCGGCCCGCTACCAAGACGGAGGTCGAAAATGGCAGTTCGCATAGGCGACGAAGCGCCGGACTTCACGGCAGAAACCACTGAAGGAAAGATCCGCTTCCACGAATGGATCGGGGACAAATGGGCGATCCTGTTCTCACATCCCAAGGACTTCACGCCCGTCTGCACCACCGAGCTCGGCTACATGGCGAAATTGAAGCCCGAGTTCGACAGGCGCAACACCAAGATCATCGGGCTTTCCATCGATCCGGTCAGCGACCACAAGAACTGGGCGAAGGACATCCAGGAGACGCAAGGGACCGCGGTCAACTATCCGATGATCGGCGACGCGGACCTGCACGTCGCGAAGCTCTACGACATGATCCATCCCAACGCGAGCGGCGGCAAGCGCACCGCGGCAGACAACGCCACGATCCGCTCGGTGTTCATCGTCGGGCCCGACAAGAAAGTGAAGGCGATGCTCATCTATCCGATGAGCGCGGGCCGAAATTTCGACGAGGTCCTACGCCTGCTCGATTCACTGCAGTTGAACGCCAAACACGCGGTGGCGACGCCGGTGAACTGGAAGCCGGGCCAGGACGTGATCATACCGACCTCGGTGTCCGACGAGGAGGCGAAGAAAAAGTATCCGCAAGGCTTCAAAACGCTCAAGCCGTATCTGCGGACTGTGGCACAACCCAAAT
>WNFC01024174.1_pt1 | contig 12336 bp, 9 predicted proteins | sample 5400541 | NCBI WGS metagenome assembly WNFC01 (sample SAMN13153342, study PRJNA577476) | soil metagenome | isolation source: 120 cm saprolite under Douglas fir tree site 2 hole 2 replicate 1 | place: USA:California | collected 2015-04-18 | reverse complement strand
GTGCCGAACGGAAAGATCACCGAAGCCGGGATGCGCAACAACATCAGCGTCGCGCTTCAGTACATGGACGCATGGTTACAGGGAACGGGCGCGGTGGGGATCTTCAACTTGATGGAGGATGCAGCGACCTGCGAGATCTCCAGGGCCCAGCTCTGGCTGTGGGTCCAGCGCGGGGCGAGCCTGGACGACGGTCGCAAGATCACCCGGGAGCTCTATTCACAGTTTCGCGACCAGGAGACAGCCAAGCTCGGCGGGCCGACCGCCGGCAGGCTGCGCCAGGCGGCCGAACTGATCGATAATCTAGTGCTCAAGCCACAGTTCGAAGAGTTCCTCACCTTGCCTGCGTATCAACTGTTGGATTGACGGAGGCAGCGGGATGCGCGGTGAGTTCGTTCCGGTTTCTCCTGGGGTCGTCGCCGAGTTGACCGGCGTGGTCGGGGCGAAGAACTGCATCAGCGATCTGGCCGGGCTGCGGACCTACGAGTGCGATGGGTTGACCAGCTTTCAGATGACCCCCGGGGCCGTGATCCTTCCGGAATCGACCGAGCAGGTGGTCGAGGCGGTCCGGATTGCCCGGCGGGCCAACCTCCCCATCGTTCCCCGCGGCGCGGGTACTGGGCTCTCCGGCGGCGCTCTTCCAGTTTTGGGCTGCCTGGTGATTGGGCTTTCGCGGATGCGCCGGATCCTCGAGGTGGATCTGGAAAACGGGTGGATGCGGGTGCAGCCCGGGGTGATCAATCTGGACATCAGCAGGCAACTGTCTTCCGCCGGGTATTACTACGCTCCGGATCCGTCCTCGCAGAGCGTCTGCACGATCGGCGGAAACGTCGCGGAGAACTCCGGGGGCGCCCACTGCCTCAAATACGGCTTCACCGCGAACCACGTGCTTGGAGCGAGGATCGTGATCGCCGATGGCACGGTGGTCGACCTGGGCGGGCCCGTTCTCGACACGCCGGGTTACGATCTGATCGGCGTCTTCGTCGGCAGCGAAGGAACGCTGGGAATTGTCACCGAGGTCGTGGTCCGCATCCTGCGCAAGCCCGAGGCCACTCGCACGTTCTTTGCCACCTTCCCTTCCACCGATGAAGCCGGCGAAACCGTCTCGGAGATCATCGCCGCCGGGATCGTTCCCGCCGCGGTGGAGATGATGGATCGATTGGCGATCGTCGCGATCAAGGCCGCGACCGGAGTGGATTGGCCGGATGTGGGGGCCGCTCTGTTGATGGACGTGGACGGTCCGCTCGCCGAGGTCGAGCATACCGCCTCGCGGGCGACGGCGATTGCCTCTGCTCGCGGCGCGCTGGATATCCGCCGACCCAAGGACGAGGCCGAGCGGCTCTTGATGTGGAAGGGGCGAAAGAGCGCCTTTGCCGCGGTCGGACGGATCAGCCCGAATTACATCGTGCAAGACGGCGTCATTCCACGCTCCGAGATCGCCAAGGTCCTGAGGCAAATCACGCAGCTTGCGAGTGACGCCGGGCTCCGGGTGGCGAACGTCTTTCATGCCGGGGACGGCAACCTTCACCCGCTGATCCTGTTTGACGCGAATATTCCGGGACAGGAAGAGAAGGCCGAGCATCTGGGTGGGGAGATTCTAAAGATCTGCATCCGGTCCGGGGGCTCGATTACCGGCGAGCATGGCGTCGGCGCCGACAAGGCGGCCTACATGGGCGACCTGTTCTCCGAGGCCGATCTGCAGACGATGGGGCAATTGCGCTGCGCCTTCGACACCGAAAACAGATTCAACCCAAGCAAGGTCTTTCCGACGCCCAGGCTTTGCGGGGATCGCCCCGGTAAATACGTTCCGACCCAATTCGAAACAACTGACGAGGCGGGCCGCGGCTGATGTTCGCCGGAGCAAGACCAGGAACTGAAGCGGACGCGGTGCTCGGAGCGGTGCCATCGTGGGTCTATGCACCGGGGACGGTCGAGGAAGCGCGCCAATTCGTGGAATCCACGGCCAAAGAGGGCCTGGCGCTCGGTTTCATCGGCGGCGGCACCGCTCTAGAGCTCGGCGCCCCACTGAGTCGCTTCGATGCCCTTTTGCGAACGACGGGATTTGCGAAGATCATGGAGTATGCGCCGGCGGACATGATCGTCACCGTCGAGGCGGGAATGACGCTCGCCGCGCTGTCCGAAACACTGCGGCGGCAGGGCCAATGGCTGGCATTGGACCCACCGGCTCCGGAGCGGGCCACGGTGGGCGGGATCATCGCGGCAAATTCATTTGGTCCGCGGCGCGCGCGATTTGGCTCGGTGCGGGATCTCCTGATCGGGATCTCCGTCATTCGCGCCGACGGCGCTCTGGCGCGCGGCGGCGGCAAGGTGGTCAAGAACGTCGCCGGGTTCGACATCCCCAAGCTGATGTGCGGGTCGCTGGGTACGCTCGCGCTAATCGCCACCGCGACTTTTCGGCTCCACCCGTTGCCGGAGATGCAGCGGACGGTGATCGTCCAGTCTTGTAGCGCGGAGAATCTTCGCAAGCTCCTCGCCCGGGTGAAGCTTGGGCAGTTGGAGCCGACCTCGGTGGTGGGCTTTTCGACCGAGGCGGGCCGGTTCGAAGTCGCGCTGCGCTTCGAGGGTTTCGCCGCGGGAGTGACCCAGCAAGTGGCGCGTTTTGCCGAGCTCCAGCAGGCCGCGGGGGAAAAATGCGAGCTGCTGAACGACGGTGACGCGCAAAGCTGGTGGCTGCGACAGAACGACGCGCGGCTGCGGGGCGAGCTTCGCGTCAAGGTCGCCGCCCTGCCCAATCAAATTGAGCAGATCCTGCCAAGGCTCGACGCGGTCCGCGAACGGCTCACCGAAGCGCGCTTCGTCTGGTACGCCTCTCTGGGCCTTGGGTTCCTCAGTGGCACCCCTTCCGATGTGCCCGCCGCCTCCCGTGCTCTCGCCGAAGCGCGATCCCATCTGCAGAAGGCAGGCGGAACCCTGGTGCTGCAGGGCGCGTCCCCAACCATCCGTAGAACAATCGGCGAATGGGGAACAAATCCCGACGCCTTCTCCATCATGCAACGGATGAAGGAACGGTTCGATCCACAGCGGAGGTTGAACCCCGGGCGATTCGTCGGAGGTATTTGATGCCGGAAAAGGCGCTCATCGACACCTGCGTGCACTGCGGATTCTGCCTGCCGGCGTGCCCCACCTATCGCTCCTGGGGCGAGGAGATGGACTCTCCTCGCGGGCGCATCTATCTGATGAAGCAGCTCGCCGAGGGCGCATTGGCGCTGGACGAAACGGTGATCCCGCACTTTGACGCTTGCCTTGGCTGCATGGCCTGCGTGACGGCGTGCCCATCGGGCGTGAAATACGACGCGTTGATCGAGCAGATGCGGGCGGAGATCGAGAATCGGTATCCACGAGGGTGGACGGATCGCGTGTTTCGCGGATTCATCTTCGCGCTTTTTCCGTATCCACTCCGGCTGAAGGCAGCGCTCCTTTTGCAGCTTGTCTATGTGAAGACCGGCCTGCGCTGGCTCATCCACGCCCTCGGCCTGAATCGCCTGCTGCCGAAGCGCAGCGCCCAGTTGGAGTCGCTGATGCCGAACGTGAGCGCGCGCCTGCTCACCTCGTCGCTGCCCGCCTTCAGCGCGGCTCGCGGCGAACGCCGGGCGCGGGTAGCGCTGATCGCGGGCTGCGTTCAGCGCGTCTACTTCCCCGAGGTGAATGAAGCGACGGTGCGCGTCCTGACCGCCGAGGGTTGCGACGTCGTCGTCCCGCAAGGGCAAGGCTGTTGCGGCGCGCTGTCGGTGCACGCCGGCCGGGAGCTCGAAGCGCAGTCGTTCGCGCGGGAGATCATCGCCCGGTTCGAAAAAGAGAACGTGGACGCGGTGGTGGTCAATGCAGCCGGATGCGGGTCCACCCTCAAGGAGTACGGCCGGCTGTTCGCCCACGATCCCCAGTGGGCGGAACGGGGCGCTCAATTTGCCAGCAAGGTGAAGGATATTTCGGAATTCCTCGTCTCGCTCGGCGCCCGCGCGGAGCGTCATCCGATCCCGCTTCGGATCGCGTACCACGACGCCTGCCATCTGGCGCATGCTCAGCAGATCCGCAGCCAACCGCGCGACCTGCTCCGCGGCATTCCCGGTGTCGAGCTCTGCGAAGTGCCGGACGCGGAACAGTGCTGCGGCAGCGCGGGCATCTACAATCTGCTCCAACCCGATTCCGCCCGGGAAATCGGCGCCAGAAAAGTGGACAACCTCCTCTCGATTCAGCCGCAGCTTCTCGCCAGCGCCAATCCCGGCTGCACTCTTCAAATCCAGATGATGCTGAGAGACCGCGGCGCGCAGATGCCGGCGGCGCACCCCATTCAGCTCCTGGACGCGTCCATCCGCAACGATCCGGCTGTCTTGAAAACCGGGAACTGAGGCAGATCGCCAGACGTGGATTGTGTCGTTTGCCCGTTCAGTTCCGCGCGATCGCGCAGTTCAGCGGAGCTGCGCTGACCGGACCCTGTAGCGGCGCCCGGGGGTCGTAGTACACCTGAACATTTCCATCGTCGGACAGCCCGCGGGTGAACAGGTGGTAGCGGAAGATTGGGTGCGACGTCGTGTCATCGAAGGTGAAGTACTCTCCGGTCCGCGAGGCCTCGACCGCGGCGAACGAAGACGTGCCGCGGATAGGGTGTGTCTGCGAGACCACCGCGGTGAATCGACCAGATGCGAGATCCGTTTGCGCGAGCTCGGTCCATGCATCCGACCTTGAAGAATTCGATTCACAGCAGACGTGGCAGATCGAAAGCGGATCATCGGTTGGGTAGGCATTCGTCCTGGCGCAGCTGGCTCCATTCGGATCTTGACATCGAGGGTCGGAGCTACAGCCCGCGAACATCGACATGGCAAGAACAACGCCGACGAAACCGGGAATGCCGCCCGACAATATCGTGCAGAGCTTTGCGGAATCGATGTTGCCGCCCGAGACCACGCAGGCGACCTTCCCGCGACCAGCGCCGCCGGTGAGGGCCGCCGCCACCCCCGCGGCCCCGGCGCCCTCCGCCACGACGTGGTTGCGCTCGACCATCAATCGGATTGCCGCGGCAACCTGCTCGAGCGAGACGACGATCGAGCTGCGGATCAGTCGACTCACCAGGGGCCACATTTCCTCGAGGACCGTTTTTCCGCCGATCCCATCCACGAAGCTCGGCCGGTAGGCGGCTTCGCAACGCGAGCCTGCCTGAAGCGATCGGGCGAGGGGGGCCGCCGTCTCAACCTCGGCGGCATGAATCTGGGCCGACGGTCTGAGCGCCTGCAGCGCGGCCGCGATTCCGGTGGAAAGTCCACCGCCACCGTAGGGAACGACCACCGCGTCGAGATCCGGCAGGTCCTCGAGCAACTCCAGACCAATTGTTCCGTTCCCGGCGATGACGTTGGGGTCGCTCACCGGATGGACGAAACTCCCCTCCATCCCCTCCCGGCGATGCTCAACGATGATCTGCCACCACTCATCGAATGGAACCTTCACCGTCTTTGCGCCCAGGCGGGCGATGGCGGCCAGCTTCGATTCCGGGGCGTGGTCCGGGACGACGACGGTGCACGGGATGCCCAGCCGGCGGGCGCTCCAGGCCAGCCCCTGCGCCATGTTTCCGGCGCTTGCCGTCCAAACACCGCGCGACAACGCCGAAGGCTCGATCAAGGCAAGGGCGTTGCTTGCCCCGCGCAACTTGAATGAGCCAATCGGCTGGAGGTTTTCTAGCTTCAAATAGATTTCCGCCGGACCTTCTGAATGAAGGCGAACCAATGGGGTCCTGACAATCGAGCTCCGGATCCTTCGCCGCGCGCTCTCGATCTCCTCGAGACTCGGGGTCTGGCGCGCGTCCACGGTCTAGAACTCGACCCAGTGCCCGACCTTCTGCGTCTGAGCGACCCGGTAGAGATATTCCGCGGCGGCGACATCTTCCGCAGCCAGACCGAGCGACTTGAAACAGGTAATCTCGCCGTTCGAGCGGCGTCCAGGCTTGGCTCCAATCAGCACCTCGCCCAACTCGGCTCGGATGTGATCGGGGCCGAGGTCGGCTTCCCGAGCGGCGATCAAGTAATCGCCCGATTCTTTAAGGGCCGATTCCCTTCTGTCGACGAACAAGGAAGCCGCTTTGATCGTCGCCGTGTCCAACTCGCGCTTGTGGGGTTGGCTGGCTCCGACGGCATTGACGTGCGTTCCCGGAGAAAGCCACTCTCTCCGGACCACCGGCTCGGACGCGGTGGTCGCGGTCACGATCACGTCGGCGCCACGCACCGCGTCTTCCACTCTCTCCACCGCTTCAATTGGAAAAGGCACCGCAGGCGCCATCTCGCGGCAGAAGCGGCGTGCATTCTCAAACTGGCGGCTTGCGACCCGGGCCAGGCGAAGGGGCCGCACCGCCGCCATTGCCGCGAGGTGGGTCCGCGCCTGGACGCCCGATCCAACGATCGCCAGGACAGAGGCATCCTCGCGGGCCAGGGCCCGGGTGGCCGCACCAGAGACCGCCGCGGTCCGGATCGCGGTGATCGCAGACCCATTCATCATCGCCAGAAGCCGCCCATCTTCGCTGCTGAACAGCAGAACACCGCCCTGGTGCGCATCCAAGCCTTTCGCGGGGTTCCCGGGAAAGACACAGATAATTTTAAGTCCGTAGCAAGGCGTTCCCTCGGCGATGTACGCGGGCATCATCCGCAGGGGCTGATGAACACCTCCTTTCGCCAGAGTGACCAACGCGTCGGTCATCACCCGGATGCATTCAGCCATCGGAAGGAGTCGCTCGATCTCGCTGTGGGTGAGGATGAGCACGCTCATGACCACCTCCGGTTCATCAAGAGGGACTCCTTACCACGGCCTTTGGACTAGCTGGACTTGAAGGTGAAGCCGAAAATGGCAAACGCCACCGCAGTGAGCTTGTTTTTGCTCGAAGTCCCGATTCCTCCCGTATGCTTCCCTCACCACGCAAGGCGGAGGGGCCCCTGGCTTTAGCCTTTTCAATGTTGACACAGGTCAGTTCGGCTCACATAAGTCCAGCCATGCCGAGGAGAAATCCAGGGGGGCAGCTTCGGTCGATCCTCGCCGTGCTGACCCTCGCCTCCGTGCTCGGAGCGGACCGGGCGGAGGCCGGGCGGCGTGCGTTCCTCTTCGCCTACGATTCGGAGATCGTTCCGGAGGGAGACGTCGAGCTCGAGCAGTGGTGGTGGTCGGAGAGCCGCATTCAACCCAGTGCTGACCGACTCAATGCGAGAGCCGCTCTCTATTGGATTTGGTCGGCGCCGGTGATCGGACTTTCGAACCACCTCGAGCTTGCCTTGCCGTTCCAGATCGTCGCCAGCGGGAACAGCACCGCCCTTCAAACGTTTTCGGCGGAAGCCGTGTATCGGTTTTTCTCGAGAGAGAAGGACGGGGGTTTCCAGCCGCTGGTGCGAGTTTCCTACCATCAGGCCGTATCGTCCCGCTCTGCGCCTTCCAGCATCGAGGCGAATCTGGTTCTCACCTACGGCAAGCCCAGCGAGCTGCACCTCGCGGTGAATGCGGGCGCCACTTTCAGCCTGCCTTGGCCCGAAAACCTGGCGCGACCGGTCACCGGATCGTTCGGCGGCGGAGTGTCCTATCCGCTTCCGGGTGGCGAATTCCGGCTCTCCGCCGAGCTGCTGGCAGAGGTCCAGAGCAGCCCCTCAATGCCCAGCACCCCCTCGATGCCCAGCGCCTTTCCGCGGTACTTTGCCGGAGGAGCCTTCTCCTGGACCCGCGGGCGAATCTGGATAACAGCCGGAACGATGGTCGGCCTCACTGGCCTGTCATCCGCGAGCCCTCCCTTCATCCCGAGGCTGCTTTGGGCCGTAGCGCTGTAGCCCTTTCCCTGGCGTTGCTCTGTTTTGCCCTCCCGGCGCAGGCCGCGGACGGGGTGGTTGAAGGAACCGTCCGCGTCTTGACCCGCTCCGAGGATGGCAAGCTCGCGCCGAAGGGGGATGCTTCCGGCGTGGTGCTCTACCTCACCGGCTTCAGCCAGGCCGCGCCCCCGGAAAAACCGCGCATCTCTCAGCGGAACAAGACCTTCATTCCCGACGTCCTTCCGATCGTGGTCGGTCAGACGGTCGAATTCACCAATGAGGACAATCTGATTCACAACGTCTTCTCGACTTCGAAGGCGCGGAAATTCGACCTCGGCAAACCCCGCGTGGGTGAATCACGCGAGGTTCAGTTTGATAAAACCGGGGTGGTCGACATCTACTGCGACATCCACGAGGAGATGGTTGCAACCATCCTCGTCCTTCCCAATCAGGCATTTACCGTCACCGGACCCGACGGCAAGTTCACCCTTCGAGGCGTCCCCTCCGGGCGGCACTCCTTGTTCGCGTGGAGCCGTCGCAGCGAACCCCAGCGCATCGAGATTGAGGTCAAGACCGGCGAAACCGCGGCAGTCCCGTTGGAGCTCGCCGAAACGAAGTTCGACACCAAGCACGTCGGCAAGTACGGCCAAGCCTACCGGAAGCTGCCAGGGTATCCGTAACATCCCGTCAGGAGGGAAAGACGCGGGCCGGCCTGGTGGCCTCTCGCCCGTGCCGCTAGATTGTTGCCCGGGATGAGAGCGCCGCAGTCATCGGCATGTCCGGATGAGAACGAGTTGGTGATGTCCCTGCACGGGCTGCTTTCACCGAGCAGCCGCGCCAGGCTCGAACGCCACATCGATCAGTGCGACCGGTGTCGCTCGCTCGTGGCCACGGTGGTGAAAGTTTCGGTGGATCCCGGAGAAGACCCATCCGCCGAGGAAGAGGCCGGAGCGGTAAGCCTGCCGCGCGGAACCAATCTGGGCCGGTACGTCCTGCTCGACTGCATCGGCCGGGGCGGAATGGCGGTCGTCTATGGCGCATATGATCCGGAGCTCGATCGCAAGGTCGCGGTGAAGCTTCTGCGCACCGACCTGCCCGGAACTCCCACCGAGCTTCGGGCATCGTTGCTCCACGAAGCCCAGGCGATGGCCCGGCTCGCCCATCCGAACGTGATCGCCGTTTATGACGTCGGCACATTCAATGACCAGGTCTTTCTTGCGATGGAGTTCATCCGAGGCCGAGACCTCCGTGCCTGGCTTGGGGAAGCGCCGCGCACCTGGACGGAGATCCTGGCGGTGTTTCTCAATGCGGGCGAAGGGCTGCGCGCCGCGCACCAGTCGGGCCTGGTGCATCGGGATTTCAAGCCCGACAACGTACTCATCGGCAACGAAGGTGAAGTCCGGGTGATGGACTTCGGCCTGGCGCACCGCCTGCGAGCTCCCGGTGACGAAGAGAGAACGCCGGAAGAGAGGAGCAAAGCTGCACCCCTTGGCGGCGGCGCATTGGCCGGAACCCCACTGTACATCGCGCCTGAGCAGTGGCGGGGCGAACCCGCCGACGCCCAATCGGATCAGTTCAGCTTCTGCGTGTCGCTCTACGAGGCGCTGCACGGGGTAAGACCGTACGAAGGGAAGACCTCTGCAAGCTACGCAGGCGTCGTACCCTCCCCGCCCAAGGGCAGCGCCGTTCCCGGCTGGTTGCGCCGGGTGTTGCTCAAGGGACTGAGCCTGAAGCCGCAGGACCGGCATTCGTCAATGCGGGAGCTGCTGACCGCTCTGTCTCGCGGACTGATGGCCCGCAAGTACCGGACCTGGGCAGCGGCGGCGGGCCTTACCCTGGTCGTTCTTTCCTTCGCGGTGGAGCAGGCCGTTCAGAGCTCCGCACTGCGGGCCGTCGAAGCCGATCTCGGTCGCTCGGCGGATTTGTTCCGAGTCAAGGCCATCGAGGGGCAGCGGGCGTTCGACTTGCGAGCCGAAGCGAGTCTAAAGAAGGATTTCCTGATCGAGGCGCTCGGAAAGGCGGATGACCTCGACGCGAGATTGGGTCTGGCCTCGGAGTCGGAGGAGGAGGGATATGCCTCCGCTCACGACCTGATCCGTTCGGCGGACCTACCGATGCTCAAGGATGAGGACGTGATGCTCTTCGTCGATGCGGGAGGCCACGTCATCTACAACAGAGCCGACGAAGGCAGGTTCGGAGAGAAGCTCTCCGGCCTCGATATTCTCGACCGCGCGCTGGAAGGGCGCCCGTCCGAAGCGCTGTGGTCCCCCGCGCAGGTCGCCGGCGCGCCGTTGGTGCTCGCCGCGGTCGAGTCCGACCACGATCTATTGTTGCTCTTCGCCCGGCCGATCACGCGAGGTCGAAAGACGCTCGGAGTGCTGGTATTCGGCCGCTGGGTGAGTGAATTCTTTATCCCAAATCTCGAGGAGAGCGTCGGTGATCGCGTGGTGCTCCGCGCGCCGGACCGCACCCAGGCGGCGGCGATCGATATAGACCTCAAGCCGATCGAGCGCCTCGAACCGACCCCAAGCCCCGCGCTCCTCAACCTGGGGCGGGAACGGATGATGGTCCAATCCGTGGAATTGGTCGGTCTCAGCGGAGGACCGCTCGGACGGGCGTTCCTGCTTCGCAAGTTCGACGCTCAAGTACAGCCGATCCTCTGGCGCTTCCGGCGGGATGCGATCAAGTACGGGCTGCTCGGGATTGTCTTGCCGATCGCGCTCTATCTCGCCTGGCGCGCTCGCTTGCGGCGCCAGGCGGCAGCCGCTTAGCAGCAGTTTTCAAGCCCGGGTCCGGCGAAGCAGGGCGCTGATGCTGACGTCGAGCTGACTCTGGACCAGGTACATCAAGCTGTCGAGCTCGCGAGAATCGAGCCTGAACTTCTTGGAAAGACCTTCGCGGGTATGCTCGAGGAGGGATTTCCTCGCCTTGGTGATCCAACGGGAGATCGTCGACTTGTCCGCCTGGTATGCCGCGCCGATCTGAGTCAACGTCAGGCCCTCGACGAAGTGAAGCCGCAGCACGTTCCGCTCTTCGCTCGAGAGGAGGGACAGGCTCTCTCCAAACGCCTGGGTGAAGTCCTTCCGGTATCGCGTTTTCAGATAGTCGAGCTCCAGGTCCCCCGCGTTTTGCGGAAGATTGAGGAGAGACTCATCGGCAACCGGAATGTCTTGTCGGCCCTGGCTGCGGCGTAGATTGAGGGCGGTTCGCACCGCCACTGCGCGGAGCCAGTGAACCAAAGGACCAAAGCCCGCGTATTCGGCAATCCGAGGCGGGGACTCCTCGGTGACGAGAAGTTTGCGCCGGACCTGCTGCTGGACTTCGGCCACGAAACTCCCTTCGGAGTTGATGCTGGCGATCGCCTGAACGACTTGTGGCAGCAGCTTGGTCTCGAAGATGGCGAGTGCCTCGGGGTTGCCGGCCGCGCATTCACAGCACAGATAGAGATCGGCCGCCTGGACGGTCCGAAGCCATTGGAGCGGATTTCCACTCGGAGGCGTTCGCTCCGCCAGGTATTCGATGAATTGGCGATCCGGCAGGACGAGTGTCGGCCAGGCCGCCCGAGCCTGTTGCAGGACGGCGCGCAAAAGCTCATCCAGCGGCGGCCAGTCCGGTGGGGCCACTGCTCCGGGAAGCTTCTCGGCGAAGATCTTGGCGAGTTGAAATTGGGGCAAGCGAGCACCAGGCATGGTGCATCGCCGGGGCTGTGTCAAGAAGGGGGGTGAATCGGTCGACGAGCTGACTTAAAAGGCCAGGATGCAACCCTCCGCAGAGCCGAACGGCGAGCTCGCCTCGGCCCTTCAGTTGAAGGGCCGAACGCGCCCCTGGGGTCCCTGGGCCCTTGCGCTTCTGGCGGGATGCGTCGCCTTGGGTCTGTGGCTTCGGCTGAGTGGATTGGCCGATGAGGGGTTTTCAGACGACGAGCTCCACAAATGGCTCGCCGCGAATCGGTATCTGGTGGGGGATTTCGGCGGGGACGATCTCGAGCACCCGATGGTGATGAAGTCGCTGATTGCCCTCGCCCTGATCGTCGGGCGACAGCTCCAGTGGGCCCCCGAGACGATCACCCGACTGCCGAATGCGCTGGGGGGTGGTCTTGCGGTGCTCGTTCTTGCGCTGCTCGGGCGAAGGCTCTTCGGGCGTGCCGCCGGGCTGCTCGCCGCAGCGCTGGGTGCGGTCTCGGTGACCTGGATCGGCTACCAGAGGATTGCCAAGGAAGATGTTCTGACCGGGCTGTTCCTGATGCTGCTGTGGCTCTGCCTGGCCGAGGCGAAAGCCTCAGCCGACGTTGGGGAAGATCGCCGGTCCCGGCGATTTGAATGGGGAGCCGCGGCTGCACTTTCGGCAACCATAGCGACGAAATACTATCCGTATTTCCTGTTCCCCGTGGTTGCCGTCCTCTCCTTCGGTCGTACGCAGACGGCCTACCGTGTTCCGCTGAAGCGTTGGATCCAGCTGGCTTTCGGCGCGGTGGTGATCTGGATTTGCCTCAATTGGATGATCGTTTTTCCGTCGACCTGGAAATACATCTACGAATACTTAAGCGGGGCGA
>WNFC01007413.1_pt1 | contig 12337 bp, 8 predicted proteins | sample 5400541 | NCBI WGS metagenome assembly WNFC01 (sample SAMN13153342, study PRJNA577476) | soil metagenome | isolation source: 120 cm saprolite under Douglas fir tree site 2 hole 2 replicate 1 | place: USA:California | collected 2015-04-18 | reverse complement strand
AGACATGAAGGGCCATAACGATCCTCGCTGCTTGAAATGTGTGGCATGGACAGTTTCCTTATCATAAAGAGAGTCGGAATGGACTGTCAAGCCAGAGGGAGTAATGTCCGAATTATCCACCACCGAGAAACACTGTACCCTCTTTGTAGACGTTCCTCCGAAAGTCGCACGAAAAGGTGATTAATGCACGAAAAGCGCACTTTCATTCTCTTCTCTGCTTTGTAGAGGCATCGAACTTGGGACCAACCTATTTGGATACTACTCAAATTTGGGTGCTGGCAAGCCAATTTCTCTGGTTTTGAATGATCTCCTATTCATGTCTCGATTTGTATACACTCTGGCCGATATTAACTTAAGGCAGGGCCGTTGCTACTTCGTCCATCGACGAGAGATGCTGGAGAGGACCAGACGTTGCCGTCGAAACTCGACCACCAGAGGGTCTCGTTGTCGACCATTATTGAAGCTGTCCAAGCCATATAGACCATCTGCTTTTCCTTTCTGTCTCCATGTCTTCCCTGGTTTTGCAGGGCTGATGAAAGCCCCCATCAGGTTGCACAGCCACTTCGTATGGAGACAAACGTGTGTGTCTCCGCACTGTTTTGACCTTTTTCAACCAGTTGGTGGTGTTGCTGAAGCATTCAACCCGTCCATATGGAGACTCCAAATTATGACAGGATGCGTGCCGTCTTGACCTGCGGTATCAACCAGGGAGTGTTCCTGCAAACTGCACCACCGTCAGATCCTTGTGGGCGGCCTTGCGGTCGCCACTACTGAGTATGTCGACGTTCGTTAGCGTGTTCGAGAACTGATCATCAGCGTGGTGCACCAGCGCGAGCACACACTGGTGCTGATTGCCGACCAGGTTTGCAGGTGGAGGCAGCATGCTGGAAGGCAGGCTGAAGGCGGCAATCTTCGGAAAGCCCACTCGCACATCATTGAGCGTATCAAAGCCGACCGTGCGCCAATCGGCTGTATTGATGGGCAGACCGTTGCGCACGTTGACATCGAAACCGGCAGGCAGCGGCGGTAGGCCCGCCGAGGAGTTGGTCAGAAGCAACATCACCCGCACGTTATTGGCGGGCGTCACTCCCCGGTTGTGCACCTGGACGTACACGCGGGTGAGGATGTTGGCGGTTGCATGCGTCGCCACATGCTCAAAGTCGTCACTCAACGTGTCCACAAACTGCAAAAAATTGATGGTGTCAGTCGGCGGAAACTGGTACTGACCCGTAGCATCGGGCGTATCCAGCTTGATATCCGGCCCTCGCCCGAACTCGACCGTCTGACCTAAAGCCGTAGGATCGGGCTGGCCGTTGACAGCGGGGAAGCGCCCCTGGTCTAATTGCGTGCTGCGTATGTAGAGTTCGATCCCCGGACTGTCAGTATTTGTCAGCGTACGCTCATAGACGCCACGCCCGTAAGTCGCGGCACGCAGGAGGCGGCGAGGACCGTGCAGAGCCAGATCCGTGACGGCTGCATCAGGCAGTCCCTGCGAGAGCGGCGCCCAGTTTGCGCCGCCATCAGCGGAATACCACACGCCGATATCTGCACTTACGTACAGGTGAGCGGGATTGGCTGGGTCCGCGACAATGGCGTTGGCCTGGACATCCAGGAGGCTGTTTGGGTCGCCAGCAGCCGGGCCGCTCCGCTGCTGCCACTGCTCCCCGTCAAAGTGCCACACATGGCGATAGTCGCCAAAGCCACTGAGCGTCACATATATCGAGGTGCCTGTGGCATCTGCCGGATCAACAGCAATACTGGTAATACTCCCATCGAGCGGTAACGAACTCGCTCCACCTATCGTGTCAAGGCGAGTACGTGTCCATCCGCTTGCTGTGCGGTCAAAGCGGTAGACAGCGGCATCGGTGTAGGACACTTCGGTGCCTGCGACAGTGAGAGACCCCACGTACGTACCGGCGTACAGTCTGTTCGGGGAAGCGAAAGCAAGGGAGCGGATTGGCCCGACGAGGTTATCATCGGCTAACGTTCCATTCGGGATAGACTGCCAGCTATCACCGAACGTTGTGCTGATCCACGGCCGGATCGAACCAAACGCGACCAGATCGGCATCCGCAGCTGCGGTAGAGCTGCCGGGATTGGGCGGCGTGCCAGCGAGAGGTGCGTAGAAGAGAACCGCTTCCACCACTGCTCCGGTTTCATTGACCGCCAGTGGCACGGACTTGTAGTTGAAGTTGTAGCGCGTGCCGCCGTCTATCGAGCGGCGGATGGTGCCTTTTGTGTAGCTGTTCAATATCTTGTAAGGATCGTTCCAGTTCACGATGTTAAAGCCGCTATCGCCGGGGAAGGAGTGCAGCCAGGCTTCCTCACCGGTAAAGCGCAGCCCACCGTTATCCTGCGTGCCGCAGAAGAGGACTGCATCCTCGGTGGGGTGATGGCCCAGGTGTTCCATTGTCAGCGTCTGCAAACCCATGTTGCACGTCGTAAAGATATCGCCGGTGCCAGTGGGATTCGTGGAGGAGAACACCCCGCCATCACAGCCGACCCACATTTTATTGGCATCGCCGGGGGCAAAGACGATGGTGTGGACGTCGGCGTGGATAGAGCTGCCGATGTAGGTAGACGTCATGCTGACGTTGGGGCCACTGACAATGACTTCACAGCGATAGAGAGACCCCGACCACATGTCAGGTGACGCTACTGTACCTGACGCCACTGTTGAACCGCCCAGGTAGATGCGGTTGACGTTGTCTGGTGCTACCGCGATGGCAAGGTCATAAGACCCTTGCCCACGCCTATTGGGGTCGGGGCCAAACAGCGCGGTGGGTGCGCCGGTAATCTGGCGCCAGTTACCATCATTGGTGTCGAGCCTGTAAATGCCATGCACGTGAGAGGTATCGCTGCGGGCAACCAGAGCGTAGACCACGTTCGGGTTGTTTGGCTGCACAGCCAAGCCGATGCGCCCCACATTTGTAGTGGGAAACCCGACACCGATCTCGTTCCAGGTATGACCGTTGGTGGAGCTGTAGACAGGGCCGCGCGCTAGTGCAACGTAGAAGGTGGTGGCGCCGCCACTGGTGGCAGCAACCACGCTGGTAGGGACTTCCCGGGTGCCGTCACTTCTCAGGGTCTTTCGCACCCAATGGAAGCCTCCTGTGCCATTCGACTCGCGGCGATACACGCCTCTCAGGGTTGCTGCGACGACGCAGTCAGGCTCCGCGGGGTCCACTGCCAACGCAAAAAATGCAGTGCCTTCCAGAGAGGGGCTATCAGGGGCGGCAGATTCGGTGGTCCACGCTGGTGGGGTAGTGGTGCCGTTGTCTGTGACGATGGGTCCAACCCCAAAATAAGTGGCCTCATCGCCCTGGCCCGAGCCGACATAAACCCGGTCAGGTTTGGCCGGGTTAAGAGCGAGGGCACCGACTGAGAGCGAGTCGGAGCCAATCGGGTTTGGGGTGGAGAACGGGTTAGTGGGATTGAGATCAAAGGCATCCATCAGCGAGCGCCACATCTGCCCAGCATTGTCAGAGCGCCAGACACCCCCATTAGCGGCCCCGATGTAGATGAGGTTCCCACCAGGCGCGACGACGATGGCGGTCGCACGCCCGCTGATCGCTGGTTTGACGCCGCCCTGGCCCTGGCGCACGACGGAAGGGCCTATCGGAATCCAGTTATTGGCAGGCGGGGGCTGGGGTGCTTCAGGCGCTTCCAATTCTCCTGCTCCTGACTTAGGCAGTACTGGCGCACGCTGTTGGGTTTGCTGGCGTTCTCGGTAATCCCGGACGAACCGACGACGAAAGTCGGGGGGGAGCGGGGATTCCTCAAGAGGTTGTCCAGGTTCTCTCGGGATCACCGGAGCGCGCATCCGGGGTATACCCCTGGGCGTGAGAGGAGTGAGACGTACTTCCAAGAACTCACGACTCCGCTCGCCAGGGCCGCCTTCAGGCTCGGCCTCGTGCTCGAAGGGCTGTTCCTCTTGATGGTTGGCAGGCTTTTCGGGAGTACCTTCTTTTTCAGTCATTTTCTCTCCTTTAACGGTTCTCGCTAAGAACTTCACTGTTCTGTCAAAACGTGGTTGTCACTTTGCGAACCGGGACGCTCACTGCTGATTAGGAGTTTCCTTCTGTTCGTACGATCGTTTCCGTAACGCGACTCGCGGTTCACTTGCCGCTCAGGTTCAGGATAGAACCTCGTAAGTCAGGAATGGCAGACTGGGTTCTGCGCCACTCGTAGCTTGCCAGAGTGAAGAGCATGATCGTCACCACCATGAAAGCTCCAACGATCAGCCACTCAAGTGCTCCACTGCTGTTATCAGGGTCGACACCGAAGACGAACTCGATCCAATCTCTCTGCACTAAAGCGATTACACACAAAACACTGGTAACAATTGCCATGCCCGTTTCAAGCCAGAAACGCCATCTCAATGCATTCCTCATGGGTTCAACCTCGTCTTTCGCAAAGCAGCTCTGCTCAAAAATAAGAGGGAGTGGTAGAACATGACTCCTTCAAGCCAACTCAAGTTACAGAGGGCCAAGTAAGAAAAAGGTGTCAGAAAGTATTTCACTCGTACAGAACTTGGTACAGCCCCACCGACAGAACCTTTTTCTATCTTCTTTTGACTCTGATTGGAGTTTAGACGAATTTTTACTACTCACCTGCTTTCAGCAGCCGCACTACGAGCGTGAGAAGCGGTCACAAGACTCTGATGGCGGATTTCTTGCGGTATTGGTATCATATCAAATCCGCTTAATCACTATTAAAACGCTAAGAAAATGAACTTTTCTCATATGGATTTCTTAAAGCTTATGCTGATTTTAGTGATAACTTTAGAAGCGGATTTTGAGGAAGTGTCAGAACTGAGAACAAGTCGTGTAAGCAGATCTTGCTTATGATATATTGAGAGTCATTCACAATACCATCCAGAGGAGTGCTCGATGAACTGCCCATACTGCCTGTCAATTGCGACCAAACAACAGCGCAAGAAGACCTCGCTTGGCTATCGAACGTTTTGCTGCTCAGATTGACAGCGTTGGCGAATTGCTTGTTCGAGTAGTTGAAGGGCATTTCCTGAGTCTTAAAAGAGATTACACTGACTTTAGACGGGGCTCGCTCCTGTGCTGGCAACTTGGGACATCCGTTCGCAAAAAAGATGGGGTGCTCATAATTTTTTCATATCTCTCGGAGTTGTGGCTTTCACAGATCAAAGGATACCTGAACATTTCTCATGTCTATGTTCATCATGTAGATACTGTTCATCTTCGCTTTCAGTGGAAATTGACAGGAAGGAAGTTTCTTTCAAGCACTCCAAAAACATGTGGCACTCGAAACGCACGCTCTTCAGGCATTTCTCTCGTGATATTGTAGCGCTTAGGCCACTCTTCGGTACTCGTGATGTAACCCACCCAAGATGGGAACTGAGATGATCCGCATGGCACGCGGATCTGATGGAAGGCAGGCAATTTCCCCTTGCGGAACCTGCTGGTGGATCCCTTGATGTGGTCGTGCCCGATTGAAATACTCAACGTAAGCAAGCAGGATACGATGCAGATGTTTCTCGTGGAGGATCAGCACGTGATCCAGGCACTCTCGCTGGACACTCAAGAGAAAGCGTTCACAGATCGCATTGGCTCGTGGCGTGTGATAGGGCGTTTTCAGGATCTTGATGCCGCTTGTTGCTGCAACACGCGCGAAACAGGGTCCAAACTTGCTATCATTATCACGGATGAGATACTTCGGTGTTTGTTCAAACGGTGTGGCCTCCCGCAGTTGTTGTGCAGTCCAAGCGTCGGTAGGAGAGCGCGTCACACCGACATGGATCACTTTCCGCGATTTCAGGAGGGTGTTGAAGAACGCAAAAAGCGAACGAAAGAACAGATCAGTCACTTGGAGGAAATCGCAGGCCCAAATCTCTCCCATGATTGCGCAGAAACGTCCTCCAGCTTTGCACCGTTGGGCGAGGCGAACGCACGCCCCGTATGTACTTCTGGATGGTCCGTTTGCAGACGTGAATATCCAGCTTCAGTAATTCACCCCGAATACGCTCAGCCCCCCAAAGCCAGTTGTTCATTGCCATCTCTTTGATCAATGCAATGGTCTCTCCCGTCACCTTTGGTTTATGCGAAGTCGCTTTCGACTTGTGCTTCCAGAAAAGACGAAATCCCTGACGGTGCCATCGCAAAAGGGTCTCTGGTTGGACGATCAAGAGCGCTTGCCTCCAAGACCGAGTCGCTCTTGCCAGAAGCACCAGGAGGCTTCGATCCCTCTTGGTGCACATCGGTCGTTTGCTCTGTCGACGAAGGATGATGAGAGGTTTTCGTAGAAGCGCATTTTCAGCAACAAGTTCTGATTTCCCTCTGGCAAGATCGGCCAGCATCCCCAGCAGCAATGAAGTGTTCAGTGGTCTTGTCCAACACAAGAAGCTATGTTGGAGCGAGTGAAAGCAGGAACATACCAGGCGTTTGATGGAGATAAGGACACGAGACACAGGATGAGCCTCTCCTTCTTGAAGATGGGTGGGTTGCCTGAGTATGAGGGCAGAGCAAACCTTGTTGATTGTACTCTCATCTCACGTTTCTCTGCAAGAAGGGGCTGGTCAAATCATGCTGAAGATGTCTATTTTGCGAACAGATGACCCAAGTAGCCAGCACAGCCAAAGATATGCTTCTCTGCGAAGGCTTTGAGGCGAGCACGTATCTCTTGATGTGCAGGAGAATCGCCCCGTGGTGATGCCAGGCCTTTCTCATAACAAAACTTTTTGTGCATATATGACAGGGTCGCTCTGAGGAAACCGCCTGTGCCGCATGCGGGGTCAAAAACGCGCTCGTGTTCTTTAGGGTCCAGGATCTCTACTGCTAGCTTGACGACTCCCCTGGGGGTAAAATACTGGCCGCGATCACCGCGCAGGTTGATGCCTACAATCTCCTGATACGCTGCTCCCTTGGCGTCAATCTCGGAGTTGGTGAAGTCGTAGCGGGATAGCTCGGAGACCATGAAGGCGAGTGCCGGAGGCGAGAGGGTGATTTCTTCATTGCCGCGAAAGATCTCTTCGTACTGCTGCTTAACCTCGGCGAAAAGAGGGGTGATGCGTTCACGTATCTTCTCGCGTCCTTCTGGGGTGAATTGTTCTGTAAGACCGACCCAGAATTTGCGCTTGTGGCGGGGAGCTTCTTCGTCGTGCATTTTGCAGAAGATCAAATAGAGAAATTGCCAGAAGGCCCTGTCCTTTGCCATGCCTTCGTTGCCGTGAATGAAATTGTGACAACGGCGAAAGACTACACGGAGCATGTCTTCATCGGCGAGGTGCATCTGGGTTCTGGTAGTGGGGTCGTGGGGTTTCTCCGATTCGCCCGCCATGGGCCAGTCGGCGATGGGTTCCAGTCTGATGTCGAAACGTGTCTGCTCTCGTTTGAGGTAGAAGAGGTCGAGTCCGTTAGTCCATAGTCCGTACTGGCAGGTTTCGACCTCTTCCATAATCTCTTTGAGCACTTTGAGGTCTTTTTCTGCTTCGTTGTAGTCGCGCAGTTTTATGGTCCTGCCGACCTGTGGTGTGGGCCGACATATAACCGCGCGGCTCATATAGATGATTTTATGCTCGTGCTGGGGATGGAAGATAGCGATGTCGACAGTTTTGTGGCGTTTCCCTTCGCCTATGGGGAAGTCGGATTCCATATCTTCAAAGGAGATGCCGTATTCTTTTTCTAATGCTTTCGCGATAAATTGGCGCACCTGTTCTTTGGGGGTATCTTTGACTGGCCGCTCCCCAGTGATGCAGTCGATGATTTTTCCGTCGCCGAGGATAGCTTCGCTTTCTGTCTCTTCTGGGGCAACGGGGTCATTATCGGGTGATACCATGACATCGTCTAGCATTGTTCTGCTAACCCCCTATCTATGTGTTATGGTTCGACCACATCTCGTGTTGTATTTGTTCTGCTCTATTTACATCGCACTTTTTGTGTGCGATGCAAGCAAGCGGCTAAGCCAAAGCAGCTTGAGTGTAAAGCTATGTATAGGCCAGTCTCAACATTTATATTCCTTTTCAGTGTCAAGATTTATGATCACAGTCTCAAGATTTCCGAAATCCTACAATTTATGATCACAGTCTCAAGATTTCCGAAATCCTACATACACAAAACAACACCCCTATATATCCAGATTCGCATTCTTCGCGTGGCTCTCGATGAATCTCCGCCGCGGAGCAACCTCGTCGCCCATCAGCATGTTGAAGGTTTTGTCTGCCTCCACCGCTTCCTCGATGTTCACGCGTAGAATCGTGCGTTTGGCGGGGTCCATCGTCGTCTCCCAGAGCGTGTCGGGGTTCATCTCGCCGAGGCCCTTGTAGCGGCCAACATCTGGTTCTTTGCCGTTGTGGGCAGCTTTGTATTCGGCAATCAGTGCGTCGCGTTCCTCTTCGGTGTAGACGTAGCGGGTCTGCTTGCCCATTTTGACGTGGTAGAGCGGGGGCTGCGCGATGTAGAGGTGCCCATCGGTGATGAGCGGTTCCATGTAGCGGAAGAAGAAGGTGAGCAAGAGCGTGCGGATGTGCGCTCCGTCAACGTCGGCGTCGCTCATGATTACGATGCGGCCGTAGCGCAGTTTGGTTATGTTGAAGTGCTCGCCAATGCCCACGCCGATGGCGGTGATAATGTTCTTGACTTCGACGTTTTCCAGCATCTTGTCGAGGCGCGCACGCTCGACGTTGAGGATTTTACCGCGTAAGGGCAGGATGGCCTGGAAGTGGCGGTCACGCCCCTGTTTTGCGCTCCCGCCGGCGGAATCGCCTTCCACGAGGTAGAGTTCGCAGCGGTCGGCGTGTTTCTCAGAACAATCGGCGAGCTTGCCGGGGAGGGTGGTGTCCAGCACGTTCTTGCGCTGGATCAGGTCGCGGGCAGCGCGAGCTGCCTCGCGCGCACGAGCGGACAACAGGCACTTATCGATGATGGCTTTGGCTTCGCTGGGAGTCTCCTCCAGGTATTTGGTCAGCATATCCGCGGTCACCGTCTCTACAATGGGGCGCACCTCGGCGTTGTTCAGCTTGGCCTTCGTCTGCGCCTCAAACTGCGGATTGGGCATCTTGACGCTGACCACCGCCGTCAACCCCTGCCGCACGTCATCACCCGTCAGGTTGCTATCTTTTTCTTTGAGCAGGTTCATCTTGCGCGCGTAGTCATTGAGCGAACGGGTGAGCGCGCTGCGGAAACCGGTGATGTGCATGCCGCCATCGACGGTGTTGATGCCGTTGGCGAACGAAAACTCGGTGCTCGTCCAGCTATCGTTGTACTGCACCGCCAGCTCGACCTTGACGTTGTCGATTTCGCGCACGGTGCTCACCGGGCGCGCCTGTATGCAGCTGCGGTTCTTGTTCAGGTAGCGCACGAACGAAACAAGGCCGCCCTCGAAGTAAAAGGTTGCCTCGCGATCGCTGCGCTCGTCGCGTATCGAGATGGTCAACTCGCGATTCAGGTAGGCCATCTCGCGGAAGCGCTGCGCCAGGATGTCGAAGTTATAATCGCGCGTCTCCATGACCTCCAGGTCGGGCAGGAAAGAGGTGGTGGTGCCCGTGCCTTCTGCCGGTCCCAGGTCGAGCAGCGGCGTTACTGCGATGCCTCTTTCATAGCGCTGGCGATACAGGCGGCCGTCGCGCCTGACATCGACCTGGCACCACTCGGAGAGGCCGTTGACGACCGAGACGCCTACGCCGTGCAGGCCGCTGCTGATCTGGTAGCCGCTGCCGCCAAATTTGCCGCCGGCGTGGAGAATGGTCATGACTACTTCAAGTGTGGAAAGGCCTGGGCGCTGTCGATGTTCCTCCACGGGGATGCCGCGCCCGTTATCTTCTATGATGACCGAACCATCGGCGTGGATGACAATGGTGATGGTGTCGGCAATGCCCGCCATGACTTCGTCGATGCTGTTGTCGACGACTTCGTAGATGAGATGGTGCAGACCACGTTGATCTGTGGCGCCGATATACATGCCGGGGCGCACACGCACGGCCTCCAGGCCTTCGAGAATCTGGATGTCCTGTTCGCTGTAGCTGCCGTTGCCGTTTACGAAGGTCTTCCCGTTCCCATTGCCACGCTTATTTTCGCTATCGTCGGGAGTAATTTCGTTTACTATTGATTCTCTTGCTTTTGCCATAGAGCCGGTATATCCTTTGAAACACTCCGCTCGAGCCTGCGAGCATTGCAGGTAGAGCGCTGCCAGTCAATTGTTAGAACATGCATAAGGGCCGGGCGACCGTTTTGATCGCCCGGTCATTTCCGCGAAACTACACCTGGAAAAGATATTCTGATTGAGCATAGAAAAAGCGGTATATCAATGCATTGTCCAGGTTTTGAAGCAGGGTATAGCGGGCACATTTTGAACTATGTTACTCGCGCTTCTATGGCTTTATTATATCACTTTTTGGCCGGTAAGTAAAACATATTTTTCAACCCCTTTTCAACCCCTTTGGGGGGCTTTTGAAAGCCTTTTTTCTACGGTGTAGCCGCGCCATGATGAGTTTTAGGCAAGGTTCAATTTATGAAGAAAAGTCCTTGACCGTTTGAACAGTCGCACAGTGTCATCCTGAGCGCAGCGAAGGATCTGTCTGGCTGGGCACAGAGATGCTTCGCTTCGCTCAGCATGGTAGGGCAGGACCTTTCTAGCGAATTTGTGTCAGTAACGCGGACCAGCCATGGGTACGCCAGCGGGTCCAGGCATGCCCTGTATCGCAGCCATGCCAGGCATGGGGGCCGGGGCGAGATTGGTGGCACAATAGGGACAGAATACCCAGCGCAGCTCGAGCAGGCGTTCGCACTTGGGGCAGGGCCGCTTCAGCTTCTGCCCGCAGGATGGGCAGACCTGGAAGTCCGACTCGACACGCGCGTGGCAATTGTTGCATGTCTGGCGCTCGGTCATCTCCGCCAGCAGGGACTCTTCTTCCAACTGGCGCTCGTAAATCTCGGCCAGCGTCTGGCGCGGGCGTAGAATCATGTAGATGAAAAGGCCACCGATAAAGAATATGGTGACGAGCAGGGTGGCGAGTATCTGCGATAGCATATCTTGCGTGCGCGCTCGGATGTCGCGGAACGTCCATATGATAAGGCTTAGCCAGAAGATGACTGTGAAGGCTACTACAAAGCCGATAATTAGCCCTAACGCTTTGCTGAGAGCATCAAGCAAGCCACTTGTAGATGCGCCAATTACGATTATATTTGCAAACACTGGATTTATGCCCCTTTCAAAACATGAAAGTTCATATATACAATTACAACGTACACAATAGACAAAATGAAGGCAGAATAGGACCTTAAGGCAGCCACGTGGGACGCCATTGGAGGTACCGTGTCTCCCTGACAGGTTTCCCTCTTTGCGGCCAGAAGGCCCCAGACTTCAGTCCTGGGGATGAATGGCCACTCGAATGCCTCCGGTAATACAGTTGACATTTGTTTTCACCTGTTGTATATTTTCTTCAGTTCTGTTGCACGTTTCCAACCTAATCGCGTTTCGGCGGGTTCCACAGCGCAGGGCTGTGGGTAAAAACACGACCGTGTTTTTGAGTCGTGCCATGCGATACGTAAGTCTAGAGCCGACAAGCCGCTTGCGTGCATGAACCGAACGAACGGTGTGGGACGACACACCAGCGTCATTCCAGAAGCCCTCGGCGCGGGAGCCGTAGGGAGTCGTCACTGAAACAATATCGTCAAAATCTCCCCGGCCCGCATACCTACATGTACCGGTTCAGATGCGTGCCCTTCATCGCCCTCGCCACTCCAGAAAAGCTGTTCCCTTTGCTCCTCATGTAAGTTTGTCACAAATGCCCTGGCAGCTGCAACCCCTGGCCGCAGGCTGGCCTCAACCGAGTGACCGAGCGGGTTATACACGCGCACGATCAGCCCTTCTCCCGCATGTTGCCCGGTCACCACGGCCCGCACGGGCGTGTTAAAGGCCTGCGCCTCGCGCAGCACCAGCGCGTGCTCCGCCTGCCACTCGCCGCTGTGCGGTACCAACGCGTAGTCAAATTCGTGGTGACCCTGGCACTGCGCCTCCGGGGTATATTCCATCGGCCCTGCATGACCACGACGGGTAGACAGGTCGCCACGCGAAAGCCATTCTACGCAGCGCAGCAGTGTCAATGCCACCGCCACCTGCCCTGGCGCGACAGCGGGTCCATCCCGCACTACTTCGTACTCCGGCAGGCCGCGATTGAGCACCCCCAGGCCAAAGGTTCCATTACTGACATCCACGAAGCGCTTCTGCGGGAACGTGTTCACAGGCGCCTCTATCCATTCCGCGACATCGGCGGGACGGGGTGAGGTTACAGGTCGCGACCTGACCTCGAATGTTCCCTCGGCACTTGCACTCTCCATATTATATGGTACCGGAAAAATGACGCGTA
>WNFC01007089.1_pt1 | contig 12337 bp, 11 predicted proteins | sample 5400541 | NCBI WGS metagenome assembly WNFC01 (sample SAMN13153342, study PRJNA577476) | soil metagenome | isolation source: 120 cm saprolite under Douglas fir tree site 2 hole 2 replicate 1 | place: USA:California | collected 2015-04-18 | reverse complement strand
GACCGGGCGACACCCTCGAAATCGGTCATGTCGTTCATCCTGGCCGATGCCACGCGGCTGATCGGAATTTTCTCCCAGAACGGATTCCAGACCATCAAGCCGGGCGCGCGGGTTCAGTTCGCGCTCTCGAACAACCCTGGCCATCTCTACAATTCGCTCGTCGCGGAAATCGTGACCGGCGTTGGCGAAGGCCAGATCGCCTCGTCCGGGACGCTCGCGCGGGTTACATCGCTGCCGATGACCATGGAATATCCGGCCCTGATCGAGCGGCCCAAGGACATCGAGCCATCTGCGCTGCGGCCCGGCATGTCGGGAACGGCAACCGTCTACGCCCCCAATTCAGCGCCCCTGGATACGATCGGCTGGCTTTTGCTCTATGGCAGGGCGCTCGCGCTGTATCTCTGAGATGGACAATCCGAAGAGTCGCCCGCGTGAACGATAGGATGCTTGGAGGCACTACTCGAAGGTGATCGGGCCGTCAGAAAATCATCGCAAATGAATCCAAAGCACGACCACCCGAAAGCGGTTTATTTGCTGTTGCTTGCACTACAAGCATCAGGAGCGATTTTCTTTGTGTTGAAGGAACTACCCGAGTTCAGGCAATTGGCGCTCAATCCGGGTGAACAACTTCGGTACATTCCTTATGACGATTTCGCCACGATCGGCACCGTGTTCGTCATGCAGGTTGCGTATTGGTACCGTCTGCTGCGCCTTTCAATTCCATTTCAAGGTTCAAATGCGATCCTGAATCACGCCCTTTTGTTCGTGGGTCACCTGAGTTTCATTTTCGGTGGGGCACTATTCTCCGTCGTTTTCTTCAGACACCTTCCAGAGCTGCATCGAGGTACCGATATCTTGTTGATGGCACGACGCGGAGTTTTGCTCTGCGGTGCGCTGTTCGCGCTGTTTTGCTTCACGCTTGAACTGGAACGCCTGGGGCTTGCATTAGGCAGCGGCCAACGGAATTGAGCAAGCCTTCGTGGGCTGTCCAATGTCGTCCTTTTGCTTGCGCGCCATACTGTCCCTTGGGCCAGTAGACGACGGAATTGCTTGCGAGCAGCATGAGCTGTCACGGCACTTGTGCGGGCAAGGTGAGAAACGCGAAGCCGAATGGCGCGCTATTCAGGTGTTCTGAACGGAGGAGACCAAAATGAAGCTTTCGATCGCGCTATTGGCACTACTGGTAATCGGATTTGTGGCCGCCAGCACCGAACACGCCAGTGCTGTGGTGTACTGCCAATACGTTTCTTACCCTGTCGGGTGCGTCGTAAGGCCCGGTGTCGTGCTGCGGCCGCGGCCGGTCGCACGGGCCGTGGTGACCCCCGGCGTCGGCGCCCCCGGAGTTGGAGTGCGGCCCGGAACGCCGATGAACCGCGGCGGTCCGGTTAACCGGGTCGGAAGGCGCTGAAGGGTCCCCCCGGCGTTGAGGAAGGGGTCGCGCATCCAGGTGGTGCATGTACAACGCGAAAGGCTCTTCAAAAGGAACGCTTCAACGCTACTGACGGCGAAGACGAACCACAACGCACATCCACAACACGGTGCGGCCGCTGACGCAAACCGTTTGCCGGGAATCCGGTCCAGGAGAGAAAGCATGACCAAGCCTTCAGTGGCTCCTTTTGTTGGCGGAATCCCTCGAACGACAAAGCTTCGCGGGACGCTGCTCGTTTCCGTTCTAGCGGCCCTGTCATTAGCGCAGTCGGTTTCTGCGGAAGTACCCAAGGCCGTGCTGGAGTCGATTTCGACGCCGGACAAGGTCGAGACGCCCATTGGTAAGATGGAGTTCTTCGACGGCGTGCCAACCGACGCTACCGTCACGACTGCCTATGACAATCTCGACCGGATGCGCGGCGTCCAGGTCTACCTGGATAATGTGGGCGCCGTATCGATCTACTGTGTGCTCGCCGGGCTCGCCGGGCAAGGCGCCGACAAACCCAACAGGATCGCTCTGTTCGATCAGTTGCTTGATTCCCAAACCCTCGTTGTGACCGCCAATACCTCGACGCTTTACGCGTATTCGAGCACTGACCTGGGGGTCGATGGGCCGACGGTGATGGAGATTCCGCCGGGCATGCTCGGCTTCCTCGACGATGCCTGGCAAAGGTTCGTGGGTAATTTCGGAGTAGCTGGCCCGGACAAGGGCAGAGGCGGGAAGTTCCTGCTCTTGCCGCCCGGCTTTAAAGGCGTCGTGCCGGAGGGCTATTTCGTGCTGCGGCCGCCGACCAACAAGAATTTCGTTTTTCTTCGTGGCTCAATCAAGGACGGTTTGAAACCTGCCGTGGATAACATCACCTCAAAGCTCAAGGTCTATCCGTTGAAAGACGCGGACAAGCCGGAAGCGACCAAGTTCGTCAGCATGTCCGGCAAGGCGTTCAACACGATACTGCCGAGCGACTTCAGTTTCTACGAGCTCCTGGACAAGATCGTGCAAGAGGAACCTATCGAGGCCATCGACCCTTCGATGCGCGGGGCCATCGCCGCGATCGGCATCGTCAAAGGTCAGCCGTTCAACCCCGATGCCCGGATTAAAAAGCTGCTCACCGAAGCGATTGCCATCGGCAACGCCACGGCCCGCGTCATCACATATAATCCACGGGAGAAAGGTGCCTTCATTTATCCCGGCACCGACAGCGGCTGGGCAACGGCCTTTGTGGACAAGGACACCGCATTCGAGGCGGGCGGAGCCACGAGTTTGAATGCCAGAGTCATGTATTACTACAATGCAGGTGGCGTGACGCCGGCGATGGCGGTCACGGTTCCGGGCGCCGGCTCCGACTATGCGATCGCCTATCGCGACGCGGCCAAGCAGCCATTTGACGGCTCGAAGAGCTATCGTCTTCACTTGCCGCCCAATGTGCCGGTGAACGACTTCTGGGCCGTCACGCTCTATGACTCCCAGACACGCTCACAACTCCAGACCAGCCAGAAATTCCCGACGGTCGGAAGCCAGTCCAAGGGGTTCGAGAAGAACGCGGACGGCTCCTATGACGTCTATTTCGCTCCGAGATCGCCGGAAGGCAAAGAAGGCAACTGGCTCCAGACGGTCCCTGGCAAAAGCTGGTTCACGATCTTGCGGATGTACGGGAGTCGGCTGCAGACCACCGGCGAACCGCCGCCGCTCTATCTCGAGGTGTTCTGCCGGATTGTCGTACTCCTCGTCCTCGTCAGACGACCCGTTTTCGTGGTGTCGTTCCGGCTCGCGATCATCCCGATCCTTGTCGTCATCGTCCCTGCCACGGGAACCGCCGCGCCGTCCTGCTCTGGCCATTGCAACCTCCCCATTAATCATCTCCGGAAATCCCTACTCGACTGGAGTGGAGCCCCGGACGAAGCGCGGCATTGAGAGTAGCGAACTGCCGTCTGAAACCGTCCAGCCATAATACCATGGTCGCGGCTCCCGCCGTCGAGCACGGTTTGGCCGATGTCAGGATAGCAGATCACCTTTGACGTGTGTGTGAAATGGACTACACGCCTGATAAAATCGCGTGTGTCAGGGTGGCTGTCACTTCTGCTTCGGGTCCTTCGCGATCGGTACGGGCCAGCGCTCGGTCCAACCATGTCTGCTACACCCCGACCGGCTCCAGCGGCGCATTAGATGCGGCGTCATGCATTTCTCTCCCACCAAGGGACCGTGCGTAGCGGGCGCTCAGCATGAGGCACAAGGATTCAATCTCAACCTTCCACACGACATCCCCGAAGCGCCGTTCACCCAGCGCGACTGGCGCTTTTGCAGTGAATGCCACGGTTTGTTCTTCGGTGGGAATCCGGGACGATGCATCAACGGTGGCGGCCATAAAGGCAAAGGTTCTTTCGACTTCGTTTTGACGCACAGCCTCCCGGAAGCGCCAGGCAAGCAAGGGAGGTGGTTCTTTTGCAAAAATTGCAGCCCCATGAACTTCGGTCCCTTCGACGGACATTGCATCGTCGAGAAGGACCCCAACAGTCCTATCATCGGCCATGATGACACGGATTCTTTCGAATTCACCTTGCCGCATACTGCAGAATTCATAAAGTAGATCGCTCGCCTCGGCGAGCCGAAGGTGGCCAAGCAATCTCGCTGCGGTGCGTGAGTCCGTTTCTGGCACGAACCGGACCAACCGGGCAGGTCTGTTGATGTCCGTTGATCGGGGCAGACCGGAAGTCGCTGGCAGTCGATCGAACGGCGCGATTGACCCATTAGCGGACATCTCGTAGCCACATAGCATGGGTTCCGACGAAGTGATCGACTGAGCGGCGGCTTACGGTGTTGGCATCCTTCGGGATCACCGGTTTATTTCTCGAGTGCGGGTGACACCCAATAGTTCGGACATCAGCTCGGGCGCGCTCGTCAGTTCTCGGCTCGCTCCCTGATAAACGACGGCACCGCGGTCGAGCACGATGGCGTTGTCAGCGAATTCAAGTGCCACATGTGCGTGCTGCTCGACCAACATCAGCGCGAGGTCTTCCTCTCGTTTCAGCCGCTCGAGTCCCGCAAGCAATTGATCGACGATGACCGGCGCCAGACCTTCGAGCGGCTCGTCCATCAGGAGAAAGGTCGGATTGCCCATCAGCGCGCGGCCGATCGCGAGCATCTGCTGCTCGCCACCCGACAGTCGATCGCCGCGGCTGTTTCGCCGTGCCGCGAGCGAGGGAAAGAAATCGAAGACCCGGGAGAGTGTCCAGCGGCCCGCCCGTTCGCCGACGGTTAAATTCTCCTCGACGGTAAGTGAGCGGAATATCTCTCGCTCCTGCGGCACAAGAGCAAGGCCCAGTGCCGCTCGCTGATAAATCGCCAATGAGCTGATATCGCGGGATTCGAAATGGATCGAGCCGTCATGGAGCCGCGTGTGTCCCATCACAGTCGTCAGAAGAGTCGTCTTGCCGACGCCGTTGCGACCGAGCACTGCCAGTGTCGCGCCAGGCAGAAGTGTAAGCGAAACACGGCTGAGTGCGATCGTGTCGCCATAGCCGGCGCTGATGTCCGATAGAACCAGACCCGAGCTTTGCCTCACTGTCTCTAACATAGCTGCCCGCGCTCGCCGAGGTAGACTTGCCGCACTTTCGGGTCTTGCGCGATCATGTCTGGCGCGCCTTCGATCAGGATTCGGCCACCGACCAACACCGTGATGCGCTTGGCGATACGGAAAACGAGATCCATATCGTGCTCGATCAGAAGCACCGCGATGTTGGATGGCAATCGTTCGATGAGCTCGATGATGATCCCTACCTCCCCGGTCGGAACGCCGGCAGCCGGCTCATCGAGCAGCAGCACTTTGGGCTTGAGGCCCAGCGCAACTGCGATCTCGGTGATTCGCTGCCGGCCGTAGGCCAGATCAGTGATCGGCTTCATCGCCTCCGGTGCCAGCCCGAGCGCTTCCAGAAGTGCATAAGCCTCATCGATCGCAGCGCGGTACCGGCCGGCTGGTCGGATAAAATCCCCAGCGAAACCCTCCCGCTCGGCGATCGCAAGCGTCACGTTCTCAAGCACGCTGAGGCGGCGGAACAGCGCGTTGATCTGAAACGTACGGACAAGTCCGTGTTTGACACGTTGATCCTGTTTAAGAACGGTAATGTCCTTGTCGGCAAGCATGATGCGACCGGATCCGGGCTGCAGCACGCCCGACACCAGATTGATGAAGGTGGTCTTGCCGGCGCCATTTGGCCCGATCAGCGCGTGTCGAGCGCCCACGTCCATGCGAAAATCTATAGCATCGGCGACGATCAAGCCACCGAAGCTCTTACACAACTGGACGGTTTCGATGGCGCGATTCATTTCCTGGCCTTGCTCCAGTCGCGCCATCGCGCCCAGACGCCCAACACGCCGCCGCGTGCAAACAGCACAAGCAGCACCATGAAAAGGCCGATCCAGAAGTACCAGTAGACCGGATCAACGGTCGCGAAACGGTCCTGTGCGATCATGTAGAGCGGCACTCCGATGAACGCTCCATAAAGCTGTCCGACCCCGCCGATGATGAGCATGATGAGAATGGTGCCCGAACGCTCGAGACTGAGCACACCCAGTCCCACAAATTGCGTCGTCTGTGCGATGAGAGCCCCTGCCACCCCGGCCAGGGCTGCAGATAGCGTGTAGACGAGGACCTTGCGGCGGTTGACCGGCGCGCCGAGCGCGTGCATGCGCAGCACGTTCTCTCGAATGCCCGTTAGCGAACGGCCAAACGCGGAGTGAACGATGGTGCGCACGATGAGCCAACACAGGAACAGTACGGCAAGGCAATACAAGAATGCCGTCCGGCCGAACATATCGAACTTGAACACGCCAAATATCGGCCAGACCTGCATGCCTTGAAGGCCATCGGCGCCGCCGGTGAACCGGCTTGCTTTGTTCGCAAGCTCGTAAAGCATGGCTGCCACGACCAGCGTCTGCATGAGCAGTGTCAGGCCAGAGGTTCTGAGGATGACCGCTCCTGAAATAAAGCCGATTGCGCCGGCGGCGACTGCGGCGGCGAGGAGCCCGGACAACGGTTCTCCCCACCCGTTCGCCGTCAGCAGGCCCGCGGTGTAAGCGCCGACACCGAAAAAGGCGGCGTGACCGAGCGTAACGATGCCGGCGTAACCCAGCGCGAGGTCAACGGAGAGCGCGAAAATGATGGTGGCGAGTATTTGCGCCAGTAGCGCGAGGTAATCCGAAAAGGCGAGGAAGGCGATGACGGCCACGATCCACGGCATCGCCTCGAGCGGATAAAGGCGATGACGCCGCGCGAAGCTGTCGCGCATTGCCGTGTCATCGCCGGGGGATCGGTCGAGAGAAGTTATCATGTCCTGCCGAAGATGCCGTTTGGATAAGGCAGCAGGATCGCCATCGTTAGCGCGTAAATGAAAAATGCTCCGAATTCCGGAACGAAATACTTGAAGGCCGTATCTGCGACTCCGACCACTAGCGCGGCGAGAAACGGCCCCCGGATGCTGCCAAGCCCGCCGATGGCGACGATGATGAGGAAGTAAACGAGATTGTCGAGTGCATAGCCGGGGGCAATTGCCAGCAAATCCGCTCCGAGTCCGCCGCCGAGGGCGGCAAGGCCGCTGCCGAGCGCGAAAGCAGTGGCGAACAGCCGAGATGTGTTGATACCGAGAGTTTCGGCCATGCGAAGGTTGTCAACGGCCGCGCGGAGTTGTGTTCCCAGCCGTGTTCGCTCGACAGCAAGCCACAGCAGGGTGACAATGATCGCGCCGCATAAGATGAGAAAAGTCCGATAGGCCGGCAGCGAGCGTCCGAAGAGGCTGATCTGCCCGCGCAGTAGTTCGGGCGGCCGGATCGGTTGCGCCAAGGGGCCCCAAATATAGGTGGCCGCTCCGACGGACATGAAGATCAGCCCCATGGTCAGGAGAACCTGATCGAGTTCATTGCCGCCGTAAAACCGCCGGTAGAGCAAACGCTCGAGCAGGAGACTTGCCGCGATAACGACAGCAACGGCAACCACGAGAGCCAATGGAAAGTCCACACCCCAACGGTTCATCAGCGTCGTCATGACGTATCCGCCCGCCATGGCGAACGCCCCGTGCGCGAGGTTGACGAAGCCCATCAACCCCATCGTTACGGACAGTCCGACGGAGATCAGGTACAGCACCATTCCCAGCGTCAAGCCGTGAAAGGCAACGCTGATGGCGGCAGATGCGGTCTCACTCATGCGGCATGCCCCGAGCGTTTACAGCGGCCGGTGTAAACATCGCTATTTAGGCGGGTTAAGCTCCTTCCACGGATCCTTGACGTCCGCGAACGTCTCGAACTCTGTGTTTACAAGCTTGCCGTCTTTCATCTCGGTGCGACGCATGTAGATGTTTTGCACGATGTCCCGGGTATTGGGATCGATCGAAATCGGCCCGCGAGGGCTGTCGGGATTCTTCCAGCCTTTGAGAATGGTCATGGCCTCATCGCCATTGAATTGACCCTTGCTCTGCTTGATGACGTCGAACACCGCAGCCATGCCGTCCCAGCCGCCGACGGCAAAGAAGTCGGGAGTCGATTTGGGGCCATATTCACGGGTCCATGCGGCGAGGAATGTAGTGTTGGCGGCGCGCGCGCCCGCAGTCGAATAATTGCCCGCAGTGACGAGGCCGACTGGAGCGTCACCCATGTTGGGAAGTTCCTCGTCGGGGACGAGGTCTTGGGTCGAGACGACGTTGATGCCCGCCTCACGCAGCCCAAGGTCCTTGATGGCCTTTATCATCGCCGTGGCCTGGGTGCCTCCTGGCACAAAAATGAAGATCACGTCGGGCTTGGCGTCCTTTGCCTTCTGCACGAAAGGCGCGAAGTCGGGATTGTTGGTCGGGAAACGGACGGCGCCGATGATCTGGCCGCCGGCATCGGTGTAGCCCTTGTTGAAAGCGTTCTCGGCATCGTGCCCTGGAATGAAATCGCTGACTGCGGTGAAGGCCTTCTTCCAGCCCTGCTGGGCGGCCCATTTGCCGAGCGGCACTGCGGTCTGCCACTGGGTGAACGATACGCGGGCGACGTAGGGTGAGATCCGTGGGATAGAAACACCAGCAGCGTTAGTAATGACCAGCGGAATCTTGGCTTCGGCTGTCAACGGTGCGATCGCCGCGGCGATGGGCGAGCCCATGACACCAAGCAAAATGTTCACCTTGTCGCGCGTGATGAGTTCCTGGGCGACGCGCTTGCCGACCTCAGGGCTGGTGCCGTCGTCGCGCTTGACGACTTCGATGGTGACACCGGCTGGAAGATCCTTCATGTGCTCTTTGACATAAAGATCGATGCCCTTCTGCATCTCATCGCCCGGGGCCGCAAGGAACCCGGAGAAGCTATTGACGACACCGATCTTGACGACCGTCTGCGCGGCGACAGGCGGTGGAACGCCAGCAGCGAGCGCCGCCAAGACCGGCAAGAATCTCCAATTCATCTGTTTTGAAGCCATCGGGTTTTCCTTTCGCATTTCCTTGGATCGCAACGTACCGATGGACATTAGATCTGGTCCAACACCGATATGTCATTCCCATCGTGATAAGCGGGGTCTTTCCAACCGTCTTCGTCGTAATCGGCCATGCACTTGTCCACCAGGTCCTCCATCTCTTTCAGCGAGCCGGAGGCCTGCGCCTGTTGCAGCCCGAACAGACGAATGAGTTCATGGCTGCCGGCGTAGTTCATTTCATAAAGTTCGTGGCGCGCGCCAAACTCGGTTCCGATCGCATCCCATAGAAGCTTCATGACCTTGATGCGCTGCTTGTAATCGATGCCGTTCGAGCCACGAACATAGCGTTGCAGATACTTGTCGATGTCCGGATTCTTGAAGTCTCGTGCGTGGCTTGGGAGGTAGATGAGCCCTGAGGCAATCACTTTCTCGACGATGGAACGAACCGCCGGATAGGCCTCGGTTGCAAACAGACGGTAGGCCACCGATGCCCGGATGTTGGGAAGCACGGCGCCGTTCACCCACGGATCGGGATTGTACGCCATGGCGTCAGTGAGGGCCCAGAACAGATTGCGCCAGCCTATGACCTCGCCGATCTGCGCCTGGACGCCCCGGAAAGCCTCCACGCCCGTCGAGCGGGCGGCTTTGTAGAGCAGGCCGGCGATAAAATCGAGTTTGACGGCCAGTCGCGTGCAGCCCTGCATGGTGAAACCATTGACGAAGCCAGAGCGCGGATAGAACGCCTTGAGCCGTTCGATGTCGCGATGGATGAACACGTTTTCCCAAGGGATGAATGCGTTGTCGAAGACGAAGATGGCGTCGTTCTCGTCGAATCGGCTGGTCAGCGGATAGTCCCATGGCGATCCCGTAGCACCTGCCGCCATCTCGTAGGATGGCCGGCAGATGAGCTTGGTGCCGGGCGTATCCATCGATGCCATGAACATCACGACCATGCTTTCGTCGTTGATATCCTGGCCCATGTTCTGGCCGAGAAAATTATAATGCGTGAGTGCCGAGTTGGTGGCCACGACCTTGGCACCCGATACGTAGATGCCGGCGTCCGTCTCTTTTTGGATCGAGATGTAGACGTCTTTCACTTGCTCAACCGGCTTGCTGCGGTCGGTTGGCGGATTGACGAGCGCGTGGTTGACGTAAAGCACAGCCTCCTGGCCGCGGGCATACCAGGCGCGCGCATTATCGGCGAATTTGCCGTAAAATTCCGCGTTGGCCCCGAGGGTGTTGAGGAAGGCGGCTTTGTAGTCGGGGGTACGTCCCAACCAGCCGTAGGAGATGCGAGCCCACGCTGCAATGGCGTCACGCTGCTTGATCACGTCGTCGCGCGAGCGCGCGGCCTTGAAGAAGCGATGCGTGTAGCCCCCAGAATCGGTATCCGTCTCCGTTGTGAGAGCTTCTTTGGATTTGGCATCGTGTAGCGCATCGTAGAGCTTGGCGACGGACACGGCCGCATTGCGAAAGGCGGGGTGGGTGGTGACGTCCTTGACTCGTTCGCCGTAAATGTAGACTTCGCGACCATCGCGCAGAGAATTAATGTACTCGGCCCCGGTGAACGGGCGTTTCTTTCCCTCCAGCAGGCGCTCAGGCATTTCCGGCATGGTCGTAGTCCTCGCTGGACGTTGGCGACGTTTTTTGGTCATTATAGTTAGAGTTTCCTGGGATTGTCAGAAAATGATCATCGAAAATCAGGCCACAGTTACAGACGCTGTCGTGGAGGCGGTCAACCGCACTGAGGATCCGCCTCTGCGCGAGATATTGTTGGCCCTTGTGCGGCATCTGCACGGTTTCGTACGAGAGGTCCGCCTTACCGAACGCGAGTTTCAGGAGGCGACGAGGATCATTGCGGCGATGGGCCAGAAGACTACCGCGTCGCACAACGAGGTCGTGTTGATGGCAGGCTCACTCGGCGTGTCTGCGCTGGTTTGTCTTCTCAACAACGGCAACAACGGCCAAACCGAAACCCAGGCGAACATGCTCGGGCCGTTCTGGCGTGAAGATCAACCACTGAGCGCGAGCGGGGATACGTTGGTGCGCTCGCCGACACCCGGTCCAGGGCTTGTCGTGCACGCTTCGATCGAAGATGGCGAAGGTCGTCCGGTCGCCGGGGCCGAGGTCGATATCTGGCATTCGTCGCCGGAAGGGCTCTACGAGAACCAGGATCCTGCGCAGGCCGAGATGAACCTGCGCGGACGTTTCGTCACGGATGACGCCGGCCGCTTTCATTTCCGCAGCGTGAAGCCGGCCGGTTATCCGATCCCCATCGATGGGCCGGTTGGCGAATTGATTAGAGCCACCCGTCGCCATAACTACCGGCCCGCACATCTGCACTTCATGATCTGCAGACCCGGCTTCAAGACGCTGATCTCGCAAATCTACGCGCCTGACGACAAGCACATCGATTCGGACGTGCAGTTTGGTGTCACACGCGCGCTGATCGGCAACTACATACGTCACGACGAACCGGCGCCCGAGTTGGGCTTCGCGGCGCCCTGGTATTCCCTCAACCAACGCTTCACGTTGGAGCTCGGCGAGGCGAGGCGTCCGGCAGCGCCGATCCGCTCCAAGGCGCCGGCCGTGGAGCAAAATAAGGGTGACTCAGGCAACCCAAGGTGACTTCTGCAATTGGACCCCAAACGGAAGTCGGGAGCGAAGCAACGGTCTATGCGCCTCGGTCACTGCGTGCGTGACAGACGCGCGGCAAAGCCATCTGGCACCGGTCACGGTTCGATGCATCGCTTCATGCCTACTGCATAAATCAGGATTGTTGGACCCTGCCGCCGGGAGGTAAAGCTACGCGTCCCGGCCATTCGCCTCTAAACCCGATTCCCCAATCTTCGGCGATCCGGCTGTCGACAAAGCGGTAGATCGCGACTGCGGAGAGAAAAACCGACCGCCCATCTACCATTCCTGAGAATTGCATTCGGGCTGCCACGCGATCTCCCTCCTCGACCATATCCAGAATCTCGACCTTCCCGCCGGGCATGAGGTCCTTAAGCGCCTGAAGCATTCGGTGCGCGCCGTCATGCCCCGCGGGATCATAAGGTACCTCCGGGTTGTAGAGCTGAAAATCTTCGGTGAACCACTCGGCGACGTGATCAAAGTCACCGGCACTCGTTGCAGCTGCAATTCGAAGAAGCATATTCGCCGTGGAGGGTGACGGTCGTGAGCGCCGCCAACATCACGGTGCAGCCGAGCGCCGAGCCCCACAGCCGCGTCCGTGCCTGCGCCAGCAGAACGGCGGTCGTGAGTTCCAGCGATCCGGTCACGAAATGGAACCATGGCGGGTATCCCCACCGCAGATATTCCTCGTAGATAGACCCAGGGGCGAAGATGTTGCTGAGCGATCCCACGACGAAGAAAGCTGCAAGTGCCAAGGCCGAGACTTGGCGCCAGGAAATCTTTGACATTTGTCCAACCTTTTCTGATAGGGCGCCGCGGAGGACCTGTGTGGTCGCGCCAAG
>WNFC01007087.1_pt1 | contig 12341 bp, 11 predicted proteins | sample 5400541 | NCBI WGS metagenome assembly WNFC01 (sample SAMN13153342, study PRJNA577476) | soil metagenome | isolation source: 120 cm saprolite under Douglas fir tree site 2 hole 2 replicate 1 | place: USA:California | collected 2015-04-18 | reverse complement strand
CCGGCGACTTCGAAGCGGCGGTGAAGACGAACCAGAAGGCGGCGGCGGCGGACCAGGCGTATTTGGCGGCGAGCGGGGCGCAGGGCATTTATCCGATGATGTATTACAGCCACAATTTGCATTTCATTGCGATGTGCGCGGCGATGAACGGCAATTACCTGGAATCGAAGCGCGGCGCGCAGTTGCTGGCGGCGAATGTGGGGCCGCACGTGAAGGAGATGCCGGGGCTCGGAGGGGTCATGACCGTACCGCTGGCCGTGGAGGTGCGCTTCCACAAGTGGAACGAAATTTTGAAAACGCCGCAGCCGGATGCGTCGATGGAGACTGCGAACGTGTTCTGGCACTTTGCGCACGGCCTGGCGCTGGCAGCCACTGGAAAAATTGAAGACGCGGAAGCAGAACACAAAATCGTGGCAGAAGCGGAAGAAAAGACGCCGGAGGATGCGCTGTTTCAGATGCCGGTGTATAACAAGACCAAAGACATCCTGAAGATCGCGGAGAATGTGCTGGGCGCGAGGATTTCGCTGGCGAAAAACGATATGGATGCAACGGTCAGCCAGCTTCGCGCGGCGGTGGCGATTCAGGACACGCTAAAGTATGCCGAGCCGCAGGACTGGTTTTATCCGGTGCGGGAATCGCTGGGCGCGGTGTTGCTGAAGATTGGCGACGACGCCGGCGCCGAGGATGTGTTTCGCGCGGACCTGGAGCGCAATCCGCGAAATCCGCGCTCGCTGTTTGGTCTGGAGCAAGCGCTCAAGGCGCAGGACAAAGCCTACGACGCAAGTTTCGTGAGGAAGCAGTTCGACGCGTCGTGGAAGGGCGCGACGGCGCCGAAGGTCGACGATTTAGTCTGACGCGTGTCGCTCCGACGCGAAAGCTTCTAGCCCCAGCGGGGAATATCACCGCTCGAATACTTCCAAGTTTTGGTCTTGAGCTTCCAGCTTGCGGATCACACTGTCTTGCCGGCGGGCGGCAGGAGATCCCACACGCGCCAGAATTCCTGCATCTCCGGCGGAGTGCCTAGGGAAACGCGGATGTAGTTGGCGAGCGCGGGGTATTTGGGCCCAATGAGAATGTTGTGCTTCTTGAGGTGCTCGATGACCAGGTCGGTCGGGCGCAGCGGATTGAACATGAGGAAGTTGGCTTGCGACTCGATGGGGCGGAGCCCGCGTGTGTTGGCCTGGGTCATAAATTCCTGGCGGTCGCCCGAGTTGCGCTTGACGCCGAGACGAACGTAGTCGACGTCGTCGAGGGCGGCGGAGGCGGCGCGCGCGGAGACGACGCTGACGCTCCAGCCGGGGAAGCCAGCGGCGAGACGCTTGGCCATTTCCGGAGTGGCCACGGCGTAGCCGATGCGCATGCCGGCGAGGCCATAAATTTTAGAGAAGGTGCGCGCGACGATGAGGCGCGAGTCGTTGATGGGACGGTCGAGGAAAGATTCGTAAGCGCCACCCGGCGCGGCGAAGTGATGATAGGCCTCGTCGATGAGCACGGGAATGCTGGCGGGGAGCTTGGCGAGGAAGGCGTCGATATCTTTGCGCGGGGTGAGGGAGCCGGTGGGATTGTTGGGATTGACGATGTACACCAGCCCCGCTGAGGAATTCGCGCGGTCGAGCATGGTGGGGAGATCGTGCTCGAACATTTTGTTGAGCGGAACGTCGGCAACTTCGATGCCGGCGGTTTGCGCGAGTTTGCCAAGCGCGGGGAAGGTGGGCGCGGCTTCGACCAGCGTTTTGCCGGGCTTCAGAAACGCCATCGCGGCCATACAGAGAATTTCGCCGGAGCCGCAGCCGAGGACGATTTGCTCGCGCTTCACTTTGTGCAGCGCGGCGAGTTGGTCGACGAGCGTGTCGTATTCGGTGCGCGGGTAGCGGTTGCCGCTGGCGGCGGAATCGCGCAGGACGGCGAGAACTTTCTCGGATGGGCCGTAGGGATTCTCGTTGCGGTACAGAAGGATGGGGTCAGCGGCGGTGGCGGCACCGGGCTGTGGCGCCGGCGCGGAGTTTCCCCATAGCGCCGCTTCGGTTGCTGGAGCGAGCGGGAATGCGCGCAGGGCCGGAGCGGCGGCTCCCACGATGGCGCCGGCGCCAAGATTACGAAGAAGATTTCTGCGGGAGAGTGACATGGCGGTCCTCCTAAAAAGGACGCGAACCGTTTCCAGTACAGGGTCGCTACGGAGCTATCTTAATGCCTTGCGGGGCAAAATGGTCAAAGTTTCAGCGCATCTGGAAGCGAGCATTTGCATGTCCTTGGCTACAGCCAGGTTGATGTCGCATAGAAGGACGGCGAGCACAAAATCCGGAAGCTGTGCACGCAATTTTACAGGTTGCCGAGCTGGGGCGCAGCGGTGCTGCGCCCCTACGGGTTAGCGGAAGCTGGTTAGGGCGGTGCGTTCGTCGGAGTAGACGTCGAAGACAGTGAAGAGTTTAGTGAGCTGGAGAAGGTCGTGGACCTTCTTTGTGAGGTGGAGAAGCTTGAGGGAGCCGCCGCGGTTTTTCACTCCGGTGTAGGCGCTGACAAGCTCGCCGATGCCGGAGCTATCGATGTAGTCGACGTCGGCGAGATTGAGAAGGATGAGGGTGCGTTTATCCTCGAGGAGGTCGCGAATGGTCTTGCGAAGGAGGGCGCTGCCTTCGCCAAGAGTAATGCGACCGCCGATGTCGACGACGGTGATTCCTTGCGCTTCGCGATATGTAGCTCGCAGAGCCATCGGCCAGGTCAGGCTCCCTTAGACTCAGACTCGCTGTTGCGCCCACCTTTGCCGTTATTTCCGGGATTCCGCTCGCTGGGCAATTTCTTGGACATAATAATTTCCGCGCCGCCATTGCGGCCGGGCACGACGGCGAACTCATCCATGAAAGCGCGCATGAGGAAGATGCCGCGGCCGGAAGTGCTCAAAAGATTTTCTTCGGCGAGGGGATCGGGGACACGCCTGAGATCAAAGCCTTTGCCTTCATCGAGAACGTGAATGACCATTTTGTCGGGAGTGAGATCGAGCGCCAGATAGATTTTTTTGTCGGGGCGCTCCTGATTGCCGTAATGGAAAGCGTTGATCACCCCTTCGCGGACGGACATGCCGATGCGGTAGCAGTCGTCTTCACCGAAACCGGCGGCTTGGGCCACGCGCAAACACATTTCCTCGGCGAGGTTGACGCTGTCGACTTGCGTCTCGAGAGTGACTTCGAGGTGCTTCGTGTCCTGAGGCATGCGGAGGCGTCACCAGCGCCTAACGAGCCCGCGGTTGGGCGCCTAATGGGTAACACACGGATGGAAAGGGAGTCAATGGAGGAGGCGGCGGAGGGCGCGGTGGGGGTTTGCTGTAGGTTGCGCGGACGAGCTTAGTTAGGTCGGCGAGCTACAGCGAGGCTATATTTTGAGCTTGGATTGGCGAGTAGTTGAGGTGCTTCGGCCCGGCTGAAATGCGCCGGGACCTCAGGTTGACACGGTTAAGATACGGTGTTGGTCTCCGGACGAACGTCCGCGCAAGCTGATGCTCTGCCAACTGGGTGCGCCGATCGCGATTACTTGCCGGAGTGTTTGCGACGAAGCTGCGCCGCCACCAAGCGAATCTGCCCATAACTGATCTCTTCCGGCAGCGCGTCCTTGACCGGCTTCAGGCGCTGTTTGCCAAATTGCTGAATGGCCGATGCAATTTGCGCATACGTCTCCGCTGGCAACCATTCCGGCCGGAACTCGGCATCTCCGGCCTCGATCAAATCCGCCACCAGCGCCTCAACGCTGCTCACTTTTCTGCCGCGAATTTGCGCGATTTCCGCGAAGGTGCGCCCTTCCTCGAGCAGCCGCAGTGTTTCCTCCGCCGGGCGCGAGGCTTTCGCGTGCCAATCGGTGCTGGCGCGTGCGCCCTCTTTGAATCGCTGCAGCGCCGCGAGAATCTCTTTCCCGTAACTCTGGATTTTCTTGTCGCCGAAGCCGGAGACGCCGCGCAGCTCGCTGAGCGTCACAGGCTGCGCGGCGCACAGCGCATCGAGCGCGCTGTCGTGCAGAACAACGAACGCCGCTACTCCCATATCTCGCGCGAGATTGCGCCGCCATTCGCGCAGATACTCGCGAAGCTGCGCCTCCGGTACCGAAAGCGTGACCGTGGGGCGTACTTCGGCTCCGCCGCGCAAGTCCAGCGAGAGATTTTTTGCCACGCGCCGCCGCCGTTGCGATTTCGGCTCTTCGATTTCCAGCCATGGCGGCACGCCGGCGCAGGTGTCGCAATGCTCGCAGCGTTCCCATTTGGGTTGCTCGCCGAAATGCCTGCACACGTGGCGCTGGCGGCAGTCCCTCGATTGCACGAATCTTTCCATTTCGCGATAGCGCTGCCAGGCGCGCTCGCGCTCCGCGCTGTCTGCAATTTGGCCGATAAAATACGCGTGCAGGCCGAGATCCTTCTTTTGCCATAACAGCAGACAATCCGCGGGCAAGCCATCGCGGCCGGCGCGGCCCGCTTCCTGGTAATACTGTTCCACGCTTTTGGGCAGCGACAAGTGAATCACCGCGCGCACCGAAGCTTTGTTAATGCCAAGGCCGAAAGCCAAAGTGCCGACGAGCACGCGGACCTCTTCGGCCATCCATTTTTCCTGGTTTTCGCGGCGGCTTTTTGCGTCCATCTGCCCGTGATAGCCGATGGCGGCAATGCCGTTCTCCTCCAGCAGGTCCACCGTGTCTCCCACGCGGGCGATCGTCGGGGCATAGACGATCACGTTGCCTTCAGAAATCCGGCGGACCGCGCGTAGCACCAACTCCCGCTGGGTGCGCGAGTTGCACTCGCGCACCAGGTAGTGCAGATTCGGCCGGCGAAAGCTGGCGATGTGTTTGTGCGGATCGCGCAAGCGCAACTGTTCGATGATGTCGTGGCGGACGCGCTGCGTGGCGCTGGCCGTGAACGCCGCAATCGGGCGGTCGGGGAAGAGTTCACGCAATTTGCTCAGCTGGCGGTATTCCGGGCGGAACTCGTGACCCCACTCGGAAATGCAATGCGCTTCGTCGATGGCGAAAAACGCCAACGGAAGGCGTTTGAGCCAGTCCGCCGTTTCGCCCAGGGCCACGCGTTCTGGCGAAAGATACACGAGACGGTATTCGCCCTCGACAGCGCGCTGCAGCGTGCGGCTGCGATCCTGCCCGGTCAGCGCGCTGTTGACGAAGGCGGCTGGAATACCGATTTGTTCGAGCTGCGCCACTTGGTCCTGCATCAGCGCGATCAGCGGAGAAATGACCACCGCGGTTCGCTGGGATTCGAGGACCGCCGGCAACTGGTAGCAAAGCGATTTTCCGCCACCGGTTGGCATCACCACGCAGGCATCGCGCCCCGCCGCAATGCTGCGCACGATGGCCTCCTGCCCGGGCCGGAATGCTTCGTAGCCCCAGTAATGCCGAAGCGTGTCGGCGAAGGAAATTTCGCCCTGCATGGCAGTTTCGATCGGCTCGCGAGGCAAGGTGACGACGACGCTCACAGCATACTCCTGAATGCTGGAGGAGTTTCGCTTTTATTTCGCTATGTGTCAAGTACAATTGCTGTGCATCGGCGAAGGCGTTTGTGGACGCCTGTGGAAAAACGGTGCGGCTTCCGGCCCTACGAATAGGGCTAGGCCAGCCACCGGGTCCAACGCTTGCCCAAGACAGGCCGTGCGGCGCGGCAGGTTGCTGGGCGCAGAGGGCGGTGCCATAATCCAGCTTCAAGCTGAGGACGCGTGTTTCGGCACGAGCTACAGTTCCCGGGACACGAAGCACGGGGGATGACCATGGCTTTGCGCGATAGCTGGATCGAAAAAAGAGAAGCGGCGGCGGCAACTGCGAACGGAAACAGGAACATGTCGCAGATGCACCTCGCGCGGCAGGGTTTGATTACCGAGGAAATGCAATACGTCGCGAGGCGCGAGCGGCTGGAACCGGAGCTGATCCGCAGCGAAGTGGCGCGCGGACGCTGCATCATTCCTGCCAATATTCATCACCGCAACCTGGAGCCGATGGCCATTGGCATCGCCACCAAATGCAAAATCAACGCCAACATCGGCAATTCGGCGACCAGCTCAAATATTGACGAAGAGTTGAAGAAGCTGCACCACGCCGTGCACTACGGCGCGGACACCGTCATGGACCTTAGCACCGGCGGAGACATCCCGGTCATTCGCAAGGCCATCATCGAAGCGTCACCGGTGCCGGTGGGCACCGTGCCTGTATACGAAGCGATTTCGCGCGTGCGCCGGCCCGAAGATTTAACGTTCGAGTTAATGCTCGAAGTCATTGAGGAGCAGGCCGAGCAGGGCGTCGACTACATGACCATTCACGCCGGCGTAATGCGCGAGCATGTACCGTTTGTGCGCAAGCGCATCACCGGCATCGTCAGCCGCGGCGGTTCGCTGATGGCACACTGGATGGAGCATCACAAAAAGCAGAATTTCTTGTACGAACGCTTTGACGACATCTGCAAAGTTTTTAAGAAGCACGACGTGAGTTTTTCGCTGGGCGATGGTTTGCGGCCTGGTTGCATTGCAGATGCCAGCGACGAAGCGCAATTCGCGGAATTACAAGTTCTCGGCGAGCTCACCAAGAAAGCCTGGGAGCACGATGTGCAGGTGATGATTGAGGGCCCCGGGCACATCCCCATGGACAAGATCAAGGAGCAAGTCGAAAAAGAGATGGAATGGTGCCACGAAGCACCGTTCTACACGCTCGGCCCGTTGGTCATTGACATCGCTCCGGGTTACGACCACATCACGAGCGCGATTGGCGCTGCCATGATTGGCTGGCATGGCGCATCGATGTTGTGCTACGTCACGCCGAAGGAGCATCTGGGCCTGCCGAATCCCGAAGATGTGAAGCAGGGCGTGATCGCGTACAAAATTGCGGCACATGCAGCGGACGTGGCGCGCCATCGTCCCGGCGCGCGCGATCGCGATGATGCACTTTCGTATGCGCGTTTCCTGTTCGACTGGAACAAGCAGTTCGAGCTTTCGCTCGATCCCGAAACCGCGAAAGCCATGCATGATGAAAACCTTCCCGACGACTTCTACAAGGAAGCGAAGTTCTGCTCCATGTGCGGGCCGAAGTTCTGCTCCATGAACATAACGCAATTGGCGGAAGCCGAATCCGGCCAGGACCAAGCCGAGCGCAAACAGAAATTTGTCGAGCTGCTCGCCAAGGTAAAAGCCGCCGGTGCCTGAGGTCTTCAGGTCCTCGTTTGGAAGAGGTCCACGATGGGCATGTTTGAGGTCAACGTAAAGCTCGCCAGGCTGACGGCGCCGAGTCAGACCGAAGACGTGTCTCTACTAGTGGATACTGGCGCCACCTTGTCGTGGATTCCGCGAGCGATTCTCGAGAAGTTAGGCGTGAAAGCTTTTTCGCGGTTGCCCTTTATGCTTGCAGACGGTCGCCGCCTGGAACGTGATACGACTGCCGTGCTTCTGGCCATCAAAGGAAGAAAAGCGCCCGTGCAAGTTGCCTTCGGTGAAGACGGCGAAGAGGCAGTGCTCGGCGCAACCTCTCTTGAGGGGCTGGGCTTCATGGCGGATCCAATCGGCGAGAAACTGGTTGCCCGTGACCTCCGCCAGCTAAGCCAGGTATAGATTACCGCTCGGACTTAGGACAAGGCGAAAACCATGTCGGATCGCTCGGGTGTGATGGCGTTGATTGGGGCGGGGCCGGTGGGGCTCGGCATGGCCAAGGCTTTGCTCGAGCACAAAATTCCTTACGAAGAATTGGAAGCTGACTGCGAGTTGGGTGGGAATTGGCTTCACGGCGTGTACGAGACCGTGCACATCATTTCCTCGCGCAAGACCACGGAATACGCGGACTATCCCATGCCTGCGGATTATCCTGATTTTCCCAGCCGCCAGCAGATGCTCGATTATTTGCGCGCTTACGCGGAAAGATTTCAGCTCACACCGCACATTCAATTCAACACCAGAGTGATAATGGCATTGCCGCTTGCGGACGGGCACTGGGAGCTCGAGCTCGCGAGCGGCGAGAAGCGCGTCTATAAAGGGCTGATTGTCTGCAACGGGCATCACTGGGACCGGCGTTTTCCAAATTATCCAGGAAAATTCGAGGGCGAGTTCATCCACTCGAAGGATTACCGAACTCCGACACAGCTGGCGGGAAAGCGCGTGCTGGTGATTGGCGGAGGAAATTCCGCTTGCGACATCGCGGCGGAAGCGGCGCGGGTGGGAAAAACGGCGCGGATCAGTCTGCGGCGCGGCTACTGGTTTCTGCCGAAGACCTTGTTCGGGGTTCCCTCGGCGGAATTGATCAAGCCGTGGTTTCCAGTATGGGCGCAGCGGCTTTTTCTGCGTGTGATTCTGCGCATTGCGATCGGGAAGTATACGGACTACGGCTTGCCCGAGCCGGACCACAAAATCTTCGAGGCCCACCCCACGATCAATAGTGAGTTGCTCTATTACATTAAGCACGGGCGCATTCAGCCGCGAAAAGATATCGCACGCTTTGAAGGCCAAACCGTGCATTTCGTCGATGGCACGAGCGAAGAGTTCGACACAGTGGTTTGCGCCACGGGTTACCACGTGAGCTTTCCGTTTTTGCCGCCGGGCGTGGTGAAGGTGAAAGGCAGCACAGCGCAGGTGTATGGCGGATGCGTGCTGCCGGACTACAGGAACCTGTACATCATCGGGACTTCGCAATTGCGCTACGGTTTCGGCCCGGTGGTCACTCCGGGCATGGATCTGATGGCGCGCCTGATGGTGGCGCAGGATCAGATGGAATTGCCGATTGGTCTGGTGATGAAAGAGTCCGGAGTGAAAATTCCTAGGACGCACCTAGTCGATCCGCACGCCGCGATCCGCGCGATTCGCCGGGGCAAGCGCATGCTGCCAGTGCTGCTATGGCGGGAGAAACGGTTGCGCAAAAAGCTCGCGGGCGGCGCCGCACCGCCTCCAGTGCTCCGCCCGGCACAATCGCCGATGGACTCGAGGACGTGAGCGCGCAGCGGAAGTACGTGTGCTGGAACGGCAGCGTCTAACTCTCAGCGCGACGCTGGAGCGAGGATGCGAATCGCGCGGGGAACCACTTCGATCTCGACGGGCACAGGTCCGAGAATTTCGCCGTCACCGTGAAAAAGGCAAGGACGACCGGCGGTTAGCCGCACGCGTTCTGCGCTCACGCGCTTCAGCAGGGAATCGGGCAGGTCGCCGCGCGTCACCAAGCGCGGCACACGGGCAAGCACCTGCAACGCGCTCAAATCCTTCACGAATACTATGCTCAGGAAGCCGTCATCGATTTGCGCTCCGGCAGCGAGGCGGATTCCCGCACCATAAGTTGGGGTGTTCAATACAGCCGCTAGCAAAACCCTCGCTTCCATGGGCGGGGATTCGTTGCCGGGGAATTCTGCACGGACAGTGAGCGGCGTGAATTCGCTGAGGGCGCGTAACGCTGCGGCGACATAGCGCAACCGGCCGGGCACGCGACGGTATGCGATGGCGTGGCGCGCGGCTTCCGCATCGAGGCCAAGTCCGCCGCCACCGACGTAGAGCCGCTCGCGACCATCGGTCGTGCGAGCACGCAGCAAATCCACAGCGCGGGGCTTGCCGGTCAAAATTGCGTGGGCGGCCGCCAGCGGATTCTTCGGAATGCCGAGCGCGGCGGCAAAATCGTTTCCGCCGCCAGTGGGAAGTACGCCGAGCAGCGCGTCGCTGCTATAGGCGGCATTTACCAGTCCCTGGAACGTGCCGTCGCCGCCCATGGCCAGGAGCACGCGGCGTCCGGCGGCGACCGCGGCGCGGGTCCGCGACTCCAATTCTTCCATGCTTGAAGAGAAAACGAACTCGACGTGAAACTGGCGCGCTGAAAATATTTCTTTAATTTGCGGCAGATACGTTGGCGCGCGTCCGCCGCCGGCATATGGATTTACGAAAGCGACCGCGGGGGTTTCGCGCGAGACGGAGGATAGATCGACCATTGGGTTGGGCATGCTGCAATCGATCTCGCGCGGTGTCAATCAAAAGAAATGACAGGCTGCTTACACGGAAGGTGGTGGCGACTCAGTTCGTTGCTCACAGTTCTTCTTGGGTTGCGGGATGGGCACGGGCCGGGAACTCTCAGGAGGGGCGGCGTAATTAAGGTTGGCGGCGACACATTGCGTTGAGGTCCTTCGGGCGTCCTCATCGGATGCCCTCAGGATGACAGTTTTCGTCTTGGCTTGCGCGAAGGTGTGGGTGCGATTAACGCCCAGGAGAGGCGATGAGGCAGGGAGGGTGGCATTGTGCGGTGCTGGCGCGGACGATTAGGTCCCTCGCGCTGCTCCGGATGACAATTTTCGCGCTCCGCCACAGCTCTTAATTACGCCTCTGCGTTGCGCACCGCGAGTGCGCGGTGCGCGGTTTAGTCAGCGTGCCAGAATGGAGATCATGTCTCTGGGCGCAGACGGTCAAAAAAGGTGGTGCCGGCGGGGGGAATCGAACCCACGGCCTAGGGATTATGAGACCCTCGCTCTGCCACTGAGCTACGCCGGCGTCAGGCGATTTTCCATGCTACGTAGTGGGGGAGGAAAGTGTCAAGGCGTTGGCCCGCATTGGACCAGAGGAGAGGGGCTACTCCTAGTACTACGGTACTGTTGACGCTACACGTCCTAAAACTTAGCATGCAGTTGCACGACGCACCTGAGTCACCGGCTCCAGGCGAATGCCTGGCGAAAAGGTGAAGCAGGTGGACGTGTACTTTTTGGAACAGGCTCGTCCCGCGAGCTGCTTGACATTGGCGTAGTTAGATATAGAGTGCATCCGGGGCATTGTCGCCCCGGAGGCACCTAATGTCACGTAAACTCACGGCACTGCTCCTCGCCATGCTCGTGTTGGCCGGAGCGATGGGTCTGAAAACCATTGTGGCGGGGCACAGCGATAGCACCGTTATGATGGCGAACGGCGGCGGGCCGTTTCCGCCGAAACCGTATCGGAATGGTGGCGGGCCGTTTCCGCCGAAACCGTACCGGAGCGATTCAGCGGCAGTGCTCAAGTAGCCTAACCTAGGATTCCATAACCGCTGGCTGCGGCTGGGCACTCTGAAAGGCGTTCGTGCCCGGTTCATTCATATACTGGCTCTGGACCCTAGAGACCATTCTAGAAGTAGCCGTGATAGTATGTGCGCTCGCGAAACATTCCTTCCGTCGTTATCTATGCCTCAACCTATACATGTTGCTCTCCCTGATAGTCAGCATCGGGCGTTATCAGTTTCTTAGCCACTACGGTTGGTATTCCAGCGAGTACGCCTACTTCTATTTTTGCTCCGACGCGGTACTTACGATTTTCCTTTACCTTGCGCTGATCAACCTGTATCTGCACGTATTCGATGAAATGAAGGTCGAGAAATATGTGCGCCTGACAGCAGTGATGCTCCTGACTGGCACGGCACTCTTTTCCTACGGAGTGGTTCAGCAGTCATCGCAGAGAATGCTTACAGGCTTCTTTTATGAGCTTTCACAGAACCTCTATTTCGTAGGCCTGGTGCTTACCTATGTTCTCTGGGGAGCGATCCTGAAGCTTCGCGAAACGCGCACGCAACTGATTCAGGTCGTGCTGTCGCTGGGAATCTATTTCAGCGCGTTTGCCGCGACGTTCGCGCTCCGGAACATCTATCCCAACTTCGAATCCCTCGGCTACGTGGTTCCGGTGTTCGCGTGCTTGCTGCCTCTGGCCTGGGCTTACGCCTTCTGGCGCCTGCCTGTGGACGCACGCATGGCACCTTCGCGGCTCGCGGTGGTGCCACGCTAATGGCCACGCTCATATTTCTGTTTTCCGCGGCGGCGCTGCTGCAGTTTTTCATTTCCTACTGCCGGTCCCTGATTGCCGCGTCCATCAAGCAGCCCCTTTCGGCGGAGGTCCGGGACGTCACCGGGATCGCCAGCGCTGCTTCCGGCGATGATTTCGCGCGGGTAATCCAGCTTCTGCAGCTGTGCCCGGAACGCCCGGAAGACCAAAGTGAAATTCGCGCGATCGGCGCGTACTTCCGCTTGCTCAATTTTGTCCGCGCGACCCTGGCCCGTATCATTCCGGCGTTGGTGGCTTGGACGGAGATGGAGCGGGGGCAGTGCGCCTATTTCGCGGCGGTTGCGCTCGAGCGGCGTATCGCCTTCAGCCGGGACATGCTCTCCCAGCAACTGGACGCCTGACCTCGGCCATCGGCCACTTGCGTCCCTGCTGCTTGTTTCGCTACATCCGTTTCTTCAATTCTTGTTGACTTTCCTGCTGCATGCTATTCTCGCGACGTTCCCTCCTCACCGGAGTGGAAGCGTCCGCAGCGCAAAACACCGGTGACAAAAACATGCTTGCAGTGTGGCGCGGTGCTGGCGTCCAGCGTACGCGCCTGTAGTTTTTGCGATTCTTCATTTT
>WNFC01014788.1_pt1 | contig 12343 bp, 9 predicted proteins | sample 5400541 | NCBI WGS metagenome assembly WNFC01 (sample SAMN13153342, study PRJNA577476) | soil metagenome | isolation source: 120 cm saprolite under Douglas fir tree site 2 hole 2 replicate 1 | place: USA:California | collected 2015-04-18 | reverse complement strand
TTGCCCCCCGCCACCAGGTGCTGCAGGTCGGCGGCGCCGGGGTTGGACGAACGGCAGACGACGTACACGCCGCGGTCGGCAAATCGCGTGAACTCGGCGATCGAGTCGGCGCCCATGTAAGGGTTCACTGTCGCCGCATCCATGGCCAGCGTTTCGAACACGGCTTGCGCGTAAGCCCGCATCGTGTTTTCCATGTCGCCGCGTTTTGCGTCGAAGAGAAACGGAGTGTTGGGAGCCTCGTCGCGCAGCTCCACCAGCGCCGCCCAGCCATCCGGCCCGTACCGCTCCCAGAACCCGCTGTTCGGCTTGAAGCAGCACACGTGCTCCTCGGTCTGGTGCACCACCTCGCGGCAGTGCCGCAGCGCACCGGCGGCGCCGCCCTCGATGCGCTCCGGGTCGGGGTCGAGCCCGACGCAAAGCAGCGTGTTGCGATCAGCCGAGAGCGCGCGCAAACGGTCGAAGTAACCCACGCTGCCCCAATGCTAACTACGCCGGAAGATCAAAATTGAGTGCATGGGGCAGTCGATGAGAGTTGCGCTAGCGCAGGTCAACCCAGTAGTAGGTGATCTCGAGGGCAATACGCGCCTGGTCATCGACTGGATCGGCCGCGCGCGCGAACAGGATGCTGACATCGTGTGCTTCCCCGAGCTGGTCCTCACCGGCTACCCACCGGAAGACCTGGTCCTCAAGCGCTCGTTCGTGCGCGACAACCTCCGGCAGCTCGACCTTGTGACGAGGGCGACGAAAGGGATCATGGCGGTGGTCGGGTTCGTCGACGACGACGGGGCCACCTTCAACGCTGCCGCGGTTCTGCACGATGGCGAGCTCAAGGCGGTCTACCACAAAGTCTTTCTCCCGAACTACGGCGTGTTCGACGAGCAGCGGTACTTCGAGCCCGGCCATCGCTGCCCGATCCTCGAGCTCGACGGAGTGAGGATCGGTGTGTCGGTGTGCGAGGACTGCTGGTACCCGTCAGGCCCGATGGCGTGGGAGGCGCACCACGGCGCTGAGCTGCTCATCAACATCAACGGCTCCCCCTACCATGCGGGCAAACGCGTGCAGCGCGAAGCGATGGTCGCAGAGCGCGCCGCGAACTACGGGGCCTTCGTTGCCTACGTCAACACGATCGGCGGCCAGGACGAGCTCGTCTTCGACGGAAACAGCGTCGTGTTCGGCCCGCGCGGGGAGGTGCTGGCTCATGCCGAATCCCTAGCCGAAGAGCTCCTCGTGACGGATCTCGACATCGAGGCCGCTCGCCGCGTGCGCCCGATCGAGAAGATCCGCTACGAGGCAGAGGGCGCCGCCCGTCTCGACCTCGTGGTCAGCGAGGTGCCGCTTGGCAGCTCGCGCAATCGCGCCGCGAGGGCGTCGGCCCCACCTCGGATGGCAGCCCCGTTGGATGGCGCAGCTGAGATCTACAGGGCCGTCGTGCTGGGGACTCACGATTACATCCGTAAGCAGGGCTTCGAGAAGGTCGTCATCGGCCTGTCCGGCGGCGTTGATTCGGCTCTGACCGCCGCGATCGCCTGTGATGCGCTGGGCCCCGAAAACGTTCTCGGCGTCCGCCTCACCTCTCGTCACACTTCACAGGAAAGCCTCGAGGACGCTGGGCTGGTGGCCGAGCTGTTGGGCTTTCAGCTCCAGGACTACTCGATCGAGCCGCCGCACCGAGGGTTCGAGGAGGTCCTGGCGCCTGCATTCAAAGGGACGAAGCCGGGAGTGGCCGAGGAGAACGTCCAATCGCGCATCCGCGCGACCATCCTTTACGCGCTGTCGAACAAGTTCGGCTACATCGTGCTGAGCACAGGGAACAAGTCCGAGCTCGCGACCGGGTACGGAACGCTTTACGGCGACATGGCCGGCGGCTACGCCGTGATCAAGGATCTCTACAAAACCACCGTCTACGAGCTGTGCCGCTACCGCAACTCGTTGAGCCGGGCCATCCCCGAGCGCGTGCTGACCAAGGCGCCGTCGGCCGAGCTGCGGCCGGACCAGAAAGACACCGACAGCCTGCCCCCGTACGAAGAGCTCGATCCGATCCTGCGCGGGTACGTCGAAGATGACCTCAGCCCCGAAGAGCTGGTCGCCGCGGGTCACCGCCCGGAGACCGTCGCCAGGGTGATCCAGCTGGTCGACCGCAGCGAGTACAAGCGGCGCCAGGCGCCGCCGGGCGTGAAGATCACGCCGCGAGCTTTCGGCCGCGATCGGCGCCTGCCGATCGTGAACCGCTACAGCCCGAACGGCGCATCCAGGAAGCCGCCCCGGGCATAATTTCTGTCGATAGGGGATATAGATAGGAGCTATATGGCCGGTTCTTTTGACGTTGTCGTGATCGGAGGCGGGCCGGGCGGCTATGTCGCCGCCCTACGCGCCGCCCAGCTTGGCGCCAAGACGGCGGTGGTCGAACGCGACCGCGTCGGCGGCACCTGCCTGGTCCGCGGTTGCATCCCGACCAAGGCGCTGCTGCAGTCCGCCGAGCTTTACACCCTGGCCAAGGCAGGCGGTCAGTTCGGCGTGATCTCGGACAAGATTGGCATCGACTGGACCGCCGCCCTGGAACGCAAGACCGGCGTCGTGGACAAGCTGGTCAAGGGCGTCGAGGGCCTCCTCAAGGCCGGCGGCGTGACCCTGCTCCGCGGCACGGCCTCCCTGGCCGGGAAAGGCGCGGTCGACGTGTCGGGCGAGCGCGTCCAGGCCAAGGACATCGTGATCGCGACGGGTTCGGCGGTGGCCCGGATACCGCTCAAGGGCGCGGAGCTGACCATCGACTCGGACCAGATCCTCGAGCTCAGCGAGATTCCGGGCCGCCTCGCCGTGATCGGCGGAGGCGTCGTCGGCATGGAGTTCGCGGCGATGTTCGCCGCGCTGGGCACCAAGGTGACCGTGTTCGAGATGCTTCCCCAGGTCCTTCCGATGGTCGACGCCGACCTGGTGACCGTCTATACCAAACACCTCGCGGGACTCGGCGCCGACGTCCACACGAACGCCAAGGTGGAACAGGTCGCCAGGCACAACGGAAAAACCCTACAGGTGCGCTTCTCTTCCGGTGGCGAGGGCGGCTCTGTCGACGCCGACCAGGTTCTCCTGGCCGTCGGCCGCATTCCATACACGCAAGGGCTCGAGGCGGAGAAGGCCGGGGTCAAGCTCGACCGCGGGCGCGTGGTGGTCGATGAGCACCTGCACACGAGCGCGGATGGCGTGTGGGCGATCGGAGACGTGATCGGCGGCATCATGCTCGCGCACGTTGCGTCATACGAGGGCGTGTGCGCGGTCGAGAACATCGTCGGGCATGGAAATCGCACACCCGACTACCACGCCGCACCCAACTGCATCTACACCGACCCGGAGATCGCGCACGTCGGGCTTGGTGAGAAAGAGGCCAAGGAGAAGGGGCTCGAGGTCAAGGTCGGGCGCTTTCCATTCAGCGCGTCGGCTCGCGCGCTGACCCTCGGTCAGCCCGAGGGCTTCGTGAAAGTCGTCGCGGACGCGAGCTCGGGACGGTTGCTTGGCGCGCACATCATCGGCCCGCGGGCTACGGACCTGATCGCCGAAGCGACGCTCGCGGTTCAGAACGGCCTTACCCTCGAGCAGATCGACCTCACGATCCATGCGCACCCGACGTTGCCGGAATCGCTGATGGAAGCAGCGCTTGCGGCTCAAGGCAGGGCGATCCACATCACCAACCGGCGCAATACACCTCCCCCCACCCCGAGCCTCCCCCTTGCCGGGCAGGGGGTCAATGGCGAAGCGGTTCAGGCGCAAAATCGTGAACAGCAGATGGCAGCCCCGGTGAAATCACCCGCCAAAGTTCCCGCGCCCGCGACGGCGATCACGCCCAAGGCGCTCGAGCTGACGAAACAGAATCGCGACTTTCTCCTGGGTTTGCACCGCCAGATGCAGCTCATCCGGCGCTTCGAGGAGCGCGCACAGGAGCAGTACACAAAGGCAAAGATCGGCGGCTACTGTCACCTCAATATCGGAGAGGAGGCCACGGTGGTCGGCGGCATCGTGCCGCTCAAGCCGAACGACTACATCTTCACCAGCTACCGCGAGCACGGGCACGCGATCGCGCGAGGCATCGAGCCAAAGGCGGTGATGGCCGAGCTCTTCGGCAAGGAGACAGGCACCTCACACGGCCGCGGCGGCTCGATGCACATGTTCGACGCCGACCTTCGCTTCATGGGCGGCTACGGGATCGTGGGCGGCCACCTGCCCCTGGCGGTCGGCGGCGGCTGGGCGATCAAGTACAAGAAGCAAAAGGATGTCGTCTTCTGCATGTTCGGCGACGGGGCAACGAACATCGGCGCGTTCCACGAGTCACTGAACATGTCCAAGGTGTTCAAGCTGCCGGTCGTCTGGTTCTGCGTGAACAACCGGTACGGCATGGGCACGCCCGTGGAGGACGCTTCGGCGGTCGCGGACATCTACAAGAAGGCGTGCGCCTACGACATGGAGTCGATCCAGGTGGACGGCATGAACCTGCGCGAGGTGATGCTCAAGACCAGCGAGATCGTCGAGAAAACTCGCGCCGACTCCGAGCCCAGATTCATCGAGGCCCTCTGCTACCGGTTCAAGGGCCACTCGGTGGTCGACCCCGACAAATACCGCTCCGCCGAGGACAAGGAGAAGTTCCGCAAGGCGGATCCCATCGTCGCTTTCGAGCACGAGCTGGAGAAGAGCGGGCTGGCCGACGAGGAGTACTTCAAGAAAGTTCGGCAGGAGATCGACGCCGAGGTCCAGGAGATCATCCGCTTCGCCGACGAGAGCCCCGACCCCAAGCCGGAGGACCTCTACAAGTACGTGTACGCCGGCGAGTGGGAAAACCGGCCCGAGCTCCGCGGAGACCCACTCTGATGGCCACCCGGGTCGCCGCGCCGGCCGGGCGCGCGCAGGGCGCATCGCCCGACGAGAGGCTCTATCGCGTCGCGCTTCGTGAGGCGCTCACCGAGGAGATGGAGCGCGATGAGAACGTCTATTTGATTGGCGAGGACATCGGCACGTTCGGCGGTGCCTACCGCGTCACTGAAGGCCTTCTGGAAAAGTTCGGGCCGCTTCGCGTCGTCGACACGCCCATCGCCGAAGAGGGCTTCGTCGGGGCGGCGATCGGATCAGCGATGCTCGGCCTGCGCCCTGTGGTCGAGCTCATGACCATCAACTTCTCGCTCGTCGCCTACGACCAGATCGTGAACAACGCGGCCAAGATCCGGTACATGTTCGGGGGCGAGGCAAAGGTGCCACTGGTCATCCGCATGCCGGGAGGCGCAGGACATCAGCTCTCGGCCCAGCACTCGCACAGCCTCGAGGTGATCTACGGACTGATTCCAGGACTCATCGTGGTCGCGCCGACCACGCCAGAGGACGCGAAGGGCATGCTCAAGTCGGCGATTCGCACTGACAACCCGGTGATGTTCCTCGAGTCGATGAGCCTGTACAACGTGCGCGGGATCGTTCCGCCAGGCGATTACACCGTGCCCCTCGGCAAAGCGGCGATCCGCCGCACGGGATCAGACGTGACTGTGATCGGCGTATCCAGGATGGCGGTGCTCGCCTTCGAGGCGGCCAAGCAGCTCGAGGAAGAGGACATCGACGCCGAGGTCATCGACCTCCGCTCGATCCGCCCCATCGACTGGGAGCCGATCGTCGAATCGGTGCGCAAGACGGGCCGATGCGTGGTGGTCGAGGAAGGCTGGTCGACCTACGGCGTAACCGCCGAGCTGGCAGCCGGCGTGCAGGAGCGCTGCTTCGACTACCTGGACGCCCCGGTGCGGCGCCTGGGCGGCGCGCAGGTGCCGATGCCTTACAGCCTGCCGCTGGAAAAGGCGTCCATCCCCACGAGCGAGGACATCAAGAAGCTCATCCGCTCCGTCGTAGGGAAATAGACGATGCCTGACGTCAACATGCCCAAGCTCTCCGACACGATGGAGGAGGGCACCATCGTCGAATGGAAGAAGAAGACCGGCGATGAGGTGAAGGCGGGCGACGTGCTCGCCGAGGTCGAATCGGACAAGGCCACGTTCGACCTGGAGGCCGAGAGCGGCGGCGTGCTGTCGATCCTCGTCGAGCAGGGAGTGCCGGCGAAGATCGGCGCACCGATCGCGACGATCGGAGAAGCCTCCGCCGCGCCGGTGAAGTCCAAGGCCTCTCCACCCGCCGCCGCCGCGCCCAAAGCGCCGGAATCGCCTCCCCCTTCCCCACCTCCGGCCGAACCAGCGCCACCGAGCCGCGCCACGGAAGATGGTGAGCGAATCAAGGTTTCGCCGCTCGCGAAACGCCTTGCCGGTGAGATGGGCGTCGACCTCGCGGCCCTGAAGGGAAGCGGGCCGGAGGGGCGCATCGTCAAGGAGGACGTCCTCGCCGCCGCGGGGTCCAGCCGTCCCGCCGAACGTCGCCGTCCCGATGCCTCTCCACGCGCGCCAGGGCCAGATGTCGAAGTGGTCGAGCCGTCGCGGATGCAGGCGACCATCGCGCGGCGCATGGCCGAGGCGAAGTCGACCATCCCCGAGTTCACCGTCACCGTCGAAGCCCGAGTCGACGAGGCCGTGAGCATGCGCCGGCAGCTGAAGGACTCGGTCCCGGGAGCTGAGAAGGTGACCATGACCGACATGCTGGTGCGCGCTTGCGCGCTCGCCCTCAAAAAGTTCCCGGAGGTCAACTCGTCTTGGGTTGACGGACGGTTCCAGCGCAAGCGCGCGATCAACATCGGGCTGGCGGTCGCCCCGAGCCAGGGCATGGGGCTGCTCGTCCCCGTCGTCCACGACGCCGACTCTAAGGACCTGATCCAGATCTCCATCGAGTCCCGCCAGGTCATCGAGCGCGCTCGGTCGGGCCGGCCAAACGAGGGCGACTTGAGCGGTGCGACCTTCTCGATCTCGAACCTCGGCATGTTCGGTGTCGACGAGTTCGTCGCGATCATCAACCCACCGGAGGCTGCCATCCTCGCCGTGGGCGCGATCAAGGACGTCCCCGTGGTCGAAGACGGGCAGATCGTGCCCGGCAAGGTCATGCGCATGACCCTTTCGGTGGATCACCGGGTGTTCTATGGAGCCACGGCCGCACAGTTCATGGCCGAGGTGAGGCGCCTGATCGAAAACCCCGTCACCCTGGTGGTTCCGCCGGCGCGCTAGCTCGCTTTAGTTACAACCTCGATCGCGGGCGTGGGCGGTTCGATTCGAGCGTCGTCTGGCTTGCGCGCCGCGGGCAGCAACAGGTGCAGCTGGAGGTTGCCGGATTCGCCGTAGTCGGCCCAAAGCTTGCCCCTCATCACCGAGGCGAGCTCTCGTGAGATGGAGAGTCCAAGCCCAACGCCGCCTGCGGCCGCGGAACGCGAAGGGTCTGCTCGGTAAAACCGCTCGAATATCCTCTCGGCGTCGGGTTTGTGCGCGCCCGTGGCGTTCGCGACGATCACCTCTACGCCCGAGACGTTGGACAGCGCCGAGATCTTGACGGCGGTCCCTTCGGGCGCGTACTTGACGGCGTTGTCCAGCAGGTTGTCGAGGATCTGGTGCAGCCGCTCGGGATCGGCAGCTACCGGCGGGATGTTCGCGGACGCGGCGAGGTTCAGCTCCAGGCGGCGCTTGCCGGCGCGGGGACGGACCATCTCGAGCTCCTGCTCGAGCTGGCCTCGCAGGTCGACCGCGGTGATGTGAAGAGAGATCGAACCGCCCTCCACGCGCGCCAGGTCGAGCAGCTCCTGCGCCATGCGCAGCACGCGCTCGGATTCCTCATGGATGATGGTCGCGGCGCGCTTGCGATCCGTCTCGCTCCAGAGGCTGCCGTCCACCAGCGCCTGGCTGAAACCAATGAGGCTGGTCAGCGGCGTCTTCAGCTCATGGGAGACGTTGGCGAGGAAATCCCTCTGCGTCTTGCGCGCGCGCTCGACGGCTTCCGCCATGCGGTCAAAGGCCGCCCCCAGCATGCCGATCTCGTCGTTCCCTCGAATCCCAACGCGACGCGAATAGTTGCCGGCGGCGATGTCCTCCGCGGCGCCGGCGAGCTGCGTCAACGGCCCCGTCAGCGAGCGGCTGACGAGCAACACCAACAGCATGGCTGCCACGAGCGCCGCCCCACCCGCTTCGAGCAGCCGCCCCGCGAGGTCGCCGGCGGCCGCCGTGGCAGACAGCGACTGCGGCTGCGCCAGGACGACGTAGCTGGCGGCGAGCGGGTCTCGCGCGGGCGGAATTTTCACGGCGGCCGCGATGAAGGGTTGGCCGCCCAGCGTCGTCCGCGCCTCTCCGACGTTGGCTACGCGTTTCGACGGCGTGATCGGGATCACGGTGAGGAACATGTCGGTTCCGCCGCTGTCGTAAACGATTCGCCCCCCGGAGTCGAGCAGCAGCAAGCGGTTCCCGCTGAGGGTCGGCACGATGACCGAGTTCATACGGTCTTCGAAATCGACCGGTAGGTCCAGGCGGCACCCGGCCGGGCCCGGGTTGACGTTCGCCGGGCGCGTGAAGCACTCGAGGTTGTGGACCTGGGCCGTCGTGGTGACGACTCCATGCCGGCGGCGGCCGCCAGGAGGCGCAGCCTGAGAGTCAGCTGGCGCTCAGCTCCAGGCGGTATCCGACGCCCCAGACCGTCTGGATGCTGGGGTCGGTGATGCTCGCCGCCGCGAGCTTCTCGCGGACCTGCTGAACGTGCACGTCCACGGTGCGAGTGTAGCCGGGGAAGTCGTATCCCCAGACCAGGTCGAGCAGCTCGCTGCGCTGGAAGACGCGGCCTGGATGCCGAGCGAGCAGGGAGAGCAGGTCGAACTCCTTCGGACGGAGCTGGACCTTCGCGCTGCCGTGCCGGACCTCGTGGCGCTCCAGGTCCACCTCCAGCTTGCCCGCACGAATCAGCTTGGGTTGGTCGGGTTCTACGCGTGCGCGGCGGAGGAGCGCTTTGGCTCGCGCGACCAGCTCCTGCGGGTGGAATGGTTTCGTCAGGTAGTCGTCCGCGCCCACCTCGAGGCCGACCACCTTGTCGGTGACTTCGTCGCGAGCCGTGAGCATGATGATCGGCACCTGGCTCACCTTACGGATCTCCTTGCAGATCGTGAGCCCGTCGGTCCCGGGCAGCATGATGTCCAGGATCACCAGGTCGGGCTTGAGCTGCGCAAACCTGGCCATCGCCTGGGCGCCGTCGCCGATGCCCTCGACCTCGTATCCCTCGCGCGTGAGATAGAGCCGGGCCAGCTCCACGATGTGAACCTCATCGTCGACGACCAGGATCCGGGAGCTCAGCGGGGTGGCCATACCATCAATAGATCACCTCGCCGTCAGGGCGGTGTCGGCGTTGCATTAGCGAAATGTAAATGGGAGAGGGCTTCGCCCCCCACCCTAACCCGCCCCCTGCGCGGGCGGCGATGCGCTATTTCCCTCGCTTTGCGTCGGTTCGTACCGCCTGCCGTGCTGCGCCTGCGCGCTTTTCCGTGTCGGAGCGGAGCACCAGTTTCAGCGGGTTGCCGATCAGGCCGAACCGGTCGCGAATCTTCCTTTCCAGGTATCGCCGGTAGGAAAAATGCAGCAAGCCCGTGTCGTTCACGAACATCACCACGGTGGGGGCTTCCCCGCTGGCCTGGGTCGCGTAACCGAGTTTGAGTCTTCGGCCCTTGAAACTCGGTGGCGGGTGGGACAGAAACGCTTCGCGGAGCACCCGGTTCAGCTCGTTGGGCGCCATCTTGATCCGGCGCTGGCCGACGACCTCGAGGGCCGCGGGCATGATCCCGCCGATTCCCTCCTTCGTTTTGGCGGAGACCGCGACGATCGGCGCGTAAGGGGCGAACTTGAAGTCTTTGCCGAGCACCGTCCGCCAATGGGCCGGCTTGCGCTCGGCTGAATCGACAAGATCGATCTTGTTGACCACGATGACGAGGCCCTTCCCGGCCTCCAGCGCGTAGCCCGCGACGTGCTGGTCCTGCGCCAGCACTCCGGCCGACGCGTCAATGACCAGCAGCACGGTATCGGCGCGCTCCATGGCGTGGATGCCGCGCATAAGGCTGTAGCGCTCGATCTGGTCGCGGTTGGACGACTTGCGCCGGATGCCCGCCGTGTCGATGAGGACAACCGGGATGCCGTCATACATCAGCTCGGTGTCGATGGGGTCGCGCGTAGTGCCCGGCACCGGGCTGACCAGGGCACGCTCATCGCCCAACAGCGCGTTGAGCAGCGACGACTTGCCGACGTTCGGCCGCCCCATGATGGCGAGGCGATCGGCCTTCTCTTCGGCGGGAGGCTCCTCCTCCGGAGGAGGCAGCGCCTCGAGGACCTTGTCCAGGAAGTCCCCCACCCCGATTCCGTGCTGGGCGGAGACGAGTGAAGGTTCGGCGAAACCAAGCTCGAGGATCTCGTGAGCGAAGTGCCGCTCGCTCGGGGAGTCGGCCTTGTTCGCGGCCACGACCACACGCCGCCGCGAACGGCGAAGAAGCTGCGCGATCTCGCGATCGACGGCGGTCAGGCCCTGCCGGACGTCCAGCAGCAGCACGATGACCTGCGCCTGGTCGATCGCGACCTTCGTCTGCGCCTCGATGGCCGCCTGGGACGAATCCTCCTCACCGGGCTTTAAAGTGCGCCCTGCGCGCGCCCGGCTGTCGAGGTCAAGTCCAGCGGTGTCGACCACCGTGAACTCGCGGCCCCGCCAGTCTGCGACGCCATACAACCGGTCGCGCGTCAGGCCCGACTGCGGATCGACGATTGCCTTCCGCCAGCCCAGGATGCGGTTGAACAGGGTCGACTTGCCCACATTGGGCCGGCCGACGATGGCGACGATGGGGCGAGGCACGGGTCAATTAGACCGGTTTTGCCCTGACGACCTCCAAAGGCTCGGGCCGGAAGGGACCGCCGTCCTTGTCGGCCACGAAGCCGTTTGCGTCGACCGGTTTGCCGTTTTCGATCGAAACGATCAGGTAGACGTAGCCCGCCCAGGCCCGCTCGGTGTCGAATCGCGACGCCTGCGCGGGGTGGTCGGGATGGCTGTGGTAGTACCCGACGATGTCCAGCCCGTCGGCGTCGGCCTCGCGCTGGATGCGGATGTGGTCACGCGGGTCGATCTCATAGCGATCACGCGCCCGCTCGACGATGATGTTGCGCGCCCGCCGCACCTCGCTCACGCTGCCTTCTCCTCGTGGCCCGAGCATGATGCCGCAGATCTCGTGCGGGTAGCCCTCCACGCCGTGGGCCTGGATGTCATCGACGGCGCCGCTTGCGATCTTCATTTGCGCCCGTAGAGTCCCGTCGAGAGATAGCGGTCTCCGGAGTCCGGGAACACGGTGACGATCACGCCCTCCCCAATCGTCCCTGCCAGCCGCCGCGCCGCCCACAACGCGGCGCCGCTCGAGTGGCCGACGAGAAGGCCCTCGGTGCGAGCGGCGGCGCGCGCCAGGTCGTACGCCGGCTCGGTCGGGCAATCCCAGATCTCGTCCGCCAGGCTGGGATCCCAGATCTTCGGCACGATCGCGGTCGGGATGTGCTTCAGGCCCTCCAGCCCGTGGAACGCATCCTCGGGCTGCACCGCGATGGTCCGGATCGACGAATCGTGTTCTTTGAGGCGCCGCGACGTGCCGACGAAGGTTCCGGTCGTGCCGAGGCCGGCGATGAAGTGATTCACCCTTCCGCCTGTCTGCTGCAGGATCTCCGCGGCCGTGCCCTCGTAGTGGGCCCGCGCGTTGGCCGGATTCGAATACTGGTCCGGGTAGAAGTAGCGGTCAGGGTCCGCCGCAACAAGCTCTCGCACGAGCCTGATCGCGCCGTCCGACCCCTCACCCGCATCGCTGAATACCGCCTCGGCTCCGTACGCGCTGATCAGCGCCTTGCGCTCGGTGCTCACGTTCGCCGGCATCACGAGCTTGACCCGATAGCCTTTCGCGGCCGCAACCATCGCGTACGCGATGCCCGTGTTGCCCGACGTCGAGTCGATGATCGTCTTGTCGAAAGTGAGCGCTCCGCGCCGCTCGCCATCCTCGATCATCGACAGGGCGGCGCGATCCTTCACCGACCCGCCGGGGTTGAACCACTCGGCCTTCGCGTACACATCGACCCGCGGGAACTCGCGCTCGAACATGCGGATGCGCAGCAATGGCGTGTTGCCGATCAGCTTCGTGATTCCCGGCGTAACCAGGCTCGACCGCATTAGAGAAAGGATAGAAAGCTGGGTCAGCCGGAGAAGTGGACAAGGATCAGGCCGCCCACCACGTACACCCCGGCGAATCCATATCCGATCAAAGATCGGCGGTAGACGCTTCCGCCTTCGGGGGCGAGGATATTGAGGATCGCCTTCCCAATCAGGTATCCGCCCGCCAGCAAAGTGATCGTCGGCGAGTGCCCGAGCAGCCCGGCGAGGAGGATGGCGCTCGCGACCAGCACCTCGA
>WNFC01012034.1_pt1 | contig 12343 bp, 5 predicted proteins | sample 5400541 | NCBI WGS metagenome assembly WNFC01 (sample SAMN13153342, study PRJNA577476) | soil metagenome | isolation source: 120 cm saprolite under Douglas fir tree site 2 hole 2 replicate 1 | place: USA:California | collected 2015-04-18 | reverse complement strand
GACCATCGCTCGCGCCGGCGGATCTTGCGCATGATGCTCCCGCGCGCGAAGGCCATCGCACGCGGTCGCAGCATCGGCGCGTCGAGCAGGTCGCTGAGCACGTAGTACCCGTCGAGCTCGAGGATCGGGAGCAGGTTCATCCCGAACTGGAAGACGAGGAGGAACGCTGCCCGGAACGCGAGGCCGCCCGCGATCCCGCCGTCCGCCGCCGCGACGAACGCGCAGAGGGCGGCCACGGTGAGACCACCGATCGGTCCGGCAAGGGATACGACGATGCGAGCTTTGCGGGTGCTCATCGCCATGTCGGTGCTGTCGACGTACATGCACGGGAAGAGGTAATAGATGGCGAGGCCGAGCCGGCGGACGCGGCGTCCGTAGTGCGTGATCGCGAGGGCGTGCCCGGCCTCGTGGATCGTCACCGCGAGCACCTGCATCACGAGCAGCACGAGGATCCCCAGGACGTACGAGTCGCCGACCTTGACGAGCCCGTGGCGACCCGCGCGCAGCTCGCCCACCCAGGCGTAGAGGCCGGCCACGCACAGCACGCCGATGAGGACCGCGCCCACGCGCGTGAAGGCGAGCCAGCCGCCCCCGCGGTAAATGCGCTGCACGAACGCGTCGGCATTCGACCAGCGCGCGATGTCCCAGGTGATCAGCCGGCGCAGGCCGAGCGACACGCGCGTGAGCGGATCGCGCAGCGCGCGCTGCATCGCGAGGCGCTCGTACACCCGTGGGCGCTCCTCGCCGAAGAAGCCGTTCGCCGAGAGCGCGGCGGTGAGGCGCGCGAGGCGCGCGAGGGCGAAGACGCCCGACTGCTCGAGGCGTTTGACCAGGATGTCCTGGATGGTCCGGGTGCCATCCATGAGCTCGAAGAGGGCGACGTCCTCGGCCTCGAGCGTGACGTACAGACCCGCGCCGCGCGCGGCCCGCGGGTTCTTCAGCACCGTGTACGGCGTGCCGTTGCGCCGGTTCAGATCGGCACGCTCGAAGTCCAGCACCGGCTTTGGGACGAACGTGGCGTATTCGATCCGCGCGCGCAGGATCTCCCAGATGCCGTCCATCAGGCCTTCGCGCCAGACACGCTGAACGCCGGCACGGGTCGGCTCATGCCCTTGAGCTCGAGCTCCCCGACGCTCGCGGTCTCGAACGCCGGCTCGACCGCGGCGTTGAGGCGCTGGCTGATGAGGATCTGCCCGGCCTCGGCCTTGGCCGAGAGGCGCGACGCCATGATCGTGACGTTGCCGATAGCCGCGTAGTCATAGCGTCCCTCGTAGCCGATACGGCCCAGGGTCGCGTAGCCGACGGAGATGCCGAACCCGAGTCCGAGGTCGTAGCCCTTCTTCTTCCAAGGCGCCGAGATCTCGGCGAAGCGGTCGCGCATCGCGATGGACATTCGCACCGCATGCAGCTCGTGATCGGGCGTCTCGACCGGGTCGTTGAAGAACACCATCAGGCCGTCGCCCTCGAAGTGCTCGAGCGTCCCGCCGTGCTCGGCGATGAGCTCGCCCATCGCCTTGTGATACGTGCGCAGCACGGTGAGCACCTCCTCGGGCTCGACCGTCTCCGAGAATGGCGTGAAGCCGCGGAAGTCACAAAAGACGACCGTGACGGCGCGGCGGTGCCCGTCGAGCATCTTCTTGCCCTCGTCGCTCGTGATGAGCGCACCGATCTGGGGCGAGAGGTAGCGCGAGAGCTCCTCGCGCTGGCGTTCGATCGTCTGGAAGAGCCGCACGTTGTTCACCGCGAGCGCTGCCTGGTCGGCAAATGTCTCGACGAGCTGGATCTCGCGATCGGTCACGGGTCGGCTCTCGCCCCAGACGAGCGAGATGACCCCAGTGACGTGGCCGTCCAGAAGCAGCGGCACTCCCATGAGCTGCTGCGCCGGGATGTCCGCTCGCAGGCGCTCGCGCCCATCGACCGGGTAATCGGGGTCGGTGTCGATGTCCGGGATGAGCACGGTCTCACCCAGGCGCGCGACGCGTCCCACGACCCCGGTGGCGCTCAGGCTCTGCGGGTGCGTCCGGGCGTACTCGCGGAACGTCGGCATGCCTTCGCTGACAGCGACGAGATGGAACTCATCGCCCTGCCGTCGCCACATGCCCACGTTGTCCGCGCGGCACAGGCGCTGGGCGTGCTCGATGACCGCCTGAAAGACCGGCTCGGCGTCGCGCGTGGCTCGCCCGACCTCTTTGAGCACATCACCGAACGCGGTCTGGCGGTCCAGCGCGTCCGCGAGATCGTCGTGGTAGCTCTTCACGCGGATGAGCGACTTCACGCGCGCGAGCAGCTCGTTCTTGTCGAAGGGCTTCGACACGAAGTCGTCGGCGCCGGCCTCGAGCGCGCGAACGAGATCCTGACCGCCGGTGGCGGTGATCATGATCACGGGCACGTGGCGCCACGCGGCATCGGCGCGGATGGCCTTTGCCACCTCGTAGCCGTTCATCTCGGGCATGACGATGTCCAAGAGAAGTAGGTCCGGTCTCTCCTTCGGCAGGAGCGCGAGCGCGTCGCGGCCGGACGACGCCGTGACGACGTCGTAGCCCTGCGGAACGAGGAGCGCCTCGATGAGCCGCAGGTTCTCCGGCGTGTCGTCGACCGCGAGGATCTTCGGCTTGCTCACACGCGTCCGCGCGCGACCGCGTCGCGGACCTGCTGGGGAAACGCGCGAACGTCGATGGGCTTGGTGATGAAGCCATCGAAGCCCAGGACCAGCTTTGGCGTCCGGTCGCGCGCGAGCGTGATGCCGTCCTCCGCGTTCGTGGCCTCGATCGTCGCGAAGCCGTGGAACTGCAGGAGGTCGCGCGCGAGCTTCATGTTCTTCTCGTTGTCCTCGACGAGCAGGATGAGATCGCTCACGCTTTCACCTCCGCGGGTCGGCGCAGCGGGAGTGTGAAGGAGAACGTGCTGCCCTTGCCCGGCGCGCTCTCGAGCCAGATGCGGCCGCCCTGCAGCTCGACGAACCGCTTCGAGAGCGTGAGGCCCAGGCCGGTGCCCTCACGGGAGCGCTCCCGTCCCACCTGCTGGAACTCCTCGAACACCCGCGCGTGGTCCGCCGGTGCGATGCCGATGCCGGTGTCCTGCACGTCGACCCGAACATCGCCGTTCTCCGCGCGAGCGCGGACCTCGACCCGTCCGCCGTCGGGCGTGAACTTCACCGCGTTGGACAGGAGGTTGAAGAGGATCTGCTTCACCTTCCGCTCGTCGGCCTCGAGCGGCGGCAGGCCGGCCGGTAGGACGGCGTGAAGCGTGATGCCGTGCCGCGCCGCGCGCTCGCGGACGATGGTGAGCCCGCTGTCGAGCGCGTTCGCGAGCGAGAACGTCGAGACCTCGAGCTCCATGCGGCCCGCCTCGATCTTCGAAAGGTCGAGGATGTCGTTGATCAGCAGGAGCAGGTGCTTACCCGAGGAGAGGACGTCTTCCTGGTATTCGCGCTGCTTGTCGTTGAGCGTGCCGAAGATGCCCTGCAGCATGACTTCGGAGAACCCGATGATCGCGTTGAGCGGCGTGCGCAGCTCGTGGCTCATGTTCGCCAGGAACTCGCTCTTGTGACGGTTGGCGACCTCGAGCTCGCGGCTCTTCTGCTGGATCTCGCCGAAGAGCCGCACGTTCTGCATCGCGATGCTCGCCTGATCGGCGAACGTCTCGACCAGCCTCACCTCGCGGTCCGTGAACGGCCGTACGTCGACGCGGGCCAGGATGAAGGCGCCGATCACCTTCTCGTCGACGCGGAGAGGGACCCCGACGAGGGACCGCGCGCCAGTGGCCTTGACGACCGGTGAGTTGCTCACGAGATCCGGCTGCGTCGTCACATCGTCGAACCGTGTGATCTGTCCGTCCTGATACAGACGGCTCATGACGGAGATGCCCCCGGCGATCGGGCGACGCAGCCGACCGCTCGCCGGCATATCCTCGAATCGCTCGCCGAGCTCCGCGGTGATCGACCACGTTGTGTGCACGCTGAACGTCGCGTCGTCCACGCGCTGGGTGACCCAGGCGAGGTCCGCGCCGACCAGTCTTCCGGCGTTCTCGACGATGGCCGCGAGCGTCGTGTCGATATCGAAGACGGTGCGGCTGATGGTCTTCAGCACTTCGCTGATCGCGGTCTGCTGCTCGAGCGACTCCTTCGTCTCGTTGAAGAGGCGCACGTTCTCGATGGCGATCGCGGCTTGATCCGCGAACGTCCGCGCGAGCCGCACCTGCTGGTCGGTGAACGGGCGCACCTCTCGCCGACGCATCACGATGACCCCAAGCGCCGTTCCTTCACGGATGAGTGGTGCCGCCAATACTGTCCGTTGACCGTCCTGGAGGCCGTGCCGTTTGCTGTTCGGGAACTCGTCGTCGGCCGTGACATCGGCCGCGTGGACGACGCGGGCCTCAATGATCGCCCGCCCCGAGACCGAGTCGCGATCCACGGCTACGGAAAACGGCATCGGGATCGGCCCGTGATGCGCGAGCGGGACGAGTCCGCTCCCGCGCACGAGGAGGACCGCCGCATCTTCCGCCGCCGCAAACTTCGTCGCGCTCGCGGCGATCGCATCGAGCACCGGCTGCGTGTCCGACGGTGAGGCCGAGATGACTCGCAGGATGTCCGCGATCGCGGTCTGCTGCTCGAGTGCATCCGTGGTCTCGTTGAAGAGCCGAACGTTCTCAATCGCGATAACGGCTTGGCGGGCGAACGTCTCGACGAGCTCGACCTGACGCGCCGTGAAGTGCCCCACTTCCGTCCGCCGAAGCATGATCGCGCCGAGAGGCGTCTCCCCTCGCATCATCGGCGTTGCCAGGATCGCCCGAGTTGTAGGAGACGCCTTCACGCCGATCGGGTACCGCTCCGATTCCGCCTGAAGATCGGGGACTTCGATCGTCCGCCGCTCGACGATCGAACGGCCGGATACGAAATTCGTGCCGATCAACGCCGCGGCCGGGGTCGTATCGATCGTTCCGTAGTGAGCCCGGACGTTGAACATCGAGTCCGTGACGAGCCCGACCGCCGCGTCTTCGGCGTGGCAGAAGCGTGCGGCGCTTTCAGCGATCGCCCGGAGCACGGGCTGGACATCCGTCGGTGAGCTCGAGATCACGCGCAGGATCTCCCCAGTCGCCGTCTGCTGCTCGAGCGACTCCTTCGTCTCGTTGAAGAGGCGGACGTTCTCGATCGCGATGACGGCCTGCGCCGCGAACGTCTCGGCGAGAGCGATCTGCTCCGGGGTGAACGGCCCAGGTGTCGTGCGTCGCAGGCTGATCGTGCCGATGACATCGTCTTGTCGGAGCAGCGGCGTGAACAGTCCCGCCCGGAACGGCAGGGCCGCGGCTTTGCCTCCACCGAGACCATCCGGGAAGTCCGCGATTGCGGCGGGGTCCTGTACGTCAGGAAGGTGGATCGTGACGCGGTCGAGGACGGCCCGGCCCATGGCCCGATCGCGGCGGAGGATCGTCTGCCGCTCGGACACCGGCCGCTGCATGATCCTTTCGTCGCGCTCGGATTCGTCGAGCGGCCCGACGTGCGCATAGCCGGAGAACCGGCCTTCGTGGATCAGATGGATCGCGGCATCCTCCGCGCCGCAATAGCGGATCGCGTTCGCTGCGATGGCATCGAGCACGGGCTGCACGTCGGTGGGTGAGCTCGAGATCACCTGAAGGATCTCGGCCGTCGCGGTCCGCTGCTCGAGCGCTTCCCGTGTCTCGTTGAAGAGCCGCACGTTCTCAAGTGCGATCACCGCTTGTCGCGCGAACGTCTCGACGAGGTCGACCTGACGGTCGCTGAAGTCCGTCGGCTCGGTGCGGCGAAGGAAGATCGCACCGACCGCGGCACCTTTCAGCAGCAGGGGAGTCGCGAGTATCGCGCGAGCCGTCGGCGAAGCTGCGACGCCCTCGGGATAGCGATCGGCTTCCGCCCTCAGGTCGCGGACGCGGACCGTCCGCCGCTCGATCATCGCGCGCCCCGACGCGAAGCTTGGACCGATCGAGTGCGGCTTGAGCAAGACTGTCTCGATCGGCCCGAAGTGGGCGCGCAAGGTCCACATGTCACCATCGAGCAGTCCGACTGCGGCGTCCTCCACGCCGCACGATCTCGCGGCGCTCTCGGCGATCGCGTCGAGGACGGGCTGCACATCGGTCGGTGACGCGGAGATCACCCGCAGGATCTCGGCGATCGCTGTCTGGCGCTCGAGCGTCTCTTTGGTCTCGTTGAACAGGCGGACGTTCTCGATAGCGATCGCGGCCTGATCGGCAAAGGTCTGCGCGATCGCGATCTCGCGCTCGGAGAAGGGGCGGACCTCATGGCGGCCTGCCGCGAGGACCGCGATCACCTGACCATCGCGAAGGATCGGTACGCCGAGCGCGCTGCGCGCACTGCCTGGTCGGGGCTTGTCGCGATAGCCGATCTCCGCGTCGGCGAAAACGTCGGGCAGGTGAACGACGGCCCGTTCGAGAAGTGCGCGCCCGGTGACGGATCCGCGCTCGGCCGTGACGCGTGTCGTGCGCAGGAACTCGAGGAAGGAGGGATCGACCGACTCCCCGGCAACCACCACGAAGCTGTCGCCGTCCGGCCGCCAGAACGTGGCGTAGTCCGCATGGCACACGCGGGCGGCGCTCTCGACGATCGTGTCGAACACTGGCTGTAGTTCGGACGTTGCCCGACTGACGACCTTCAGAAGGCCGGCCGTCGCAGTCTGCTGCTCGAGGGCCTCCCTTGTCTCGTTGAAGAGACGTACGTTCTCGATGGCGATCGCTGCCTGCGCGGCGAACGACTCGACGAGCTCGACCTGGTGCGCCGTGAAACCGCCAGGCAGCTCGCGGTGGATGCGGATGACGCCGATCGCCTTGCCGCCAAGCAGGACCGGCACGATCAGGCGCGAGCGCGCGTACGGAGTGCGCTTGGCCCACGCTGCCGCATCCGCGAACTCGGTCGCCGGGCCGGTCGGGTTCCGCTCTTTGAACAATTGCCAGACTTCGGGTGCGGTGAAGTCGGGCACGTTGAACGTCCGCCCCTCTTCGAACGCGAACCTGACGAAGCCCATGTTGCGGAAGGCACGCCCTGTCGGCTCCTGTTCCTCAGGCCATTCGCCGGCCGTCGCCTCAAGGACCGCGTCGTCGCCGTCGCGCCGGTAGAACCCGGCGCTGTCCCCGGCGCAGAGGCGCTGCGCCTCGGTCACGATGGTTTGCAGCACCGGTCGCACGTCGTCCCGCGCCTCGCTGATCGCCTGTAAGACCACGCTCGCTGCGGTCTGTCGCTCCAGGCCCTCCTTGGTCTCGTTGAAGAGACGCACGTTCTCGATCGCGATGACCGCCTGTGCGGCGAAAGCCTCGAGAAGCTGGATCTGCTGATCGGTGAAGGGCTGCGCCTCGCGGCGCCGGAGCGAGATCGTGCCGATCGCCTTGCCCTCGCGCACGAGCGGAGCCGTGAGGAAGCACTTCACGCCCATCGCGCGCGCGAACTCGGCGCCCTCAGGAAATTCGCTCGATAAGGTGAGGTCCGCCGCATGGAGCGTGCGGCCGTCGCGCAAGACACGCGCGGTCAGTGTCTTCGCCGTCAGCGGCAGGTCGCTCGCCGTGGGGAACTCTTCGAGCGAACCCGAGTGAGCGACGCGGCGGTAGCGGTCGCCGTAGACAAGCTGGACGACCGCATCCTCGGCCTGGCAATAGCGCGCCGCGTTCCGCGCGATGGTCTCGAACACCGGCTGCGTATCGGTCGGCGACTGGGAGATCACCTGCAGGATCTCGCTGAGCGCCGTCTGGCGCTCGAGTGATTCCTTCGTCTCGTTGATGAGGCGCACGTTCTCGATCGCGATGACCGCCTGGCTGGCGAATGCCTCGACGAGCTGGATCTGCCTGTCGTCGAAGGGCGTCGTCGCTGTCTTGCGCAGCACGATCGTTCCGATCGGGACACCTTCCCGCAACAGCGGTGCCGCCAGCATCGCCCGGTGACCTCCGTGCCTCGCGCGTTCGCGTGTCGCCGGGAAGCGCTCGCCATCGGGTCCCAGGATGTCCGCGACGTGGACCGTCCTCCGCTCGATCACCGCCGTGCTCGACAGCGACGTCCGTTCGACTGGGAACGCCTCGACGCCGATCGGCGGAAGCGGCCCGAAGTGCGCGGCAAGAACGAGCTCGGTCTCCCTGACGAGCCGGACGATGACGTCCTCGGCCCCGGCGAATCGCGCCGCGTTCTCCGCGATCGCGTCGAGAACGGGCCCGACATCCGTGGGTGAGTCCGCGATCGAACGCAAGACCGCGGCCAGCGCGGTCTGCCGCTCGAGCGCCTCCTTCGTCTCGTTGAAGAGCCGCACGTTCTCGATGGCGATCGCGGCCTGGTCGGCGAAGGTCTCGAGGAGCGCGACCTCGCGCTCGCCGAATGGACCAGGAACGTAGCGGCGTGCGAGCAACACTCCGAGGATCTCGCTCTCGCGCATGATCGGGACGCCGATCAGCGCCCGACCCGTGTTTCGCTCAGGGATCACCCTTTGCCGTGCCGTGTACTCGGGATCGACGAGCGCGTCGGGGATTTGGACCGCGCGACGGTCGAGGAGTACCCGACCCACTGCACTGCCTCTCCCGGCTGGCATGGCGACCCGGTCGGTGAACGCTTTGTGAAGCGCCGCTTCTTCGACTAAGTCGCCCGACTTCGATGCGATGGCGACGTGACGATAGACATCGCCGTCGCGACGGTAGATCGAGGCGTTGTCCGCGGTGCACAAGCGCACGGCGTTCTTGACGACTGTGTCGAAGACGGCTTGCAGGTCGAACGCGGACCGGCTGATGACCTTCAGCACCTCTGAGGTAGCCGTCTGCTGCTCGAGCGACTCCTTCGTCTCCTTCGCCAGCCGCACGGTCTCGAACGCGACGAGCGCCTGGTCCGCAAAGGTCGAGACGAGTGCGATCTCCTCGTCATTGAACGGCTGCTGCGCGGTGCGCCACATCGAGATGACGGCGACGGCGACGCCGTCCTTCATCAACGGCACGCTCAGGATCGTGCGGAAGTTCCCGCGCTTCTGGGCCTCCATGAACGTGTACTCGGGATCGTTGAGCACATCGGGGATGTGCAGCGGCTTCCCGAGCATCGCCGCGCGCGAGGTCGCCTTGCCCGGGTCGCCGACCGGGACGGGGTGCTCATGCGCCCACACGTGGAAGTCCTGGTTGATGCCGACGCTGCGCGTCGTGCGATAGAAGTCGCCATCGAGCACATACACATAGCCCTGCGCGGCGTGACACAGCCGCGTCGCGGCGGTGAGGATCACGTCGAGCGTCGCGTCGAGGTCCGTCGGCGCGGCACTCATCGTCCGCATGACCGCGGCGACCGCGGCCTGCTGTTCGCGGGCGCGGGCGAGCTCGGCCCCGAGGTCGCCGGCGCGCGTCGCCTCTTGCTTCATGACCCTCCCCGCGCGGCGAATGCTAGCGGGCGAAGGCCTTCGCAACGCCACCGCCGTGGCGCTCGGAGCGCATACTTCCGCGCCAAGTGATCCCGCTCGAGACGCTCCGGGCGGCCCCGAAGGTGCTCCTCCACGACCACCTCGACGGCGGCCTGCGGCCATCGACGGTCATCGTGCTCGCGCGCGACCTGCGGTACACGGGCCTTCCGACGACCGATGCCGGTGAGCTCGCGCGCTGGTTCCACGCGAGCGCGGCGTCGGGGTCGCTCGCGCTCTACCTTCGCGGGTTCGCGCACACCATCGCGGTCATGCAGACGCCCGAGTCGATCGAGCGCGTCGCGTACGAGTGCGGCGCGGACCTCGCGTCCGACGGCGTGGTCTACGCCGAGAGCCGCTACGCGCCCGTATTCAGCACACAGCGCGGCATGACGCTCCAGCAGGTCGTCGACGCGGTCGGTCGCGGCTTCGCAGAGGCCGAGCGCCGCCACGGCATCACACTCCGCCAGATCGTCTGTGCGATGCGCGACCGCACCGACTCGCTCGAGATGGCGCAGCTCGCGGTCGCGAACCGTGACCGCGGCGTCGTCGGTTTCGACATCGCGGGGGAGGAGGCGGGGTATCCGGCGGAGAAGCATCTGCCGGCGTTCCAGCTCTGCCACCGCGAGAACTTCTCGATCACCATCCACGCCGGCGAGGGCTTCGGGCCACAATCGATCTGGCAGGCCATCCAGATCTGCGGCGCCCACCGCATCGGGCACGGCGTCCGGCTCATCGAGGACATGACGATCGGGAACGGCGCCGTCACGGCACTCGGCCCGCTCGCCGCGTACGTGCGGGACAAGCGCATCCCGCTCGAGCTCTGCCCGTCGAGCAACGTCGACACCGGCGCCGCGCCGTCGCTCGAGGCGCACCCCATCCGCTATTTCCTCGCCGAGCATTTCCGCGTGACGCTCAACACCGACAACCGCCTCATGTCGAACATCACGTTGTCAGAAGAGTTCCGGCGCCTGTCGGAGACGCTGCACATCGACCTCGCGGACGTCGAGAAGCTCACGATCAACGCGATGAAGTCGGCCTTCGTCGGATACGACGAGCGTCTGCGGGTCATCTACGACAGGATCAAGCCGGGCTACGCGAAGCTGCGCGGCGAGCCCGCGCTCGCGGGGTTCCGCCTCCCACCGAGCGCGTAAGACCCGCGGGCGTCAGCCCTTCGAGAGCGCGCCGACGTACACGCCGACGGCGACGATGGCCGCGCCCACGAGGAAGAACGGCGAGATCGTCTCCCCGCGCAGCAGCGCGCCGAGCGCGATCGCCACGAGCGGCATGACCACGAGCGCGTACGACGACGCGGAGACCGTCCAGCGGTTGAGCACGAAGATGAAGAGGCCGAAGAGCCCGATCGAGCCGACCGTCGCGAGATAGACGAGCGTGAGCTGCGTCTCGATCAGCTGCGGCAGCGGATGCGGCTCGCTCACGAAGAACGAGAGAGCACCGACGATGGCCGCGCCGATCAGCATCCCCACGGCGTTGGTCGCGAGCGGATGCGTGCGGGGAAAGCGCTTCGCGATGACGCTTGCCTCCGCGCCGACCACGGCGTTGCCGAGGATGGCGAGAAGGTTGAGCGGCGGCACGTCGGCGGTCAGCTGGTCCGCGAACACGATGGCGATCCCGGCGGCGGCCACGATCGCGCCCACGAGCCCGCGCATCCGGAAGCGCTCGAGGCCCTGAAGGAAGGCCAGCACGAAGGCGAACATCGGCAGCGTCGCGAGGACCACCGACGCGGTCCCCGCGTGCGCCTTCTGCAGACCGAAGTACAGGAGGGCGTAGCCAATGCCGAAGTTGAGGGCCCCCCAGAGCACCGCGCCGACGAGCGCGGCGCCGCGCGGCACCGGGATCTTCCAGATGAGCAGGGAGAGGAAGAGCAGCGCCGACGCGGGGATGAAGCGGATGGTCGCGCCCCAGAACGGCGGGAGTTCGGCGTTGCTGTAACGCACCGCCACGAAGTTGGAGCCGCCGATGAGGATGACGGTCGCGAACGCGGCCAGGGTCAGGCGATCCGGCCGCGCGGCCCTTACCTCAGCCAGACGAGGTCACCGAAGAAAAAGTCCTGTCCTTGCGCGATGGTGCGCGTGCTCTGGCTCGCGACGTCGAGCACGAAGAACCCACCCGATCCGACATAGGCGATACGGCCGCCGTCCGGCGACCACGCCGGCACGACGTCGTCGCCGGTCTGCCCGACGGACTTCACCGACGTGCCGTCGCACGGGACGAGGAACAGCTCGGAAGGGATGCTGAGGTGAGCGAGACGGCCTCCGGTCGTTCCGGGAACGCCGCTCACCGTGTGGCCTGCGGCGGAGAAGACGATCTCGCAGCCCTTCGGCTGGAAGCGCGGCGCCTGCAGGTACCAGAAAGTGTCTTTCGTCTTGAGGAGCGGCCGGGCGTTGCCGCCGTCGATGTCTGCGCGCCAGAGCGCGTCGATCTGGCTGTCCTTCAGATGCACGTACACGATCGTCCCGCCGTCGGGGCTGATGGTCGGGTCCGCGCCGTCCTTCAGCAGGCGCGCCCGCTGACCGGTGCGCAGGTCGATGCGCTCGATGCTGTCCTCGTTCCCGGCGTACGAGCCGTTCACGATGATCGCCGCGCGGCGGTGTACGTAGAGCACGTTCCCGCTCGCGTCGAAGCGCGGGCTCGCGTAGAAGACGTTGTTGTCCTCGTGCAGCACGATCGGCTTCAGGTTCGTGCCGTCGAGGTTCACGGTGTAGATGTCCGATCCGAATCCGCGCTTCGCATCGGGCTGCTGGGTGAGCGCGAACGCGATCAGCGACCCGGACGGATGGATCACCGGTGTCGAGGGTGCGCTCTGGTCGGGCAGGTTCACCAGCTTGCCGATCGCGCGTCCGGTGTCGTCGAGCGCCGAGAGCCCGCCCGGGTTCGCGAGGATGAAGTTCGCCTTCGCGCCGACGCCCGGATCCACCGAGGCGCTG
>WNFC01015671.1_pt1 | contig 12344 bp, 12 predicted proteins | sample 5400541 | NCBI WGS metagenome assembly WNFC01 (sample SAMN13153342, study PRJNA577476) | soil metagenome | isolation source: 120 cm saprolite under Douglas fir tree site 2 hole 2 replicate 1 | place: USA:California | collected 2015-04-18 | reverse complement strand
GGAGCGAGTCGGCGTTGTAGGCGGTGTGGCCGACATAGGCCTGGAGGCTGCTGGCGAGGGCCTGTTTCTGGCTGCCGGATAGCCATTCGGCGAGGAAGGTGAGCATCTCGGCGAGCTCTGCCGCGTCGCCCAGCTCGAGGGTGATGCCGGGCATGATGATCAGCTCCGTTCGGTTTCGGCGCGCTGGATGAGCCCGTCGAACAGCGCGGCCCGGCCGGGCTGCCCGTGGTCGCGGGCGTGGTCGCGCTGGCGGACAAGGATGGGCAGGAACTGGATGCCGGTGCGGAAGTAGGCGCGGGTCTCGCAGGCGGACTCCAGGCGGCAGTCCAGCTCGGCGGGGCGGGTGCACAGACCGTTGCCGAGCATCCGGGCGCGCGCTTCGCGGCGCAGCCGGGCCATCCCGGTCGTCTCGTAGTCGGCGGGCAGCTGGGGCGACTGGCCGTAGAGCGCGTCGATCTTGGCGCTGACCGCTGCGTATTCGTCGGCGACGACCCGGTTGGCGATCCGGGCGTAGATGAGGGTCATCTCCATCTTCTGGTGCCCCAGCAGGGCGGCGATGGCCTCCAGCCGCATGCCGCGGTTGATCGCCTGGGTGGCCAGCGTGTGCCGGAGCCGGTGCGGGTGCACGCCGGGGACGCCGGCGGCACGGCCTACGCGGCGCACGATCCGGCCGATCGAGTGCCGGTCCAGCGGGCCGTGGTGGTCGGCGACTAGCCGCTTGTGCCGGCGGATGTGCTCGAGGTTGGCTGCGGTCCAGGCGGTGAGCAGCGTGACCAGGTCGGGGTGCAGCGGCACGTACCGGTCGGTGCGGAGCTTGCCCAGCGGGATGCGCAGCCAGTGCCCGGCGCCGATCTGCACGACCGCGTCCGCTTCCAGGTCCGCCAGCTCGCCGGCCCGCATGCCGGTGCGGGCCAGCAGCTCGATGACGAGCCGGTCGCGGGGATCGGCGCTGGCCCGGGCCGCGGTCATCAGCCGGGCCGCTTCGCGGTCGTCGAGGAACTTCGGCAGCGGCTCGGGCTTCTTGGGAATGTCCCCGGCGATGACCGGGTTCCGGGGCGGCGCGTCGGGCCAGTCCCACTCGATGATCCGCTCGAAGAACTGGGCACGGTCCGTATCCGCTGCCGGTGCGTCTCCGCGGTGATCGTCTTGCCAGCGCGCCGGGGCTGGCCGGCGAGCCATACCTTGTAGTCCTCGATGTCATCACGGCCGATATCGCGGACGGCGGTGATCCCGGCGTCGGTGACCATCCAGCGGGCGAGCTGCCGCAGCGCGTTCTCGGCCGCGACGACGCTGGCGGGAGCCAGGAACGTGCCGAGCTGCCGCAAGTACCGCTGGATCGTCGCTGCGGCCTGCGGCGCCGCAGCCTGGATCTGCGCCCACTGCGCGGCGGCGATGCTGCCGGCCACCGCCCGGCTGGCCGCTGGCTCCCTGGCGGGCAGGACGCTCACGAGGCGGTCACCTCTTGCACCGCCGGCACCGCGGCTACCGCGTCCTGGTCGGCGTCGATCAGCTCGGCTGCCCGCCGGTACTGCTCGGCCAGCCAGTCATTGGCCAGGTGCAGGTAGACCCTGGTGGACTCGATCGACCGGTGCCCGGCCTGGGCCTGCACCGCCTCCAGCGCCATCCCCGCCTCCCGCAGCCTGGTCAGGCACGTGTGCCGCAGCTCGTGGCAGGTCGCGTGCTCCAGCCCCGCCCGCTTGCGGGCGCCATCGAGGATCTCGTCCAGGCCCTCCGCCGACAGCGGCAAGCCGCGGCGCGGCCCCTTCAGCACCACGAATACCCGGTCCGTCGCCGCCCCGGCCGGCCGCTCGCTGTGCAGATAGCCGCCCAGAGCCTCGAAAAACCGGTTCGCGGCCGGGACCACCCGGTGATGGCCGCCCTTGCCCTCGGTCACGGCCAGCCGCCGGTCAGCGACCTGCACGTCCTGAAAGCGCAGCCCCAGCACCTCGCAGCGGCGCAGCCCGGCCAGCAGCATCGCCAGCACCATCGCCCGGTCCCGGTCCGTGCGCAGCGCCGCCACCAGCCTGTCCGCCTCCTCCGGCGACAAGATCCTCGGCAGCGTCCGCGGCACCCGCACCAGCGGCGCGGTCCGCGACCGGACCGACCCGCCCTGCCGCCGGGTCATCAGACCGCGGGGCACCGAGTTGGCCCGCACCGGCGTATCACCCCGCGCGACCAGGTACGCGTACAGGCCCGACACCGACGACAGGCGCCGGGCGATCGTCCGCGCCGACAGCCCGGACTCACGGTCCGCCAGCCGGATCACCGTCCGGTCGCCCGCCCCGCTGATCGGCCAGGAAATCGAACACGACCGCCGCGGTGACCTCCACCGGGTCCTTGCAGACAACAGTGAAGAACGCCTTCAGATCAAAGGCCACCGCCCGCAGCGTGTTCGGCCGGAAACGGCCCGCCACGAACTCCAGGTACCGGTCCACCAGCCGCTCATCCAGCCGGTAACGGACCTGGCCAGACGCCGACATCGTGCGCACCAGACACGGGAAGCTGCTCACCTCAGCACCCTCCCAGCCAGCCCCGCCAGAGCCTGGGAGCGACACGGATCACCCGTGTATTAAGCGATCCGGCGCGATCATGGTTTGTGAGGCCGGGCGGAAGCGCGGCCTTGAGCGCGGGCTCAGGAGCTGGAGATGGGCCCGGTGAGGTAGATGCGGCCGATTCCCGGCCGGTAGCCGAAGCGGGCGTTCAGCCGCCGGATCGGCTCGTTCCGCACTTCGTTGCGGGTGTGGAGTTCGGTGTAGCCGTTGGCGAGCGCCCAGTTGATCTGCGCCGCTTTCAGCGCCCGGGCGACGCCGCGGCCGCGCCATGCTCTCTTGACTGCGGACAGATCGCGACGAACGTTGCCTCGGGACGGTCGCCGGAGCCCTGCATGTCGTGCGCCAGCCAGTCGCCGAACGGTTCGGCCTCGTCGTCCTCGGAGCCGGGGATATCCGGTTCGGCCTCGAGCGCGACCTCGTACATGCCGCGGGCGAGTTCGGGGCGCTGCGCCCAGGTGATGATCTCGACGCCGCCAGGCGGCTCGATTTCCGGCGGCGCTGTCTCGGCGAGGCGGAGCACGACGCCCAGCTCGCGCCGCTCCTGGACGAAGCCGCGCCGCTGCGCGAAGGCGAGTCTCGTGCGGCCAGACGGCGTTGTAAACCTCGAGCGCGACCTTCTCGTCCGGCTCGCCCGCGCAGGCGGTGACCTCGAGCACGCGGCCACGATACGCCTCACCCGGATTGGCCGTAATTGCGGATGCCATCAATACGCCCGCCATCGGCTGGCGGCCGCGGGGATCAGTGCCGCGCCGGGCGTCGCAGGACTCGCGCCCGGGAGCCGGGATCCAGTTCTGGGAAGTTAACGCCGCTCCAGCTCGGCACGCAGGCGTAGCACTTCGACCTGGGCGTCGGTCAACCGCAAAGTCATCGCCACACAGCCATGGCATCAACGGTGATACCGCAAATGCTGCGCACTCTTCATCCTCGCTGTGAACGCTTCCTGCGTTGCAGGCGCTTCGGTGTCGGCGAGTTAGGCCAGGCCTTTGCGGCTGTGGCCGAGACGGAACTCCTCTGATGTCACAGTGGACCGAGTGCGGCCGACAGCTCTCGACGGTCTTAAAGATTGAAACGGGCGATCACGGGTCGGTGGTCGGAGGGCGCTTTCATGTCGGCCAGTGAGGCGGGGTCTGCGGTGGCGCTCTTGATCCCGTCCATGGGCAGCGACTCGGTGCTGTCCAGGGCGTGGACCAGCAGCTGCGAGACCAGGATCTGGTCGATCAGCTCCTTGACGCCGTTGTTGATCCGGGGCCAGTTCGCCGCTCCTTCGCCGGTCACTGGGTCCCCGGCCGGCATCCTCGGCGCCAAGTCCCACAGCCGGTTGCCGTCACCCGCGTCCGGCCGGTCAAACCCTCCGGTACCGAGCTCAGAGCCTGGAGGCCCAAGCAGGAGCTGGGTAGTAGCGGCCTGGGGGTATCGTTGAGGTCGCCGCAGACAAGCACGTGGCGTTGCTGGCCGTGGCCTTGCAGCTGGTCTGTTGCCCAGGCCCGCACCGTGGCGGCTTCGGCGGCCCGCTGTTAGCGCGTACAGGCCGAAGCGGGCGCGTTCGCCCTCGTCGTGGGTGTCGAACCGGGGATGCTGTGGGTCGTGGCCGGGGAAGGTCAGCAGCTTGGACTTCAGGTGGGCGGTAAGGGTATGCACCGTCAGCCCGTCACTGCGGGTGTAGGTGACTGCTAGCGCCCCTCGCTTGGCCGCCGTGATCATGGTCCACTGGTCATCGACGGTGGTGGCAGGCACGCCGCGCGGGTAGGGGGCGACATCCGCGGGGTCGGTCAGCTGCCCGGGCGACAGCCACCCCACGCGAATGCCGCGATCGTCGGGCCGCAGGGACAGATACCCGTTCCACTCCGCACCCAACGCGGCAAGGAGGTCATCAAAACCTGGGAGCGAGGTCTTCGTGGCCCGGGCCCTGGCCGGGATCAAGGGCTACGTCACGAACCTGCGTGCCAGGGCGGTGACCAAGTTGAGGGAGAATCGTTGGATGTAAACGGGCCACGCCGCTGTCCGCGGAGTGCCCGCGGCGCCGGTCGAGGATGTAGTGGGCGGCGCCGGACACCGCGGCTACTGCGAGCAGTTCCGAGCCGAGGGAAAGCCTCGGTTGGGGCGCCACGAGCAGGATCGCGATGATCGCTGAGATCATGAACGGCACCAGGGTCTGAGCGGCGCGCGAGCTGAGGCTACGCGACCTGGCCAGGGCATCGCCCTTAATGAACACGGCAACGAATAGGGGGCCAGTCAGCGCACCCGCGAGACCGGCCACGGCAACCCCGAACTCTCGGCACATGTCTGGCTGGTAACCCACGTTCGCCCCCAAATCTCCCGTGCATAGAGAGCCTCGGATCTTTCCCATCCCGCCGGAGCATGCCGCCGATCGGGGCCTTGGTGACCCATGCCCCTACATCACGGCGCGCGGATCGTGGCCCTGTAGCAGCGCCTGGCCGCCCGCAGCGCGGTGATCGACCCGGCTGAAGCCCCTGACATGACGCCGATGCGCAGCGGCGCCTCGTCACCGACGCGACCTCCCGCGCGGCGTACAGCAGCGCGGCGAGTGCACCTCGCTCGCGGCCCCGAGGGAGGCGGCACCGGCGATCGTGAGGGATATCCGAAGCTGTGACATAGTGCACCCCAAGTACACGCTGGACTTACCTCGCGGGTTTGGGCCCGGTCGATCTGAGGGAGCCGAGTCGCGACAGCAGGTCGAACCAGAATCGCGCGCCGGGCAGCAGGGCGAGCATCATTACGGCCCAGCCCAGCAACACGAGCAGGAATGTCCACACATCCGCGCTGCCGTTCTTGCCGACGCTGGTCAGCCCGTGCCTGTCCAGCCAGGAGCACGTTTTCGCTGCCTTACCCGTCGTGCACCCGGGCACATCGGCCCATCCGAGCGGCAAGCCGGCCGAGCGGATCTTCCCGACCTCGGCCCGCAGGTCACCCAGACAGGCCGCCGGGTCGGTGCCCCGGCACGAGGAGACCCGGGTGGCTTCGGTGACCACCGAGGCCGACAGCGCCTGATCGGAATACAACGCGTCGGCGATCCTGATCGCGTTGACGTTGAAGACCACGACCAGGACCAGGCCGATGCCGAGTGAGATCCACTTGACGTAGCGTTTGTACCACCCGCTCACGCGGGCCATGTGGTCGTCGTACCAGCGAATGATGGACGTCTCCAGGGCGCTCATGTCCTTAGCCGCCGTCACCAGCGGGCGCAGCGCCCCGGCCAGGTGGTCGTGACGGCGCGACTCCGATTTCACCCAGTGGCGGAGCGCCTCGAGCGGATCCTCGCCTAGCCCGACCGTATCTTTGCCGTGCTGGCCCGCGTTCGCGCCGTGCTGCTGCGCGTTCTCCACGAGGAGATCGAGCAGGGCTCGGGCGAACGTATAGCCAGACAGATACGACGGCAGTTTCCGCCGGTCCGCGTTGGACATCGCCCTGTCGCCGGCCTTGAAGGGCCGGGCGGCTTGGTGCGCCGAACTCGCGACCAGGGGATGCGCCATGATCCGCGCGACCAGGGCCTCCGGCTGGCCTCCGGTTTGCTCCTGGCCGCCGTCCTGCTGCGCGTGCTCTTGCGGCGACTGCTCCGGCTGCTGCTGCTGGACTGTCCTAGCCCGCTGTCTGACGAAATGCTGCCCGAGCTTGGCGGGCATGAGTTCCTTCCAGTCAAGGTGGAACGCGCTGTGGCCGTCCACCAGCGAGCGGATGCCGCGGAGCAGGAACTCCGCGCGCAGGCCGATGTAGCGCGACAAGGCCTCGGAAATCGCCGATACCGCGACCGCGAAGACGGCGAATATGTACGTCAGTCCGATGGCCGTCTGCAGTATGAGACTGCTCAAGGCCGCCTCTTTTCCGCCTGCCTCGTGGCGAGCCCGTCGTCAGCGCAATGTGTGGTACGAAAGCCGATTCGCCCGCCCGTGCGCCGGGAAAGTCAGGCGACAGTATCACCTTTCGCTGACCGTTTCCTACCCGCAAGAGATTGGTCGCGGATTCGGTCACCGATCTAGTGGTTGCCATCGGTCTGTTCGTGCACTGCTGCCGCCAGCCCAGGCGGCGGTTCCGCCCCGGCGACCAGCGCGACGAAGCTCGCCACCTCGCGGTGATTCAAGCCGGCGAGTAGCAGCCGGCGGCGGCGCTGCCCTCGGGTCAGGTCAGCCAGCGTGGCCACCAGCGGATCCCCGCCATCCACATCGTCGTTCCCGCTGAATCATGCGCTGATGCGCGACCTTGTGATACGGCAAGGGAGGTGGGCTCACTCCGCCAGCAGGACGGCGCGCTCGCGGTCGCTGAACAGGATCGGCGTGCCCTCCACTGACGTCGACCAGGCGCCGAGGGCGGCGCTCACGGCTGATTCGTCATGACCGGCCGGATACTCCGAACGGCCAGGGTAAGCCGGGCCGGACCGGTCAGCTTGCCTCGGCCGACTCGGTCCTGGGCGGCGAACGGCGGGCCGGGCGGCTGGCCCCACCAGGAGCCCACGAACCTGGCGGCGTACTCGCGCCCCCGGCTAGCGGTCCGTCCGGATGGCCGAGTGCCTCGATGATCAGCCCGGCGCTGCTGGTCTCGCAGCCGAGCGAGCACCTGGCTCGGGGTCGCGCAGGCGTTGCAGACGAAGTCGGGCAGCGCCAGGATGCCGCGCTGGCGCAGCACGTCGGCTCCCCTGCCTGGGGTCGGCTTGAGGCCCCACTGGCCGAGGAACAGCGCGCGCTCGTGTACGGGGCGTTCGCGGCCGGCGCGCGGCCCGGCCGGCACCCCGTAGTCCTCGACGCACCTGTCGCCAGGCTCCGCGCGCCGGCGATGGCGATGGCCAGGCCGGCCAGGGCGAGCAGCGTGACCGTGCGCGGCGTGTAGGCGTGGGCCAGGTGTGTGCTCAGCCAGCTGGGGCGGCTGCCCGCGCGACCGCGCCTTCCAGCGCGATGCCGGCTGCACGGCGATGACTGCGGCGGCGATCGCGGAGGCGATGACCCAGCAGGTGACCATGGCGATGATCTGCCGGGGGTCATCCCGTGTGCCTTGAAGACGCCGGGTCGCGGACTCGTTCCCGGGCGGCCATCAGCACTGCGCTGAGGACGCCGAGACCGGCCAGGACCGGCACGAGCAGCCTCGGCCGCCGCATCAGAGAGACGCCGATGGCGGCCCAGCCGCCGACGATCACGATCTGGGTCATCTGGGAGTCCAGGCCCACGGCGAGGACCATGGCTCTCAGACCGACCGTGATGACGGCGAGCGTCGCAGCCGAGCGGCTGGGCCGAGCGATCGGCGCGGCCAGGCCGATCGACACCGGGCGGGGCAGCGGGAACCTGGCGCCTGCCGGTGTGCCGCGTACCCGTGGCCGGGGCGAGGTGCCTGGCCGGCGGTGAGCGCCTGGACCGCGGAGAGCCTCCCGGCCCGCACGGCGGGAATCACGGAGGTTAGCCCGGCCAGGGCGCACAACCCCAGCGGCACGCTCACCGTGATCCACACCGGAACGCCGACGCTGATGTGGAACGGCCCGGTGTCGATCAGGGGGCGCGCCCACCGGTTGCCGAGCGCGGTCCTGGCCAGCGCTCGGACAAACGCCGGGACGCCGAGTTGGGCCCGGCAGGTGGCGGTGACCTGCGCCGGGGCGAAGCCAATGCACTTCAGCACGCCGATCCGCCGGTAGCTGGCCGTCACCGCGGCGACGCGCCCCGCCCGTCATGGCCGCGCCTCAGCCTCGGGCCTCCTGCCCGCAGCAGCAATGGCATCGGCGGTGTCGCTGCCGATGCGGCCGTCCACCAGCCGGACCGTCCGGCTGGCATACGCAGCGGCCAGCTCGGGGCTGTGGGTGACCAGCACCAGGGTCTGCCCGGCGGCATCCAGCCCCAGCGGCTGGCCGGTCTGTTCATTCGGCATGGCATGCCGAGGCGGCTCCGGTGGCCGCCCGGCGAGTTCTTCACCGCCCGCGGCGACGGGTGGCAGCTGACAGGCGCGCAGCGAGCTAGGCTCGGTCCGGCCGTCAGGGCGGCGCTAGACGCCGGCCGGGCGCCCACGGTCGCTGGCGGCGTTCGCATTTGGGAATTGAGTCGTCGGGAGGCGAGACGTGGCGGTTGCTCATGCCGGCAAGCCCAATGAGGACCTGGTCTGCGGGCCGACGATGCCCTCCACCTCGATATGCTCGCGTCGCTGCCAGTTGAGGACGGCATCGCGCGTCGAGGGGCCGTAGACCCCGTCAATGGCCAGGGCGGCGTTGTTGCGCTGATTCAGTGCGTGCTGGATGACCCGGATGTCGGCACCTCTCATCATCGGCGACTTGAGCATGAGCAGCCGTGACCCGGCCGGCGGAGGCTTGCCTGGTTTGGTCGGGCGGGCGGGGCCGCCGAAGGCGACGATCTTCGAGGCGTCGATCACGACCAGAACATCGTTGTTGCCTGTCCCGGCGGGCGCTGGCCAGTGATGGCGATGGACGCCGCCGTCGCCGCCGAAGCTGTCAAGGTTGCTCGGCCCGCTGTTGCCGCCGATGGTGAACAGCGCGCCGTCCCGGTAGCCGGTGGCGATCTCGGTGTGGTCGGCGACGCCGTCGCCGTTCCAGTCGAAGAGCACGATGTCGCCGTGGTCGGCCTGCCAGCTGCTGCGGGTCGCGCCATGCGCCCGGCCGTATTCGACGGCATCGGGGCAGTAGGCGAAGCCGGTCCGGCATCCGGGCTGCATCGAGGGGAGGGGAATCTGCGCTCGCTTGTAGACGTCGGTGACGTAGTCGCCGCACCACGCCTCCGCCGGGCGGCCCAGGTTGGCGCTGAAGGGGTTCGGGCCATCGTAGCCCTGGCCGTTGCAGGTGCCGTTGTAGCTGAGGGCGGTTCGGACAATCTCGGGCCGGGTCGTCATTATTTCAGAATGCCACTCGCGACCGGCGATGTATACCACTGTATTTGTCCTGCCCAACGCGGACGACAGTTCGGTGCCGGCAAGGCTCAGGCGGCTTGCCACGACCAACAGAGGATCAAAAGCTACGAGCCCGAAGGCAGCACGCCGACGTCCAGCCGATGACCGGCCCTGCCCATGAATGGGAAGTGAACGGGCAAGCGCGCCAGACTCGCTCCGGCCATCACGCTGGCGCTAGAGCGGCTGGACACCGCAGTCGCCGGCCCCGTCTACGGCATGATCACCAGCGGCATACGCAGCCCCTGCGTCGTCCTGGCCCGCCGGCTCTCGCCCCTCCGGACTGCCCCACGGGAGAATCCGCGCAGGACCCCGGCGCAAGTGCGTGATGACGCCGGTCATGGCCACGCCCTCGAAGCCGGCTACGCCCGCGAACAGGACGCACTGCGATATAGCCGTCCTCGCAGGCCTGCACTCGCACCGCTCCAGGGCAAGTGCGCTCTGTGCCAGGTCCGAGGATCCACGGAACCAGAACCTCGTACAGCGCAAAGGTCGCTCTCCGCAATCGGCAGATCTTCACGGGTCAGCACACCATCGGCTCGTTCGGCGCGCCTTCCCATCTGGCCAGCAACAGGCTCGCGCTAATACCGAATTGGCAGCGTTATGTCTTGTGAGTGAGGTGCTGAGCGGCTTGGCCGATTGAAGCATTGCCGCTGCCAGAAATCAGGAGCGGCGCCACGATCAGAATTGCATGGCCGCGCTAGCCCTGGGCGGCTGATCTGACCGCCCATGCGACCTCGGGGTGTCTGATGTCGCTGTGCGCTCCGCTGAACGCTGATTGATCGGCATTGATGATTTTGTTCGAGTCCAGCCGGTAGACACGTCCTTTGGCAAAGCCGTAATCGTGCCCAGCTGGCTGCAGCTGGACTATCCTGCCCGCAGGTGAGTGCTGGAATCCGTCATGCCCCATGCCGCCCCACTCGTACGTCAGGTCAGACAGCGATTCGGCATTCTGGTGCGCAAGCATGCTCGCGGCCGGATACCACCAGCCCACTGCGCGATCGGCGGCTGTGAACGTCGATAGCAGCGGTCCGTCAACCCTGGTCAGCATGTCCGCGAGGGCGCCGGACGGCACTGCCGCGCACGGGGTCGGGTTCGCGAAGGAGAAGTGCGAGAATGCCCCCTGGATCAAGGTGAGGCTCTTGACCGGGCTGGCGTCGCCGACCGCTGTATCCGGCAGGCCGGTCAGCGAGAACGAGACAAGACGCGCGCCGAAGCTGTGTCCGATCAGGTGAATAGGGAGCTCCGAGCCGGCGGGCGCAATCTTCGCGAGCAGGGGCCCGAGGCCTTTCTGACCGACTACTCCGGCACGGTTTTTCATTTCGTAATATGACATTGTGCGCAATACCTCGCGTGCGCCTGACCACATGGTGGTGAACACGTTCGGTATTCCCTGGGCGCTCTGAGCGGGCGCCTTTGCCATGGCCGCGGCGTGCCCGAAGACGGCGCTGGTCTCGCCGGTGATCGCCGCCTGCGGCCCCGCATCCTCTGGTGCCAGCGCGGGCGAGGTGACCAGGCCGGACGCCAGCTGATGGAAGCGCTCAAGCTGCGCGGATTGCTGCGGCTGCTGGTCGAGCATGCCGCCCATCACCGTCAGGTTGTGCTCGTTGCCAGGAAAGGCCGGCGCAAGCGCGGTGGCGAGCTGCTTGCCGGTCGATGGCGTGTCCGGAATGCCCGGATCGTCCTCCGGGAACAGCAGGGACGGCCAGAAGACACCGACGGCAGCAGATGTCGCCCGCTTCGGGCCCAGCATCCCGGCGAGAAGCGCGAACATCGCCTTGTACAGGCCGTGCGCGCTGCCGGGGCTGGTGTTCCAGCCATGCGAGAAGACAAAGAGGTCGCTGACGCGACCGTCAGTGACGGCGGCGGGCAGGCCGCCATCATTGCTCAGCGCGCCGTCGGTCCCGAAGGTCACTTCGTAATAAGGCAGTCCCGCGATGTCGGCCATCGTCGTCCCCTTGAGTAAACTCTTTGTGGCTCTGCTCCGGGCGTTGTTTGTCAGAGAATGCACATTTCCATCCCTGGGGACTGGGCTTCAAACAGTCTGGTCTTCGCCATATCACGCGGGTCTTGCACGGCAACGCCATCAACGCCTCCACAACGTTCCGCGCTTTCCCGCCATGCTGCTTTCCCCTCCCGCTTTCGCGTTCAGGTAGGGCGGGTGACCCAGAGGCATGCTCCTTCCGAACCTCTGCTCCCTGCGGGAGCGATCCAACGCCGAGTTAGACGGCGCAACTTCCCCATGCGCGCGGCTTTCCCGCGCCCGGAGTACTACGGCGGCGCTGCCCCACCCGCGCCTTCGGCAGGCGTCGCGCCTATCCCCGCCCCGGCCCCCAGGTGTGAGGGCGGCGCGGGGAACGCACGCGGATGGTTCCCGCGTTCACTGCTGTCCGATCGACGGGTTAGGCACCCGGCTTTACCCCTGCGGCATCGCCACGGCTACGCCGCAGACCTTCACCGTGGCCTCCCGGCCCAGACGTAACAGGCCCAGCCGGGAGTTCCCCCGCCCATTGGCAGCGGGCGGGGCACGCGCCGCAGCCCAGCCCGAATCCGCCGGGTTAGAGCTGGTCACAGATCAAGAGGCGTAACGAAGCCGGTTCCTCGCGTATACCTTCCCGTCTTGCTTGCCGGACCCGCACCGTCTGGCAGTACCGGCACGTCCCGGCTTTGTCAGGGCTGGCCGGGTAGCCCCGGTGCATTGCCGCACCGAGGCCCCCTCAGGACCGCGCATGCCACTCATCGCGGCACGCGGCCCAGGCAAGCCGCCGGGGCGGTTCAGGTCGTCTGCTGTACCACGGTGTTTCCCGCCGGCCGGGACGGATGTTTGCTCCGGTGGCAGGTGGCGTGCACGAGGTGTGTCCGCTGACTGCGTGCGGCGCCGGGCGTGTCGTGGTGGACTAGGTAGTC
>WNFC01007085.1_pt1 | contig 12344 bp, 15 predicted proteins | sample 5400541 | NCBI WGS metagenome assembly WNFC01 (sample SAMN13153342, study PRJNA577476) | soil metagenome | isolation source: 120 cm saprolite under Douglas fir tree site 2 hole 2 replicate 1 | place: USA:California | collected 2015-04-18 | reverse complement strand
CCCGTCGGCAGTTCACGCATGCAGCACCTCTTGCCACAGGAGACGCAAGACATTCCAGACCCAGCTGGACCACCGGCCTCTCTGATATACATCAGCCTCCAGCCGATCGACGAAGGCGCTATCGACGTGAGCAGAGCTGATGAAGATACTGATGGGTGTCTTGATCATGATCGGCTCTTTATGGCACACTTCAATCTCGTAGGCTGGCTGCTTCACTTCGCGAAAGCGAGAAACTTCCGGCTAACTTCTGAAAGGTACCATATGTGCTTTGGTGGTGTCAACGCTCAATCAGGCTCATCCTTTCAAGGGTTTTTCAACAGTCTGTATGAATAAGTGCTATTTCAATGGCCTCAACGTTTGAGCTGCTCAAACGACACACTCCAAAGAGCAGAGTCCTAGAACTCGGGTAATGTTCCCTTTTTCTTTTTTTGCATCAAATGATTGACTCATTCGTATAGCAAAAGAGAGAAAGTAGCCAGAGCGTGACGAACGATTTCTGAAGAAACAGAGCGCAACAGAAGTGCTCTTGAAAGCAAAGTGAAGGAGAAACACCATGCAGAGACATCACTACCATAATCGGGGAGGTCCTTTTCTGAGAAGACCTGGTCTGCCGCCGTTTGGCCGAAGTGGTCTGCTGGGTGAGCTGCTCATCGGCGGGTTGGGCTATCTGCTTGGACGACAGCAGGGGCAGAACCAGTCTCAACAACGCCAGCCCCAGGCCAACGCACAAAGCGATCAGCTTGCCCAGCTCAGGTTGCTCGGACAACTGCGAGAATCCGGCGTTTTGACTGAGGAAGAATTTCAGGAGCAGAAGCAGAAAATCCTCCACCAATCCTGAATACGAGCGGACCACTCAAAAAGACAGATGCACAATTATCGGGATGGTGTCAACGTCATGGGCGTGCAGCATCCATTGGATTGGATCCAAGAGGCCCATGCCAGGGGCTGGGATGTGCTCGTGGATTGCGCCGCCTTCGTCCCGCTCTCGTTCTCTAAAATCTTCGGCTACCCCACGGGTGTCGGGTGCTTGCTCGCACGGAAAGCCGCGCTTGCCAAACTGCGCCGCCCCTGGTATGCTGGTGGCACGATCACCCTTAGTTCGATCATAGCAGCCAACATGCTTGAAAGAAAAGAGGAAGGAGAGGTCACTAATGAACAATATACTTGCAATACAGCATTCAAAACGCATTCTTGGAGTCTTCGCCCATCCGGATGATGAAAGCTTCTGCGCGGGAGGCACTTTTGCTAAGTACATCGCCACTGGTGCGGAGGTGATGGTCGTCTCTGCAACACGAGGTGAGGCAGGTCAGATCCGTATGCCAAGCGTCGCTACACGGCGTACCCTGGGCGCCGTGCGTGAACAGGAACTCCATCTCGCTTGCCAGCGGCTCGGTATCCAGCATGCTAGATGTCTAGACCATAGGGACGGGACACTGAAGGACGTTGACCAGGAAGTACTGACCAGACAGGTGACTGAAATCATCCGTACCTTCCGTCCCGATGTGGTCATCACCTTTGGACCTGATGGTGGCTATGGGCATCCCGGTGCGCCGCATAGGCGCTCGTTAGATAGTCCCGAAGGGACAGAAGGTTGAGAGCAATAGACCTTCTAGGGCAGCCAACTTACCTAGCGGGGAAACCCAAAGGGGACAATAGCATGTTGGAAAAGCAGGTAAGCGCGAAGGTATGTAGCGTAGTTTGGCCTGCAAGCCCTGTGCGTATGGTTAAGCCTGAAGTGGTTGAACCTAAATTTCCAGTGACCTAACCGTAGGTCCACCGCAGCATGCCTGACGCGGTGACATCACAATCGGCACGTGTCGGAATGCGTGCAGTAATACGCAGGTTTCGAGTATTGCCTGCGGAACGCTCTCTGTGATGAACGGCTCTCAATGAGAGGGCTTAAGGGAATGAATTGGGAACCTGTAGCGCACTAAACGTCTAACGAGTGAGAATGCGGGATCGCCTAAGGGACGTAAGTCCTAAGGTGACGGAGCCGCCATAGTAGCCAAATGCCTGAGGCAATGCTCAGGACAAGACGAAGGGCGACAGGGAGTACAGCAGATAAGCCAGGGAGGGGCGCATGATGCGCCCATACGAACTGGAAATGCTGCTGGAAACTGGAGAGCCGTGTGCATTGAAAGGTGCAAGCACGGTTCGGGGAGGGGCGGTAGGAAACGTACTCGCAAGAGTAACGCGCTTGCCGCCTACTCTACATCATATCGCCATTAGTGCCGCAACCACCGCCGCCTGCATGAGGAGCGGCGAGCCTGGCCGATTCCCTGAGCACATCGCGGCAGGTCTGGAGCCTCACCAGCCTGCACGACTGTATCACAGTTATTTTCCACCCAAGCGCCAGTTGCTACTCGAACAGTTGGTACAATGGCTAGTACAGATCGAGAAGGGATTTCGTGGCACCCTGGATTTTGCCTATGCGCTCTTGCTGCTCTGCGAGGAAGCGACGTTATTGCGCTATAGCAGCGATCATTTTGCTATCAACTGGTACCGCTCTGGCTTCTCGATCATCGAGCAAGGCGAACAGGCCAATAGCCTCTACCTGGTCCTGTCGGTACTCCCCCAATTGGCGGAGGATAATTCGATCTGCGCAGTTTTCTGCTTGACACGTTCATAGGCAGCTCGTTAAGCTTGCATATAGAGTCTCAGTATGTGTTTCAAGCGGAGAATGCGTATGCTCCTCCATGTCTTCCTGTCGCTGCTCATGTCCTTGTTCATACTCGCTGTAGTCTGGCTGTGTCACCGGTATCGGCTTCATCATGGCCCTGCTCATGGCAAAGGAGGAGGCCGCTCTCTGCTCCCTCGTCGCCTCAAGCCTCGCACTCCCCTGGATTGCCCTGCCTGTTGCCTTTCTGCTTCCCGCTCATCGAGTGGGAGATTTGAACCTGTCTCAGTGCGACCGTGGCAAGAGGTCAAAAGCCGGAGGGGAGCGCCTAAACGCGTGAAGACCGCAGGCTTTGCCTGTCCCAATCGAGCCTGTGTGTACTATGGGATTACCGATGCAGAGATCCATGCGCTGGTGGGAGATGGTTTACGGGGCCAGGCTGAGCGGATCCAACGGTTACGCTGTCAGGCGTGTCAGACGGCCTTTAGCGCACGCCGGCACACGCCGTTGTATCGGCTGAAAACACCCTCTCATCGCGTGGCCCTGGTGCTGGGTGCCCTGGCGGAAGGATTGGATATCTCGGCTGCGGAGCGCGTCTTTGGAATCCGACATGCCACCATCACGAGCTGGTTGCTGCGGGCAGGAGCACATGCCCAGACCTTGCATGAGCGCTCCTTCCGCGATCTCATGCTTGCGCATGTGCAGGTAGATGAGCTGCGAACGCGCTTGCGCAGCCACACACAGGTCCTCTGGCTCTGGGTGGCCATCGATCCGCTCAGCAAGTGCATACCTGTGCTCCAACTGGGCCCGCGGACGCATCAGATGGCTCAGCTGCTCATCCACAGGCTGCGCGAGCAGTTGGTTCCTGGTTGCCTGCCCCTCTTCACCAGCGATGGCCTCAATGCCTACTTCTATGCCTTAACAGCTCATTTTGGGGACTGGATCAAGGCAGCAGGGTGCAGGAAGCGGAAAGCGAGCCAATGGCAAGTAGCAGCTGGTCTGATGTATGGCCAAGTGAAAAAGAGCTACCAGCGGCGTAAGCTGGTGCGAGTCAAGCACGTGATCCAGTTGGGGACACCGCCAGCGTTCACACAAGCCTTACAGGCTTTGGGCCTTTCTGGACGAGTCAACACGGCCTTTATTGAGCGGGTCAACCTGACGATCCGCCGTGGCGTAGCGGCACTGGCACGACGCACTTGGGCTACTGCCTTGCAAACTCCCCACGTGCAGGCTCATCTGCACTGGTGGCAAGCCTATTATCACTTCGTTCGCCCTCATGCCTCGCTGCGCGTGACGTTGGGTCAGCCACTGGAGCGCGAAGGCAAGTTGAGAGCACAACGGTATCGGCAACGGACGGAAGCTCTGGCAGCTGGGCGAACCACGCGCAGATGGACAGCAGGGGAGGTGCTCGGTTGCCCGCTTCCACCTGTCTCTGCTTGAGAGCTGGAGAAGCCGGGAATCGTCCCACAATAGGGCGCTGAGATGGCTGAGGAAAGCGGCAAACCAGGCAGAAGTGGGTCAGCTTAAGGATGAAACGGCCTACCTGTCCAGCGACACGGCGACAAACCAGCCAAAAAGGTGCGTGCAGCGCCTGGGCGAATTATCCACCATATCCAAAAGCTGTACCCCCCGTCGGTACTCCCTCTCACGGAGGTGGATAATTCGGACTTCTCTCCCACTCGCTTGACAGCACGATAGACTCTCCTTAATCTTGCTTCTCAAGGAAGCACTCCATGCTTCCATTTTAAACAGCGAGGATGATGATGGCGCTTCAAGTGTTTGTATTCCTGCTCGTGGTCTGCCTCCTCCTCTCTCTGGCGCTGCTTTGGCGTCTTGACTGGTTCGATCTCCAGCCATCCTCCTCACGAGGCGAGGCCAAGTGCACTACGCTCCACCGTCTCCTGAAGCCCCGCTGCCCAGACGATTGCCCCGCCTGTCGTCTGGCCTCTACTCCCTCGTCGGGTGGAGAGCTGGCGCCTGCGCGTCCCTGGCGCGAGGGGAAAAGCCGACGGGGAGCCCCGAAGCGAGTGAACACCGAGGGCTTCGCCTGTCCCAACCCGAAGTGCCCCTACGTCGGCATCGCCGATGATCAGATCCACGCGCTGGTTGGGGACGGCAAGCATGGCCGTGCCGAGCTCATCCAGACCTTTCGCTGCCAGGCTTGCCGCACCACGTTCAGTGCACGGCGCCATACCCCCCTGTACCGTCTGAAAACTCCCTCTCAGCAGATCGCAGTGGTGTTGTCTGCGCTGGCCGAAGGACTGGATGCTTCCGCCGCCGAGCGGGTCTTCGGCTACCGACAAGCTACCATCACCACCTGGTTGTCCCGCGCTGGCGAGCACGCTCAGACGTTGCACGAGCGCACTTTCCTCAACCTCTGGCTCCCGCATCTCCAGTTGGATGAACTACGCACCAGGCTCCGCAGCGCCAACCAGATTCTCTGGCTCTGGCTGGCCATCGATCCCCGCACCAAGATCCTTCCGGTGCTTGAGCTCGGCCCCCGAACACAAACCATGGCCCATCGGCTCATCCATTCCCTGCGACAGATCCTGGCCCCTGGCTGCATTCCACTCTTTACCAGTGACGGGCTCAATCTGTACTTTTATGCTCTCACGGCCCACTTTGGTCAGTGGCTCCAGGTAGGTCGGCGAGGCCGCAACGTGCGCCGGTGGCGGGTGGAGGCAGGCCTAATCTACGGCCAGGTGAAGAAAAGCTGACCTTTGGCGCACGTTGGTACGGGTCACGCAGGTGATGCGCCTTGGCACAGAACCCGCTCTCAAAGCCGCCTTACAGGGCTTAGGCCTCTCTGGCCGACTCAACACTGCATTCATTGAACGGCTGAATCTGACCGTCCGGCATGGGGTAGCAGCGCTCGCACGCCGCACCTGGGCGACGGCGCAGCTGTCCCCACAGCTTCTGGCCAATCTCGAGTGGTGGCGAGCCTACTATCACGTTGTGCGGCCCCATACCTCGTTACGGGTAGCGCTTGTGCAGCCGCGAGAACGAGGGGGCAACCGTCTGGCGCAACGAGACCTCCAGCGGACCCCGGCCATGGCAGCCGGGAGAACCCATCGAAAATGGACAGCGCGCGAGGTCCTCTCCCGCCCCATGCTGCCCGTTTCCGCTTGAGAGGCGCGCAAGCCAGATGGGGTTGCAGGGTCATGGCGCGGGGAGATGGGTGAAGGTGCCAGCAGAAGTACCCGCATGGAGCCTCACTCCCAGATGAGGTGGCCTCTCCAGACTGCCACTGACCAAAAACAGCCTGAAGGAGGTTGAGAGAGGGCTGAGCGATTTATCCACCATGTTCAATCGCTGTACCCACTCAGCGGTCGATAACCCTTCCATATCACGCAGTATGAAGGCCGCACGTAATCCCATGGAGAGCTCATTGACGGCGGTGCGAAGGACCTGCTGGGCTTCACCGCTCAAGACGTGCTGATCAGGAAGGTGGCTCCAATCGACCAATTGGACCGGGAAGGGTGTGGCGTCCTCCTCTTCCTCTGGCAAGGGGTCAACGGTATGCCGACGACGGATCAGCATCAGCGCGTGATTGTACGCGATTCGATAGAGCCACGTGCTCAGCCGTGCGTGCGGCTCAAAACGGTCGAGGGCCTCAAAAGCGGATACAAACGTGGCCTGAACGACCTCTTCTGCATCGTCCTCCTGCTTGAGTAATCCGATGGCTAACCGATAGACCCGATCCGCATACGCTTCAAAGAACTCGGTAAAGGCCGCTTCATCATGCTGGCGGAGCCGAGTCAGCAATTCCCGATCATCAGACATAGCGGATGCTCCCTTCTGTCTCTTTTTGCAGTATACCACAGGAGGGTGTAACCTTTCTGCTCCTCGTGCATTGTAAGGACAGAGAGCACAACGGGGCTCTTCCCCAAGTGGAACGATATACAACCTTGTTCAAGAGGAGGTTTCTCATGACATTTGTTTCCTTTATGTCGAGCGCTGCCGGACGGGTGCTGCGCGTTGTTGTTGGTCTCGGTCTCATTGGTTGGGGAGTGTCTCTGGCAGTGGCGGCGGGCAACATCACGACCGGGATCATCCTGGCGGTTGTCGGTCTGCTGCCACTGGTGGCCGGACTCCTCGATTTTTGTGTCTTTGCTCCGCTCTTTGGGGCTCCTTTCAGCGGTGCCAAAGTACGAGTGCATGCCAAATAGCGAGCCAGACGGCCATCATGAGCAGATGGTGCTTCTGGGCAGGCGAGCTGATGGAAGTCTGGAAGAAGAGGCGATGGGACAAAGAGGCAGGCAAGATGAACGTACAAAGAGACGCTGTGCACCAGGGAAGGGGCTTGATCGGGTCAACGAACTTTTGGCCCTAGAGACGAACGGTTGGTGCAGCAGGAAAGGAGTGCCTGACGATGTATGATACCCTGGTGATTTCCGCGCATCCTGATGATGCCGAGGCTCAAATGGGTGGCACGCTCGCCATCCTCTCTGAGAAGGGACAGCGGGTGCTCCTGGTTGATCTCACCGACGGGGAGCCAACCGAGTTTGCCCAGGCGGGTGTACGTGCGCAGCAGGCAAACGAAGCTGCCCGTCTTCTCGGTGTTGAACGACTTTCCTTCGGCCTGCAAGATCGATTCCTCACCGATACGATGGAGACCAGGCTCCAGGTTGCCCGTCTTCTTCGTGAGCACCGCCCGCGCTGGGTCTATAGCACCGGGGAGGCCTGCGTGCATCCCGACCATGCTACGGTAGTGGGGCTGACACGCGCAGCGGTTTTCCTGGCTCGGCTGGGACAGTGGGAACGCGTGCCCGGTGGCGAGATGCTGGCAGGCCAGGAACGCTGGGTGGTAGAACGCCTCTTCTTCCCCCACTGCAAGATGGAGCCTCCCTGGACCGATTTGCCTTTGCCGTCGACGTGAGCAGGGTCTACGAACGCAAACGTCAGGCCTTGGCCGCCTACCAGTCGATTTTCCAGGAGAAAGAAGATCGCCTGCTTGCATTGTATGAGGCTGAAGATCGGTACTTCGGACGCCTGCTCGATGTCGCCTACGCTGAGATTTTTCGGAGCGCAGCACCCCTGCTGGTCGAGGATCCAACGGTGTTTTATCCGGTGTCCCAGGGCTAATCGTTCCTCTGTGTTGACGATGGCTTCAGAGAAAGAGAGGGAGTAAGACCATGCCAATGATCTCACCAGAAGATCAACAAACGCTGCACATGCCGGAGGTGAACAGATACGCATGTGACCTTGCTCCACCGTTGTACTGGCAAGGCCGTAGGAAAAAGTAAAGGAGGACCATACCATGGGTTCTTTCGTCTCATTCATGCAGAGTCTGGTCGGCAGGCTCTTGCGCATCGTTGCAGGTATTGCATTGATAGCGATCGGGTTACTCGTCATCAATAACGTATGGGGGATCGTGGTAGCTGTCATCGGAGCAGTTCCACTGATCGCCGGACTGGTAGGCGTCTGTCTGTTTGCTCTCCTCTTTGGATATACGCTGACTGGACAGAGAAAGGCCAGTCCCGTCTAGGAAGCAAATCAAAGAGCCTATGAACAACAATCACTGTTCATAGGCCCGCTCTGTCTTCGTCCCCTTGCAAACAGGAAGTGTTTGTGTTACCTTAAATACATCAACACCTGTATGGCCCTTCGATTTGAAGGCCTCCTTCCTCATAGCTGTAGAGTATCATGAACCCGCACAGAGGATTCCTTCAAACAAGGCTTAACAGGCATTGGCTCCGTCAAGCGATGCTAGTATACTTGCTTCCCGTTATGTATGGAAGCTATCAGGCTAGTAGGCTACTGCGTCCTGTATAGGCATGCTGTGATGCATGTGTAGAATAGCTGAATCTCAGCATAGATGGAGGAACAGCCAATGAAAGTCTATCCCAACATGTTTTTATCGTCTCTCTTCCCGATACCCTCGGCATCAAGACACAGGTTAGCTCGAAGAGTTCTACCTGCTTTAACCCTGTTCGCGTTGATGCTCACTTTCGTACTGACGGCCTGTGGTGGCGGTAGTAGCAGCAGCACTACCACGAGCAATACACTGCTATTTGGCGCACCGATCTCGTTGACAGGCTCAACCTCAACAGAAGGCCATCTCACGCTTGAGGGGTATCAGCTTTGGGTCAAAGAGGTAAATGCTCATGGCGGCATTAAGGTCGGAGGTACCACGTACCAGGTGCGACTCAAGTACTATGATGATGGCAGCTCTCCTACAAAGAGCGCCCAGCTTACCCAGCAGCTAGTCACATCTGACAAGGTGAACTTCCTGCTTGGACCATACGGCACTGCTGCCACGCTGCAAGATGAAGCCATCGCTGAACAGTACAAGATTCCGATGGTGGAGGGAAATGGCGCGGCCAAAGCCATTTTCTCGAAAGGGTTTCACTACATCTTTGGCGTGCTGAGCCCAGCCTCCGAGTATGCTAAAGTGATACTGGAAGCTGCGCTTGCACTACCCAATCCCCCAAAGACCGTCGCAATCATCTCTGCCAACGATGCATTCTCATTAGAGGTTGCCGCTGCCGCAAAGACCTATGCCGCGAGCCACAATCTCAACGTCGTCTACTATCAACAATATCCGGCCAACACGACGGATCTGACAAGTGTCTTGACTGCTCTCAAAACCTCCGGGCCAGGTGGAACGATACCCGATATGCTCCTTGGCTCTGGTCACGAGAATGAAGCAGTCACTACCATGAAAGAGGCAAAGCAACTGCATATCAATGCGAAGCTCTACGCCTTTACTGTTGGTCCTGCCACCCCAGACTTCATTTCTGTACTCGGCCCAACTGCCAACTATGTCCTGAGCAGTGCGCAGTGGACAGCGCAGGAGAAGTACACTGGCATTGATGTCTATGGTACCCCGGCCAACTATGCTCAGATGTACCAGGCTGAGTATGGGCATCGACCCTCGTATCAATCGGCTGAGTCTACAGCAGCGGGACTCGCTTTCCAGTACGCCATCCAGAAGGCAGGCTCTATTGACCCGCAGAAGGTTCGTGATGCGTTAGCTAGCCTGGACATTATGACCTTCTATGGCGAAATTCGCTTTGACTCTACGGGTGCAAATACATACAAACCGATGGCTACCATCCAGATACAGAATGGAAGTGTTGTAACGGTCTATCCGTCTGACGTTGCCAATGCTCAGCTCTCGTATCCCACGCCGCCACTCTCGTAAAGCCGAGGATGGAGACAAACGACAACTCGGACGGGTAGGCTCCACGTATGCAGGTGAAGGGCGCGCGGCAATGAGTGGCCTGGCACCCACAAGGGGTTCTGTGCCGCTACATCTCCTTGATACGACGATGCGCCTGGAGATGTAGTAGGCCCTCCCTGCGTGGCAAGTGGGTGTGAGGAACCCCACACCCACCTGCAAGGAGGGCCTTTTTGTAGGGAGAATGGTATGGATGTTGGACAGGTTCTTGTAAATTGGCTGCTGCTCGGCAGTCTTTATGCGGCGGTAGCCCTGGGCTTCTCACTTGTCTGGGGCATCATGAACATCGTCAACCTGGCGCATGGTGCTTTCATCATCGTCGGCGCATATACAGCCTTCTGGATATACACCCAATTGCACATCGATCCTTACCTTGGTATCCCCCTGACCATGGCCGTTCTCTTTGTAATTGGCTGGATTGTGCAGTACGTTGCGATCAATCGCGTCATCCGTGCTCCATTACTGGTAACATTTCTGCTGACGTTCGGTCTCAACCTGCTCATAGCTGACCTGGTACAGCAGTTCTTCAGTAGTGATCTACGTTCCATCAATACAGCGTATGCAGGGAATGGCCTTGACATTGGCTCGACTCACATCGCTTTCGATCGCCTTATCGCAGCTGTGCTAGCCGTATTACTCACGGCAGCGCTCAACTACTTTCTCACACGTACACGTACAGGCAACGCCATTCTCGCAACGGGTATGGATCGCGATGCAGCTCGCCTTATGGGCATTAGTATCAGGAATACCTATGCATTGACGTTTGCCATTGGGGCAGCTTTGGCGGGAGCAGCTGGCGCTATGTTGTCAGAGCTTTACCCTTTCGATCCTTCCGGTGGAGGTACTTTCACACTGCGCGCCTTTGTCATCGTCGTACTTGGTGGCCTGGGTACTCCCTGGGGAGTACTTGCAGGGGGGCTCGTCTTTGGATTGGCTGAAACCGTTGTCCCACTCATACCGGGAGTTGGTCCTGGCTATGATGACGCCATCGCTTTTGCAGTGCTGGTTGCCGTACTCATCTTTCGACCCAACGGTTTGTTGGGCAAACCGTTCTATAGTTAATAGAGGGGCCTGGTGGAGCCAAGCTTGCGGAGCACATTTCAATACTTCGTCTGCCCCCAGGAGTATATGTGATGGCATCGGGTACGAAAACTCAAACACCCTCAACAATTGAAGCCTTTCCTCCAGGGCCGAAGGAGAGCCGTGAATGGCTGTGGTCCTTGATTCTTGGGCTGGTTATCCTGGGGCTTGTGGCAACTGTACCTGTGTTTGGCGATGCCTCTGACCTGCACACCTGGACACTGATTGTCATGTTTGCCGTCCTGGCACAGAGCTGGAACTTTATTGGTGGCTTCACCGGCTATTCGGCCTTTGGCAACGTCGCCTTTTTCGGTATTGGTGCCTATACTACCGGCCTCATGTTACTCAGCAACCTACCTTTCTGGTTAGGGCTTATCGCAGGTGCGTTCGTCGCTGGTCTCTTCGCTTTTTTACTGGGGCTACCAGTGCTGCGGCTGAGAGGCCATTACTTCGCCATTGCCACGCTTGGCATAGCCGAGGCCCTGCACGAGTTTGTGGCGGTGAGGAATGTCGGTGGAGATGGTGGCCTGGTGTCATTGCCGCTTCCCAGCCTGAGCTCGTACGTCTCCTTTTTCTATGCGTTCCTGGGACTATCCCTACTCTGTCTACTGATAACTGTTTTCTTCACACGCAGCCGTTTCGGCTATGCGCTGATCGCTATCCGTGAGAGTGAACAGGCCGCTGAGGCATTGGGCATTCCCACCTACTGGTATAAAGTAGGCGCCTTTGTCTTGAGTGCGGTGCCCACTGCCCTGGCCGGTGGCTTGTACGCATATTGGGCAACGGGGTTTGATCCTGATACCGTCTTTAATGTCGGTATCTCCGTCGAGATGGTGCTGCTGACCTTCCTTGGAGGTGCAGGTACTATACTTGGTCCGCTGCTTGGCGCTATTACCTTTGAGTATGCCTCATTCCAGTTCCAGATCAGTGGATTTAGTTTGCATAATAGCTTGCTTGGACTCTCTATCGCTATTGTGACCATCTTTCTCCCACAGGGCATCCTGCGCCTTGTCCGGGAGTTTGTTCGTAAGCCAGCCCCAGGGAGTACCCGCACTAATCGTTTGATAGAGGGGGTGCGACGTGTCCGACGCTTTATCGCAGCCAACGGCGTCTAATGCTGATCTGGGTGGAACAGGCCAGCATGATACACCACTCCTTCAATTAGTGGGGGTGACAAAACGCTTTGGCGGTTTAGCTGCGGTGAATGATCTGAGCTTCTCGTTACAGAAAGGGGAGATCCTGGGGGTCATTGGACCCAACGGCGCTGGCAAGTCCACCATGGTCAACTTAATAGGCGGCTCTATGGCCCCAACCTCTGGCACAATCTTCTACCAGGGGCATGATGTCACCCGCCTGCCTCCAAATCGACGAGCACACCTGGGTATCGTACGTACCTTCCAGGTTACCCAACCTTTTATGGGGCTTGATGTACGCGAGAACGTGATGGTGGGCGCATTCTTTGGA
>WNFC01015052.1_pt1 | contig 12346 bp, 16 predicted proteins | sample 5400541 | NCBI WGS metagenome assembly WNFC01 (sample SAMN13153342, study PRJNA577476) | soil metagenome | isolation source: 120 cm saprolite under Douglas fir tree site 2 hole 2 replicate 1 | place: USA:California | collected 2015-04-18 | reverse complement strand
AAAATCCGGCGGCAGGTGCGCCCGCACTTGCTCCCAGATGTTCAAAAGCTCGTCACGAATCACCATCCCAATCTTGAATCACATTGGGATTCCTGGCGTCCAGCCCTTAACCTAACGCCTATGAGGGTCGCCCCTACAGTCGGCAATGTTGAGCGATCACTCCGCAGGCGTCGATCACCAAAAAATCTTACGCCCCATGTCACACAAGCCGGCTCATCTCGTCATGTCGTCAGGGAATGGCCCTGACGAAGGAGATGATGATGACACCGCGACTGAACGCATTTGCCGCTGCGCCCGCGCCGATGAAATCGTGGCTCGATTGGAGCACCGGCATCCAAAAGAGCGGCCTGGAGGACAGCCTGATAGAGCTCGTGAAGATCCGGGCGTCGCAAATCAATGGCTGCGCTCGCTGTCTGCACATGCATACCGCCGATGCGCGAAAGCATGGCGAGACCGAGGAGCGTCTATACCTGCTCGATGCCTGGCGCGAATCGCCGCTCTACAGCGAGCGCGAACGCGCCGCGCTGGCTTGGACCGAGGCTTTGACGCTGGTGTCCGAGACCCACGCGCCCGATGATGTTTATCACGCGGTGCAAGCACAGTTCACCGAGGAGGAGCAGGTGACGCTCACCTTGCTGATCGTCGCGATCAATGGATGGAACCGGATCCAGGTCGGCTTCCGTGCGGTCCATCCGGTTGAGCAACGCCAGGCGGCTTGAGCGCAGCCATGTCCAGCCAGAACGCCGCCGCCACCTTCGATCCGCTGCGTCCAAAATTGATCCGCATCGCCTACCGGATGCTGGGATCGGTCGCGGACGCAGAGGATATGGTGCAGGAGGCGTTCCTGCGCTGGCTTGATGCGGATCGCGAGGCGGTGCGAGAGCCGGCAGCATATCTCCGCCGCGTCGTGACCCGCCTTTGCCTTGACCACCTGAAATCCGCCCGGCACCGGCGTGAGACCTATATCGGGCCGTGGCTGCCGGAACCGGTCGTCGAGGCGGCGGAGGACGAGATCGATGATGTCACGCTGCCGCTGATGATGGCGCTCGAGCGCCTGTCGCCGCTGGAGCGAGCCGCCTTTCTGCTCCACGACGTGTTCGGCGTGAGCTTCGAGGAGATCGCCGAGACGATCGGACGTGAGCCGGCCACATGCCGCCAGCTTGCCAGCCGCGCGCGGACCCATGTCCGGGCAGCGCGCCCGCGCTTTCATATGCCCAAGGAACGCGGCCTTGAGATAGCCGCGGCGTTCTTTGCGGCGACCCGCCGCGGCGACATGCAGGAGTTGCAATCGCTCCTGGCGGCGGATGTGACCGTTTATTCCGATGGCGGCGGCAAGAGGCCGGCGGCCGGGCGGCCGATTATCGGGGTCGATGATGTCATGCAGTTCCATGCTTCGCTTGCGCGTCTCTTTGCCCAGAAGATGTCGCGGATCGTGCGCTATGGCTTCATCAACGGCTTGCCGGGGTTCGTCACGATCGAGCCGGACGATACGCTGCAGATCGACGACGGCAAGATTGTCGCAATTTATGTGATGCGCAATCCGGACAAGCTGCTGCATCTCGGTAGTCACGTCATGCACTGATCGGCGGACGGTTTTGGCGCCGATGATGTAGGGGCGACCCTTGTGGTCGCCCTGTTGCAAGCGCCGCAGTGCGCAACCCGGGCGACCACAAGGGTCGCCCCTACATCTCAAAACGCCTTGCGGAAAGTCAGGTTGAACCGGCATCGGCCGGTCGCGGGATGGTCGCCGTCTTTCAAAGTATCGACGCCATGATAGGTAAGCCGCGCGGAGCGGCCCCATACCACGAGGTCGCCATGCCTCAGCTCCACGCGCGTGACCGGATCATTTCGCCTGAGGCCGCCGAACAGGAACTTGGCGGGAAGCCCCAGCGAGACCGACACGATCGGAGCGGTGAAATCGGTTTCATTCTTGTCCTGATGCAGGCTCAGCTTCGCGCCCGGCGCGTAGCGGTTGATCAGACACGCATCGGGCAAAAAGTTTTCGAAGCCCGCGACCGCGGCAGCTCGCGTGGCGAGGCTCAGGAATGTCGCAGGCATCGGCGGCCACAGATTGCCGCTGACCGGGTCTTGCCTCGTGTAACGATAGCCGCTCGAATCCGTGACCCAACCGGCAAGCCCGCAATTTGTCATCGCCACCGACATCGTGTAGCCGCCCGGCGTCACCATATGGCGAAATGGCGCAAGCGCGGTCACGGCACGCAGCGCCGCCAGCAATTCCGCCTCGATGTCGCTTGCAAAGCCGCGCAGCACCATGGCATCGGAACCAAGGGCGGCTTTCTCCTCTTGAACTGAATCGAACAGGTCCTGCATTGCGGTCCTATTTGGCGTCATGAAAGATGACGCCAAGCGTATAACGGTTGCCGCTGCGCACGGCGCTGACGCCGTGACGCAGGTTGACGCGGTAGCTGCCCCTGACGCCGCGCACCGGGCGATGGTGGACGGCGAAAATCACGGCATCGCCGCGCCGTAACGGGATCACGGAGGCACGCGACTGCATGCGCGGCCGCTGCTCGGTAAGCACGAACTCGCCGCCCGTGAAGTCCTCGTCCGGCTCGCAGAGTAATATCGCCACCTGCAGCGGGAAGACGTGTTCGCCGTAAAGATCCTGGTGCAGGCAATTATAGTCGCCGGCTTCATACTTCAGCAGCAACGGCGTCGGCCGCGTCTGCCCGGCATCGTGGCAGCGCCGCAGGAAGTCGGCGTGGCGCAGAGGAAAACGCACCTTCTCGCCCAGGGCCTCGTTCCAGCGGTTGGCGATCGAGGCGAGCGGCGGGTAGAGGGCCGTGCGCAGGGCGCCGATGGCATCGGGCAACGGATAGGCAAAGTACTTGTATTCGCCGCGCCCGAAACCGTGCCGTGCCATGTGGATGTGAGTGCGGAACCTGCTGTCCTGCGCATAGAGCCGGATGATCGCGCCGCACCCCTCGGCATCAAGAAGGCCGGTAATCGTGGCAAAGCCATTGGCATCGAGCGCGGCGTTGACGGCGTTCCAGTCCGCCGCCGCAACGCGCTGCTCAACCCGTGGCGAACCGCCGTCAGGGATGGCGAGCGCTTCGTTTCGCTGACGTTTGAGGTTGTCTTTCATCGGACCGATCTCCTGTCGGCTTGCAGCGTTTACATGGCCGTAACCCGGCGGCTTCCGCTTGCGCGCGCCCCTCCCTACCCTCCCCCGCAAGCGGGGGAGGGTAGGGAGGGGGACACATTGGTCCGCTTTGCCGGCCGGGACGGGCACGACGGGCAGCAATAGACTCCGGTGGTCGCCACGGAATAGACAAAGCTGCAATCGAAGTGGGAATTCCTTTCGACAACAGCGGCCCATCGCGTGTCGTCGGTAACGGGGCTGTCGCGAGACTGCATGGGTGTTCCAGTCATTATTGCCCTCCATAGGACGAAGTCGATAGGAGACGAAAGTGACATCGTTTGCGGCCGGACCGACACCCGATTTCTGGGGTCAAGCCGAGCAATGATTGTGGGTAGGCCTTCGAATGGCGAAAGAACCAGAAATCCTGTTGGACCGCCGCGGCACGGCCGGGATCGTGACTCTGAACCGGCCGGCTGCGCTCAATGCCGTAACGCGCGCCATGGTGCGCACCTTGCGCGAGGCGCTGGAAGGTTGGCGCCACGACGGCGCGGTCAGTCGGGTCATCCTCATGGCGGCCGGGGGCCGCGCGTTCTCGGCCGGTGGCGATCTGCGCCATATCTACGAGGCGGGCCGCGCCGGCCGGCAGGAGGAATCGATCGCGTTCTGGCGCGAGGAATATTTCCTCAATGCGATGATCAAGCACTATCCCAAGCCCTACGTCGCGCTGATCGACGGCATCGTCATGGGGGGCGGCGTCGGGGTCTCGGTGCACGGCTCGCATCGGATCGCCGGCGACCGCTTCGAGTTCGCCATGCCCGAAGTCGGCATCGGATTCTTCCCAGATGTGGGAGCAACCTGGTTCCTGCCGCGCTTGCCTGGGGAGATCGGAACTTACTGCGCACTCACCGGAGCGCGCCTCAAGGCGGCTGACGCCCTGGCGGCCGGCATCGCCACCCACCGCGTTGCGTCTGCGCGCTTTGCCGAACTCGTTGAGGCGCTGTGCGGTGCGGTTTCGGTGGATGCGACCCTGGCCGCCTTTGCGGAGCCGAGGGAGAGGGAGCCGGGCCCCGTAATGGCCCACCGCACCGCCATCGACCGGATTTTTGCCGCCGGCAGCGTCGAGAAGATACTGGCGCGGCTCGATGCCGAGGCCGCGACCGCAAGCAACGACGCCCGCTGGGCCGGCGATGTTGCGGCGACGATTCGCACCAAGGCGCCGCTGAGCCTCAAGATCGCGCTTGCGCAAATGCGGCGTGGCCGCAACTGGTCGTTTGAGGAGTGCATGCGGGCGGAATTCCGCGTAGTGTCCCGCGTCGCTTACGGGCACGATTTCTATGAGGGTATCCGGGCCGTGATCATTGACAAGGACAATCGTCCTCGCTGGCGCCCACCGACATTGGCCGACGCGACGGCGGAAAGTGTCGAACGCCATTTTGCTCCGCTTCGATCCGAGCTGGCGCTGCCATGACCGATACGCGCTCCCACGATCTCATTGACAAAATTGTGCCGGCGCGCGTCTTGTTCCTCAAATTGCGCAACGCCGGATGGACCGAACGGCTGGTGGTGTTTCTGCGCGTCATGGCCGTCGCCTCGATGCTCAAGGGCCTTTATCATTGGGCGGCCGTGTGCGGCTTCGTTGGCGAAGCGGGCGGGTTCGAAGCGCATGTCCAATCCTGGCAGGCCACCACGGTGTTCTTCTCGGTCATCGATCTCGTCGCAGCGGTCGGGCTATGGCTGGTGGCGCCGTGGGGCGCCGTGGTGTGGCTCACCTCGACGGTGACGATGATCATGATCGAGCTCTTCTTCAATCAGGTCTATGGCACCAACCTCATCATTGTCGCGGCGGGCGTGGTTGCGATTCTGGCCTATCTCATCCTGTCCCTGCTCGCCGCACGCGAACACCCGCGATGACAGCGGCCCGTTATGGTGAACTCGAATCATTTATCCGGCGTCATGGCCGGGCTTGTCCCGGCCATCCACGTCTTGCTTGCTGAACCGTGGCAAAAAAGACGTGGATGCCCGCGACAAGCGCGGGCATGACGCCGAAGATATGCTTCGTTCTCATCAGAGCGCTCTGCGTAATTGAAAATGAGGAGGCTCACATGGCGCGCATCGGCTTCATCGGGCTCGGAAACATGGGCTTGCCGATGGCGGCCAATCTCGTCAAAGCGGGCCATCAGGTGGCGGGTTTCGACCTCGTCCCCTCGCTCGCCGGCAAGCTCACGGCCAGAGGCGGGGTAGCGGCGGAAACGGCCGCCGCGGCGTGCCACGGCGCGGACGCGATCATCACCATGCTGCCGGCAGCTGAGCATGTGCGCGACGTCTATGGCGCCCCCGGCGGGGTGATCGATGCGGCCGGGGCCGGCGCCCTTCTCATCGACTCCTCGACAATCGATGTAGGGACCGCCCGCGAGGTCGCCGCCCGTGCCGCCGGGAAGGGTCTTGCGATGGTGGACGCCCCGGTTTCGGGCGGGGTCGCCGGCGCGGCAGCCGGCACGCTAACCTTTATGGTCGGCGGAACTGACGCCGCCTTCGAGCGCGCGCGTCCGATCCTTGAAAGCATGGGAAAGACCATCGTGCACGCCGGCGGCTCGGGCAACGGGCAGGCCGCGAAGATCTGCAACAACATGATTCTCGGCGTGTCGATGATCGCGGTGTCGGAAGCCTTCCTGCTGGCCGAGAAACTCGGCCTCGACGCCCAACGTCTGTTCGACATCGCCTCGAAGTCGTCGGGGCAGTGCTGGTCGATGACGAGCTATTGCCCGGTGCCGGGTCCGGTGCCGACTTCACCGGCCAATCGCGGCTATCAGGCCGGATTTACCGCCGCCATGATGCTGAAGGACTTGCGGCTTGCCCAGGACGCCGCGCGCTCCGCGAAGACCGCGACCCCGCTCGGCGCGGCCGCGGCGGAACTTTATGGTTCGTTCACGGGCCGAGGTCATGCAGGGGAGGATTTTTCCGCCATCATCAGATATTTGCGCGGGGCGTGAGGCGGGCCCGAGGCCTGCAAAAGGCTAGCCGGCGTCGCCAGGAAGGCTTACATTGCGCGGCGGGGCGCTAATGTTGACGGTTGTGTTCTATCGCACTGAGGCGGGAACCGAACCAATTCGGGAGTGGTTGCAGAGCTTACCGCTTGAAGATCGCAGGACGATTGGGGTTGACCTATGGACAGTGCAAAAGGGTTGGCCTCTTGGGATGCCTCTGTGCGGATCGCTTGGTAAGGGCTTGTGGGAGGTTCGAAGCAATCTATCACGCAACAAGATCGCACGATTGCTGTTTTTTCTAAGGAAAGATCGTATTTGCGTAGTGAACGGCTTCATCAAGAAGACACAGAAGACGCCACTGGAAGAGATTGAGCTAGCACGAAAGCGGATGAGGGAATGGGACGATGGCGATTAGAGCAAAGAAAAATCCGCACGACGGCTCAACCCTTGAAGATTGGCTTCGCGAAGAGGGTATGCTTGACGAGGTCAGAGCCGAAGCTGATCGGCGTATCAAGCGCTGGCAACTTGATGAGGAAATGAAGCGCAGAGGCAAAGCCGGTGAAGCCTTGCCCCCTCGCAAGCGCGCTTAGAGCCCATTGGACAACATCACCTTCACCTCAATCGAGCCGAGCCTTATCGGGATAGTCTGGATCATACAACGGTGACCAGGTAGCAAGCGATAATGGCCCGACTCTGCTGATGGGCTGTTCCGCAGTCCCCCTATATGTAGTGGAACGAACTGGAAGGAGACCAAGCCTTGGCGGGCTAGGGGCGATATGCTATCGCCACGTCGGCACGCATGCGGGAGCCAAAAAGGCCGCGCGCCGCCACATCCGGAGATTTTGAATGCAGCAACCCTATCCGTCCGTCCCCGCCGCCGACCCCTTCTTTACCGCACCGCTTGCCGAGACTGATGCGCAAGTCGCCGATGCCATCGGCCGCGAGCTTGGCCGCCAGCGCGACGAAATCGAATTGATTGCGTCTGAGAACATCGTCAGCCGGGCCGTACTGGAAGCCCAGGGCTCGGTGCTCACCAACAAATACGCAGAGGGGCTGCCGGGGCGGCGCTATTACGGCGGCTGCCAATTCGTCGATGTGGTCGAGAATTTGGCGATTGCGCGCGTCACCAAACTGTTCGGATGCGCCTTTGCGAATGTGCAGCCGCATTCCGGCGCGTCGGCAAACGCCGCCGCCTTCATGGCTCTGATGCAGCCGGGCGACACCTTCATGGGGCTCAATCTCGCGGCGGGGGGGCATCTTTCCCATGGCTTGGCGGCCAACATGTCGGGAAAATGGTTCAAAGTGGTGCCTTACAATGTGCGCCGCGACGACCATAAGATCGACATGGACGAAGCGGCGAGGCTCGCGCGCGAACATCGGCCCAAGGTGATCGTCGCAGGCGGCTCGGCCTACCCGCGGTTCATCGATTTCAAGCGCTTCCGCGAAATTGCCGATGAGGTCGGCGCCTATCTGATGGTCGACATGGCGCATTTCGCCGGTCTGGTGGCGGGGGGCGTGCATCCCAGCCCTTTTCCCCACGCCCATGTGGTGACGACCACCACCCACAAGACATTGCGCGGGCCGCGCGGTGGCGTCATCCTGACCGACCAGGAGGATTTGGCAAAAAAGATCAATGCGGCGGTGTTCCCGGGTCTGCAAGGCGGCCCGCTCATGCATGTGATTGCCGCCAAGGCGGTCGCCTTCGGCGAGGCGTTGCGCCCGTCGTTTCGGGAGTACGCCAGGAGTGTCATCGAGAACGCCAAGGTGCTGGCCGAGACCCTCAAGGCGCGCGGTTGCGACATCGTCTCCGGCGGCACCGATACGCATCTCATGCTGGTCGATTTGCGGCCCAAGCGATTGACGGGCAAGACCGCCGAGACCGCGCTCGGGCGTGCGCACATCACCTGCAACAAGAACGGCATACCGTTCGATCCGGAAAAACCGACGGTGACGTCCGGCATCCGCCTCGGCTCGCCGGCCTGCACGACCCGTGGGTTCGGGGTCGCTGAATTCCGCCAGGTCGGCGCCTTGATCGCAGAGGTGCTTGACGTGCTGTCGCAAAACGGCGCCGAGGCGGACAATCTGGTCGAGGCGGCGGTGCGCGGCAAGGTCAAGAGCCTGCTGGCGCGGTTTCCGATTTACTGCTGACGAGCGAATGATGCGCTGTCCGACCTGCTCGAGTCTCGATACCCAGGTGAAGGACTCCCGTCCGACCGAAGATTCGTCGGCGATCAGGCGCCGGCGGTTGTGCCTTGCGTGCGGGTTCCGCTTCACCACCTTCGAGCGCGTGCAGCTGCGCGAACTCGTCGTCATCAAGCGCAACGGCCGCCGCGTTCCGTTCGACCGCGACAAGCTCGCGCGCTCGGTCACCATTGCGATGCGTTTCCAGGATCGTGCGCGATCTTGAAAGCCTCGGCGAGAACGAAGTCACCACCGAGACCATCGGGGAAACCGTGATGGCGCACCTGCGCGATCTCGACGATGTCGCCTATGTGCGGTTCGCCTCGGTCTACCGCAATTTTCGCGAAGCCAAGGATTTCGAGCGGGTGCTGGGAGAATTGTCCGGGGACGATGATGTCGCCGTCGTGCCGGCGCGGAAGTAGGGACGTTGCACGAGCGGTGATTGGACACTTGAGTTTCGCCGTCACGCGACGACATTAGGCAGTATCTTGGACGGAATAGTGTCACGAGGCAGTATGGCCGAAGTCCAAACGTTGGCGGATCGCAAGAAGGCCCGTGTGGAGGAAATCCGCGCCGGCTTTGCTCGATTGCGCGAGGAACTCGCAAACTTTTGGGTTTATGGCTCCGCCTCGACCGGCAAATTTCACCCCGCCAGCGATATCGACGTCGTCGCGGACTTCGACGATGCGCAAATAAATCAAGCGCTGGATTTTGTCGAACAAACGTGTGCCCGCCTCGGCCTGAAACCCGACGTGCAACCGAAGTCCTGGTGCACGGACGCGTTCATCGAAAGGATTTACCCGAAGGCACTCTTACTGCCATGAGCGACGCGCGCTGGTTCGAGGTCGAGGCTAACGTTGATGCTGCGATCCGCCATTTCCGGCAATCGGTTGAGCTATACCGCAAGGGTGGTTTTGATGCGCCGGGACTTGATGGCTATCAAGCCGAAATGGCGCTGATGCATGCGTTGCAATCGGCATTGATCCGCCCGAAAACGATCGCAGCGAATAATGGCTGGTCATAACGCCCTTCTCGACCAGCGCTTCATGTCGCTCGCCCTCGCGTTGGGTCGGCGCGGGCTCGGCAATACCTGGCCGAACCCCGCTGTGGGCGCCGTGGTGGTGCGCCATGACGGCGAGCCCGTCATTGTCGGCCGCGGCTGGACGCAGCCGGGCGGGCGCCCCCATGCGGAGACCGAAGCCCTGCGCCGCGCCGGTGCAGCGGCGCGCGGGGCGACGCTCTACGCAACGCTGGAGCCGTGCTCCCACCATGGCAAGACGCCGCCCTGCACCGACGCCATCATCGCGGCAGGAATCACGCGGGTGGTGTCGGCGATCGAGGATCCGAATGCGCTCGCCGGACGCGGCCATGCGCTGTTGCGATCCAGTGGAATCGTCGTCGATGTGGGGGTCGGTGCGGCCGAAGCCCGGCGCGCCCACGCCGGGCATATCCGCAGTGTTTGCGATCACCGCCCGCACGTATCCCTCAAGCTTGCGGTGTCGGCCGACGGCAAGGTGGCGCTTGCCGGCCGCAAGCCCGCACCGATCACAGGCGAGGCGGCCCGCGCGCGCGTGCATTTGATGCGGGCCATGAACGACGCCATCCTGATCGGCATCGGCACCGCGCTCGCGGATGACCCGCAGCTCACGTGCCGCCTGCCCGGCATGGCGTCGCGTTCGCCGGTACGCGTCGTGTTCGATACCGGCCTGCGCCTGCCGGTCACGGGTGCGTTGGTGCGCAGCGCGCGCGAGACGCCCCTATGGGTCATGGCGGGCGCCAGCGCTCCTGTGGAAGCCGAAGCCGCCTTGGTGGCGCGGGGCGTCGAGGTGTTCCGCCTGCCGGCCACCGGAGGCAGGCTTGACGCTGCCCTCCGCGTCCTTGCCGAGCGGGGCATCACCCGGTTGATGGTCGAGGGCGGGCCGACGGTCGCGGCGGCCTTGCTGGCGGCCGATCTGGTCGACGAGGCGGTGCTGTTGCGCGGCCCCAGCCCGATCGGCGCGGATGGTATCGATGCGCTAGAATCCATGCCGCTCAGCGCGTTGACGGATTCACCGAAGCTGCGCTCGCTCGGCGTCGAGACCATCGGCGCCGACACCATCGAAACATTCGAAAGAGCGTGAAATGTTCACCGGCATCGTCACCGACATCGGCGAGGTGATCGCTGTTTCTGCCAGGGCAAACAACCTGAGCCAGCTCACGATCGCCTGCCATTATGACCGCGCCGGCATCGCGGACGGCGCCTCGATCGCCTGCAACGGCGTCTGCCTGACCGTCGTAGCTGCGGGCGTCGCCGACGGTCACACCTGGTTTTCGGTGGATGCCGCCGCGGAGACGCTGGCCGTCTCCACGGCCGGTCGATGGCAGCTCGGCACCAGGCTCAATCTCGAACGCGCCCTTAAGATCGGCGACGAACTTGGCGGCCACATCGTGGCCGGCCACGTCGACGGCATCGCGGAGCTTGTGGCGCGGGAAGATCTCACCGAGATGGCGCGGCTCACCTTCCGGGCGCCGCCGCAATTGTCGCGTTTCATCGCCCCCAAGGGTTCGGTCGCGCTTGACGGGGTTTCGCTCACCGTCAACGAGGCGAAGGACGACCGTTTTGAAGTGCTGATCATTCCCCATACGCTTGAGGTGACGACTTTCGGGGCGCTGCGCGCCGGTGATACGGTCAATCTCGAAGTCGACTTGATGGCGCGCTATGCGGCGCGGCTGATCGAGCGGCGGTGACATTGCGCTTGCCTGCGCGCCTTGGTACTGACGGCGCCTGCTGTGCAGGGCGACCGCACATCGCCTCCCGAGGGTGATGGTGTGTCGCCGGGACGCAATGCGCGTGAAGCAAACCACCTCCCCCTGGAGGGGGGAGGTCGGCCCGCGCAGCGGGCCGGGAGGGGGTGACGGCCGTGCCGCAAATCCGGACGGTGTTTCGGCGGCACCGCCGCCACCCCACCCCGGACTGCCTGCGGCAGTCCGACCCTCCCCCTTCAGGGGAGGGTGATTGAACCGCGATGACTGCTGCCGGGATCAACGATGGTCGAACCGCGAAGACGGAAACAGGCGGATGACGCGCCGCTTACGGGCGTGCGCGTCCTCGTCGTCGAGTCCGGATACTACGAAGATATCGCCGATATGCTGCTTGAGGGCGCGAGGCGGGCGCTCGATGCTGCGGGCGCCGTCTATGATGTGGTTACGGTGCCGGGCGCGCTCGAAATTCCCCAGGGGATCGCGATCGCGCTCGACGGCGCGTCCGGCGCTGAGGCCTATCACGGCGTCGTCGCGCTGGGCTGCGTCATTCGCGGCGAGACCAGCCATTACGACATCGTGGCCGGCGAATCCGCCCGCGCCCTGATGGACATCGCGGTTGGCCGCAGAATCCCGGTCGGCAACGGCATTCTCACCGTCGACACCGCCGCCCAGGCCAAAGCGCGGGCCGCGCTCGACCAGGGCGACAAAGGCGGCACCGCCGCCAAAGCCGTGCTGTCTCTCCTGCGCCTCAAGCGCGGCATAATCCCGCGCAAGCCCCAATGACCCGCCCCCCCAAAACCGGCGGTCCCCAGACCGGAAGCGAGAAGGGCGGCAACCAGAGGGACGGCGACGCAAAGGGGCGCGCCCCGAAAGGCGGCGACGGCGGTCCTCGCAAGGCCAACCGGCGCGGCGCGGCGCGGCTCGCAGCGGTGCAGGCGCTCTATCAGATGGACATGACGGGTGCCGGCCTCAACGAGATCCTCGCCCAGTTCGAGAGCCATTGGCTCGGCCGGGAAGTGGAGGGCGAGCAATACCTGCCGGCGGAAGCCGCCTTCTTCCGCGACATCGTCTCCGGCGTGGTCGACGCCCAACGCGATCTCGATCCGCGCATCGACGCCGCCCTCGAAGCCACCTGGCCGCTCAAGCGCATCGAAGCGATCCTGCGCTCCGTCCTGCGCGCCGGCGCCTACGAACTGGAAAAGCGCACCGACATCCCGGCCCGCGTGATCGTGTCCGAATATGTCGACGTGGCGCACGCTTTCGTCGACAAGACCGAGACCGGCATGGTCAACGCGGTGCTCGACCGCCTGGCGCGGAGCGCGCGGGCGGGGGAGTT
>WNFC01007080.1_pt1 | contig 12347 bp, 10 predicted proteins | sample 5400541 | NCBI WGS metagenome assembly WNFC01 (sample SAMN13153342, study PRJNA577476) | soil metagenome | isolation source: 120 cm saprolite under Douglas fir tree site 2 hole 2 replicate 1 | place: USA:California | collected 2015-04-18 | reverse complement strand
CCCGCACCGATGATGGGCGAATCGCCGATGCGGTTATAGCGTTTCCCCGTCATGCCTCCGGTGGAGGTCGCCGCCGCCAATCGCCCCTCGGCGTCCAGTGCGACCGCTCCCACCGTGCCCACATGGGATATGGTCAGAGCCGACAGTCCGGCGTCGCCGCTGCGGATACGTTCGAGCTGCCGCCAACGCTCCGGAGTGTAAAAGTAGCTGCGCGGAACCAGCGCGAAGCCGCGGCTCAATGCGAATTCTTCGGCGCCTGCGCCGCTCAGCATGACGTATTCCGAATGCTCCATGACGGCGCGCGCCAGTTCGATCGGGTTCCTGATGTGAGTCACACCGCACACCGATCCGGCGTTGAGCGTTCTGCCGTCCATGATCGCGGCATCCAGTTCGTTGCGGCCGTCGAGTGTGAACACCGATCCCAAGCCCGCGTTGAACAAGGGATTGTCCTCGAGGGCCATGACGGCGCGCGTCACCGCGTCGAGGCTCGACCCAAACCCGCGCAGCACGGCGTACCCGGCGTCGAGCGCAGCGGCCAGACCGGCACGATATCTCAGCTCTTTCTCGCCGCCCGATTCGGCGCGCGGCAGGGTCCCTGCACCGCCATGAATTGCAAGCCCGAACATCTTACGATGAGTTCCTCTGGTCGCTCCGAGGCTGCAAGGCTATCATCATTCGCTGTTGACGGCCGTTGTCGCGTGGCTCCAGCGCTCATGAGCCGGGCGAACGGGTCTCGACGGAGTAAAGCGAGCTTCGCGCAAGAATAAAGAGCGTTCGCCCATCGGTTCCGCCGAAGACAAGATCAATCGGCCGCTCCGGAACATTGATCGTATCGAGCAACCTTCCCGCCGGGGAATAGACGTAGATCTGGCCGGCGGCAATATAGACGTTTCCATCAGGGTCCCCAGTCACGCTTTCCCCGCCGCACTCGGCAAAGAGTCTTAAATTCTTCAGAGTGCCGTCAGGATCAACATCGGCGACGTATGTTTTCTGCTCCGACTCATCGCTCACATAGAAAGGCTTTCCGGCAGTGGCGCGCGCAAGCCCAAAGGCCCGCAAGAGTTCGGCCATCTTGGTGCCGTAGTAGGTTTTTCCCGTAACGAAGTCCTCGGCTGCGGGAATGAATGTCGTGCGGTCGGGTGAGATGTAGTGATAGGGTCGCCTGACCGGAAGAGTCTTGGCGAAATCGTTTTCATTGCGCCAATGATTCACCGGGAGCACCGCCGTCATGTCCCGCCGAGACGCAGCCAGCTCCGGTTTTATCAGGGCAATCTCCTCATCAAGGACATCCGGTTTGAAGGAATACACTGTTCCGTCGCCCGCGTAGGAGACCACCATGAGATCGTCCGATTTGTCGAAGACAAGTTGAACGGGTTCGACCGGACTATCGCGCACGATCTCCACTCCTCGCTGCTGCGGAAGCGAACGATAGATGCGCTGCCGATGCGCATCGACAAAATAGAGCTGGCCGGTGCTGTTTACCGCTGCGCCCGAGATGTTGTAGAAGCCCCCTGCCAGCCGCTCGATCCGCGCGCCCTCGGCGATGACTGTGGAGGTTGGGTAGCTGCCTTTCGAACTGAAATCATTGTCGGAACCATCGACCGTCAATGCCGCGAATTCGCGATTTCGGATGAACTGCTGCCTGACTCCGTCGATAACCACCGAATTGTCGAAGGAGACCTTGTTGTCCCCGTAAACATGAATATTCCGGAATCGAATGTTTTTTGAAGCTGCCACGTGTATGGCATTCAAAATCGGCTGGTAACTGCTCACGACACGGTAGCCGTGAAAATTGGCGATTGTGATATTGCTGGAGTTGTCTATGGATAGAGGAAGTGCGAAGGGGCCTTCGCCTCGTTCTTCCTCGGTCTGAAGGGCATAGATTCTCCAGTTGGAGACGTGATCGAGCCTTACCTCGTTTCGAACGTGATGCTCGCTGGACAGCTGGTAGACGCGGCCCTCTGTGGCGGTATTTGAAATCAGCAAGCCCGCTTGTGCAAAGGTGCTGGGGGTCCAGATATTTGCAAAAGTTCCGCCGCCGCCGTCGGTCACCCAAAGACTGGGATACTGGCTATCCCAGCGCCGCCTGATATCGGTATCTGCCGTGTGAGTGTTGTTATAAATCGTGTCGAACGACACTCCCGGTAACGTCGTGCCGTGACCCCCAAGGAAACGAACATCGTCCATGAGCGAGTCACGACCTGCCATCCACTTGGCTCCGACTGCTCGGCTGTTGATGCCATTGGTGTAGAGCCCAATCCCGGTCACGATGTTTGTGCCGTTCTTCGGTGCTTCCAACAGTGGCTTCGGAGATCCTGGCCCTTGAAAAGCAGGAGTGAGGTCGGGGATCTCAAACAGGGTCGTCGCCGGGTTCAACCCGATGAGTTTGGTGTCGAGTTTCAGCGTGATCGTGTCGGTCACTATATAGCGGCCCGTTGGGATATAGATCACCGGGTGAGCCGCAATCGCATGGCGAATTGCGGCCGTGTCGTCCGTCATGCCGTCGCCCTTCGCGCCCAGCGACTTAAGATTTGCCCAAGTTCGTTGGTCCGGCAGGGCAGGTATATCCGACGGCACGGGAGGGGGGAGTGCCTTGATCCGTGCTGCGTCGTAACTGGTCTTCACCTCGGGAGTTGCCGAAGGAGATGCATAAGTGAGGCCATGGGTGAGCGCGCTGACGCGATAGATTTCCCCGCGCCCCGCGAGCTTTTTGCCGCTGTCTCGGAAGCTGGCGAACACCGGCACATGATTGCAAACGATGTTTTCAAGATTGATCTCGGTGCGCAGGCCACCCTCATTGCTTACGATGACCGCGGGACCCGAGATGTCGGCGAAGCGCGAGTCTCGCACCCAGAGCTCCTCGGCATAGCCGGGGTCGATGGAGATTGCCGTAGGTGTGTGGCTGATCTGCGCGCGCACCAATGTCAGGCCGGCTTCATGCTCCTTGATTGCGGCCTTGCTTTGCCCCTCGAATGTCGCATCCAATAATGTGAATTGCCAACCGGGCGAGGGTTTTTGCGTGATGATTCCGTATTGGCCTCCGTGAAAGTGCAGGTCCTCCGCTTCGTTGCCGACATCATGGAGAGCGGCCAATCCCGACCCGAGGTGGAAGTCCATGTGCGCGAGATAGCAATGCTGGGCGGCATGAAAGCGAATTCCGACCGCGGCTTGATTGCCATCCTGAATCTCGAAATCGATGTTGCTCATCGCCGAGTAAAACGTGCCCGGGTTTGCATCCACGATCTTTTCGTTGGGAGGAACGACTCCGGCAACAGGATGCGCTGGATTTCCTGGACGCGTGAGAGTTCCGTTTGCAGCGCGATTTCCGGTAAACATCACCATGTAGCTCATCCCTTCCTGGTAGCCGGGAGTAGCTCTGCCGAGAACGAAGACAGGGCGATGCCGTCCGTATCCAATGAGGCGGATGCCCGGCCAGACAAAAACAGTCCCGGAGAGGCGATAGCGGCCTTCGGGAATCAGGACAATTCCCTGTCCTGCGGTCTCCTGCACTTTATCGATGGCCTGCTGGATTGCCCGTGTCGCGTCGCCGATCCCGTCTCGGTGCACGCCCGGATCATTGCGCTCCAGATATAGCGCTTTAGGATCATCGAGACGCTGCGTGTAGTACGACGATGACGCGCCATGCAGAGGAGCGGCCGCAGCGGCCAGCAGCAGACTGACAAGTAATCGGGGAATTAGCCTAAAAGGCATGGGTCGACCTCGCTCGGCGATATATTCAGAAAGGCTTTACTCAGCAGACACGGAGGGGCGGTGGTCAGGGTGTGCCCGCGGTGGTGGCTACCCCTCCTGCTGCCGCAGCGGCACGGTAACTTCCAGCCCATCCAGCTCCGCCGTGACTTGGATCTGGCAACTGAGACGGCTGTTGTCGCGCGGTTCCCAGGCGTTCTCCAGCGTGCCCTCCTCCATTTCCTCGCGCGGTTCGAGCTTGGCGAGCCAGGAAGGATGGACGTACACGTGGCAGGTCGCGCAGACGCAGGCGCCGCCGCATTGCGCCACCACGCCCTGTACGCCATGTTGGCGCGCCGCCTCCATCAAGGTGATACCGAGCGGCGCGTTTATCTCACGCCGGCCGCCGCCGGGCTCGGTGAACGTGACTTTGGGCATCAGATCGCTTCTTTGAGCCCAAGTTCGCTGTCCGCCAATTTGTCGAGGTGCATCAGCGCGCGCTCGGCGATGAGTTTGCGCGCGGCCATGTAGTCCTTCGAATGGTTGACGGCTTCCACTGCAAGCAATTCCCGGCCCTTGAGATAACAGACGCTGAAGCTGCGCGAGGCCGGATCGCCCCGCAGCACTTGCCGGTCGTGATCCTGCGAGAGCCCGACGATGAGCAGCTTGCTGTCGAATTGATCGGACCAGAACCAGGGCACGCGATCATGCGCGACCGGCTTATCCAGTAGATTGAGCGCGGCGGTCTTCCCCTGCTCGAAAGCGTTATCCACGGATTCCAGGCGCACCCGCCGGCCGAAACGCAGCGACGGATGATTGGTGCAATCGCCGGCCGCATAGATCGCCGCGTCGCTGGTGCGGCAGTATTCGTCGACCACGATGCCGTTGTCGCAGGCCAACCCTGCGGCGCGCGCGAGTTCTGTCGTTGCGACGGCGCCGACGCCGACGATGACCAAATCCGCCGCGTGCCGGGTGCCGTCGCCGCAAACCACGTGTTCGACCCGCTCCCGGCCTTCCAGGCACACGACCCGCGTATCGCAGATGATGGTGACGCCGTGCGCGCGATGCTCCTCGGCAAAATATTGCGAGACGCTGGGCGCGACCACGCGGTTCATGACCCGGTCGGCCATTTCAAGCACCGTGACTTCGCAGCCCATCTTGCGGCAGGTCGCAGCCGTCTCGAGCCCGATGTAGCCGCCCCCGATGATGACGACGCGCGCCTGAGGTTTGAACCCCGCCTGAATGGGCGCGACATCCGCGAGTGCGCGCAGATAGTGCACGCCCGGAAGAGCGGCCCCTGGGCAGGTCAGCCGGCGCGATTCTGCACCGAGACAGAGCAATAAGCGGTTATAGGTCAATTTCTCGCCGTCCGCCAACTCGACCTGCCGTGCGGCGGCATCGAGGCGCACGGCCTGCTTGCCCAACTTGAGTTCGATCCGATGTTCGTCGTAGAAGGAGCGGTGCCGGAACACCAGGCGATCGGCCGGCATTTCGCCGGACAGGTACTTCTTCGACAGCGGCGGCCGCTGGTAGGGTAACTCGGGTTCGTCGCCGATCAGCACCAAACGGCCGCCAAAACCTTCCCGCCGGAGGGTATCGATTGCCTGTGCGCCGGCCTGGCCGCCGCCTATGATGAGGATGGTGCAGATCATTTGGATTCCTTGGGAGCCCGCTACCGCTTCTATAGCCAGTCTTTATAACGGGTCGGGGCCTGCCCCGGAAGGGCGATTGAACGCAACACCCCCGCCGGGCCGCTGCAACCGCATATGGCCGTGCCTGTTGCGTGCAATCGTAATAGTATTGTCGTGACGGCCCAACGCTGACCGGAGTCCAGAAAATGAAATTGATTACTGCCATTATCAAGCCCTTCAAGCTCGACGACGTGCGCGCGGCGCTTTCCGAAATTGGGGTCTCAGGCATGACGGTAACCGAGGTCAAGGGCTTCGGGCGCCAGCGCGGTCACACGGAATTGTACCGCGGGGCGGAATATGTCGTCGATTTCGTGCCGAAGACCCGCATCGAAGTCGCCGTCAAGAACGAGCTGGTCGATCAAGTGATGGAGGCCATTGTCGGCGCATCGAAAACAGGCAAGGTCGGCGACGGCAAAATCTTCGTCACCGACATCCTGCGAGTTTTGCGCATCCGCACCGGCGAGACGGACAACGCCGCGTTGTAGCGCGCGCATGTGAACGCGCTCGACGGGATGAGCTTGCCGTTCACGTCCCGCGCGGCCGTGCAAGATATTCCTAAGCGGACGTCCATCATCGGATGAAGCTATCCGACGGCAGCCTGCTGATTGCGCTTACCGTCATCACTGCGGCGATAGCCGAACCGTCGATCGCTGCGAAGCTCACCGACAAGGAACACACGCGCATCGAAGAGCCCCGTCCGGCGGATCTGCCCAGCGACGGCGAGCTGGAAGCGGCCGGAGCCGTCATCGGCAAGATCGACCTCGATATTCGCAACATATTCGACGAAAGCGATGCGCGCGAGGCTAATGGGCTATATTGGCTCGCGAACCATCTGCACATACGCACCAAACACGCGACGATCAAGGCGCAGCTGCTGTTTGCAAGCGGAGACAAATACCTCGCGCGCAAGCTCGCGGAAACCGAGCGGGCGCTGCGGCTGCTTACCTACATTTACGATGCCAGGGTCGTGCCGGTCCGCTATGCCGACGGCAAGGTCGACATCAAGGTGATCACCAAGGATGTCTGGACCTTGAGTCCGGGCATCTCCTTCGGCCGCGCGGGCGGGTCCAATAGCACCAACTTCAACCTTCAGGACTCGAATTTCCTGGGCTGGGGAAAGGGGCTCGAGATCTCGCACGGCAGCACGGTCGATCGCACCAGCACCAGCGTGGATTGGACCGACCCGAATGTGCTCGGCTCCCGATGGACCTCGGATCTCACCTACGCCGATTCGAGCGACGGTATGCAGCGTTCGCTGAAAGTCGCGCGTCCCTTCTACTCGCTGGATGCGCCGTGGAGCGCGAAGATCACGGCCGTGAAGTTCGACCGCACCATCTCGCGTTACAATTTGGGCGATATCGTCGATCAATTCAACGACAATGAATCATCGTACGAACTGAGCGGCGGCATTTCCAGCGGCTTGACCGACGGCTGGACCAAACGCCTCACATTTGGAATGCGCTACGACCGCAACATATTCCTGCCGACGCCGATCACCTCCATGCCGGCGCGGCAGCTGCCCCCGGACCGAACTCTGTCCTACCCCTTCGTCGGATTTGATGTTCTTCAGGACAAGTATCAAAAGGTCGGCGATGAGAATCAGATCGGCAGAACCGAGGATTTGTATTTCGGTACCGAAGTCAAGGGCGAAGTGGGTTTGTCGAACTCAGCATTCGGCGCAGATCGCAACGCCATCATGCTGGCCGCGAAGGCCCTGCGCGGAATCGAGATAACCGGGCTGCAGCAGCTATTTTTGACCAGCGCTTTCTCGTCCCGCATCGAGGACGGCCGGGCGCGCAATCTGAGAGCCGACGCCGGCGCCAAATACTATTGGCGCTGGCGCACGGACTGGCTGCTGTACGCGGCATTATCGGGGACGGTCACCGATTCGCTCGATCCGGATATGCAGCTGCTGCTCGGCGGCGATAACGGCTTGCGCGGCTACCCCTTGCGCTACGAGTCCGGTACGTCGCGGGCTCTGTTCACCGTCGAACAGCGGTTCTATACGGATTGGTACCCATTCCGCCTGGTGCGGGTGGGCGGCGCCATTTTTGCCGACGTGGGCCGCACCTGGGGCAGCGGTGTCGTCGGCAACAGCGATCCCGGGCTGCTGCGAGACGTGGGATTCGGTCTGCGGCTCGGCAATACCCGCTCGGGCCTCGGCAATGTACTGCACATCGATTTCGCGTTTCCGCTCAACAATCTTGTGGGGATTCAAAGATTCCAAGTCTTGGTGCAAACCATGCAAAGCTTCTAGGGGGCCGCCCGAAGGGTTAGGGGTCCGTCCGATCAGAGGCCGCTTTGCGCCGCCGCGAATAGAGCCAGAGGAAACCGATGCACACGACGAAATTGAGCACCCACCACCAGAGCTGCCGGGCGGAGTTCCTGTCGCCCGATGGACCGGCCCCGCCGGCGACTTGCAGCGTGCCCTTGAGGGTCTCGCGCGCCGCGGCCTGCACCACCTGAAATTCGACCGCCGCCGCGCCCGGAATGGCGAGGTCTTTCGTCTGCAGCGTAAAGCTGCCGTCGGCTTCGGCAGTGGTCGGGTACGTGACGCCGCGCAGCGTGACCGTCACGGCGGCGTCCCGAACCGGCGCGTTATCGATCAATCGACTCAGACGAATGGTCATCCCAGCGTCGCGCACCACGCCTACTGCCATCAAGTTTGCCGAACGCGCTTCCACCCGCGCCGGCGCAGCCGATTCTCCGGACGCCGCGGCGAACGGAACGCCCGCAGAGCCCAACGCGGCCAGCGCGAAAACCTGAACGAGTGCCGATACAGTCCTCAAACCGATGCTTCCTCAAAAAAGCGCTGCCTTCCTCAAAAAGGCGATGCCTTCCTCAAAAAGGCGATGCCTTCCTCAAAGCAGGACGCCCCATACGCCCATCGCCGTGCCGGCGGTACTCGCGAGCACGCCGAAGATGGGGAAGAAATTGTTGCGCGCCAGGAAAAACAGGGAACACAGGACGAGGCCGAGCTCTAGAAATCCCTCGCCGATATCGAAATGCAGTGCCCGGCGCTCCTCGAGCTTGGTTTCTTCGTCCTTCGCGTTGGCGTCGTCCTGAATCTTGGCAGCATCCGCCGTGTACTTGGTGCGAGCGGCCTCCAGCTTCTGCACGGGGGCTTCCAGCTTGGCGGGGTCCGTGCCAAGGGTATGCAGCAGGGTCAGAGCCACTTCGCTGGTGTACTCGCGATTTCTCTTCGCCTGGTAATAGGCCCAGGCATCGTTCGATTCGGTTCTATGAATGACGGCTTGAGTATGCGCTCGATGCGAGGCAATGGTGACGACGGACAAGAGAATGCCGACGACCCCCACCATAATTCCGACGCGGCGGGTCATGGGATCGGCGGCGTGTTCAGGTTTGACTTCGATTTCAGGCATGGGCAAAAGTATCCTCAAAGGTCAACGAAATGTTTCCCGGCTAAAGCATCGACCGCCGGCGGCGGCGCTTCGGCGGCTCTAGGACGTCGTGGTGAGCGCGTTCATTTGACGACGTGCAGGCGCGGATTGGCGCGCGCGATTCCGAGGACGCCGCTGCGGACGACTTCGACGATTTCGCCGAAGGCGCCGACGTTCGCTATGAATTCGCCGATCTCGGTTTCAGTGCTGGTCAGTTCCACGATGTAGCTCGAGGGGTTGGGGGACAGCACCTTGCCGCCGACGCGGCGCAGCAGAGCGCCTACCGCCTCGACGTGCTTAGGCAAGATCTGCAGCTTGATCAACAGCAGCTCGCGGGCGAGGGCGTCGCCGCCGGTCATGTCCTCGACCGCCACGACATCGACGAGCTTCAGGAGCTGTGCGTTGATTTGCGCGATAACCTGATCGGAGCCGATGGTGACGAGCGTGACCCGCGACACGGTGGGGTCATTGGTGGGGGCCACCGACAGCGACTCGATGTTGTAGCCGCGGCTGGAGATGAGGCCGGTAACGCGCGTGAGCGCGCCCGCTTCATTCTGAAGGAGTATTGCTATGAGATGCCGCATGGGCCGACAAGCATACGGGAGGGTGGTACTTGGGCGCCAGGGCGAGAACTGCTAGTCTTTCACGGTGAAAGACCGCTACGACATGTTAAATCAAGCCGCGCACCCGCTCGCGGGCGCCGGCATGACGGGCGCGGATATGCTGGTGCAGGTCCTCGCGGACGAGGGCGTCGACACGATTTTCGGCTATAGCGGCGGCGCGATTTTGCCGATATACGACGCCGTATTCCGCTACAACCTGGAACACCATTCTGCGATGCCGCTGATCGTACCGGCCAACGAGCAGGGCGCGGGATTCATGGCCGCGGGCTTCGCCCGGGCCAGCGGCAGGGTGGGCGTGGCTCTGGTCACTTCGGGTCCGGGGGCCACCAATATGGTGACTCCGGTGCGCGATTCCATGGCCGATTCCGTGCCCATCGTGGTGATCTGCGGTCAAGTACCCACCACGGCCATCGGCACGGATGCGTTCCAAGAAGCGCCCGTACCCAGCATCATGGGTGCCGTGGCCAAGCACGTGTTCTTGGTCACCGATCCGACCAAATTGGAAGCAACGGTGCGCACGGCGTTCGAAATCGCCCGCACCGGCCGGCCGGGGCCTGTGGTGCTCGACGTGCCGAAGGACGTACAGAACTGGAAAGGCGTGTTTCGCGGCACGGGCAGCCTGCCCGTGGCCGGCTACCGGCAGCGGATGAATCGCCTCGAGCAGAGCAAAGTGCCGGAAGCGGCGTGCGCCGACTTCTTCGCGGCATTGGGTGCCGCGAAGCGGCCGCTGATCTATGCAGGCGGCGGCGTGATCAACGGCAACGCGGCGCATGCCTTGCGCGAATTTTCCAAGGAATTTCAGGTCCCCGTCGTCACTACCCTGATGGGGATCGGAGCGGTCGACACGACGCACTCGTTGTCCATGCGCATGCTGGGAATGCATGGCGCGGCGTTCGCGAACTATGCCGTGGACGACTGCGATTGCCTGCTGGCTCTCGGCGCGCGATTCGACGACCGCGTCGCCGGCAATCCGGCCAAGTTCGCCGGCGGGGCCAAGTTTATCGCCCATCTGGACATCGATGCGTCGGAAATCAACAAGGTCAAGCGGGTGGATTGGAGCCATCTGGGCTTGATGTCGGATGCGCTGCTCCGTTTGCTCGAGTACGGCAAGCGCAAAGGCTTCCGGCGCGATTGGTCCGAGTGGCATCGACACTGCGATGAGCTTCGATCGAAGTACGCCATGAACTACGACCGCGGCAGCGCGTTGATCCAGCCGTACCACATCATAGAGGAAATCAATCGGCTGACCCGAGGCGAGGCCATCATCACGACCGGCGTGGGCCAGCACCAAATGTGGGCGGCGCAGTATTTTGACTTCCGCAGTCCGCGGCTCTGGCTGACCTCGGGCAGCATGGGCACCATGGGTTTCGGTTTGCCGGCGGCGGTGGGCGCCCAGTATGCGCAGCGCAATCGTCTGGTCATCGACATCGACGGCGACGCCAGCATTCGGATGAATATCGGCGAACTCGAAACCGTCACCACCTACGATCTGCCCATCAAGGTGGTGGTGCTCAACAATTGCGGCGACGGCATGGTCAAGCAATGGCAGAAGCTGTTCCACAGCGGCCGCCTGAGCGCCAGCGACAAAAGCCTGCACACCAAGGATTTCGTCAAGGCGGCGCTGGCCGACGGCTTCAAATACGCTGCGCGGCTCGACCGGAAAGCCGACGTGCCACGCGTCATCGAAGAATTCATCGGTTTCAACGGTGCCGCCTTCCTCGAGGTCATGATCGATCCGGACGCCGGCGTTTATCCGATGGTGGGTCCCGGGCAGGCATACGCTGAAATGATCACCGGCGAGCACATTCCCTCGCGCACCCCGGTCGACATCAAGCCGCCGGACGCGTCGGAAATGTTCTGATTCTCCGCGCTACCAGGCGCCGATATTGGGCATTGTTGTCCAAGGCTCCGCCGGAGACAGCGCCGCACCCTTCTGCAGCAGCTCGATCGAGATATTGTCCGGCGAGCGCACGAAAGCCATGCGGCCGTCGCGTGGCGGCCGGTTGATCGTGACGCCGTGATCCATCAAGCGACGGCAAGTGGCGTAGACGTCGTCCACCGCGTACGCCAGGTGTCCGAAGTTGCGGCCGCCCGTATAGCCTTCCGGATCCCAATTGTGCGTGAGCTCGATCTGCGCGCTTTCGTCGCCGGGCGCCGCCAAAAACACCAAGGTGTAGCGTCCCTGAGGGTAGTCTCGGCGCGATAATTCGCGGAGGCCAAGTGCGTCACGGTAGAAGCGCAGCGACTGCTCGATATCCGTCACGCGTACCATAGTGTGTAAATATTTCATGGCGCTGTTTCTCGGGTCCGTCTCATGAATGGCGCAAATTTGGAGGAAGCCATGCACAAAAGCAAACTTGCCGGATTCATCATCGACCAGGCCACGGAGTGGTCCTGAGCATGGCTCGTGCCGCCGGGATTCGTCCGCACCTCGGAGTAATTCCCAGTCCGACTGTTGTTTGTTTGTCACAAATTAGCGACAGATTTGACATAGCGCAGCGATGGCCAAACATTGCGCCATAACTACTAGATTTTTCTAAATTATCTGGTATTATTAAGTCGTCGACGCAGCGCGCATTTGTAACCAGCGTTACTTAGTTGCAACACTGGTAGATACAATCAAGGTGGAGCGTAGGGGCAATATGCCGCGTACGTATCTTCCAACTTAAGGACGTGTCGGGTTTTTACCTAACACCTGTTCCACTCGAATTCCCCGGCAAGTCCGGGGATTCTTTTATGACCGCCGCCTCGCGCTGACTGATTTCCGGGGCCTCCCGAAATGCCACCGCAGAGTTTCCGAATCACTTAAAGTTTGGGCGCGTGAAAACTCTGCTGCGTTCCCTGTATTTCCGAGTCATTGTCGCCATCGTGTTGGGAGTGCTTCTCGGCTTTCTGTATCCGGAAACCGGCGCCATGATGAAGCCGCTCGGCGACGGGTTCATCAA
>WNFC01013222.1_pt1 | contig 12348 bp, 10 predicted proteins | sample 5400541 | NCBI WGS metagenome assembly WNFC01 (sample SAMN13153342, study PRJNA577476) | soil metagenome | isolation source: 120 cm saprolite under Douglas fir tree site 2 hole 2 replicate 1 | place: USA:California | collected 2015-04-18 | reverse complement strand
AGAAGCGCCTGACGATCTTCGTCGGCGAGTCCGACCGCCACGGGCACACGCCGCTCGCCACCGAGATCGTCCAGCGGGCGCACCGGGCGGGCCTCGCCGGCGCCAGTGTCTCTGGCGGTGTCGAGGGCTACGGAGCCTCGAACCACATCCACACCACCCGGATCCTGTCACTGTCGGACGACCTCCCGATCGTCATCATCATCGTCGACACGCACGACGCGATCCAGCGCTTCCTCCCCGAGCTCGAGGAACTGATCACCGAAGCCCTGGTCATCCTCGACGACGTCGAAGTCATCAGGTACACCGGCAGGCCCCCGCCCGTGAGCCCGCTCGCCTGGGTCGGCTTCGTCATCGCTGCCGCCGCCGGGGCTCCCCTTCGCTACCTCGTGGACGGTGCGATCGCGGAGCGCGCCGAAGGCGTCTGCCCCTGGGAACCTTTGTGATCAACGCGAGCGGGTCCCTGCTGCTCCGTACCGCCCTCGGCCTGGCGCTTGCGGCACTGTAGGAAGCGAGTACACCGAAACTGGAGGCCGCGACGGTGAGCCGGCCCGGTTCAAGCTCTCTGGCTACACGTGACCCGATCAACCAAGCGCGCAGCCGCCTCCGACGATGGAGCGGGTACCGGTTCCGGGCATCCCGCCAACCGGATGGAAGTCCCCCGTGTTGACATCCTGTTCGTAGGTCACGGGCGAGGCGCTGCCGTCGGCCACCGCTGCCAGGGCCTCGATCAGGCGGTCGATGTCGGCGGCGCTCGTGGAAAGGCACGCGCTGACGCGGACCGCGCCGGGGATGGAGCGCCGGTCTCCAGCCAGCACATCGTGTCGGTAGCGTTCGACGGCCTTGGGGGAGAGCCGGAGCAGGCGGATCAGGTAGGGGTGGGCGCAGAAACAGCCGTGGCGCACGCCGATCGCGTACTCCGCGCTCAGCCGGGCCGCCACCAGGGCAGGTAGCACGCCGTCGACGGTGAAGCTGAAGACCGGCAGGGTGTCGACGTCGGGGCCCGGACCGAGCACGGTCACACCCGGCACTCCGACCAGCGCCGTGCGCAGGTGATCGGCCGTCCGGCGCTCATGGTCAACGATGGCATCCCAGCCCAGCCGTTCCAACTCGTCCACGGCGGCACCGAGCGCCACGGCCCCGACAACGTTGGGAGAGCCCGCCTCCTCGCGCTCCGGCGGTTCGGTCCAAACGACCTCCTCCAGGTCGACCAGGTCGACGGCACCGCCCCCCGCAAGAAACGGATCCCCCTCGGCGAAGGCGATCCGGGGCCCGACGAGCACCCCCGCGCCGAAGGGCGCATACATCTTGTGGCCGCTCCACGACACAAAGTCCGCCTCCGCCGGCATCGGCCGGTGGGGGGCGAGTTGGGCTGCGTCGACGGCCACACGGACACCCCGCTCATGGGCCGCCTCGATGATCTCCTCCAGCGGCGGGAGCCAGCCGGTCACGTTGGATGCCCCCGTGATGGCGAGCAGCTTGGCACGGGGACGCTCGTCGAGCCCGGCGATCACGTCGTCCACACCAAACGTGCCGTCGCTACCGCACTCCACGTAGCGCCGGGTTGCCGCCCGGCCCCAGGGCAGCAGGTTGGCGTGGTGCTCCACCACCGTTGTGAGGACAACGTCACGATGCTCGAGTCGGAGCCGGTAGGCCAGGTGGTTGATCGCCTCGGTCGTGTTCCGGCAGATGATCGCGGTGTCGTGCTCCGGCCGGCGGGCGAAGCGCAGGAACGACCCACGAGCCTGCTCGTAGGCCGCGGTTGCCGCCTGCGACTTGAAGCCGGCACCGCGGTGGACGCTCGAGTACCGGGGCAGGAACTCTGCCACGCGCTCTGCCACGGCCACCAGGGACGGGGTCGACGCTGCCGCATCGAACGAGACGTAGGGCCGTTCGATCCCGTCAGCACAGGGGGCGGCCAGCCCGTCGCCCACGAGCTTGACGCTACTCCAGGGCATGCCCATCTACCGCGCAAGCCCGGGAGCCGGGGCGAAGGCGTGGCCGATCTCCAGAATGATGCTGAGCGCCTCGAAGACCTCTCCCAGGCCGGGAGCCTCCGCCGTCGGCAGGGTAGCGACCGGGCAGATCACGATTTCGTCCAGGGCCGCCCGGAACGGCTCGGCGAGGGAACGGGCCTGGGACGGATCGACGGCGGCGATCCCAGCCGTTGCCGATCCCATCGCCTCGAAGGATCGGGCGTAGTGGGGCTTGGCGACGTAGGGAGAGGCTTCGGCGCTGAGTCGCAGGCCGGCCCCCGGCCCGAACGCCACGCGGACGCACCCAACGACCTGCGCCTGGCCGGACCCTTCGGGGCGCAGCAGGGCGCCCCGCTCGATGTGGTCACGGGCCCAGGTCATGCGCTGCGGGCTCATCCAATCGAGGTAGACGAAGTCGGCGATCTCCCCGCCGAGCTGGCAGACGTCCTCGGTGAGGGCGCAGATGCCCAGAGCCGATTCGTTGCCGAACACCTTGCGATACTCCGAGAACGCCGAGCGCGGGGATTCGCCAGCCGGGCTACTCCAAACCAAATCCAACGCGAGGGCCGTCCGGCTGGGGACCAGGGCGCGGGCGGCACGCTGCCCGACCAGGGATCCAGCCGGTTGGGATGAGCGGCGAACGGTCCGAGGCCCACCCGTATGGAGGTGGTTGCCCGCTGCATCGCTGCGGCGACCTCGATGCCATTGCCCGTCGGCTCATCGGCCACCCAGATTGTGGAGTAGCCGAGTTCCTCGGCGGTGCCCGCCACGGTTGCGGCCAGTCCCATGTCTCGCATCGATGCCGTCGCCAGAGCGACGCGGGCGCCCCCCAGTTGCAGGAAGGGGGCTTGGGTGTCCGAGGCGCTCGCGGGCGTCGTGGAGGCCGGCACAACCAGGCCGATGCGCCCGTCAGACGTCACGAGCGCCAAACCACACTCCGCCCAGGCAAGGAGCCCCCCCTCCAGGCTGTCGGCTCGGAGGCCGCCGGCCCTTAGGATGTCGGCGGCTTCCAGGCTTCGAGGTCCTCCTCGGCACACCGCGACAACCGGACGCCGGTGGTCAACCTCGCTGAGACGCCCGGGGAGTTCGTCGAGCGGAACGTGGCGGGATCCCTCGATCCTGCCCGCCTCCCATTCGTGGGTATGGCGCACGTCTTCCTTTCTGTTTGGCCGGTGATTTGCCGAGTCGTCAGTGAGCACCCGAAACCTGGAGCGGCTCACGAGCGACCCGGTGACGCCATCGACAGGCCCGCTGACGCAGCTTGGGGCCACTCGTCGTCGACGAGAACAACATCCCTGCCGGCGCGAGCCAGCAGGCTGGCGGCGATGCTTGCCCGAAAGCCGCTGGCGCAATGGACCCACACCTCGCCGGCGGGGAGCTCGCTCATCCGGGCGGTCAGATCCTGCAGGGGCAGGTGCACCGAACCCTCGATGCCACCCTGGGCGCGCTCGTCGTCGCGGCGCACGTCCAGCACGACCAAGGCGGGCTCAGCCTGAAGGGCCTCACGCATCCCCCCGAAGGTAGAGACCGGGTACGACGCGAGGAGACCCTTTCCTGCCAAGAGTGCTCGAGATCCTGTGGCGGCACCCCGTAGGTGGTCGACGCCGATCCTGGCCAGGGCGCGCTGGGCTTCAGCCACCTCCTCGAACGCATCTGCAACGAGGATCAGGGGCGCTCCCCAAGGCAAGACCCACCCCAGGTAGGTGGCAAATTGGTCCCCGGACGGGATCGACGCGCTCCCCCGGAGGTGCCGGCGCGCATACGCTCGACGTTCGGCCATGTCGACAACCCAGGCCCCGGCCTCCCTCTCGGTGTTCAGTTCCTCGGCTTGCACCATCCGGGGCGGCCGTAGGTCGATGGGTGCAGGTCCCGCCCGGTTGATCGGGCCCATGCGGGCGTAGTAGGTGGGGTACGCCGTGAGCCCGCCCAGCAGAAGCCGCACAAACGCCTCTTCGTCCTCCACGGTGAAGGCCAGGTTGCTGCGGCGCTCCTCACCCAGGGAGCTTGTGGAGGCGCCCGACGACTTGGCCGAGGAGCAGAAGCTACCAAAGCCGTGGGTCGGCCAGACGGCGACGTCGTCGGGCATTGCGCCGGCAAGCTTCCGCACCGACCGGTGCTGTGCCCGGGTGAGGGCCTCGGTCGCGGCGGGACCGATCAGGTCGGTGCGACCGACCGTCCCGTAGAGCAGCGATCCACCGGTAAACACCGCGGAGGGTTCCCCCGGGGCTTCTACGAAGTAGGACAGGTGGTGCGGCGTGTGGCCCGGTGTGGTGATGACACGGATGTGCATGGTCCCTGCATCGATCTCGTCGCCATCTGCGACCGGATACCGCGCGAAGGAGACGTCCTCCGCCGCCGCCACCAGGTAGGGGACCTCGAGCAGCCGGGACAGCTCGAGGCCGCCGGTGACGTAGTCGTTGTGCACGTGGGTCTCGGCGACGTGCGTGATGCGAACGCCAGCGTCTTTGGCCGCAGCCAGGACCCGGTCGATGTCGCGCTGTGGGTCCACGACAAATCCCGCCTGGCCGTCGTGGATCAGGTAGCTGCGGTCCCCCAGGCCCGGCGTCTCGATGGTCACCACCTGCGGCATTCCGGCCCTCCACCATTTGTACGAACATTCGAATGTTTGTATGATACCCGTATGGACGCACTCCGCAACTCGCAGGACCCCGGGGCCATCCCCCTTGACCGCCGCAGCCCGATGCCCCTGTGGGCCCAGCTCCTGGCCGAACTGCAGCGCAGATTGGCAAGCGGGGCCTTCGCTGCCCGGTTCCCCACCGATCGTGAGCTGACCGAGACCTACGGGGTCAGCCGCCAGACCGCACGCGAGGCGGTTCGGCGCCTCGGCGATTCCATCGCCCTCGATCGGCAGGCTGGGCGGGGCACCTTCGTTCGCCGAGTGGAGTTCGAACAGCCAGCCGGCACCCTCTACAGCCTCTTTCAGGCCATCGAGGCCCAGGGTGTGGAGCAGCGCAGCGTTGTGCGGGTCCAGGAGTTGCGGACCGACCCCCCAGCGGCAGCGGAGCTCGAGGTGGCATCCGACGCACCTCTCGTGTACCTGGAGCGTCTCCGGCTGGCTGGCGGCGTGCCACTGGCGCTGGATTGCACCTGGTTGCCGGGGGACCTGGCCGGAGCGGTCCTGGAGGCCGACTTCGGGCACACCGCCCTCTACGACGAACTCTGGGTCCGCTGCGGCGTGCGGCCCACCCGCGGTGAGGAACGCATCCGGCCGGTTGTTCCCCCGCGAGAGCAAGCCCGCCTCCTGAAGATACCGAGGGAAGCTGCCGCGTTCAGCATCGAACGGCACACCTGGACCGCGGACCGCCCCCTGGAGCGGCGTCAGACCCTTGTCCACGGCGAGCGCTACGCCTTCGTGACCACCTGGTCTCCTTCGGCGCCGCAGCCAAGCGGGGCCCATCTCGCCCTCGTCGGTCGCTAGCGGCACTGCGCACATGACGTCGGAGCTGGCAGTGGCGGGCGGAGGGGTGGCGGTCGGGATCCTGTTCGGACTCTTCGGCGTCGGAGGCTCCTCGTTCGCAACTCCTGTGCTCTCGCTGCTCGGCGTCCCACCCCTGTTCGCTCTCGCGTCCGCGCTGCCTGCCACGCTCCCATCGGCAGCCTCAGGTGCCCTCAGCTACGTGCGCCGCAAGGAGATGAACTGGCGGGTGGCGTGGCTATCGGTGGCAGGTGGCCTTCCCGCCACGACCGCAGGCGCCCTGCTCACCCGGGTCGTGGGCGGGCACTGGCTGCTGGTGGCGTCTGGCGTGGTGCTGGGCGTGGTCGGGGTGCGCGTGCTTCGCCCCATCGCCGCCAAGACAGCGGCGGAGGGGACTCGCCGCCGGTCTCAGGTCGGACTGGTGGTGGCGGCCTCGGCCGGCGTCGGCTTGTTCACGGGTCTGCTGGCCAACGGGGGCGGGTTCTTGCTCGTCCCCTTGTACCTGATCCTTCTGGGGATGCCGATGCGGACCTCGTCGGGGACGAGCCTGGCGGTCATCGCCGCGCTGTCGGTGCCCACGCTCATCACGCACTGGGCGCTGGGGGACATCAACTGGGCAGTGGCCGGGGCCTTCGCGGTCGGGTCCATCCCTGCAGCCTATGTCGGCGGCCGCCTGGCTGATCACGTTGACGGCAATCGGCTCCGAGTCGCCTTTGGCGTCCTGTTGGTGGTCTTTGCCCTGTACTTCGTCGCCCGACTGCTGCTGAAGGCCTAGCTCCTCGCTGATCCCCCCGTGTCGCCCGCACAGTTGCGAAGCCTCGACTGCCCTGATAGATCCCATGCTCAAGAGGTGTGGAACTTTTGGTACGGATAACAGCCCTTTCTTTCCATACCTCTGACGCCACGGCGGTCCGTCTCCAGGGGCGGTGTGTGGATCTCCTGGAGGGGCCCGCAGGGAACCGGAACCAGGAACACCTCGTCCGCGTAGCACCAGCCCCAGTCCTCGCCCGGCTCAATGGACCGGACGAGGGGATGGGACGTCGCACGCCAGTGGGCTCGGGCGTGGCGCCGGGGGGAGCAACCTCATCCTCCTTGCCTGGCTGCGACTCCAGGATGACGAGCAGTCCTTCGCTCACAAGCTGCCGGACGTGTGTGGTCATGGCATCTCCTTCGTTCGCATGAACGACCGGCACGAACGACCGGCACGAACGACCGGCACGAACGAATGGGAGCGGCAGGGTGAGCGTCGCATCCCGCCCGCACACCCACATCCCGTAACCACGTAGTGTCCGAAACGGTGAGCATGGACGCCCGTTCGGTGACGAGGTACCTGGCGCGGATCGGGGCTCCCCGTCCCCGCACGCCGACCGCCGAGGCACTCCGCGACCTGCACCGGCGGCACCTCATAGCGATCCCGTTCGAGAACCTCAGCATCCATCTCGGCCAACCCATCGTCCTCGAGGAGGACGCCCTCGTCCGCAAGCTGGTCGCCGACCGGCGGGGCGGCTTCTGCTACGAACTCAATGGCGCCTTCGCCGCCCTGCTCGGTGCCCTCGGGTTCCCCGTCACCCTCCTGGCCGGTGGGGTCTATGGCGAGGACGGGCTCAGCCCGCCGTTCGCCCACATGGCCCTGAAGGTCGAGGCGGACGGACCGTGGCTCGCCGACGTCGGTTTCGGCGACCACACCCTCCATCCGCTGCGGATGGACGTTGCCGGCCCCCAGGACGACCCAGCCGGAACATTCCAGATCGTGCCTGCCGACGTCGCCGACGTCGCCGGCGGCAGCGACCCCGCGGCCCTCGACGTCCTCCGGGACGGCAAGGCCAACTACCGGGTCGAGACGATGCCCCGCCGACTCGAAGATTTCGTGCCGATGTGCTGGTGGCAGCAGACCTGGCCCGCGTCCCACTTCCATCGAGGCCTCGTCTGCACGCTGCCCGTGGCGGGGGGCAGGCTCACCCTGAGCGGCCGCCGCCTGATCCGCACCGTCGGCGGGGAGCGCACGGAGACGGCTCTCGGCAGCGACAAGGAGGTGCTCGCCGCTTACCAGGACCTCTTCGGGATCTCGTTGGATGCGGTCCCAGAGGTCGCCGGGGAGAGCACGAATCCGAACCAGCAGGCGAAGTAGGGCCGCAAGAGGCCTCGGCCGGCCAGGTCCGCCGGGTCTGCCCGCCGCTCGAGGGCCATCACGAGCCCTGGCCGCACGGCCTCGGCCGGGTCGGACCGCAGGTGGGGGTCCTCGGCGAAGAAGAGCTGCGTCGTCAGGGGGACGAAGCCCTCGCACGCCAGCTTCACGTGCAGGTGGGCCGGGCGCATCGACGCCACGTCCATGGAGCCGGGCGGGTCCCGGTAGGCCCCCGGGATCACCGTGCGGACCTCGAAGCCCCCATCGTCGCCCGCTCGTATGCACCCCCGCAGGTTGAAGGCCGGCTGGGTCGGATCGAACAGCCCGGAGAAGTCCCCGTCGGTCGGCCTCCCCGGTGCATACCTGCCCTCCGCCGAGGCCTGCCAGATGTCGAGGAGCGCACCTGGCAGCGGGTCCCCGTCCGTGGACCGCACGTCGCCGAGGAACACGAGGACGGCGCCCCGCTCGCCCGGGCGGCGGACGAGGCTGCAGGGCGCTGCCAGCATCGGTGCCCCGGGGCGGTAGAACGGCCCCTCGATCGACGCGTCGGTGGGCGCCAACACCACCTCAGGGCGCCACCGCTACAGACCCGGGACGATGTGCGGCAGGTAGCCCTTTCGCTCCAGGGCCTCGCCGGCGACCCGGGCGGCCGCCTCGCCGTTGACCTCGAGGTGCATCGTGCCCCTGCCCCCCTCCGGGGAGTGGACGATGGTGAGGCCCTCGATGTTGACCCCCGCCTCCCCCACCGTCGTTGTGACCTCGGCGATGACCCCAGGACGGTCGGGGACGGGGATCAGCAGCTCCATGAGCGAGGCAGGCTCGAGCCCCGGCTTCTCGGGCAGGCGGGCCCGCCCCTCACGGGCGGCCGCCAGCGCAGCCCGCAAGCCCTCCCAGTCCTGGTGGTCGATGTAGGCGGTCGTGGACTCGAGCGCCTCCTGGAAGCGGTGCAGGAGCGCAAGGACGGCCCGCCGGTTCTCGCGGACGATGTCCAGCCAGAGGTCGGGCGAGCTCCCGGCGATGCGGGTCATGTCCCGAAACCCGCCCCCCGCCGCCAGGGGCAGGCCGCCCTCGGCGGCGGCGATGTCCGCGGCGAAGCCCATCAACGTGCTCGACAGCAGCTGGGGAAGGTGGCTGGTGAGGGCGAGCAGCTCGTCGTGGCGGGCCGGGTCGAGGGAGAGCACGTGCACCGCCAGGCCTCCGAGGAAGTGCACCAGCCGGCCGTAGGCCTCGGGGTCGGTCTGCGTCGTGGGCGTGAGGATCCAGAAGGCGCCCCGGAACAGGTCCGGGTCGGCGGCCTCGATGCCCTCCTTCTCCGACCCGGCGATCGGATGCCCCCCGATGAAGTGCACGCCGTCGGGGACGAGGGGGTTGATCTCCTCCACCACACGCCCCTTGGTGCTGCCGAGGTCCGTGACAACCGCCCCCGGCTGCAGGTGGGGCGCCACGGCGCGGAACGACGCAGGGATCGCACTGACCGGCATCGAGAGCACCACGAGGCTCGCCCCCGCCACCGCCTCGGCAACCGAGCCCGCCACCTCGGTCACGGCCCCACGCGCCAGCGCCCGCTTCGCCATGTCCGGGTCGGCGTCCCAGCCGGTGACCCGGTCGACGAGCTCCTCGGCAAGGCTGGCCAGTCCGAGAGATCCGCCCATCAGTCCCGTGCCGAGGATGGCGAGGGTTTCGCGGGCGGCGCCCCCCCGTCGCGGCCTGCGACGGGCGCCCGAGCCGGGCCGGCTGCCGGGCACCATCAGTCGGCCAGGTCGGTGCGGAGCGCCCGGGCGTCCCCGAGGTAGACGTGACGCACCGACTGCAGGTCGCGGTCGGTGTAGGCGTGCATCAGGACCCGGATACACAGCGGCATGGCGCCCTCGATGTCGAGCTCCCGGGCGCACAGCAGCGGGACGTCGGAGATGCCGATGCGCCGTGCCGCCTCCGCCGGGAACACGGCGTGGAGGTCCGGCGTGGCCGTGAAGACGATGCTCACCAGGTCCTCACTGGCCAGTTCGTTGCGGGAGATCATCTCTTCGAGGAGCCGGGCCGTCGCCGTGAGGATCTCCTCCTTGGTGTCCTCGACGACCGTCGTCGCCCCGCGTACCGCTCTCAGTCGCATCCCTGAATCCTTTGCATCCGGCTCAAGCCCTGCGGACAACGCCAAACCATCTCACAGGAGCCCGAGTCGGGAGTGCGGCCTCCCACGCTGGTCTTACGTGGCCGAGCCCTGTGCCCACAGCTGGAGAGCGGGACAAGCGTGGGGGCGAGCGCGATGAGGTGAGCAGGAACAGGATGGCGGGATGCCGGGGGCGCCTCTGACCTCCGGTTTCTTCGTCTGCCTTCCCGTCGTGTAGCGAGGGGGGCGTCGCGTCGTTTTACGAGATCGTCACATCGGGCCCGTACCCTGACCTCGGCAACGCTTGCTTACTCCTACGCCCTCGGGAGCCGACAAATAAGGGGAAGGGCTCGGCGCTCCGGCTTGAGAGGAGGGCGATCCATGCGACATATCGAAGAAGTCTCGTTTGAACAGTGCCCGCACTGCGCCGAGAGACCGGCGATGGGGCACCATCTGTGTCCGCTGAACCTTGAGGCCGATGGCTGCGAGTGCTGCGGAGCCTGTGCCAAGATCTGCTCCGACATCCGGGGTCACATCATCTTGCACACGCCGTCGGTCTACGTGGACTACGGCACCGGGGAGATGCAGGTGACCTACATCGACGACCCTCAGTCTTCGGAGAGCCCACAGGACGACGAGGACGACGACCTCGGAACCTTTGGCGTGACGGCGTAGCGGCCCCGGGTCGAGGCGTCCCAGGCTGCCGTCAAGGACGCGGCGGTAATTGCTGCAACGCCCAGGTGCTGCCGTCCGGGTCGCTGAAGTAGACTGACGGGCCCCACGGCTGGACATCAACGTCGCTTGCATCCACGCCGCGGCCAATGAGCACCAGCCGAGCCGCCGCCATCCCCAACGACCACGTGCAGGCCTTTCTGTGAGCCCGGTGCCATCGCCGAGATGCCCGTGCCCATCGCGATCGAGCACGCGGACCCCGGAGGGGTCAGTTGTACAAACCGCAATGACTCGTTGACCTGCACGTCGTGATCGGCGTGAAACCCGACCTGGTCGACATAGAAAGCTTTGGCCGTCTCGACGTCTGTTGGGATCAAGATCTCAGATAAGCAGTTCTCGGCGTTGCAGCAGCACCAAATTCGACAGCACAACTCCCATGACAACTGGAACTACACGGTGGTTCCAGGAGATCAATTACGCATCGGTAATTACGACTAAGTTATCTTGTTCCGGGCCCTAAGCGTCCAGGTGCGGCGGATGCCGGACAAGCACCGGCTGCGCTCCCCCGAGCAGGAAGGACCAGATTTCTAGACAGTGCCGACCCTCAAATCCGATGACCTCGGCGTCGCGGTTCGTACCGTCGCCAAGTGGGAGGCTCGGGGAGCCAAGATCCTCCCGCTCCCCACCATGCAGGAAGCCCTGGACACCGTCCTGCAACAGGCCACTCCCGAGCAGCAGGCACGGTTTGACGTCTTGCGCCGCGAGTGCCAGCCAGATCCGGCGATCCCACTCGGTTCTCACTTCGGAGAGTGGGCTTCACGGGCGGCCAAACAGCCGGCGGACATCGACGTTCGGGATGGCGACGAAGCGCAGGATCGTGTGGGCACCGTGGGCAGCGAGGAGGAGGATACGGCCGGCAACGTTGCGCTGCGGCGCCTGCTGGGCGAGGCAGGGTTGACTCATGCCTCCTTGGCCAAAGCGGTCGTCGCCGCCGGAGCCGAGGAAGGGCTGTCCCTCGGCACAAATACGAGATCGGTGAAACGGATGCTGGAAGGCTGTCAGCCGCGCTCACCTGTGCCGAAGCTAGTCGCAAAAGTGCTCACCCGGCACTTGGGGCACGAGATCGGCGTCACAGACTGCGGGTTTGTTGACCACTCCCCGGTCTCGGACGATCTTCTTGACGGCTTGAACTGCACACGGTCTGTGGACGACACGGCGCTTACGCTCGTGCGACTCTCGACACAGGATCTGAAGCAGCGCAGGTTCCTGCTGGGCTCTCCCTTCGCAGCAGCCGCCTTCTCCGAAGCAGCCCTGTTCGCCCTCGCGCTTCCGTCATCGGCCAGGAGCACGGCCCGCGGATCAGGCAGGCGCGTTGGATCGGCCGACGTGGAGATCTTCACCGAGCACATCGCCCACCTGCGTCGACTTGATCACCACTATGGCGCAGGCCGGATCCGATGGGAGGTCGTCGAGCTGCTGCACCGCGAGGCCAACAGGGTCACGAACGGGACCTACACAGAGAAGACCGGCAAGGCGCCGCTCGCCGCCATCGCGCAAGCCGCCTGCCTGGCCGGGTCGACGGCGGCTGACGTCGGCAGGTACTCACTGGCACAGCGCTATTTCATCCAAGCTCTCAATCTCGCCGTGAGCGCAGACGACCGATCCTACGCCGCCGACGTGCTGGCCACCATGAGTCGGCTCACAATCCACATGGGTCACTGCGCCGCTAGCGAGCGCGACAAGATCCACCACGCTCGCCAGGCTGTCGCCCTGGCTCGGGCCGGGCTCAGCATGAGCCACGGCCACACTACCGCCGCTGTGGCCGCGCTCCTGAATGCTGTAGAAGCGCGAGGACAGGCCCTGCTTGGCGATGCCAACGCCACCCGTCAAGCGGTTCTAGGTGAGTGAGCAGGAAGTGGCATTTTCAAGCATCGGCGTTTCCGCGCCGGGTCATTCGAGTCCAGCGCTCGTCGGATCGCGCGTCTACGGGCACTACAGAGGCCCCTTTTTCGTGAGACTCATTCTCAAATACTTT
>WNFC01012787.1_pt1 | contig 12348 bp, 8 predicted proteins | sample 5400541 | NCBI WGS metagenome assembly WNFC01 (sample SAMN13153342, study PRJNA577476) | soil metagenome | isolation source: 120 cm saprolite under Douglas fir tree site 2 hole 2 replicate 1 | place: USA:California | collected 2015-04-18 | reverse complement strand
GGGTACAGATCACGCCGAGCTGCACGGCATCATTCGGCGTGGCGTCCACAGTGAACCAAGTCCGGCCACCGTTGTAAGTGGTGGCGATGTAGCCGTGCCACACACCGTTGAAGGGAGTTGGGCCAGTGTCCGCTCCTGTAGCATCGCCAGCCGAGGGCGTACCCAGGAAGAAGAAGGACGCTCGGTCATTGTCACCGGCGACGACTTCGGGGAAGACCGTGTTGCGGATGCTGAAGGGCACTCCAACATCCAAGTCATGGTGCCAAGAACGGCCCTGATCGTCGGAAACGGTGATGTGCGGATGTCCATCGCCGGCAACGTAGCCAAAATACACACGTCCTTTGGAGCCGATGCCCACAGATGGATCGCTCGAGTTGGAAGTGCTTCCGGTAACTGGCTCCACGGTGAACGTGAGACCGTTATCCATGGAGACGATCAGGCCTTGCGTGTTTCCGCAGCTTTTATTGGGAAGGTACACGATGCCGCTCGAGCTGACCTTAATGTGACCATGCAAGCCACCGCAATCCACCAGCGTGTACATGGGGTGGGCTTCTTCGTAGGTCAAGCCGCCGTCCTGACTAAGCGCCATAGCGGCATCGCCGATATCCTGGGACGCGTAGTAGATGGCATGCGGATACTGGGTGAGCGGGCCACGAACGGCCAGCTGCGCGCAGGGGAAGGGAGTAGCCAGCAACTGATCGGCCGTACAAAGGCGGAACGGTCCGCCGCCGACGGTCTGATGATCGATTCCGGAAGCGATGCCTCCACCCTGACTCACCGTATAGGTTTCGCCATCGTTGTCGGTAAAAGCGGAGAGGCTGGTGGTGCCGAAGAGCTGAGAGACGACGGTGCGGCCGGTCTGGGAATCCGTAAAGAGGATTGGATCCAGAGAAGTCGTGCTGGTATTCGGTCCATCCTTAAGCAGCCAAGTTGCCGTCGCCGGCGAAGTGTTGGTGTTGAAAGTGACTTGCAAGGTGTCAAGAATCGCCTGGGTCATGATGCGGCCCGAGTTGAAGTTAGCGCCTATTGAGGGTTCGCCGGAGCTGTCGCCCAGGCCTGGTGGCGATTGGTAGTTTGCATAGCTGGGCGCGGTGCCATGAGCTAGCGAGTCCGTGGGCGGGGTGGTGATGGTGGCCACGCCAGTATACGGGTCGCCGGGAGCGACGTTGGAATCCACGACGTGCACGGTGTACACGCCCGTTCCTGAAACGGTGGGGTCGATCACCACGGCTTCGCCGGTTTCTGGTATGCCGCCGGTCGAGCTGGCGACCACCGGACCAGTGAGATTACCTTTATGCACATAAAGATCGTAATCATTGAGCTTGATCTGGTGGGAAATGCTGATGGCCAAAACCAAACCTTTGTAATTTGCCGGGGAGCCCGCAAGAGTGATGGTGTATACATCGCAATCGGTTCCGTCGACGCAGGTGGTTTCATCCGTCGTAGCCCCGGCAATGCCGCCGCCGGCCCAGGACGCGGAAGAGCCATTTACGGGGTTCAGAGTGCTGGAAGCTGGAGTTGCCGGGTAAACAAGAGTCGCCAAACAGAACACAGCAAGGGCGAGAAATATTCCCGGCTGCAAGTTAAATCTAGTGGCCCGGCCAACGCCATTGGCAGTGTATCTGGACACAGATAAACCCTCCTTTTATCTTCTTATCTTCGTAGTCGCGACATTTTCAGGACACGTTCAGGACACGGTTACAGCCTGACGGAAGCTATAAAGTAATTCGGGACACGGAAATCAGGCGAAGACCTGATTTCTTCCGCGGAGAATCATTGGGGGGTAGGAGGGGTAGGACTTGGCGTGATTATCTAAACTTAAACGTAACAAACTCTGCGCCATCTATGCCGTATTGATCGACTGGCGCGCGATATAAATACTGTCCAATCCATGACACCGAACCGTCCAGTTGCCACCAGCCTGTCGGAGTTGGTAAAACGCTGTGCCTAGAAATGTTAAGTGCCAATCAAATTTTCCTTCTCCTACCTCGTAGACAACGACGCGCCACAAGCCTCCGCCGCTGACGCCACCGAACGTTTCGGGAACTCCAGGAAAGGTTGTGTTTTCCAGTAGATCCACGTAATCAAATTCGCCTCGCTTAGTTTGCACCCCCTGCTCGCCAAAAAATGTGTTTATATTTATTTCTGCATGGGTTTGTGTGAATGTCCCCTGAATGGCGGGCGCGCCTATCAGTGCGCGCAATTCGATCGAGTTGATATCAGGCGGCCCCGATTTTTGCATTGACAAATTCTCGAAGGTCTTAAACGCCGTCAACGGGCCAACGAGTTCCGGAGGAATTCGAAGGAACACCAGGTCTGGTCCCCACTGGGTCCACTTGCCAGTTAGCTTCGGACCGAAAGCGGCGATATGCTCCATGCTCAGAATGAATTTGTGGTCATCCCCAGGCCGAAGAGTTAGGCCAACTCCCCTGGCTCTTTCGTTCACAAGCCATTCCCATACGTGCGCAGCCGTCAATACGTAATACATCCCTGCGACCATGACTAGCGTACCGCTTCCCGCGAGCCTAAGAGCCTCGGAGGACCCTGCCCCAAAAATTCCGAAAAGTGCAACGCTGAAACTTCCTATGTGCTGGCCAATCGCGTTTCGGAGGTCGCCCTCAGAATCCTGCAAACGTGCTTGAATCCGTTGTATCGTTGTTGCCATGAATAGTTCCGCTCGAGGATTTTACACGCTGGTTGTTGAACGCGCTGCCGAGAGTAGGCAAACGGTAAACCGGAAGTAAACCTGGAACGGAATCTGGATGCACCAATTTTCTCGACCATTCACAAACCCGCATGTTTATTGGTTATTTTGGTGGACGAGAGGGGATTCGAACCCCCGGCCTCCTCATTGCGAACAGTGGGGAAAATAAGCTAAGGCAAGGCGCCACAATCATTTAGCTATTTCATGAGCCCTTAATTGGCAAGTCTGGCAAGTCGGTTTTCTCTTTGTCTTTTCAGTGCAGTTCGCTGAATTGGACAACCCGGAGTTTTATTTTCGCGAAGCAGAGGGAGTACGAAAATGGGCCTGCCACTCCGGAGCCCAGTGGCGAAACTATCGTGCGAGGCCGCGACCGAGGAAAACGCAAAGAGGCGGAGCTTTATGCCCTGGACCCAAGTTACCGGTAAGGCGAATACTTCGCGACTTATGAGGAATGATTTAGAAAATCGCTACATCTGCATTTGATTGATTCCGTTTACTTCAGCTTGCCAAATTCAGACTCTGCGACGATGAAGATGGGGATGTCAGAGTCCGCGTCCCTCCAGAGCGTGAGGAAATCGTGACACTTGGCGCGGGCCTTCATGATGGGCGAGCAGTTGCCCTTTCCCGGCAGCACTCTGCATGATTTTCCATGGAAATCCGGTTCGTACCGCTGAGGAGCGCGAGGTCGTCCAGGATATTTCACGCGAGGAGCTTTTTCGCTGTCCTGCAGAAGAATCTTCTGATTCGTAGCCTGGATGTCCCAACACGGTATAGCGTGGAGAAAAATGATTTTATTTCTCTGACCCATCAAAAACATTCGCTTGACTCACAGTGACGCGGAAGCTAGAAGCAAACAAGAGGTTGCAGAAGAACGAAAGTTCGAGCCGGAGGGTGCGGACCACGCATCCGGCACGTGCCTGGTGTGGTACGCGCGCAGGATTGCGGGTGTGCGCCGACGCAGCAACAACCTTGTAAGGTGAACCTATAATGCAACGCGAAACGCTTGCTCAGCCAAACGGATACCGGGTTTCCAGGAGAAGGTTTGTAAGGATTGCCTCGGTAGCTTCAGCTGTGGCATTGGCCCGGATCACGACGGAAGCGGACTTGGCCTTTGCGCAGAGACGGATTGCCAGGGACATTCCTGCCGACGCGATTCTGATCAATGCAAACGAAAATCCCCTGGGACCTTGTATCCAGGCCTGCTCAGCGATGTCGGCCCTCGGAGTCAAAGGCGGCCGATACGAATTCGGGCTGACGCAGGAACTTGTGAAGACGTTCGCTGAAATCGAAGGGCTCAAGCCGGAGTATGTGCGCGCATACGCGGGCTCAAGCGAGCCTCTCCACTATGCGGTGCTGGCGTTTACATCTCCCGAGAAAAGTCTGGTTATGGGAGATCCGGCGTACGAGGCTCCGATGCGGGCGGCGTCGTATAGCAAAGCAAGGGTCTTTAAGGTTCTTCTGGCCAAGAATTATGCGCATGATGTCAAGGCCATGGTGGGCGCCGACCCGAATGCCGGTTTGCTCTACATCTGCAATCCAAACAATCCCACGGGCACAACAACGACCCGCGAAGAAATTGAATACGCCCTCGTGAACAAGCCGAAAGGCTCGATTCTGCTGATCGATGAGGCTTACATCCATTTTTCGGATGCCAAGCCAGTGCTGGATTTGGCCGCTGCCGATAAGGAAGTCGTGGTTCTGCGGACATTTTCGAAAATTTACGGCATGGCTGGATTGCGCTGCGGGTTTGCGATTGCGCGGCCGGACCTGCTTGCCAGGCTCGAACCTTATGGCTGGAACTCCATGCCCGTGACGGCAGTGGTGGCAGCCACGGCCAGCTTAAAGCACAAGGGCCTGGTTCTCGAAAGGCAGAAGATCAATGCGGACATACGAAACGACGTCTTTTCGTGGCTCGCAGCAAACAAATATTCCTTCGTTCCTTCGGAAAGCAACTGTTTCATGGTGGATGTGAAACGGCCAGGTAAGCAGTTCATTGAAGCTATGGAAGCCAAGAAAGTGTACATCGGAAGGGTGTGGCCAGCCTGGCCGACACACGTGAGAGTAACAGTAGGCACAGGGCCCGAGATGGAAGTATTCAAGAAGGCGTTTAAGGAAGCGATGGAGACTCCAGCACTGGCGGTACAGGGACCGCCGAAGAGCGCGGAGTCATGGCGAACGGATCGCCCATACGCGAGTCTTTCTTGAGCGGCTTTCAGAACTAGCGCACCCCTACTTCCGGTCAGGCAGGCCGGAGCCGGAGTTAGTCATTCGGCCAACACGGGATGGGTGTGCTCGGACGGAGGAAAAGCGATGAGAGTCAGTATCATGGCAGTTGCGTTGTTGGCGCTCGTTTCGGGAGTGCCGTGCGTTGCGCAGACGTACTACGGCGGTTTGCGCGGCACGGTGACGGATCCGACGGGCCAGGCCATCGCAGGTGGCACAGTGAAGTTGAAGAATGAGGCCACGAACGTGGAACGCTCCGTGGTTACGAATGTCGCCGGCGAATATGTAATCAGTTCGATAGATCCTGCTTCGTATACCGTTACCGTGATAGCCAGCGGTTTCAAGGCCTCGGTTCGCACTGGAGTAGTTGTTTCGACGCAGGAGTTTCTGACGCTGGACTTCAGCGTCCAATTGGGATCGACCACAGATGCAATTCAGGTCACTGAGGTACTGCCCATTGTGGAAAGCTCGAATGCCTCGAACGGTCAGGTAATTGATACGCAGAAACTCTCTGACCTGCCGATTCTCGGGCGCAACCCATTTCTTTTCTCGAAGCTGAATAATAACGTCGCTGCTGTCGGCGATCCGCGATTTAACCGCTTCCAGGATCAAAGCGGGTCATCGCAAATCAGCATCGCCGGCGGACCAATCAGAGGGAATAACTACTTCATTGACAATGTTCCGATCACCGACAGCATGAACCGTGCGGTGATCATTCCTTCCATCGAAGCCACGCAGGAAGTGAAGGTCCAGGCTAACACGTACGACGCGGAGATGGGCCGCACCGGCGGAGGCGTCTTCAATACAACTTTGAAGTCCGGAAGCAACGAATTGCACGGTTCGCTCGTAGGCTATACACGGCAGACCGACTGGCTGGCCAACGGGTTCTTCCAGAACGCCGGTGGAACGCCTCGGGCCGAAACTCCTTTTTACAACTATGGTGGATCGATTGGCGGGCCTGTAATCCTCCCGAAACTCTACAACGGGCGGAACAAGTCGTTTTTCTGGGTGACGGAAGAAGGTTATCGCCAGAGCTCCCCGTTCGGGGACATTTATGCAGTTCCCACGGACCTCGAACGAAAAGGAGACTTTTCAAAAAGCATTGGGCCCGACGGCAAGCCCCTTCAGGTTTTCGACCCCGTGACGCATCAACAGTATCCAGGCAACATCATTCCGCAAACGAGCCTGAACCCCATTGGCTTGGCCATCGCTGCGGTTTATCCACATCCAAACACCGCCACGGCGAGTTTCGGCGCGAACAACTACAACGGAACCGATGTGCTCAAGGATCGCGCGGACGAATCCATTTACAAGCTCGACCACCAGTTTTTCCAGTGGTGGTCGGCCAACGTGTCCTATCTTCACTACGCCAGCAGGGAACCCGGGGGCAATCCCCTGCATACCATCGCCGGCACGGGCAGCGTCGACTATTTGCTGTTCCGCAAAGTAGACGCGGTCAATTGGAACAATACATTCCTGCCGAGTCCTACGATGGTGGTGACCGTGGGCTACGGTTTCAACCGCTTCCCGAACAACTCTCTGGATAGTTCAGCCGGCTTTGACCAGACCACGCTTGGGTTTCCATCGTCATACGTCAGCCAGCTGCAGAAGAAGTCTTTTCCCGTGGTGAATATGACCAACTTGGCTTCGCTGGGAGGTTCGAACTCCGGCCCTTCGGTCTTTTATTCTCGAAGTGTCGTGCTTGGCGTTTCAAAGTATCTCGGCAAACATAATCTGAAGTCCGGCTTTGTTTTTCGGTCGATCAGCGTGGACTTCACGGACTTATCTAACGGCAATGGCTCGTTTAACTTCGCGAACGATTTCGTGTCATCAAATGATCCGCTGCTGAATACAAAGAAAGGACCGATGACGGATCTTGTCAATCTGCTGACCGGATATGCTTCGAATGGTTCTTCAGTTACTCAGACAATCCACTTGGCAACCAACGCTCCCTACTACGCTGGCTATTTCCAGGATGACTACCGTCTCACCACCAAGCTGACGTTGAACCTGGGGTTGCGCTACGAATGGGAAGCTGGACTGAGCGAGCGAAGCAACCACTACGCCGTAGGGTTCGATCAAAACGTCACCAACCCGTTGCAGGCGACCTCGGGCGTTACAACTAAGGGCGGCATCGAATTCGCCGGCCAAAACGGGTATCCGACAACATGTTGTGATTACAGCAGAAAGAAATTTGGCCCGAGGATCGGAGCCGCCTACGCCCTGAATCCTAAGACAACGATACGGCTAGGCTACGGTACGTTCTACGCGCCGAGCGCTTTTACCAGCAGCTCTGCCTTCGCTCCCGGCTATTCCCAGGCCACCACGTATGTCTACTCGAACGATGGCGGGAAAACCCCTGCCGGTAGTCTGAGCAATCCTTATCCCGGCGGCGTCCTAGCGCCATCTGGAAATGCCAACGGTTATCTGACGGGAGTTGGAAGCAGCGTTACGACCTGGTATCAAGGCTCGAAGTCTCCCATCGTGCACCAATATTCTTTCGACATTCAGCGCGAACTGCCCGATCAGATCGGAGTTCAGATCGGCTACGTGGGCTCTCGCTCAAGGCATCTTATGCCTGGAAATTCGATGAATTCAGCCAACATAAATCAATTGCCCGATCAATATCTCGCTTTGGGACTGGGAGCGATCGACCAATTGGCAGCTAAAGTAAGCAACCCTTATTATGGAAACGGCGGAACTGGGGTGATAGGCAGCCAACAGGTAGCCTATAACCAGTTGCTCCGGCCCTTCCCCGAGTTTGCTTCCGTCAACCTAAACAATTACACAGCGCATGCGAAATATGATGCGCTCATCATAAAAGCTCAGAAGCGCTTCAGCCACGGTCTGACCTTCCTCTCCACCTATACGTGGTCCAAGAGTGAAGACACCACCTGGGCCGCTTCTAACTTCCTCAACGCTTCGAAAAGCGCTCCGCAAGATGTTTACAATCTCGATGCCGAATGGAGCCGCTCAGTGGTTGACCTTCCGCACCGATTAACCGCAGCGGCTACGTACGACTTGCCGCTTGGGAAAAACAAATTGCTGCCCGTCAACAACTCTGTGTTGAACTTTTTTGTGGGCAACTGGAGCGTCAACGCCATCACGGTTATTCAGACCGGATTCCCGCTGGCGATCTCTCAGAACAGCAACAATAATCGGGCGATCGGCGGGGGCTTACAGCGCCCGAATACAGTCGCCGGCGTTAATCTGTGTTCCGGCGGGTCACCGGAAGATCACGCCGGTGCTCTTGCGCTTGCAAGCCCTTACCTCAATCCCGCCGCGTTCGCAGTGGCGTCCAAATACACTTTCGGCAACGCTCCGCGCACCATCGGCTGCCTCTCGCCCGGCTATGAGAATTGGGACATTTCGGTCTTCAAATCGTTCCCGGTTCGCGAACGCGTCACGTTTCAGTTTCGCGCCGAGGCGCTCAACGCGTTCAATACGCCGCAGTTCCGGGCGCCAAATACCGCAGTCGGCAATTCAAACTTTGGCGCGATCACGCAGCAGGCAAACTTTCCGAGATATCTCCAGCTCGGGGGAAGGATTACGTTCTGATCTCTGCGCAAATTTGAACATGAGGGAAGTCAAGCTGCAGCGACTTTAGCTTTGAGTTAGGAAAATGACGACGCGACGCGCCTTTTTGATGCAAGTAGGCCAGGTGGGCGGCTTCGGCGCCGCTTACGTGATGATGCAATCCTTGGGTCTGTTGCCCCTTCCCGAGACGGCGGCCAGTAAGGTCCGTCTTGCGGAAGGTTCCGGCCAGGGAAAGCATGTCGTGATTCTCGGCGCTGGAATTGCCGGCATGGTGGCGACCTGGGAACTGCAGAAGGCCGGCTACCGCTGCACGATCTTGGAGGCTCGTGATCGCGCCGGCGGACGCAATTGGACGATTCGAAACGGTACCCGCGTCGAAATGACCGACGGCACAACACAAACCTGCAGCTTTGAGGATGGCAACTACTTCAATGCCGGCCCGGCACGGTTGCCGTCACAGCACGTGACGATGCTCGGTTACTGCCGTGAACTCGGTGTGCAGCTGGAAGTGGAGGTCAACAGCTCACGCAGTTCGCTGCTGCAGAACGATACATTCAACGGGGGCAAAGCCGTGCAGCAACGGCAGCTTGTCAATGACACGCGTGGCCATGTCGCCGAGCTTTTGGCCAAGTGCATCAAGCGCAGTGCGCTCGATGAAGAGCTGACCAGCGATGACAAGGAGCGCATGCTGGTGTTCCTTCGCAAGTACGGTGATCTGTCTCCGGATTACTTCTACAAAGGGTCGCCACGGTCGGGCTACAAAGTTATGCCTGGAGCCGGCAACCAGCTCGGCGTGCCGCGTGATCCTCTGGACATGCGTGCGCTGCTGGATGCCAATCTTTGGGACGGCCTGCTTTTCGAAGAGATGTTTGACATGCAGGCCACGATGTTCCAGCCCGTCGGCGGAATGGACCGAATCGCAGCCGCATTCGAAAAGAAGCTTTCGAGCTGCATTCGTTTTAACTCGACCGTCGAGCAGATTCGGAAAACATCCAAGGGTGTGCGTATCGGCTATCGGGACCGAAAAACAGCTGCGACGGCCGCCGTTGACGCAGACAGCTGTATCTGCGCAATGCCGCTCTCGATTCTAAAGACTATCGATGCGGATTTTTCTTTGGATTTCAAGCAAGCCATCGACGCCGCGACCTACGATTCCGCGTACAAGATAGCCTGGGAATCTCGCCGATTTTGGGAGCAAGATTACAGGATCTATGGAGGTATCTCTTTCCCGAAACAGATGGTTGGCGTGGTGTGGTATCCGAGCGCAAACCTGTTCGCCGAAAAAGGAATCATCGTGGCAGGGTATTCCATAGAGAACGGAACGGAATTTGCGATGCTTGATCTCCCGGGCAAGCTTGCCGCGTCGCGGCAAGCAGTCGAGCGCCTTCATCCCGGGTGCTCAAGCGAATTAGCCAAACCTGTTTATGTCTCCTGGGGACATATTCCGTACAACTTGGGATCCTGGATCAGCCATCGGGCACCAAAGGCCTCCGCGGCCGGTTATGATCGGTTGCTCGAACCGGATGGTTCGATCTGTATGGCCGGAGACCATGTTAGCCATATTGTCGGATGGCAAGAAGGCGCGGCTCTGTCGGCACATCGCGCCGTGTCACAAATCAGCCAGATGTAGATGATCTGAGTATCCATTCCAATGGAAAATAACCGTCAGGGCGAAATCATCGGGTACCACTTTAGAGTCTTAGGTCGTTTCGATCTTCACCGCCCCGAACGGACGCTCCACTCACAGCGGAGAACTACTTAAGACGTTTTCGACCAACAGAAATCGCCGCAAAATCACAGTAATGGGGCGAATCGGGTCTGCTGGGATTACTACCGAGTAGCCAGGCGGCCTTACGGCTGCCCGGCCCTCTCAGAACTGGGCGTGAAGGTTTCCCTTCACCCAGCTCAAGCCCTTCGAACGCCTCTTTAGGGGAGACGCGGTTTCGAAACGGGAAGACGCTGACGGTGAACCCGGTCATGGCACTCGGGATGAAGTAAAACGCAGTTCGTGGCACCAGTGGAACCGCCCTTCACACGGGGGACGCAGTAATGAAGGCGCCAGCCTGTGATCCGGGTGATCTTTGTATTGCACTGGTTGCAGAGTCCACGTTGTTCATACCAGAGATAGCGAAGAGTGCGGGTACCCCGGAACGTTTCCGACATGTGAGCCCCTTCGCGTTCTTCGAAGTAGGTTTCATAGGTTGGATCGTACGGGTTGGCTTCGCCTTTAACCTTGACGTGTCGTTGGATGGGAGTGCTCATGGCGTAGTACAGCCTGACTTTAGTCGGCCGTCCTTCGTCATCGCAGGTTTCACCGAAGAAGGACCAGTCACGGTTTCCGCGCCGTTCAAAGTATTTGGATTTGAACCAGCGCGGGCTTTTGTTCGGGTGCCTTCGGCGTGCCCATTGCCACAGACTAGAGAAGAGGATGTAATCAACGCGTCCGAACGTGCGTTTGCTTACCACGTGCCGATGATAGTTGGCCCAACCGCGAATCTTGGGGTTGAGTTGATCGATCAGATCGGCGGCAGACACACCATGCGCAGCTTTGATGGTTCGTCGGATACCATCCAGGAAGGTTCCAACATTCTTCTTGGAAGGCTTGATGAGCAGTTTTCCGTTAGGATATCTGCGCACGTTTTGTCCGAGGAAATCAAAGCCTTTCTCCACGTGCGTAATGACTGTCTTCGTAGGAGAGAGTTCAAGGCCTCGTTCTTGCAGGAGCTGCCCGACGAGGGGTTTGATCTCTCCTTCCAGCAGTTCTTTCGACTTACTGGTGATGACGAAGTCATCCGCGTAACGGACGAAATTGACACAGGGTTTTTCACCTCCAAGGGACTTGAGACGTTTTCCTGTAGGGAACTTTTCCTGCAAGAGTCGTTCAAGTCCGTCCAGCGCGCAGTTAGCGAGCGCGGGGGAGATAATTCCACCCTGGGGAGTCCCATCCGTCGTTTCGTGAAGGACGTGCTTTTCCATGTACCCAGATTTCAGCCACTTTCGGAGGATGACTCGGTCTATCGGGACGTGAGCCAAGAGCCAATCGTGGGAAATCTTGTCGAAACAGGACTTGATGTCGCCCTCCAGAATCCACTGCGTGTTTGCGCTTCTCAATGCAAGAAAGCACTGTTCGATCGCATCGGCGCAGGACCGCTGCTGACGAAACCCATATGAGTTTCTATCAGCGGTGGTTTCCACCACGGGGACGAGTGCGAGCAGATGCAGCGCCTGCTGCCCTCGATCGATCATGGTGGGAATTCCGAGTGGGCGCATCGTTTTGCCGTCCGACTTCGGGATGTAAACACGTCGCAGGGGCTGAGATCGATAACCCCTGCGCTTCAGTGCATGTACTGCCTGTGTCTTCTTCTCTGGTGTGTCCCAAATTTCCTGGTCCACACCTGGGGTCTTCTTGCCATTGTTTTCCGTCACTCGTCGAACGGCGAGAACTTTGCCGCTGTAGGAGTGGGTTAGCAAACGTTGCAGGGCTCGCACCCGGCCCCGTCTGCTTTCCTTCGTGGCCTGCACGATACGCACTTGGAGTCGGCGAACGTTGCGGTGGATGGCCTGCCAGTCGATGGCGTACCATTCCGCCGCTTCGCGTGAGACTGCACCAACAGCTTGCGCTGTCGTCATCTGCTTTGCCTCATGAGCCGATTAGTCAAGTTCTCTCGTGTGAAGCACCATAAAGGGAAGTCAGCCCGCTTTCGCGTCCGGTGATGTTGTCGATGACGCTGACGCAACCGATATCCACTCCATTACAGAGTGGCATTTGCTTTCTCCCTCATCTGTTATCCGCACCGCCATCGGTCCATCTTGCGATGAACTTTCCCCTTGCGGGGAGCGATGTGGATTTACCCTGTTCCGTTGGAATGACGCGATAGGTTAGG
>WNFC01009653.1_pt1 | contig 12348 bp, 8 predicted proteins | sample 5400541 | NCBI WGS metagenome assembly WNFC01 (sample SAMN13153342, study PRJNA577476) | soil metagenome | isolation source: 120 cm saprolite under Douglas fir tree site 2 hole 2 replicate 1 | place: USA:California | collected 2015-04-18 | reverse complement strand
TGTAGAGGCTTCCGTCAGAGCGTTGCAGCAAGTACGAGCCACTCGAATGCAGACCGGTGCTTGCCAGTATGGCTTTGCAGCTCGAGCCGACTGTGAGAGTCGTTCCCGCAGGTCCGGGGATGCCTTGAAGTCCCTGAGGTCCCTGCGGACCTTGAGGGCCGGGTGCGCCGGGAGCTCCTGTCTGTCCTTGGGCTCCCGTTGGGCCTGGAGGTCCAGCGGGCCCGGCGGGACCGATCGCTCCGGGGGATCCAGCGGGGCCAGGGGGCCCAGCAGGGCCTTGAGATCCGGCGGGTCCGGCCGGTCCTTGAGGTCCAACGGCTCCGGCAGGTCCCTGCGGTCCCACAGGGCCAGGCGGTCCGGGAGGACCCTGCGGTCCCGGCGGGCCTTGCTCGCCTTGCCCTGAGTATCCGATCGAAACGTTAAATTGCGCCGCGGCGCCGTCATGCGTGACGAGCAGCAGCAGGTAGGTCGCGGAAGAAATGCCGACCGGGAGCGCCGCCACGATGTCGGTCGGAGATGAGGACTGAACCGAGAGCGCCGTCCCCCCGAGGATCAGTCGGGGCGCCTTGACCCCGAGGTTGCGTCCGTGAACAAAAAGAAACGCGAGCTCCGCGTCGGCATCCGCTTTCTCGATAGCAACCTTTGAATCGCCGTCTCGATCACAGTCCCTATCTTCCTCGTGGTCCGCGGTCCGTCGATTGCGGTGGTTAGCGGCGTAAGAGGTGGTGGCGAGAAGCGCAGCAAGAAGCCATGTTCCGGGTGCAACCCATTTTGAAGTCATCATTGACATACCTCGAACGCGGGTAACAACCCGCATGTATGTCCCCCATCAAAGCAGGCGCCGTGCCGTCGATATCTTGTTGAAAAGTCTTGAGCGGGGAGATGTGGGCGAATCAACCTTGTGTACAGAGCTCGCTGTACCCGCAGCCAACACCCGGCGATCTCGAGCTTTCGCTATGATTCAATTTAGAAGTGCAACGAACGAAACTGAAACATCGACCCTCGCCGGCCAAATCGGAGCGCGAAGCGCGGCTGCCGCTTTACGTGCGGGTGGTGACTCGCCCCAGCTATGGCGAATGCTGGTCGCTCAACCTCAGCTCGGGCGGGATGGCCTTGGGAGTGGCCGCGCCCTCCAGGGACCTACCCCGGGAAGGAAGCTTGATCGAGGTGGAGTTCCTTGTCCCCGGAAACGACTCTCTCCTCTCCATCCGCGGGTCTGTCAAATGGGTTGATCAGAACAGCGTCCATTTGAGCAGCCCGCACCGCTTCGCCTTCGGAGTTTGCTTCTCAGACATCCGTCCGAACGACCGCGCGGTGATGGCGCGGTATCTAGTGGATTATCGGCCGCGGGTGGCGATGGTCTATGCGTCTGCCGCCGAAAGCACGATGTGCAAAAGAGCTCTCGAGCCTGACGTCGATGTTCACGCCGCTTCGTCCGTGGAAGAGCTGAAGCGGCTGTTGGAGCGGGGTGATGTCTACGTGGTCCTGATTTTTGGAGACGATGAAGCGGCCGCGCTTCAGGCGGTGGAGCGTGTCGCCGACGGAGCGGGCCACCAGCGGACCGCAATGGCTGGACTCGAACACAGCCCGCGGGTTGTCTTCTGCGGAAAGGCGGATGCACAACGACTGGTCCGGCTCCACAACGAGGGGAAACTGTAAGGCGGATGCACAACGACTGGTCCGGCTCCACAACGAGGGGAAACTGTATCAGTCGCTCTCCCGCCCAGCGGCGCCGCACTGGCTCAGGCTGGCGGTGAAGCGCGCTTGCGAGGACTACGCGATGCGCAGCGAGCTGCGAAGGTTGCGCGCCGAGCTCGAACGCTCCTTTTTTCGCGGCCACGCGCGAGCAAGCGCGGCTCCTCCGCCTCACGTCGAGTCGCTGTCGGACATCGTTCTAGAAAGCCCAGCGATGCGTGCGGTCCTGGAGCTGATCCAAACGGTCGCTCCGCACAATGTCCACGTCTTGCTTCAGGGTCCGACGGGAACGGGGAAAGAGCTCTTTTCCAGGGCATTGCACACGCTGTCCTCGCGTGCCGACGGCCCGTTCGTGGCGATCGACTGCGGGGTGCTCACCGAAACGCTGCTGGAAAGCGAGCTGTTCGGTCATGTCGCTGGCGCATTCACCGGAGCAGTCGCCGACCGACCTGGGCTGGTTGAGATAGCCGAAGGCGGAACCCTGTTTCTCGACGAGATCGAAAACACCACACCGGCGCTCCAGGCCAAGCTCTTGCGAGTGATCGACACCGGCGAGATGCGACCGGTCGGCGGGAAGAAGGTTCACCGGGTGGATGTCCGGCTGGTCGCGGCGAGCAATCGCGACCTTCGCGCCGACGTGGAAGCAGGTCGATTCCGGGCGGATCTTTTCTATCGACTGAACACATTTCCTATCGATTTGCCGCCGCTCAATCAGCGACCAGAGGACATCCTCGCGTTGGCTCGCCACTTCCTCAAACGATTCAGCGACTCGATGCAGCGCACGCCAGGCCCGCTGAGCTCCGAGGCGAGCGCGGCGCTCCAAGCCTACGATTGGCCGGGCAACGTTCGCGAGCTGCGCAACACGATCGAGCGGGCGGTGCTCCTCACCCCGTCCGGACGGCCGGTGGCGCTCGAGGTCCTGCCCAAGCAAGTGATGAAGCGGTTTTCCGATCGGGGACCGGCATCAGCGGGCCGCGCATCGCTCAAGAAGCGCCTCGGAGAATTCGAACGTGAATCGATCCAGGCGGCCCTCAACCAACATGGCGGCGTTGTCCGAAAGGCCGCCGCGGAGCTTGGAATGAGCCCGGTAACGCTCGGTCGGAGGGTCAAGCATTATCGGCTGAAAGCCTCCTGACTTCCCGCAATCGCTCGCCTTCCATGCCAAGCTTCCCGGCGACCTCGCGGAAGGACACGCTGCCCAGGCCCATCATGATGACCCCGAGCAGGACTTGTTGTCCGGCCGAGCACAACCACATCACATTGGCGTAGGCCACCCCGGTTCCATTGAGCACGGCGGGCGGCAAGAAAAGCGAGAGGCCGAGCTTCACCCCCGCCTGGAAGGTGCCGATCATCCCCGGCGCGCCGGGAATCATCAGCCCCACCACCAGCACGCAGAGGGCGACATACGTCTGGAACAAGGTGAGCTTCAGCGGAACACAACCGCCGGTCGCGCCGCTGCAGTCGAAGGCGCGGCCAAGGATGTACATTCCAACGCCGTTGATCCCCCAGAAGCCGACGGTGAAGAAAAGGAAGCTGACCAGCTGCCAGCCTCGGGGGAGGTGGCGGAGCGCGCCCACGAAGGTGTCCACCACCCCCGCCGCCTTGACCGCCAGCTTGGGAGAAACCCGGCCCAGGGTGGCGCGGACCAGGGCCACCGCCTCTTGCTGGTGCCAGGAAGCGAAGAGCAGGAACAAGAGCCCGCCGGCAAACACGGCGAACATCGCGTTCGCACCCCAGCGGGCAAAGCGAACCGCTTCGCTGTCGTCGTCAACGAAGAAGAGCAGCACCCGCAGCAGCACCGCAAGCGAGATTCCATCCACGATGCGCTCGAGCACGACCGACGTCATCGCCGCGCTCTTGCGGATCGAGCTGCGCTGGGCAATCAGGAATGGACGGGCGAGCTCCCCCAGCCGGAACGGAAGCAACAGCAGCATCATGAAGCCGATGCCGGCGGCCTCGTTGAGCTGCCTAAACCTCACCCGTTCCAAGCCCGACAACAGATTTCCCCACCGAAGCGTTCGAAAGACGTGGATCATCAAGAGAATCGCGAAGTAGGGAATCAGCCACCAGTAGTTCGCCGAGCGCAGGCTCTGCCATTGCTCCTGCCAATTGGTGTCTCGAAAGGCCCACCAACCGAGCAGAAAAGCCAGCGAGACGCTGGCGAGGAATTTGAGAAGGCGTTTCACGCGCGTTCCTTCGCTTCGCCAACTACATACGCGCTCGTTTCCCGACTCTTCAGGCAGAACAGACGGCGGCTTTGGACTGGTGAGCCTTTTCCAGCCAAGATTGGGCGGCCGACGCACCTGAGTCGCGAGGCATCAACAGGCATCTGGCGGCAACGCGGGAGCAAGATGAGGCAATGACAGACACGTCACGAGTTGTCCAAGAGCGAGAGTATCACGACCACTTCTACGAAGCTGATTCTATTCGAATCGCCGAATCACACATGTATCGGGCATTGGACGAAAGGATGATTGATCTGCTCATCCGGCGGGGCTCTAAGCCCGGTGCGCGCGTGTTGAGCGTCGGCTCGGGCGATGGTCGGCTCGAGGTTAGGGCGGCTTCCCAGTTAGCGGAACTTGTCGGGTACGAATTGTCCCCAGTTGCGGTCGAGCGTGCGCGGGCCCGGGCAGCTGAGGCCGGCAGCGCGAACGCTCACTTCGAGGTCGGCGAGATTGGCAAGCTGCGTCTGCCCGCTCAATCCTTTGATGCCGTGTGGGCGATTGCAGTGCTTCACCACCTCGACGACGAGCAGATCGTCGACGTGCTCTGCTGGGCTCACCAAATCCTGAAGCCCGGTGGCCTGCTTGTGTCCATAGACCCGAGCACTCGCCGTTTTGTGGGCCTTTTTCGGCGCTTCGTGGCACGCACCTATGAGCAACATCACAGCCCGGAGGAACGGGAGCTGGACATCAGCAGGGTACGTCAGCAGTTTCGGGACGCGGGATTCGAAAGGCTCGAAAGCCATCCCACGGATTACTTTGCATCACCACTGGCATGGATAGTACCGACCATTCCCCAGGCGTTGGTCCCCGGAGTGATTTTGGTTGACACGATGCTCATGAAAATACCCGTACTACGAGAGTATGCGTCAAGCTTCATGGTCGTGGGCCAAAAGCCTGAGTGAGGCGACTTCGAGGACTTCGATGAATGGCTCTCAGAAAACGCTGCGGACGACGCCGCCATCCGCGCGAACAGCCGCTCCATTGATCGACGCGCTGCACTCGCTGGCGACGAAGGCGACCACGTCGGCGACCTCCTCGGGGCGGATGAACCGCTGGAGAAGAGAGGACGGGCGAGCATCTTCGAAGAAGCGCCGCTCGACCTCCTGAGCGGAGATCTCTTTCTGTTTGGCCAGCCCGGCGATGAACTGCTCGACCCCCTCCGAGCGCGTCGGTCCCGCCAGAATCGTGTTGACGGTGACGTTCGTTCCGACCGTCAGCTCCGCCAACCCGCGCGCCAGCGCCGCCTGCGCGGTCTTGGTGACCCCGTAGTGGATCATTTCAACGGGAATGTTGAGCGCCGATTCGCTCGAGATGAAGATCACCCGCCCTTTGTTCCGGGAGAGCATTTGAGGCAAATAGTGCCTCGACAAGCGAATGCCGCTGAACACGTTCGTCTGGATAATCTTGCTCCATTCCTCGTCGCTGATTTCGGGAAAGGGCCGGGCGGCGAACGCGCCCAGATTGTTCACCAGGATGTCGAGCTCGGGCAAACGGCCGATCACCGTGCGCGCCCCTTCGGCGGTGGAGAGGTCGGCGGCGATTCCCGAAATGCGGCTGCCGGTGAGACGAGCGAGCTTCTGAAGGGCGGAGTCGACCCGTTGCTGGGTGCGGCCCGAGATCACCACTTCCGCTTCTTCCGCCGCGAGCCGCGCCGCGATGGCGAAGCCGATGCCTGCCGTCGACCCACTGACGAACGCCCTTTTCCCTGCAAGCCCAAGGTTCATCCTGCTCTCCTTCCCCGAGGATTAATGCGGCCGGGAGCTTGAGGCAATGCTCAGTCCCTTGGAGCCAACCCCAGTGGCCGGCACCGGCCGCCCTGAGCTCCGGATTTAGACTCAAGGGGAACCGCGCCTCGTGATGCGCGGCGCGCCGCCCTATTTCGATCGAAATCTCGCACCCGCGTGCTATGCCAGCTCGCTTCGAAGGAGGTCTGCCATGCTCACCGTCGCGATCGGGTTGCTCCTCGCCGCCGCCCCCGCAACGAGCAATTCCTCCGCCATCTCGGGGCTGGATGCGATCTATCCTCAGCTCGACGCGCTCTATCTCGATCTGCACCAGACGCCGGAATTGTCAGGCCGGGAGACGAAGACCGCCGCCAAGCTCGCCGACCGGCTGCGCCAGCTTGGCTACGAGGTGACGACGGGGGTTGGCGGAACCGGCGTCGTCGGCGTCTTGCGCAACGGAAAAGGGCCGACCGTACTGCTGCGCACCGAGCTCGATGCGCTGCCGATCGAGGAGAAGACCGGGTTGCCCTTCGCGAGCAAGGTGACGGCGAAGGATCCCGCGGGCAAGACGGTGCCGGTGATGCATGCCTGCGGCCACGACGTTCACATGGCGTCGTGGACCGGTGCCGCGGCGATGCTCGCACGGAGCAAGGATCGCTGGCGCGGCACGATTTTGATGATTGCCCAACCCGCGGAGGAGACGGTGCAGGGAGCCAAGGCGATGATCGCCGACGGACTTTTCTCGCGTTTCCCCAAACCGGATTTCGCCGTCGCGGTGCACGACAAGTCGGATCTTCCCGCGGGCAAGGTGACCTTCATCCCCGGCTACGCGCTCGCCAATGTCGACTCGGTCGATGTCACCCTCTTCGGCCGCGGAGGCCACGGCGCCAAACCGGAGACCACGGTGGATCCGATCGTGATGGCTGCGCGCACGGTGCTCGCGCTGCAGGGGTTGGTCTCGCGGGAGAAGGACCCGCTCGAGCCGGCGGTGGTCAGCGTGGGCTCGATCCAGGGAGGCTTCAAACACAACATCATTCCCGATCAGGTCCACCTGCAAATCACCGTGCGCTCGTACACGCCGGAAGTGCGAAAGCTGCTGCTCGACGGGATCGTGCGCATCGCCAAGGCGGAATCGGCGCTTTCCCTGGCCCCGCGCGAGCCGGAGGTTCGGTTTAGCGAGCCGGCCAACGCGACCTACAACGACCCGGCGGTCACCCGGCGACTGGCGGCAATGCTCGGCCGCGAATTGGGCCAGGACAACATCGCCGAGGGCAAGCCGGAGATGATCGCCGAGGACTTTGGCGAGTTCGGGCGTGCCGCGGGCGTGCCCTCGGTCATGCTGCGGCTCGGCGCGGCCGAGCCGGCCCGGTATGCCCAAGCGATGCAGAAAGGCGAGCCGCTGCCCTCGCTGCACTCGTCAACCTTCGCCCCCGACCGCGAACGGACCATCCGCACCGGTGCAAGCGTGCTCACCCTCTCTGCCCTGGAGTTGCTCGGCAAACCCGTCGAAACGCATTGAGCCTTTGCCGTTTCAGCGTTGGTGATTGACTCCGCCGGCGGCGTGAGGCAACACCGCGGTTCGGGCTCTGAGAAGGGGCAGCGCCCGCCCTTTTGGCTCATAGACCCGGCGATTGTTTGGTTGCCAAACTGCCCGATCTGTCTACGCTGGCACTCCTCCACCGGGTGCCCGTGCAAACGATCGTAGCTGTCGCCGCCGTGTTTTCGTGCCTCTTCTGGTGGTTCGTCTCGTGGCGCTTCGAGCGCACGCGGCGCGCGGTCGTCTGGTTGGATCTGCAGAGGCCGCCGGAGCCGTCCCGGTGGCCCTTGGTGTCGTTGATCGTCCCCGCTTGCAACGAGGCGCTGACGCTGCGGCGCGCGGTGGCTTCTCGCCTGAACGATGACTATCCCAACCTGGAAATGGTACTCATCGATGATCGGTCCACCGACGAGAGTGGACGGTTGATCGATGAGCTCGCCTCCCGCGATCGGCGGGTGACCGCGATCCATCTCACCGAGCTGCCGGAAGGATGGCTGGGAAAGCTGAACGCGCTTCAACAGGGGACCGCCAAGGCTACCGGAGACTGGTTTCTCTTCAGCGATGCCGACGTCGAGTTCGCCCCCGGCACGCTGAGGAGTGCAGTGGCCTACAGTGAGGCCCGCGGGTTGGACCACCTCGTCGCGATGCCCCGATTTCTTCCCGCCGGCGCAATCCTCGATGCGGCGATCGACACTTTCATCAGCGGGATGATGGCGGACATCGACTTTGCAAAGGTGGAGGATCCACGGTCGAGAGCGGCGATCGGCAGCGGGGTATTCAGCATGGTGCGCCGCGCCGCGCTCGAGCGCACTGCCGGGTTTGAATGGCTCAAGCTCGAGGTTGCCGACGATGTCGCCCTCGGACAGATGCTCAAGCGGGTGGGGGCGCGGCAGGCGATGGTCAATGCTTCGAGGCAGGTCTCGCTTCACTGGTACAAGACGCTCGGCGAAATGGCTCAGGGAATGGAGAAGAACAGCTTCGCCATCCTTGGGCGGTACCGGGTGGGATGGCTGCTGCTCTCTTGTGGCCTGATCCTCCTGCTCTCGCTCGGTCCACTGGCGGGGCTATTCCTGGCCAAGGCGCTCTGGCTGCGCGGGCTCTGCGCCGTCACCCTGGTCGTGGGAATCGTCGCCAGGATGCGCTTCAACCATTGGGCAGGCCGAAGCCTCCTTCCCGTCCTCCTCTTTCCCTTGGGGACGTTGTTGATCGTCGCGATGGCGCTGCGGGCCGGCATTCTTACCGTCTGGCGCGGTGGAGTGGTCTGGCGAGGAACGCTCTATCCGACCGAGCAGCTTCGCGCGAACATGCGACTCGAGGTGTTCTAGATTCTGAACATGTTTTCGCCCAGACTCCTTCTCATCGCGACGCTGCTCGCGCCAGGGGCCTCCAGCCTGGCGCAGCCGGCTTTTCCCGACCGCTGTCCAGATCAGACGCCGTTGCCCTTTGCTTCAATTGCGGTGCCGCATCCGATCGACAGGACTTGCGGGCCAACGGGCAAGAGGACGTCGCCGCCAAACATCCAGCTTCAGAACCGGGTGAAAAACGATTTCTGCTCCCGCAACGGGCCGGAAGCGGTTACTCCGCAGACGCTGGTCGACCTTCAAAACAATACTCACCTGCCCTTTGGGCACGAGCGGGAACCCCACGACCGCAAAATGTTGCGAGATCTCGGCGAGGGCAAGGTGGTCAGAATCAAGGCGTACCTGATCGAGGCCCACCACGCCGATGTCGGCACCGGCGAGAGCGTGAATTGCGACGGAAAGGCCGAGGACCAGAATGACATCCACGTCGCGCTGGGCGCACTGCCGCATACCGAGGAGTGCGACAGTGTCACCGCGGAAATCAGCCCTCACTATCGCCCGCTCTCCTGGAACGAGATCGGGCACTTCGAGGTCTTCAACCGATCCAACCAGAGATACAGCGTGAATCGAGCGCTGGCGGCTCGACTGCAATCGCATCCATACCGGATCACCGGTCAATTGTTCTTTGACGCATCTCATGACCGCTGTCCCTGCGGAGCCACCCGATGCGGTCCCTCGCGCGCATCGCTTTGGGAAATACATCCGGTCTACGATATTGAAGTCTGCAAAACCGGCACCCACTGCAACGAACACGTTGACGCGGACTGGTTGTCCTTCGACCGGTGGTGGAAATTCCTCCCGCCGCTTCGGCCCGCGCGGCACTCACACAGCCACCGGCCACACGAATGGAGGGGTTGGTTTCGATAGCTTTAAGCCGGCGGTTCACGCGGCTTGAACAGGTCGCAATCAACCACGGGTTGCGGCGGGTATTTGTTCGGAAGCAGCGGGCAGAAAATGAAGACCGAGCTCCTGGTTCGAACGTACCTCGGCGGAGCCGCGCATCGATGGCACAGAGATTCGGGGAAAACCGACATCTCCGGGAACGGCTCGTGGTTCTCGCTCATCGAGGGGAACGTACTCCAATCGGTTCGTTCGGCCATAGGCGAGGCCGTCTGGAACTTGACGTTTGAACTTTCGACGACGACGTGTAGTAGTGCGCGCGCCTTCCGAAAGAGCGGCTGGTGTGCCGTCGTTCATCAAGGAGCCTTGCGCCATGTTGAGAGAATCAAGCCCCTTTCCGCGAGTGACGAATCTGTTGGTGATCGCCCAGTCGATCTTCGCCTCCGTCGCCAGTGCCGGGCAGTACGCGATCACCGCCGATCCCCCGGTGCCGCGGCCGAGCGCGAAGCCATGCGTGGTGCAGCTGTTCACGGAAATGCGGTTCGATGACTTCACTCCCCGGTCATTCGAGTATGCCCCGCCGGACCAGTGTCCCGGCCCATGGGCGAAGGTGGTCCTCGAAGGAGATTTCTACGTCACCGCCGGCCGACAGTACGACCGCACCGCGAACATCTGGCTGGGGGGAGCGAACATCTATTTCGGCACCACCGCGGAGCCCTCGAGCACGATCAGCCCCTCCTGGCACGTCGAGCGGGATCTGACGGACTATGCGCCGCTGTTCACCTTGCCGCAGGCCGGACGGGTGGACCTGGGAAACCTCGTCGACCCGACTTATACCGGGGTCATCTTCGGAAGCGTGGATCTGCAGCTTTATCCGGTCGATCCTTCCGAGGACCCGCCGACGACCTCGGATGTCGTCCTGCCGCTTTCCGGCAGTCCCACCGGAGGCACGGTGGCTCTGCAGACATCCGCCGACGTGCTCGAGCGGAGCTTCACGCTGCCGATGAACATCGAGCGCGCCTATCTCGACGTCGTCGCGCAAAGCCAGGCAGGTGACGAATTCTGGTATCTCTGCGTACCCGACGAGGTCAGAACCGTGCTTCGCAGCTGTGGCGGGACCGGGTTTCGCGAGACGGAAATTGCGATCGATGGCCAGCCGGCCGGCGTCGCGCCCATCTATCCGTGGATCTTCACCGGCGGCATCGACCCCTATTTGTGGCGACCGATTCCCGGCGTCCAGGCGCTCAATTTCGTTCCCTATCGCGTGGACCTCACGCCGTTTGCCGGCGTGCTCAGCGATGGACAGGCGCACTCGGTCGCCGTTCGCGTCTTCAACGCCAACCACAACTTTGCCACCACCGCTTCGCTCCTGCTCTACCTGGATCCGGGAGCGAAGCAGGTGACCGGCGGGGTCACCACGAATACGCTCGAGGGCAATCCCACCCCGGACCAGCAGGTGGATGTCAGCACCGTCAAGGGTGTCACGAGCGGAACGGTGGTAATCCGGTCCTCGCGCCTGTTCGAGATCGAGGGGTTCGTGACCACCTCTCACGGTCGGGTCGACACCAGGGTCGCCCAGGGCATCGACTTTTCGAGCTCTCAGGAATTTAATGTGACCTCGACGTCCTTCGCTCAAGACCTGACCCAGACAACGAGTATCTCGTCGGTTACCACGACCACCCAGGACGACCTCAGTCGGGAAATCACCCGGCAGTTTGACTGGCCCCTGACCCTCAGCTTCCACTCCAATCCGCGGCCAGATGGATCTACCGCGCGGACCACGATCATTCGCGAGGAATATAACGACCACGGAAGCCTGACCGAGGAGGGCCAGCCGGTCTCTTCGAGCGACCTCTCGAGCGTGATGTCGACCCGCGACACGCTGCTCCTCAGAGGGTCGACGGTGATCGGGCGCGAAGATCAGGCCAGCTCCCACCAGTACTTCTCTCAGGACTCGAGCGGCGCGTGTTACAGCCGTACCATCAACTCAGCGGGGGGCGTGGTCACCGAGATTGTCGACGGAGAGCGCTGCACGGGCGGCTAACCGCGGCCTCTACGAGCCCACGGACCTCCGCAGCGATCCCCCGGAACTGATCAACGCGTCGTAGGCTCCCGTCGCCTGCGCCCGATATTCCGTTCCCCGCCTCAAAATGTCCTCGCCGAAATCAAATGTATACAGCGTGTAGATTTTGGACGTTCCTTCCGACCGCCCTTTGTAGGCGGCGGGATACAGCTCGGCTCCGGCGGCGGAGGTGAGAACGCGATGAGGAATACCGCCGATCCGGACTTCCCTGCCGTCGATCGCTTTGAGCCGTTTGCCCTCGATCAATGACTTCACATCCTCATTCGGCGTTTCGCAGACGACGGTGGCGATTGCGCGACCGGCCTGCAACATCCAGCGCTGCGTTGCCCTGAATGCTTCGCAGATCGTCAGCGCCCGGCTGAGGTGGACGCTGATGCGATAGGAGCTTTTTTGAACCAGCTGCGCAGGCAGGATCCTCTTCAAGGCATGGTCGGGGATTCGGAAGTACTTCATCAACTCGACGATGTTTTTTTCCTTCTCCTCGAGGAATGGCTCGTCGGCCTGGAACACGCAGCTTGCCTGCAGCGCCGGCAGCGAGGTGCGACCCGGAGCTGAAGAGGCCATGATCGAGGTCACAGTGGCGTCTTTCTCGCCCGGGGTGAGCAGGATGCCGCTCACCGCGTAGCCTTTGTGCTCGACGACGACCATCAGGACGTCGGAGCTTTGCAGACTGCCACCCCCGATGCGCTTGGCCAGCTCGGTCTCTCGGGCGATCTGAAGCGCGGTTCGACTTGCTTCGATGCCCTGCCGGACCTGATCGCCCAAGGCGTCCCGGTCCATGTACGTTTTGATTTGAGAGTCCAGGTAGATCGCGACCAGCGGAGGAGGCAGTGCTCTCATCAGGCCGCTGTGAAGAGTGAAGGGTCCCACTTGTTCGCGGTGG
>WNFC01043180.1_pt1 | contig 12350 bp, 9 predicted proteins | sample 5400541 | NCBI WGS metagenome assembly WNFC01 (sample SAMN13153342, study PRJNA577476) | soil metagenome | isolation source: 120 cm saprolite under Douglas fir tree site 2 hole 2 replicate 1 | place: USA:California | collected 2015-04-18 | reverse complement strand
GCAGATCGCTTCCGCTTGTCCCGGTGCCGGAGCTTGCCAGGCATGGGAGCATTTACCTAGGCTTCGACCGGAAACGCTGCGATAGGGCTTACCCGGCCCTGTTCGCCCCGGGGATCGGGGGATCACTACCGTGCGGGAACACCGGCTCTACGTCGGCGGTAGCTGGCGATCAGGCGGCGGCGGCACTGCCGACGCGGTCAGCCCGTCGACCGGCGAGGCCTTCAGGCATCGGCGCAAGGCGCGAAGAGCTTGCCAGGGCGCTGACGCAGGACCAGGGCAAGCCGCTCGTCGCTGAGGCATACGACGAGGTCGACGAGCTCGCGGTGTACTTCACCATGGCCGGCGAGGACGCCAAGCGGATGGCCGGCACGCTGCCGGCCTCCACCTCGGCCGACCGCCGGGTACTCACCGCACGGGTGCCGCTCGGCGTGATCGGCGTCGTCAGCCCGTGGAACTGGCCGTACACGATGGGCGCGGAGATCTTCGCGCCCGCGCTCGCGGCCGGCAACACCGTCGTCTGGGTGCCGGCGCCGACGACTACGGCGTGTTGTGCCCTGCTGGCCGAGATCCTGGCGGGCGCGGGTCTGCCCAGCGGTTTGTTCAACTTCGTGTCGGGTCCAGGTCCGGTGGTCGGTGACGCGGTGGTCGGGCATCCGCTGGTCGCCGGCGTCGGGTTCGTCGGCTCGGTTGAGACAGGAGGCAAGGTAGCCGCGCGCGCAGCCGGGAAGACCCAGCTGCTCGAGTTGGGCGGCAACGGCCCGATGGTGATTCTCGACGATGCCGATCTGGAGCTTGCCGCCGACGCCGCGCTCGAGGCCGCCTACCTGTGCGCCGGCCAGAGTTGCACGGCCGGCGAGCGGTTCCTGGTCCAGTCGGGCGTGGCGGCCGAGTTCACCGAGCGGGTGGTCGAGGCAACGAAGGGGCGGGTCAGGCTCGGCGACCCGTACGACCCGGAGACGACCATGGGGCCGCTGAACAACGAGGCGACGGCGGCCAAGTTCGACCGGCACATCGCCGACGCGGTCGCCGGCGGTGCGCGGGTATGCTGCGGCGGGCTCCGGGCACAAGGGTTCGCGACGGACCTGTTCGCCGAGCCGACCGTGCTCGACCGCGTGACGCCAGGGATGGCGATCGAGCGGGAGGAGACGTTCGGGCCCGTCGTCCCCATCGTCCAGGTCCAGTCAGCGGCCGAGGCGCTCCAGCTGACCAACGCGTCGCCGTTCGGCTTGACCACGGCCGTGTTCACCAGGGACCTGGAACTCGGGCTGGCCTTCGCTGAGCGGGCGCGGGCCGGCTGGGTCAACATCAACGCCTCCACCAACCTGTGGGAGTCGCACCTGCCGTTCGGCGGCCGGGCCGGCAGTGTCAGCGGCCGCGGTCGCGTCGGCGGGCGCTACCCGATGGAGACGTTCACCGAACCGAAGACAATTGTCTACCCGGCGCCAGGGTTCAGCGCCTAGCCCGGTGAGCAGCGAGGACAGTTACGCCGGGCTTTCCGTCGGCGCCTTTCTCGACGCGCTGGCCGCCGGGGCCCCCGCGCCCGCCGGGGGGTCGGCCGCTGCGCTGGTCCTGGCCCAGGCGGCGGCCCTGTGCGCCAAGTCAGCGCGGCTGTCGGGCCGTCAGCTGACCGCGAGCCGGGCTGCCGAGCTCACCGCGGAGGCAGAACAGATACGCGCTACGGCCGCTTCGCTCATCGACGAGGACCCGCGCGCCTACCAGGCGGTCATCGAGCAGAGCCGTCGTATCGGCGAGCGCCGGGCCGAGCGCAGTGCTGCCAGGCGATCGGACGGCATGGCGGCTGCCTTGTCGGCCGCGGCCGATGTTCCGATGCGAATTGTCGAGCTGGCCACCTCGGTGGCCGCGCTCGCAGCCGTGCTCGCCAGGGACGGCAAGCCAGCGCTGCGCGGCGACGCCATCGCGGCGGGCTTGCTGGCCAGGGCGGCAGCCAGGGCCGCCGCCGCCCTGGTCAGCATCAACCTGGCCGATAGGCCGGCCGATCCGCGCCACTCCCGCGCCGATTCGCTGCTAGCCGCGATCGACGAGCAGCTTCTGCCAGTCAGCGGTGGAGGAGATGGTCATTTACCGCCTTCGCGGCGGCGGCCAACTCGGGCAGCGCGATGACCTTGACACCGCGGGTGGCCAGCCACGCCGCGCCGCCCCCGGCCACGAACAGCGGTGGCTCGCGCCAGGCAATCACGACCCGGCGCACCCCCGCGGCGCTGATGAGCTTCGCGCAGGAATCGGGCCGCGACGCCCGCCGCAGGCATGGCTCGAGCGAGCTATACAGGGTCGCCGCGCCGAGCTCAGCTCCTGCCGCCCGGCGCAAGGTGACCTCTTCGGCATGATCTGCGGGATCGACCTCGCGCGAGTAGCCCGTCGCGATCACCTCGCCAGACGCGGCCACAAGCAGCGCGCCGACCGAGAAGGCAGCCGCCGATGCCGGTGCCTGCCTGGACAGGTCGATCGCGGCCGCCAGCCAGCGGCGGTCCGCAGCGAGATCACCGGGGATCAGGGCACCGCTACCGTCCGGCTGCGCCATCGCACACTCCTCTACGTGACGGTATCTTCGGCAGGCCAGGCAGTGATTTACTGGCATCCAGCGATTTGGAACACACCCTGGTAAAGCCCCTGAGGATGGTGCCTGAGGCGATGGTAGCGACAGCGCGCAAGCCTGCCCAGTCCGGCCTGGCCAAGACCGCCAAGACCTTTGATTCGCTCAACCCGGCGACCGATGAGCCGGTCGGCACCTTCCCGATCTTCGGCGAAGACGAGGTTAACGACACCGTCGCCAAGGCACGAGAGGCGGCTGCCTGGTGGTCGGCGCTTTCCTGGAAGGAACGCCAGCTCAGGCTGCTTGCCTGGAAGTCGTACCTGACCAGGTACATCATGCGGCTGGCAGAGGTCGTGCACGCCGAGACCGGCAAGCCGGTCGCCGATGCCCAGCTCGAGATCCTGCTGGCGATCGTGCACATCGACTGGGCCGCCAAGCACGCGCGCCGAGTGCTCGGACCGCACAAGATGCGCAGCGGCCTCGTGGCGTTCAACCACGCCTCGACGGTTGAGTACCACCCGCTTGGCGTCGTGGGCGTGATCGGGCCGTGGAACTACCCGGTATTCACCCCGATCGGCTCGATCGCTTACGCGCTGGCGGCCGGGAACGCGGTCGTGTACAAGCCGAGCGAGTTCACGCCCGCCGTGGGCGGCTGGCTGGTCAGCTCGTTCGCCGAGGTCGTGCCCGATTTTCCGGTGCTGCAACTGGTTACCGGCTTCGGCGAGACCGGGAGCCATCTCGCGCGCAGCGGCGTCGACAAGATCGCCTTCACTGGCTCGACCAGGACCGCGAAGAAGGTCATGGCGGCCTGCGCGGAGAATCTCACGCCGATGGTCGCCGAGTGCGGCGGCAAGGACGCGATGCTGGTCGCGGCCGACGCCGACCTGGATTCCGCGGCAGACGCGGCCGTCTGGGGCGCGCTGTCTAACGCCGGGCAGACCTGCGTCGGCGTGGAACGGATCTACGTGGCGCAGGACGTGTACCACACGTTCATCGAGAAACTGGCCGACCGGGTCAGCGGACTGCGCCCAGGCGACGACCGGGAGGCCGACTACGGCCCGATGACGATGCCCAGCCAGCTTGAGCTGATCGAGCAGCACATCGCCGACGCCATGGCCAGCGGCGGTCGCGCCGTTGTCGGCGGCCTCGGGAGCATCCGCAAGCCTTACGTCGGGCCGGTCATTCTCGCTGACGTCCCGGAGACCAGCGCCGCTGTCACCGATGAGACCTTCGGGCCGACCGTGACCGTCAAGCCGGTCGCCGATCTCGCCGAAGGCGTCCGGCTGGCGAACGCCGGCCGGTACGGGCTGGGCGGAAGTGTCTACTCCAAGAACAGGAAGGCCGCGATGCGGGCGGCTAGGTCGCTGCGCACCGGCATGGCGTCGGTCAACTCGGCGCTGACCGTGCTGAGCGTGCCGTCGCTGCCGTTCGGTGGCGTGGGCGAGTCGGGTTTCGGCCGGGTTCACGGTGCCGACGGCCTGCGGGAGTTCACCAGGCCGCAGTCCATCACCAGGCAGCGGATGAAGCCGAGGGTGAACCTCACCTCTTTCAACAGGACCGACAAGGACCTGAAGTCGATCATGACGCTCGTCACAATGCTGCACGGCAAGCGCTACAAATAAACCCATCCGCGCCCGCGCTCACATCGGAGGAGGGGTTACCGGGCGGCGGCCAGGGTGAGGTCGGCTGGCTCGATCGCGGCCAGCGGCGCACGGCCTGAGATCACGTCGGCTGCCCGTTCGGCGACGGCGATGGTCGGGGCGTTGGTGTTGCCGCGCGGTACGGTCGGCATTACCGACGCGTCGACCACGCGCAGCCCATCCAGGAGCCTCCTCGGCCGCCCACATCTTCCGCAGCGGCCTGGCGGCGGCGATCTGCCTGACCATCCGTACGGCCCTGACCAGCGCCTCTAGGTCGGCCGGGTCGGTCAGGTAACCGGGATCGATCACCGGCTTGTGCCGCGGGTCAGCGCTGCGCAGCGAGATCTTGCCGCGGCTGCGCACGTCAACCAGCGTCAGCAGGACAGAAAAGCCGCGGTCGGTCGGATCCGCGAGCCCGCCGTTGCGGAACGGGACCGGTAGGGCGTGCCACTGGATGTCCGGAGCAGGCAGGCCGGAGTTGGTTCTGACGAAGCCGCCGGATTGGGCCACATTCGTCGTCATCGGCCCAGAGTGCGTGAGCTGCCAGCGCAGCAAATTCTTCGGGCCGGCCAGCTCAGCCAGGCTCCTGACCTTCGGCGTCGACCAGAGCGCGGCCGCGATCGGGTGGTCGGACAGGTTCGCGCCCACGCCCGGGCTGTCGGCGACTACGGTGATCCCGTGCTCACGCAGGTGATCTGCTGGGCCGATACCGGAAAGCATCAGGAGCTGCGGGCTGTTCACCGCGCCGCCGCACAGGATGACCTCGGCCTCGGCGCGGGCCAGGTGCTCGCTGCCCCGGTGCAGGTACCTCACGCCGACCGCGCGGCCGCCTTCGATCACGACGGAGGTGGCCAGCGCGTCGGTCCTGACGGTCAGGTTCGGCCGCTTCTCGGCCGGGTGCAGGTATGCGTCTGCGGCCGACCAGCGCCTGCCGTCCTTCTGGGTGACCTGATAGAAGCCGACACCGTCTTGAGTCGGGCCATTGAAATCCGGGTTCGCTACCGAGCCGGCGTTCACCGCCGATTCGACGAATGCGGCTGTGGACGCTGACTTGAATTTGGGGTCAACAACCGACAGCGGACCGGATCCGCCGTGGTATGCCGATGAGCCGCGGGAATTCTGCTCTGCCCTGATGAAGTAGGGAAGTACGTCGTTGTAGCCCCAGCCATCACAGCCGTACTCATCGCGCCAGGTGTCGTAGTCATACTTATTGCCACGGATGTAGATCATGGCGTTGATCGAGGACGAGCCGCCGATCACCCGGCCGCGCGGCCAGTACACGGACTGGCCGGCCGCCTTGTCCTGCGGCACGGTACGGAAACCCCAGTCGTAGCTGCTCTGGAACAGCAGGTTGAGCGCTGCGGGGATGTGGATCTCGTCGGCTGTGTCAGGCGGCCCGGCCTCAAGCAAGAGGACGCTGGCCGCCGGATTCTCGGTCAGCCTGGCCGCCAGCACACATCCCGCGCTACCTGCGCCAACGATTACGTAGTCGTACACGGCCACTCCCGAACCAAGTCCGTAGTCAGAACAAACCCTACTAGTTCGTACACCAGTCGCCGGACTATTGCCCCTAGCAGCCAGACGCGCTCCCGGCTTGATCAGCCGGGAGCGCGTTGAGCAGGCCGTCCACAGCACCCGGCGGGCCCCCGCAACCGCCGGGAAACTGCCTGCGATGGCCCTGCGAGTTCAAAGATATGCGAGGCGCCATCGTGATTACCCTACGTAGTCTAATGATGCCATGCCGTGCTCGGTTTGTGAATGGCCCCCGCGGCGCGCCAGATCGGTCCCTCGTGTTCTTGCCGTCGGGGCGGCCGTTACGGTGGACTGCATGCCGAAGGACCGAGCAGACACTCCCGTTGTGCTTTCCCGCATCTACACGAAGACCGGCGATGACGGAACCACTACGCTCGGCGACTTCAGCCGCACCGCCAAGACCGACTTGCGGCTGGCCGCCTATGCGGAGGTTGACGAGGCTAATAGCGCGATCGGCGTGGCGGTCACGACCGGCGGGCTCGCTGATGACGTCACCACACTGCTGATCCGGATCCAGAACGAGCTTTTCGACGTCGGCGCTGACCTGTGCAATCCGATCGTTCCCGAGCCGGCCTACCCGCCGCTGAGAGTCGACGAGAGTTACCTCAGCCGACTCGAGCAGGCCTGCGACGCGTACAACGAGTCACTCCCGACGCTGCGTAGCTTCGTACTGCCGGGCGGGACGCCGGGCAGCGCCCTGCTCCACGTCGCGAGGACAGTCGTGCGGCGCGCCGAGCGAACGGCGTGGGCCGCGGTGGAAGTGCACGGTGACACGATGAACCTGCTCGCGGTCAAGTACCTGAACAGGCTCTCGGACCTGCTCTTCATCCTCTCCAGGGTCGCCAACGAGCCTGGCGGGGATCTGCTGTGGAAGCCTGGCGGCGAGCGCTAGGCGCCAGGTCTGGCAGAGCGCCCTCGTCGCCGAATTAGGCGTCCTCGCCCGCCGCTCGCAATTGCGCGGTCAGGTAGGCCACCCTGGCCGCTTCGTCACCCTGCTCGGCGCTTGCGGCAGCGGCGGCTGAGTCCAGGGCGGACCTGACTGCCGATTTGTCGACATCGGCTCCGAGCGCCGCCTCCCGCGCCAGGATGGAGACCTTGTCGTCGGCTACCGACAGAAAGCCGCCGCCGACTGCCGCCTGAACCCAGCCCTGCGCACTGGAGGCCCCCTCGGGCAGAATCCGCACCAAGCTGCCTGGCGCGAGGATGCCGAGCACCGGGGTATGCCCGGTCAGCAAGCCGATGTCGCCGTCGAGCGTCTTGGCGACCACGCGGTCGGCGTCACCCGCCCAGACTTCGCCCTCGGGGACGACCAGCTTCACGTGCAGGGTCACAGTGTCACCTCGCGCGACTCCGTCACGGTGCTTGCCCTGCGCGACTCCGTCACGGTGCTTGCCCTGCGCGACTCCGTCACGACCGCTCCAGCTCCTTCGCCTTGCGCTCGACGTCCTCGATCCCGCCGGTCATGTAAAAGGCCTGCTCGGGCAGGTGGTCGTACTTGCCTTCGGTGATCGCCTTGAACGAGGAGACGGTCTCCTCCAGCGGCACGAACACGCCGGGCTGACCGGTGAACTGCTCGGCCACGTACATCGGGTGCGAGAGGAACCGCTCGATCCGCCTAGCCCGCTGGACAGTGACCTTGTCCTCTTCCGAGAGCTCGTCGATGCCCAGGATGGCGATGATGTCCTGCAGCTCCTTGTACCGCTGCAGAATCCGCTGCACCTCGCGCGCCACCTCGTAGTGCTCCCGGCCGACGTACTTGGGGTCCAGGATCCGCGAGGTGGAGTCCAGGGGGTCCACGGCCGGGTAGATGCCCTTCTCCGTGATCGCGCGCGAGAGCACCGTCGTCGCGTCGAGGTGGGCGAAGGTGGTGTGGGGTGCCGGGTCCGTGATGTCGTCCGCTGGCACGTAGATCGCCTGCATCGACGTAATCGAGTGTCCGCGGGTCGAGGTGATCCGCTCCTGCAGCTGGCCCATCTCGTCGGCCAGCGTCGGCTGATAACCCACGGCCGACGGCATCCGGCCGAGCAGCGTGGATACCTCCGAACCGGCCTGGGTGAAGCGGAAAATGTTGTCGATGAACAGCAGCACGTCCTGCTTCTGGACATCGCGGAAGTACTCGGCCATGGTCAGGGCGGACAGGCCGACCCGCAGCCTGGTGCCCGGCGGCTCGTCCATCTGGCCGAACACCAGCGCGGTGTCCTCGAGCACGCCAGACTCGCTCATCTCCAGGTACAGGTCGTTGCCCTCGCGGGTCCGCTCCCCCACCCCGGCGAACACCGACACGCCGCCGAAGTTCTTCGCGACCCGGCGGATCATCTCCTGGATCAGCACGGTCTTTCCCACGCCGGCGCCGCCGAACAGGCCGATCTTCCCGCCCGACACGTACGGCGTGAGCAGATCGAGGACCTTGATGCCCGTGACGAACATCTCCGTCCTCGGCTCGAGCTGGTCAAGGGGCGGGGCGGGGCGGTGGATCGGCCAGCGCTCGGTCACTTTCAGCGTCTCGGTCGGGACGTCGAGCGTCTCTCCGAGCACATTGAACACGTGGCCCTTGGTCACGTCGCCGACCGGCACCGTGATCGGGCCGCCGGTGTCGATGACGGTGGCGCCGCGCACCAGGCCGTCGGTCGGGCGCATCGAAATCGCGCGGACCGTGTTGTCGCCGATGTGCAGGGCCACTTCCAGTGTCAGCGTGTTGGTCTCGCCGCCCAACGTCACGTCGACGTGCAGCGCGTTATAGATGTCCGGCATGTCCTGGGCAGCGAACTCGATGTCGACGACCGGTCCGATGACCCGGGCCACCCGCCCGGTGTTCTGCCCGTCGATTCCGCCGGCGGCGGCTGCGTGCTCTGCGGTAGCGGTCATGATGATGCTCACTTACTCCCACTGATCGTCTCGGCCAGCGCGTTCGCGCCGCCCACGATCTCGCTGATTTCCTGCGTGATCTCTGCCTGCCTGGCCTTGTTGGCTTCCCTGGTGAGCGACTCGAGCAGCTCGTTGGCGTTGTCGGTCGCCGACTTCATCGCCCGCCGCCTGGCCGCGATCTCTGCCGCGGCCGAGTCGAGCAGCGCGTGGAAAATCCGGCTCTCGATGTACCACGGCAACAGCTGGTTCAGCACGGCCTCGGGCGAGGGCTCGAATTCGTATACGGGAATCGGCACCCGCTCCACGACCCGCTCGACGATCTCGAGCGGCAGCAGCCTGTGCACCACGGGCCGCTGGGTCAGCATCGAAACGAACTCGGTGTAGACCATGAAGATCTCGTCGACGCCACCCTCGTCGGCGGGCATGTCGAATGCCTCCAGCAGGGCGCGCGTGATCTCGGCCGCGTCACTGTGCCTCGGGGTATCGGAGAACCCGCTCCACTCGCCCGCCATCTCCCGGCTCCTGAACCGGTGCCAGCCGAGCCCCTTACGTCCGGAGACGAAGGGCACCGATTCCAGGCCGCGCTCGGCCAGCCTGCCGTGCAGCGCCTGGGCCTCACGCAGCAGCGTTGTACCCGCCGGCGAAGCCCCGGTCGCTGGTGAGGATCAGCACCGCGGCCCTGGTCGGGTTCGCCGGCTCGGTCGTCAAGGGGTGATTGACGTTGGCCGACCTGCTGACCACGGCCTCGACGGCCGCCGTGATCTCCCGGGCGTAGGGACCGGCGGCATGCGCGCGCTGCTGGGCCTTGATGATCCGCGACGACGCGATGAGTTCCTGGGCCTTGGTGATCTTGGCGGTGGACTTGACCGTGCTGATCCGCCGCCTGACCGCGCGTAGCTCTGCTCCCATCGGCTACTTCTTCGCCGCTCGCGGTCGGACTCTGGGAATGGCCTCGTGCTCGATCTCAGCTTCCTCCACCGGCTCGACTGGCTCGTCTGTGACCAGGAGCTCGCCCGAGCTGGTCTCGAAGGTACGACGGAACTCCTCGACAGCGTCCTTCAGCGCGGTGACGGTGTCCTCGGACAGGTCGCCGGTTTCCCTGATCGCGTCGTAGATGCCGGGGTGCTCGCGCTGGATGTAGTCGAGCAACTCGGACTCGAAGCGGCCGACGTCCTCCACCGGCACATCGTCGAGCATGCCGGTGGTGCCGGCCCAGATCGAGACCACCTCGCGCTCCACGGGGTACGGACTGTACTGACCTTGCTTCAGCAGCTCCACCAGCCGCGCACCGCGGTCAAGCTGAGCGCGAGACGCGGCGTCAAGGTCCGAGGCGAACGCGGCGAACGCCTCGAGATCCCGGAATTGCGACAGGGCGAGCTTCAGGCCACCCGCCACCTTCCTCATGGCCCTGACCTGCGCGTTACCGCCGACCCTCGAGACCGAGATGCCGACGTTGATCGCGGGGCGGACACCAGAGTTGAACAGGTCGGTCTCCAGGAAGATCTGCCCGTCCGTGATGGAGATGACGTTGGTCGGGATGTACGCCGAGACGTCATTGCCCTTGGTCTCGACGATGGGCAGGCCGGTCATCGATCCGGCGCCGAGATCGTCGGAGAGCTTGGCACAGCGCTCGAGCAGCCGGGAATGCAGGTAGAACACATCGCCCGGGTAGGCTTCACGGCCCGGCGGCCGGCGCAGCAGCAGCGAGATCGCGCGGTAGGCCTCGGCCTGCTTGGTGAGGTCATCGAAGACGATCAGGACGTGCCGGCCCTGGTACATCCAGTGCTGGCCGATCGACGACCCGGTGTACGGGGCGATGTACTTGTAACCGGCCGGGTCGGACGCCGGGGCAGCGACAATGGTCGTGTACTTCATCGCGCCAGCGTCTTCCAGCGACTGGCGGACCTGGGCGATGGTCGAGCCCTTCTGGCCGACGGCGACGTAGACGCAGCGCACCTGCAGCGCGGGATCGCCCGATTCCCAGTAGTCCCGCTGGTTGATGATCGTGTCGATCGCGATGGCGGTCTTGCCCGTCTGCCGGTCGCCGATGATCAGCTGCCGCTGGCCGCGGCCGATCGGCGTCATGGCGTCGATCGCCTTGATGCCGGTCTGCAGCGGCTCCTTGACCGGCTGGCGCTGGACGACGCTCGGCGCCTGGAGCTCGAGTTGCCGCAGCTCGGTGGTCTCGACCGGGCCCTTGCCGTCAAGCGGCTCGCCGAGCGGCCCGACCACGCGGCCGAGGTAGGCGTCGCCGACCGGGACTGAGAGAACTTCGCCCGTCCGCTTAACCCGCTGGCCCTCCTCGATCTTGCTGAAGTCGCCGAGGATGACCACGCCGATCTCGCGCACGTCCAGGTTCAGTGCTAGACCGCGGGTTCCGTCCTCGAATTCGAGCAGCTCGTTCGCCATGGCCGAGGGCAGGCCCTCGACCCGGGCGATCCCGTCGCCGCACTCCGCGACGGTGCCGACCTCTTCGGTGGCAGCGGCGCCCGGCTCATACGCCTCGACGAAACGCGCCAGGGCGTCCCTGATCTCCTCGGGCCGGATAGTCAGCTCCGTCATCTTCCTCGCGTCTTTCTCGTCTGGTTCTTCTGCCATCAGCGGTCTTCTGGGCCGGACTGCCGCCGGCCCGTCACGCGGCCAGGTTTCGGCGCAGCTCGGCGAGCCGGCTCGCGACGCTGCCGTCGATCAGCTCGTCGCCGATGCGCACCGTGATGCCGCCGACCAGCCCTGGGTCGAACACGACGTTCAGGTGGACGTCATGTCCGTAGGCGACCACGAGCGCCGCGGCCAGCCTTGCCCTCTGCTCGTCGGTCAGCGGTGCCGCCACGTGCACCTCGGCCACGAGACGCTCCCGCAGCTCCGCGGCCAGGTGCGCGTAGGACTCAAGCGCTCCATCCAGGCTACGACCCCGCGGGTGCGCGGCCGCCTGGGTGATCAGCCGCAAAGCAGGTTCGCTGACCTTGTCCGCGACTAGCTCCCTCACCAGGCCCGCGCGTCCCTCCGCGGGCGCGAACTGATTCGACAACGCAGCGCGCAGGTCAGGATTTCCAGCCGCGATCCGGCCGAACCTGAACAGCTCGTCCTCAAGCTCGTCTAGTAGTCCTTCCTTATCGGCGGCCTCGGCTATCGCCAGCACGCCGAGTTGCTCGATCGCGTCGGTGAGGTCGCCTGGCTCTGACCACCGTGCGGAGACCAGCCCGGCCACCAGATCGAGGGTGGTCTCAGAGATCTTGCCGGCCAGCAGCGCCTCGGCCAGTCCGATACGAGCAGCGCGCTCCCTGGACGGATCCGACAGAATGCGCCGCAGCGCTGGCTCGCGGTCGAGCAGGCCAAGGACGGCGAACAGCTGGTCGCCGACGTCGCTCGCCTCCGCTGCCGCCTTTCTGGCCAGCGCGGCGGAGAGCCGCTCCTTGGCGGCGCTCAGCGATGCCCTGCTCGCCCCTCTCATCGAGCCGCTGCCTCGCCCGAGGCCTCCTGCATGAGCTCGCCGAGGAAACGGTCGACCAGGCGGTACTGCCGCGCCTCGTCGGCTAGCGACTCGCCGACGATCCGGCTGGCCAGCTCGACAGCCAGGCTGCCGACCTCCGCTCGCAGCACGGTCAGCGCCTGCTGCCTGTCGGCCTCGATCTGGGCGCTCGCCGACGCGATGATGCGCTCCCGCTCGGCCACGCCGTCTGCCCTGCCCTGGGCGACGATCTGGGCGGCCTCTTCCGTTGCCTGCTCACGCAGCCTGGCCGCCTCGTGCCTGGCGTCGGCCA
>WNFC01012567.1_pt1 | contig 12351 bp, 11 predicted proteins | sample 5400541 | NCBI WGS metagenome assembly WNFC01 (sample SAMN13153342, study PRJNA577476) | soil metagenome | isolation source: 120 cm saprolite under Douglas fir tree site 2 hole 2 replicate 1 | place: USA:California | collected 2015-04-18 | reverse complement strand
TCCAATTCATGGTGATGGTATTCATCGTGCTCGTGCTCGGCGACATCATGATCGTGATCATGGGCGCATTCTTCGTCATGATGGTGGTCATCCGCCTGGCCGATCGACCGGCGACTGACGGAAAACCACAGAGTAACTCCCCGAAAGAGCACCAGGCCCAGGATGGCGAATCCGCTCCAAAGTACATAGCGATGGAGGTAGGGAGCGAGAATAGGAGGATCGGTTGCAGCGAGAAACTTTTGATAAAAAGCTAAGACGGCGACGATCCCGAGCAAGCCGCACACGCCGATCGTGCACAGCTGCTCCATGTAATAGGTGGATTGATCGTGAGAATGTTCGTGAGTATGGGTCATTGGTTGTTCCTTCTTGCCAGAAATTTAGCCGCGGGGCTTGCCCCGCGCGGAGCAAGCTCCGCGGCTAAATGTCCTCGAGAGTGTCTATTTAAAAAATCCCGCCCAAAGATAATGCGTAATCATTGCATACAGGAAAACCTGCAGGACGACCGATCCGACAATGGTCCAGATCAACCGAGGCCGAAAGACGCGCGTGTACATGGAATACAGCTTGAAATCCAGCATAGGCCCGAGCACCAGGAAGGCGAGTTTCGAGGCAGGGGGCATGGCATAACTGGCGGCGACAAAGGCGTCGGCCTGGCTGCAGATGCACAGGGCGACGGCCAGGCCCATCATGATGGCGATGGCGGGAATCGGATTCTTCCCCGCCCATCCCTCCAAGGTTTCGCGGTCGATTAGTTGCCGGCTCAGGGCGGCCAGTAGTGCTCCCAAAATCAAAAAGACCATGACATCCACGAAATCGTGGAGGGCGGTCTCGACCACATTTTCCAAGCGCTTCCGCCAAGGCTTGGGCGCCTGGTTCTCCGCTGCCTCTTCTTCGTCGGCGGGGGAGTCGTTGGTCTTGTGCGGAACGGGGACAGCCAAGGGCGTCAGCAGCTTTTCCGGTCCGTGCTTTCGATACTGCCATTCCACAATCAGGCTGGTGACAAAGGCAACGACATATCCCAATCCCGCGCGCAAGCACATCATTTGCGTGCCGGTAAATTGGTAAGATGTTCCGCCGGCCGAGCCGGGTGAGTCCTGCGCCGCCGAAAAGGCTAAACGCGTGCTCAACAAAGTGACGACGTTGATGATGGGGCCGGCGAGCAAATAACAGACACAGCAGCTTAGAGGCACGCCTTTGCGCAACAGCCGGCGAACGATCACCAGAATGCCGCAATCGCACATGGGGGACGGCAACCCCAGCAGCCCGCCGATGGCGATGGCCAGCACCCGATTGCGCGGAATCAACCGGGTCAGCAAGCGTGGCGGAAGAAGCTCCTCTACGATCCCGGCAATGATGGCCCCGAAGACAATGAACGGCAACGCTTCGTAAAGAATTCCCGTAAAGATGAGGATGAAGTCCTGGACTTTTTCTTCCATCCCCAGCATGGAGGGCGACTCCTGCGCGAATGGAGTAGTCATGAAGATGAAAAAATCCATTACTTGATGGTCCACGGCCGTTGTGGTCTTAAGGTTTAATTATTGCGGGATATCGGGCGAGTCTCTATCCCTGTACGTCCGTGCCGCCGGCGAAGTTCGCCGGTGACTCCTTTCATCATACCAGCGCGATGGAGAAACGAACAGAACGGTGTCCTTAGCTGATTCATCGTTTCGCGCTCGCAGCGTGGACCGAGCGCTAACCGATAAATCAGCTTTTCCGGGCTAGCGCTTCATTGACGGGTCGAGTTGAATGGCCTCGTCGAAGTCTTCCCGGGATTTGACTCGGTCGCCCAATTTGGCATAAGCCTGGCTTCGTTTCAAGAATGCCTTGGCGTCCCGGTTGTCGAGCCGAATAGCCGTATCATAATCGGAGATGGCATCATCCCATTCGCCCCGGAGTGCGTGGCAACTGCCGCGGTTTCGATAAGCCAGGGCGTAATCGGGTTTAAGCCGAATGGCGCTGGTGTAGTCTCGAATGGCCAGGTCGTATTCATCGAGAAAGGAATGAGCGGCGCCGCGTTCATTGTAAGCGCGGCAGTTTTTCGGATCGAGTCGGACGGCCTGGGTGCAATCCGCCACAGCTTCCTGGTATTTCTCCAGTCTTTTGTAGCTCATGCCCCGACATTGAAAGGCGCGGGCATCCGACGCATTCAGCTCGATTGCGGCCGAATAATCGGCTACCGCCAAGTCAAAGCGGCCCGAGTTGTGATGGCGAAGGCCTTCATGCTGATAAACTTCCGACAGGATTTCGCGGACTTCGCTGACGTCGATGCCGATCACGTGGGTTTGCTTGTCGACGCCGGCGGCGACGGCGATGACCTCGCCGTTTTTCATGACGACGGGACCGCCGCTGCTGCCCGGGCGAATCGGATTTTGGGTTTCCAGCACCTCGACTCGGGCCTCCAGCTCTTGATCGGTGAATTTCACTTTGATGCGATCGCGGGACACGGCCTGGATGGTGCCTGAGGTTTGCACCCAGAGCGTGGGGCTGGTTCCCGGATTGCCGACGAGCAGCACGGATTCTTTGGCCCGGGGCCGCGCCTTGGCAAGCTTCAATGGCTGCACGAACGACGGTAGTCCGTCCAATTGAATGACGGCCAAATCGTGACCTAAGTTCGACTCTATCACTTGACCGTGAAAACGGATGCCTTCCTTCAAATAGTAATTGCGGTCGGTGATCAGCTTGCCGTCTCGGAAAGCTGGAAATATTGCCAGGATTTGCTTTTGGCCGCTGACCACGTGGCGGTTCGTCACCAAGAGTTTGCGCTCCCGATCGACGAGCCAGCCAGTGCCCTGAGAGGCTTTGTCGCCGTTGGGCACGACAACCATGGCCGTGGAGCGGAGGGTCTGTTGGTACAGATCGTTGGAAGTCAGCCCATCGGCCGGCGCCGAGGCGGGCAGCGCTGCCAACAAAAAGAGCGCGAGACCAAGTACCAGCAGTCGGTTGTTTTTCAAAGGATTCATCAGGGCAGGGGAGGGTTCGGGCCTCATTGCTCGATTCTGAGAACTCCAACTCTGCGTGGGGGTTTGAGACATTTAGCCGCGGAGCTTGCTCCGCGCGGGGAAAGCCCCGCGGCTAAATGAAAATGCCTCATTCCGGCCCGCGCATTCGATATATTCAAGAATAGGTTGCGAAGATCAGCAAAGTCAAGAGGCGAGCAACGGAGCCAGCAGGCGATACATCAGGTCCGTAGCCTCGCGGGCCTCAGACTCGGAGATGATCAACGGCGGAGCGATGCGGAGCACCTTCTTGGCGAGCGGTCCGAGCAGGTGGATGCCGTCGCCCTGGGATTGGTCGGGCAGGCCGCGATAGCAGGCCAAGACGGCAGCTTTGGCCCAATCGACGGCGCTGCGACCGGCATGGTCTTTCATTTCCACGCCCCACACCATGCCGCCTTTTTCGCCGCGCACCCGGCCGACGAAGGGCAGCTCCTTCAGCCGGACCAACCCCTCCTCAACAACGGCGGAAGAACGCCGGCAAGGGCCGAGGATATCCCGGCCGGCGAATTCATCCAGCGTGGCCAGCACGGCCGCACAACCGAGCGGATTGGCGCTCCACGTGTCCGAGCCTTCCCCGAAATCGAGAGTGGCGAAGAGATCGGCTCGACCAACCGCGGCCGACACCGGCACGCCATTGCCCATTCCCTTGCCCAGAACAACCATGTCCGGCTCCAGTCCATAAGTCTCGAAGGCGAACATCGATCCCGTTCGCCCGAAGTTGGATTGGACTTCGTCCAGAATGAACACGATGTCGTTGTCGCGGCAGAATCCTTGGAGCAATTGGAGATAGGGCTGGGGCGGATGATAGGAGCCGCCGCCTCCTAAATAAGGTTCGGTGATCAAGACACTGAGGCGAGTCCCAAATTCACGCCGAAGCGTTGCCAACTCTTGGCGATATGGGCCGGGGTCAAAGGGGTGTTCGCGCAGGCTCACATCAGCGCACTCCGCCATGGGAAAACTAATGAATCGGACACGCGGATCGCGATCGTGGTCGGTCTCGCAGCCGGTGACCGCCCCGGCCAATCCTTTCTTTCCATGAAAGCCATGACGAGTGGCCAGGATCATCTGGCGCGACGGATCTCGGGCCAAAGCGGCCCAGAGCGCCTTTTGGATTGCTTCGGACCCGGACGCCGCCCACAACACTTGTTCCAGTCGCCGCCCTTCCCGCCTGCTTTGGAGCAGTTCCACCAGCCGGCGAATGGCTTGCGTCTCCACTCGGGTGACGGCGTTATAGGCCGTCATCGGCAAGGCAGAAAAAAATGACGGAGGAACATTTCGGTTTAGCAGCGGATCAAAGATCCGCGCGGCAGTTGCGGAGGAGGACCGTGTTTGCGTCTCATCAGTTTGTGCGAATGGCCAGTCCATGTAAGATGCAAATCGCTCCATCCACGAAACGGGATTGTGCCCCAAGTTGGCGACCAGCACGCCGGAGGTAAAATCGAAAAGTCGCCGGCCTTCCGGAGTCCAGTGAAAGATACCGGCACTCCGCGCCAAAACAGCTTGGGTCGGCGTGTAGGTGCGGAGCGCCCGCGGTTCGTGGGATGTAGCCTGGTCCCTGGTTTCATTGGAGACGGCTTCACCGGGATGATGCAAGGAGTTTTCCATGGATTAAACGTGAGCTGGGTAGAGAATAACTGGGTCCGCTTGGCCGGGGAAGCGCAACACCAAGCCTCCCAATGGGCCGTTGACTTCGGCAACGCCGCCCGGTTGGCCCCGGGCGTGCCTTTCTAGGATCGCCTCCATCGCCTGGACTACCGCCACGGTGTTCCAGTCGGCCGAGATATCGTTGTAGCTCAAGGCATGCATTTGTTGAAGCCGGTTTGTCTGTTCGGCCGGCGGGCCGCCGAATTCCACATATGCCGCCTCTTCGAAAAACCGCCGCAGAATTTCGATGCCATATCCCCGCTGCGATCGGTCTCCCCAAGGCTCCAGAAACGTTCCGTTGTAGTGATGGTTGGGTGTAATCTTGAGGTCGAGCGGAGTTCGATCTTCCACGGTAACTTCGACGCCGCGTTTGCGTTGGTGAGCGTTCCAAACGCCGTTGTCGAAACGGAATTGCACTTCCTGCTCGACGTAGCCGGGAAAATTGTCCGGCGTGACCCAGCTGGTGTGAATATCGAACGCGGCCTCCCGGCCGTCTGGGTAAGCGAAGACAACTTGGAGTTGGACCGAATCCCAGGTTGAGCCGTCCGCCGGTCCCACCAGGCCGCGCTGGCCCGTTGCGCGAATGTGGGCCAATCGCCAATCGGGACCAAAAGTGAAATCGATCAACTTAATGTAATGCACCGCCACATAAGTGCCCGGATTACGGCCGGCAATCCAGGCGGCGAACTGTCGGCCACTGATCTGCTTGGGTTCGAGCAAGGAACAGTAACCGTTATTCACGTGCTTCAAGGTGCCGTCGGCAATGTGAGTCCGCAGCTTCTTATGATCGGGATCGGCCAATTTGTGATAGACCACTTTGCATAGCACGCCTTTTTGGTTGGCTAGAGTTTCCAGTTGATCCAACTCTTGCAAACGAAGGACGGAGGGCTTTTCAATGAGGACATGCTTTCCGGCTTCGAGGGCCAGCCGAGCGAACTCGAAATGCCGATCATCGGGCGTGGCAATGCAAACCACGTCCACGCCATGCGCGATTAGGTCTTTGACGGCCTCGGGACCGGTGAAGCTGGCGAATTTGGCAACGCGGCCGACGGATTCTTGGCGATATCGGTCCGCGCGGGTGCCAGTCAAGCTGGCTACGGCCGATAGTTCTACGCCCACCGGCCCAAAATCTCGTCGATAAAGTCCTTCCGTGTGGAGTTGCTCGAACAACGGCCGATAGGTGTCCTCAAAAATCATCCCCAAGCCGACCATGCCGGCCCGGAGGCGACATTGCTTCGATTCTGGAAGTCCTTCCATGCGAACATGATAGCAGGAGAGCAAGATGTCAAACAATTAGGATATCCACTGATATGGTGCTCATTTTGTTGAAGTCCCTTTCTCGGCTAACAGAACTTTGAGCCGGGCAACTTCCTCTTCGGCTGCATTTGCTCGCCGAAGTTCTTCCTCGGCCTGCAAGAAAACGAGCTGCCCTTGCTGATCGTAGAACCGTAGCCAAATCTCATCTAAACCTAAATGAGCACCCTTCCACTTACCGATCCAAACCCCCAGTTGCTCGCTCCACATCCAGCCCCGGTCATTGGTGGCAATGGGTTGGTAATCCCCGTTGCCCAATCGCCAGCCGACGAGTTCTTGAGTATCTCGGTCAAACCAAAAATACTCTGGAGTTCGGAAAACTTGTTCGTAGAGAGTTTTTTTCGTTGTCTTATCTATTCTCGCGGTGGTCGGTGAAAGCAGCTCGATGATAAGATTCGGATATCTGCCCCCTTCGTCCCAAATCGCCCAATACTTGCGGGGTCGCCGTCGTTCTACTCCCTTGACAAAGAAAAAGTCAGGTCCTTTGTAGTCCTGCTTTTTCGACTCGCTCCAGCTGTAATAAATGAAAGCGTTTCCGCCGGCAAAAAAGTCGTCTCGACCTTTGAGCCAGCAGTTAACCAAATCAATGAGCAGGGCGATTTGGGCGAAATGCCAGGGACTTTCTAAAGGCTCACCGTCCGTTTCCAGCAGGTTCTTGGGCGGCCACTTGACGTCGGGAACGTCGACTTCCATCAAGACTTTTGGCATGTTTCGCTCCTCTCCATACCAGCCTTTCGGAAGTGCAGGGCGGCGTCAAGTCCAGATTCAGAGCCGGAAGCGTAAGCGACCGGTTCCAACTTACCGGGGGCTTACGCTTCCGTCTCGGAGTCGGCCATTACACCTGACCGCCCGGATTAGTCGGCGGTTGCTGAGCCATTTGCGCCATGGCCACTTCCTGGCGTTTTTTCATTTCCGCGGGAGTTAATTCCTCCAGATGCGTCGCGATGGCCCATTCATGGCCAAAGGGGTCCATCAGCTTGCCGTAGCGATCTCCCCAGAACTGATCCGCCAATGGCATGGCCACTTTTGCGCCGGCATTAATTGCCTGGTTGAATAAGGCATCCGCGTCTTTCACGTAGAGGCAGACGGCAGTGGCCGTGCCTCCCAAGGTCAGGGGCGATTTGGATCCCCATTCCGGCATCTCATCGGCCAGGAAGAGGTGCGAATTGCCGATCTTGATCTCCGCATGCAGGATTTTGCCGCCGGGTCCCGGCATGCGTACGGTTTCCTTGGCGCCGAAGGCCCTCTTGTAGAAGTCCAGGGCTTGAGCGCAGTCTCTGACATTTAAGTGTGGCGTGACGGTCGAAAAACCGGGGGGGACCGCCGGGACTTTCAGCTTGGCCTTATGGGCCTTCGATTTGCTAGCTTTCGCCTTAGCGGGGCCTTTCTTCGGTTTGCTTTTGACCTTCTTTGCCATGTTTTCTCTCCTTGCCTCTGGTGGTCCGAACCACGAAAATTAACCGGTACAAGGGCCGTGAGGAGATTCTCTGTTTGGCAAGGCCGGCGTCAAGTAGAAACCTGCTAATTCGGAGAATAATCCTACTTTACTTCTTGATTTTCGGACGATCCTTGAGCCGAATCACGAACCGAAGGCCCGACCAAGTCTCATCCACCGCGCAGACCTTGTTGTCCACCAAACCGGCCTCCAGACCTATTTCCCGGATCCGATCTTCGGTTAAGTCTGTGGCCACGCCCGAGGCCTTCTTCGGCCAAGCGATCCACAAGCCCCCGGCAGGGGAGAGGCGTCGGGCCAGGGCGGGAAATTCGTTCACCAGCTCGAGACGGCTTTTGGTGAAGTACACCATAACGTCCATCTGATTAGTCGTCTCCGGTCGCTTAGGCTCCCGATTCGTCTCACGAAGGACGACACCATCCGGCAAATTTCTCAGACTTCGCACGAAACCCGGCGGAGCATTCAAGACTCCGACTCGGTGGTCTACTTTGATGCCCAGTTTGGCCGTCAGCGGCGTTCCGGAGTATCCAGCCATTGTTCGATTTTCTCGGGGATTTCGTGAGGGTCAATTAAACATAACGGACATTATCGGACGTTGGATCGGGGCGCTAAACCGCAAGCGGCGCAGGGCGCAACGTCCGATAATCGCTCTTATGTTTAACTGCTGACAGCGCCTTCCTCAAATACGCCCATGCGTCGGAACTTCTGATATCGCTGCTCCAACAGGTCGTCGATCGGGATGCCGCTGAGTTGCCGGAGGTAGCGGAGCAAGTATTTTTTGAGGGTGTTGGCCATCTCTCGGTGGTCGCGCTGGGCGCCGCCGAGCGGCTCGGCGATGATGTCATCGACGATACCGAACTTGAACAGGTCGCGGGCAGTCATTTTGAGGGCTTCGGCGGCCAACGGTTTGGTCTCTTCGTTGGCCACTTTCCACAGAATCCCCGCGCAGCCTTCCGGACTGATGACCGAATAGTAGGCGTGCTCGAGCATGCCGACGCGGTCGCCGACGCCGATGCCTAAAGCGCCGCCGGACCCCCCCTCCCCGATGACCACGCAAACGATGGGCGTGGGCAACCTCGACATTTCCAGGAGATTATTAGCAATGAGCTGGGCCTGGCCGCGCTCTTCCGCCCCGATGCCGGGATAGGCGCCGGGCGTATCAATCAGGCAAATGATGGGCAAGCCGTACTTGGCCGCCATGCGCATCTTATTCAAGGCCTTGCGATATCCCTCGGGGTGAGCGCAGCCGTACAGGCACTCCAGTTTTTCTTTGGTGGTGTGGCCTTTTTGCTGGCCGATTAGCATGAGGCGAAAGTCGCCCAAGCGCGCCAACCCGGTTCGAAAGACACGGTCGTCGCCGAAAGCCCGGTCGCCATGCAGTTCGACGAATTCTTCAAAAATCAAGTCAATATAGTCCAGGGTCTGGGGCCTCTCCGGATGGCGGGCGACTTCCACGGTCTGCCAAGGTGTCAGATTGCTGTAAATCCTGCGTATGAGGCGGACCAATTCGCGGCGCAGCCGGCGAATCTCGTCGGCGCCGCCGAGCGCGCTGTCTCCGCCGGTCTCCAACTTAGCCAGCCCCTCCTCCATTTCGTAGATTTCTTTTTCAAACGATAATCGGATGCGCGGCGCCATGGACGTTCCTGGGAGCGTTACTTGGATTCTTCCTTCTTGACGGCCGGAGTCTTGAAGACCTTGATGTTGCGAAACTGCATCAGGGCCTCGTGGAAATTGTTGGGGCGCTCTTCACGGCGTTTGGCCAGCATCCGCAAGATAAATTCGCCGAATTCCTTGGTCACATCCGGATTATAGACTTCCGGGGAAACGGGTTTTTCAAAAAGATGCTTATTGAGCAAAGCCTCGGGTGACCCGCCTCGGAAAGGCGGCCGACCGGTGTTTGGGATCCGCTGCGAAATGGCGAAGTCAATAATCCGCACCTCACCCGCGCTATTACAGAGAATATTCTCCGGCTTGATGTCACGATGGACCCAACCGCTCGCGTGCATGTAGGCCAGCCCCGTCATCGTCTGCTTGAAAATATCGTGGACCTTCTCCTGGATGAAGGCTTTTTCCTTGCGCATAATCCGCAGTTTCAAACTTCCCGAAGGAAAGAATTCCATGATGAAAAAAGGATGTTCGGGGTCCTTCATGACCGTCCGGATCTTGATAATGTTGGGGTGGGCCAAAATTCGCCCGACTTCCGCCTCATGGAACAGCAATTGCCGGTGAACCGGGTTGTACACGTTTTCCGGCAACAGCAATTTCATGGCGTAGTGAAGATGGCTGCTCAGCTCGACCACTTCCCAAACTTGGCTCGTATGGCCGGTCGCTAACAAATTTTGCAAACGGTATGGTCCGATTTGGCTCTCAGTGACTTGAAGTTTCGGCCTTTTCTTCTTGTTGGCCTCCACCAGATACCATCCCCCGACTACCACCGACAGCACGATGACGCCCCCGACGACAAAGATCCACAGCCTCTTACTAGGACTTCTCCACGCCTTTCTCAACCAGGAGTCCTTCGCCTTGGGCTGGGCGATTTGGGCGATCACGATGAAATGGACTGGGACGGGACCGGCATAAAGGCCGGCGCGTTCGAGGATTTCAACTCCCCGGGCAGGATCGGCGGCCGGCGCCGAACTGGTCCCGACACCCCACACAATTATCGCCAGAAATATCGCCAGCTCTCGTCGCCAAATCGTAGTCCGTCGGACCTTGGGACCCATCATTCGCTTTCTCCTACCAATACTCTTCAAAATGGATATTTCCCTTGGCCTTGCTCCCTTGGTCGGCCTTGAAACCGCGCTTTTCCAATATCTCAATGACCCCCTGCGGCTGGGGAAAGGCCAGTTTTCCGCTGTCGCGATCTTTGACCGGGACGCCGATCATCTTCGGATTGCCGCACAAAAATACCTGCGTCCGGGCGGGGTCGAGAGCCTGACCCAGCCGTTCCTCCAATTGGCCGCTCGTGATCAAATCCTGGATATAGACCTTTTGTTGAACCGTCTCCGCCTCACGGGTGGTCAAGCTGAGGTAAGTGTATTGTGGATACCGCCGCATGAGTTCTTCGTGAGTGGCCAAGTAGGCTAGATCACGACGATAGCGGACGCAGCCGGCGGATAGAATTCGCCCGTGATGGCCGGCGCCCAGCAGCTTCCACAACATGTAGTTGTGCGGCGCTTCCCCCGTCCCGGTGGCCAAAAACAAGACCGTATCGTCCGGCTTCACGCCTTCGAGGGTGAAGTGCCCGGTGATTTTCTCGGTCAGTTGAAGCCGGTCTCCTTCTTTAAGCAAGAATAATCGCGGCGTCAGACCCGGGGCCCGATCTTTGTCCGATTCGCGCACCAGGACAATATAGAACTCCAGCCACCCCGTCTCGGGGCCGGCCCAAAGATTGCCGGAATCGTCCAGGACCGGGCAGCCGATCGAATAAGCGCGCTTGACAAGCCGACTCTCCTCTTCCGGCTTGACCACTTCCGGCTGACATCCCGGATGTCGCGGCTCCCAATTCCCCAGGCCGATCGAGGTGTATTGTCCAGGCTCGTGCTTCGGCAGTTTCCAATCGGGCCGAATGCGGATCGCCATCAAGTCGGAATGCGCTTTCCTTAGCCATGCCACCGTGGCGTTATAGTGTTTCCGCCGCAGCTCCGCTATCTGCTCGGGAGTCATTAAGATTAGTCCGTAGTCAGGAGTCCGTAGACAGTAGCAAAGCACGCCGCCATGGCTACCGACATAACCTGCGATTATAACCGCTGAACCCCGCTCATGACTACAGGCAACCAAATGCTATGGACTACGGACTACGTCAGCGTCTTAACGGACTCCTTGAACACCTCGATGCAGGCCTTCATATCGGGAACCGGATCGTCGGGATGGGCCTCGTACTCAATGCTGATGTGGCCTTTGAACTTCACATCTTTGAGTGCTTTCAGAACGGCCGGCACATCCAGCACTCCGCCGTCCTTTCCGAAGACCACATCGGTTTCCCGCTGATTATTATGATCCTTCAAATGGATGCCGAAGTTGCGGGGGCCCATGAGGCGGATTTGCTGGGCGGGATCGAGCTTCTTGTTGAACGGCGGAATGGCGGCGTGAATTAGGTGGCCCGTGTCCAGGCAGGTGCCGATTAGTTCGTTGTGATCTTTGACGGCCTCCAGGATGACCTCGGCTGAATACCATTGATGCAGCTTGCCTCCCATCGGACCGTGAGGATGAATGCCGATGGCGATCTTGTACTCGTCACATAGTTTGTCGAGGCTGTCGAAGCTGTCCTTGGTGGGGTTGGCGCTGATGGTTTTGATTCCTAGGGCCTTGGCGTAATCGAATACCCGCTTGTTGGCGTCATGATTTTTCGAGAAATCCTGCACGCCATAGCAGTTCGGCGTAATTTCGTAATCCTGACACATCTTCAAGAGCGCTTGGATCTGATCGGGGCTGGCATTTAATGGCGCGTGTTGCTGGAAGAACTCAATATAGTGCAGACCGAGGTCCTGAGTGCGTTTCAGGGCCGGCTCAGTCTTGAAGTTGCGAAAGCAATAACTTTGCACACCGAGCGTGAACCCACCGAAGGCGTCGTCCTTCTTGTCTTCGGCCCGCAAGATTGAGGGAAGACTGGCCAAGCCGACGACGGTGGCCGCCCCGGCTTGCAAAAATCTCCGCCGGCTTATTTCTGCTAATCGCTGTCGAACCATGGATGTTGACTCCTTCGATATGGAGAGTTGCGTAATCGCTTCAGAACATGGTATTGGGGTAACGCGCGGCGGGGGATGTGTCAAGTCCCAACTAGAATGCGTCCTGGCTTACCAATAATACTCCGAGCGCGAAACGATAAATCAGAACCCTCTGATTTATCGTTTCGCGCTCGGAGGGAGATTTGCAGAATTCTTGACTATCGGTGAGAATTCCTGGCTCGTCTCACTTCTTCGCTTCAAACAACTTATCTATCTC
>WNFC01007649.1_pt1 | contig 12353 bp, 11 predicted proteins | sample 5400541 | NCBI WGS metagenome assembly WNFC01 (sample SAMN13153342, study PRJNA577476) | soil metagenome | isolation source: 120 cm saprolite under Douglas fir tree site 2 hole 2 replicate 1 | place: USA:California | collected 2015-04-18 | reverse complement strand
GCCGAGCTCCAGGATGAGTTCCGATACAAGAATGAAAAGGTGAAGCTGGACTACGCGCTGATCAAGCCGGAAGACCTGGAAGGCAAGATTTCACCGGATGAGGCGGAAATCCGCGCGGCCTACGAAAAGAACAAGTCGAAATACCAGGTCCCCGAACGGCGCGTGGTGCGCTATGCGCTCGTGGACGTAAACCAGATCCGCCAGAACGTGCAAGTCTCGGATGACATGCTTAAGCAGCAATACATGAGTAACATTCAGCAGTACCAAGTGGCGAACCGCGTGCACGTCGAGCACATTCTCTTCATGACCGTCGGGAAGACGGATGCCGAAGTCGAGGAGATCAAGAAGAAGGCCGAGGACATTCTTAAGCAGGTCAAGAAGGGCGGAAAGTTCGAAGATCTCGCGAAGAAATACTCCGAAGACCCGGGATCGAAGGACAAGGGCGGCGACTTGAGCTGGATCACTCAAGATCATCAAGGTCCTGGAAAAAGAGACCGCTCACACCAAGCCGTTTGATGAGGTGAAGGATTCACTGCGCGCGCCGCTCTTGCTCTCGCAGGCGGATAAGCTGGCCAGCGACATGGCCGACCAGTTGTCCGCGGCCATCCGCCAGTCCAACAAGATCTCCCTGGACGATCTGGCGAAACAGCATCACCTGACCGTGAACGAAACGCGGCCCGTCAGCGCGACAGACCCCTTGCTGGAGCTTGCCAATTCCCAAGAAGCCAAGGATGCCATCTTTCGCTTGAAGCCCGATGAAGTAGGCCTCCCCGTTCGAACCGATCGCGGCTATGTTGTCCTGTCGGTGAAGTCGATCCAGCCGGCGCACCAGGGTTCGCTCGAAGAAGTCCGCGACCGTGTGATCACCGATCTAAAACGCGAAAAGTCCACGGAAATGGCAAAGAGCAAGGCGGAAGAGCTAACCAGGCGTGTCAAGTCGGGTGAGAAGTTCGATGCCGCCGCCCGAGTCCTCGGTCTGGAGCCGAAAACGAGTGATCCCATCGCGCGCGACGGGTCCATACCTGGCGCGGCCAGTGGCAAGCAGGTCGGCGCGGCCTTTAACCTGAAGACTGGCGACGTGGCTGCTCCCTTGAGCCTCGGCCAGAACTGGCTGGTCTACCGCGTGGCCGAGAAAACGGAAGCCAACCCAGCCGACTTCGACAAACAAAAGAAGCAGTTGACCGATGAGCTCCTCCAATCCAAGCGGAGCTTGGCATTTGAGGCCTTCCAGAAGGCCTTGGACAACCGCCTGAAACAGGAAGGCAAGCTGAAGCTCATGCCTGACAAACTGAAGAGTTTCGGCTCCTTCGGCTAGTCTAAGTAGCACAAAATAAAAGATTTATATATTTTCAGGGGTACGCTTGTCTTTCCTCGCGCGTCCCGATACCCTATTGGTGTCTTCCTTGAAACCGAATTCGACCCGAAACGCCATTGTTTGGCGGAGCCTGGGTCCCAGGGCCAGAGTCCAGAATTCGGAGCAGAAGCAATCATGGCCACCCAGCGCCAAGACTCCAAAGATCGGTGATACCAACATGGCAGCCCGTACCTCCGCCGTTCGCAATGACTACCGCTGCAGCATCGACCGCAACCAGTCGGGGAAATACTGTGTCCGCATCCAGGTGCACTACCCCCGCCATGCATGGACCCTGGGCGTCTACTTCCTGGCCTCATCCTTCGACCGTGCGATGAAAAAGCTCGAAGAAGCCCTGGACTTCCTCCAGCGCCAGGAAGAGAAGCTGTGGTTTTGGGGTGTGGACCGCGCCGAAGACATGGGTTTTTCGGCTGAGTTTCTGAAAGAAGCGGGGTTGCGCCTGGACCGCCGCAGGGAATTCCCGCGAAAGGCTACCAACGTGTCGTTGACTCCGGAGCGCGACGTGCCCGCCTTCGTCCTGGGACCGATGCGCCGGGGCCTGGCCGAATCCGTCGAAATGTCTCGCGAAATGTCTCGAAGCGCGGCCGCCGGCGCCTAATCCTAAGTCTCCTATTTTGAACTCTCTCTCCGCCGCAACACCCTGCCCGGTAGGTTTCAATCCGCAGCCGTGCTCGGCGCCGTCGCCAAGGCTTCGCGGATCAGCAGGGGAAACCGCGGGAAGGAAAAGCTTCCCGCCACGTCATCAATCACGTTCACCTGGCACAGGTAAAGCCCGGGTCTCAATCCCTGCAGCGGCAAATCCATCTGGAAAATGACCGCCTTGCGGTCCGGAGCCGTCACTTCGTTCGCCACCACTGGTTTTGACTCGTAAATCTTTGTAGCGCCTTGCAAGAACTCGATGCTAGTGAAAACTCGGATGCTGTCCTTCGGTGGCTTGGCTGCAGGAGCATCCTTGGCTGACGCGATCTGCTCATTAGCCGCCGCGGGCGCTGGATTCTTTCCCTTTGCGGCGTCGTACACTTCGTACTGCAGATAGAGATGCTGATCGGGCGCGAAAACATGTGTAATGTTCGGAACCAGTTCCATCTGGTCCCGGACGAGGGGATTCGCGCCGTTTTTCTTGTTTGTGACGGGAGCGCGCAGGCTGCTCAGTACCACCGAGCTCATTTTCAGTGGCGTCTTGCGCAGGTCGGGGATTTGCACGTCCGTCTCGAAAGAGCCCATCCGCCCTGTCTGATTCTCGCGGATGACGAACTTCAGATGGTAGCTGCCCGGTGCGAGTACGAAGCCCGTGTTGTATTGCACGTTCTTGCGGCGGACCTGCCGCGTGGTCTCGACCGCAAGTTTCACGGTGTCGCGCAATTGCCCAACACGCAACTTCCCGCCCCCCAGAGCTTCGCCGATGATGTCGATCGTCGCGTTATCCTTTTCCTTCTCCGTTACAAACGGTATCTGCGATCCCGGAATCACCAGCGAAACCGCTAGATAATAATGTGAATCGTCCTGCCGGAAATACGCCGCTCCCGCGTAAAGGGGCACGTCGACCCGCGGCAGTTGCGCGTCCAGCTCGTCCTCGAGCTGCTGCTCGCGGTCGGCGCGGTTCAAGTGTTCGAAATCTCGTCCCGCATAATAACCCGCGCGAAAATCGAGCTTCAGGTCGGTCCGGTTGACCTGCACTTTCAATCGCCGGAATCTTCCGTCCTTCAGCGGATTGTTGCTCGTGAAGCCTAGAACGTAATACGCCGAACTATCCTTCTGAACCTGGGAAAATACGCCGCTGAAATCATTCGAATCGAAAAACGCCTTCCCGCCCGTGTCTGAGGAAAGCGTCGCGAGCGTTTCCTGCGAAGCGGCGTTTCCATTTAGATCATTCAGCACGGCGGCGCCCGAATAGGCCGATTGCCCGTGCAAGCTGGCCGATTGCGCTTCGCCTCCCGGCGGGAACGCCTGCAGGCCCCGGATATCCAGCGAATAGATCGCTACGTTTGCTTTCACCGCCGCCGCGGTCGTGGCGCGCAGGGCCGACTGGTTGTCCGTGCCCGACTGGCTGATTCCATTGCTGAAATAGATGAGGCTCTTTTTCTGCGGGAGTTTGCCAAGCGCCTGCATGAGCGACTGCAGCGCCAGGAGCTTGCGGTCGGCGTTGAACGTGTTGAAATCCGTATCGTCGGCCGAGAACGCTCCGCTCGTTTCCGCCGCGCCCTCCGCGCTTCCCGTGCTGCCGTTTTCGAAACCCTGTCCTTGTCCGGAATTGTACGCGGACAGCGCCGCCAGCAATTTGGGCTTGTCGTCCGTGAAATCCAGGTCCACGCGCATGTTCGTGGCCAGCGACGCCAGCGCCATCAGATCGGCGGGCTGCATTTTTGTACTGACGAATTTCTTCGCGGCTTCGACGGACCGGCCGATCTGTTCCGGATCCATCGCCGAAAAATCAAAAAAGAGCAAAATCAATCGCCGGTCGCGCGCGTCCAGCGACGACGCCGCTTGCTTTCCGGAACGCAGCAGCGTCCCCCCTGCAACGCCCGATACGGTAGCTTCCGCCGCCCCGGCGGTTGCCAACTCGTCCACATTCTCAAAATCGAACGTGGAAATCTCCTGCTTCTTCCCATCCTCAAAAAGCGTGAAGTCTCCCTTTTTCAGATCGCGAACGAGGTTCCCCTTTTTGTCGTGTGCCACCACATTCACCAGGACGAGTTCGCTCGTAACCTGAATGCGCGCCTCATTCGTTCCGGCTTGTCCGGTCTGCTGGGCAATTACCGGCGCCCCCGCTTGTAAGACAAGCCCCGCCACGATGAAAATCGAAAATGTTTTTCTCGGTAGCCGCATGTTCCTCTTCCTTCAGAACCGGAAGCGCGCTTGCATTGTCACCCGCCGCATGCCGCCCGTCCCCGTGACCTCCCCGAAGGTAAATGAATTCACCACCGTATTGATGGAAGTGAAGTGCACGGTATTAAAAACATCGTTCGCGGAGATGCGCAGCTCGAGCGCGCGGGAGTCTTTGATCTGGATCGTCTTGTTGAGCGACATGTTCATCGAAACTTGTCCCGGCCCTTCGATAATATTTCGTCCGGCGTCGCCAAAGTTGAAGCCATTTGGGTTGGCGCACGTGGTGCTCGGTAGGCAAAACGCAGCCGTATTGAACCATTTGAGCGCGGTTGGGTCGCTTACCGAAATCGATTGCCCCGCGACGGCGTTTGCGCGCAGCGACCCGCTCACACCGCGGCCGATGTCCAGCCCTCCGCCCAGCACGCGCGGTGTGAAGTACAGTCCGGAGCCAACCGTGAAGTCACCGCTCCACTGCCATCCCCCCAGAATGTGGCTCCATGCACCCTTGCGAGCAAACCGCCGGTTTTCGCCGAATGGCAGATCAACAATCCAGTTTCCCGTGAATTTGTGCCGCTGATCGAAGCTGGAGAGTCCGCGGTCCTCGGAGATGGCAAACGGATCTTGCGCCACGACGCTCCCCCCGCCTCCGATCGATGACGCGTCATCGATGGACTTCGAAAACACATACTGCGCGCTCAGCCCCAGCCCTTTCGCCATGCGCTTGCGTACGCGTACCGAGGCCGCATGCAAGATCGAGTTGCCCTCTGAAGATTCGTAAATAAATGGCTGGCCGCCGGAGACCACCAGCGCGCGCTCCGTATCCAGCCGCGTTCCCTTCGCACCGTTGTAACCCACGTTCATCACCACCCCGCCAGGCAATTCGTGCTGCACATCGAGATTCCAAATCTGCACGTAGCCAAGGCGATAGTTCGGATTGACGGCGAAGTTGTTGGTTACCGTGCTCCCGGCGGCGGCCGGGAATCCGCGTGTGAGCGTAAGCGGACTCGCTCCGATGAGGCCGTTAACATCCGTGGTATTCGTCGCTGTACTCGCGAACGGCGGTTGAAACGCGAAGTTCTGGATCATGGCGCCGTATTGCGCCAGGTTGTAGTTGATTCCGTAGCCCGTCCTCACCACCGTTTGCTTCTGCGGTTTCCAGGCAATCCCGATGCGCGGCGCAAAATTGTTGCGGTCCGGCCGGACGAGCGATGCCGGAAATGCTCCATCGAACGGCCCGGCGTGGCCAGGCAGCACAGGCGCGGCGGCTGTAAAACCGGGCGCTACGTCCAAATTAGCGATGTGATTATCTGCCTCGGTATAAGGTCCGCTGTATTCGTAGCGCAGCCCCAGATTGAATGACAGATTCGAACGGAACCTCCAATCGTCTTGCGCAAAGATATCAAACGCATTGGCGCGGAAGTTGTACGAGGTTGCGCCGGACTGCAGCGACGTTTGCTGCGGGAATCCCAGCAGGAAGTCTGCAAAATCGTACCCCGTGTCCGATACCGGTTGCGTGCTCCCGGCTGGGTATTGTGATGTCGCGAACCCGGTAAATACAAAACTGCCCTCCGCATTCCTCGCCGAGCGGAAACTCTGCAATATCCGCCGGTAATCTCCGCCGAAACGCCAGTTGTGTTTTCCGCGATTCCACGAAACTGTCTCCGAGATGGAGTAGGTCTGGTCGAGCTCACGGCGCGGTGTCGGGTCGCTCAGCCCGCCGAACGACGTGAAACTGATTCCCGGGAGGCCAAAGTCAAACGGATCATTCGAAATCCCCCCGATCCCCGCGCCACCCGGTCCGGAAACGTCAATAACGTTCGAATAGAGGTTGGTTGTGGAAACATGATTGTGGTTATAGTTCACCCGGAAGATGTTTGTGACGCGGCCCTTGCCATAGGTCCACCCTGCGCTGACGTTTAGCCCTTGCGTTCCCATTCCTCCCGCGAGCGAAGGGAAAGGATTCACGATGTTGCTGGAGCTGTGCGACCAGTTCAGCCCAAAGTTGATGTTGTTCTGCGAACGCCGTCTGCCTCCGCCGCTTCCACCACCCCCACCACCTCCGCCGAACGGACCAAATCCAGGACCGCTGCTTGCGCCGAAGTTGTGGATCAGCCTCAGGATCACCGTATCGGAATTGCTCTCCGCGGACGTCACGTAGTGAAAGTTCTGGCCGGAAGCCGTCGTTGCGATGTTCGGCAACGGGATGAACTGCAGGAGCGCCGTCGCTGCCGGACTGATCAAGGACGGATCAAACTCATTCTGCAGACCGTTGAATTGATATTGCTGCCCCGTTTTAGGGTTGAAGATTTGGACGGGCTTGCCGTCATTGTACGTCGCTGCGGAAAAATTGCCGCCGCGTTCGTCCATCGTTGGCACCGTTGAGAACGCATCGTACGGCGCGCTCCCGCGCGACCCGTTCCATCCGCCGAAAAAGAACCATTTGTTGCCCCCGTTAAAAATCTTTGGGATGTTCAGCGGCCCGCCGATGTTGACGCCGAAACGAGCCTGGTTGTAATCCGCTTTCGGTGATTCAATTCCGGTCAGCGAATACGGTTTCGCATCCAATCCTGCGTTATCATCGGACAAATACAGCACGCCATGCGGCTGATTGATGTTGAATCCTTTGGGCATCCTGCCAAGAGCGATGATCCCACCGCCAGGCCCACCGTAGCCGCCACCCCCGCCGCCCCCGAAACCACCCCCGCCTTCGCGTTGCATGCGATCGCGAAACTCTTGAATCCGTTGTTGCAGATCCTCTTCGCTCCCGCCGCCGAAGTCCTGCGTCCGTCCCTGTGCGCCACTGATGGTCACCGATTCCGTCGGTCCCTCCGCTCCCGCTCCGTTCATGGGAAGGCTTGAAAGATCGCCGTTGCCTTGGCCCCTGCTGCCTGCTCCGCCAAAGCCGGAGTTTCCACCCGCAAGCGAAGAGAGTGCGCTGTCCATCGCCAGGCTTTGAAATCCTCGGCCTGCCGCAGCAATTGCTGCGTTGTTGTTGTTCGACTGCTCCTGCTGGCGTGAAGCCAGGATAAGTTCGGCGTCCACTTTCGCGGATGGGTTCTCCGGATTCAGCACCACTTCCTGCGTGAAAGCGGCGAATCCCATGAACTCGACGCGCACTACGTATCTCCCGCGTGTCATTCCAGACAATCCAAATTTGCCTTCGGAGTTCGTTGCGGCCGCGTACTTTTTCCCCGTCAACGTGTTGGCTGCTGTAACTGTGACCCCCGGCAGCGGAGTCTTGCCGCTTAGTGCTGAACCGCTGATTTCATACGCTGGAGCTGCCGCGGGAGTCGTTACGGACTGCGGCGCCGGCGAGGGCGGTGCCGCATCCTGCGCACGCAAGCTCGCCGCAAAAAAAATCGCGACGAAGTGGAGAATGAGGATGCCGCGAGCGATCGATTTCAAATCTTGGTCTCCCTGAGCGAACTAGGACTGCGGCGGATTTCTTTTTGGGGCATTTGGGGGTGAATTTCCGGCAGGTGTACTTCCCGCAGGGCCCTTTCCGTTGCTCATGCCCATCTCCTGCAGGCGCTTCCATTGCTCGTCAGAAAGGACCATTACATTTTTGGGAACGAACAGATTGTTCTGGAAGCCTCCCCGCACAACCACGTGGTCCCCGGGCTGGATATCCCCCATCGTGATGCTTTCGCGCCCCCTGCGGAGCGAGGTCTCCTCGTTCAGCTCCAGCGTCTGCGTCACGTTGTCCGGTCGCAACACTGTGAGTTTCGGCGCGTCGACGGACTTCACTTCACCCAAAATGAAATCCTTCCCCATTTCGCCGAACCCTCTGCCGTCCTCCGCTCCTCCCCCGGAGCGCCCGCCAATCAACAGCGCGGTCACGCTGTGATCCGCGTTCTCCTCCCCGCGCACGAATACCATGTCGCCAACCTTGAAATCTTCCAGTCGCGCAGTTTGCCGGTCCTTGCGGTATTCCGTCTTGTCCGTAAACTTCACTGTCACCGTTGTGCCGTCCGGCTTGACCAATTCGAACGATCCTTTGTTGATCGCCGTAATCTTTCCGAACAACGGCTGGCCCCGGCCGTCATTTGGTCTTGGCCTCTGGCCTGCTGCCGGAGGCGCTCCCTGCTCCTGACCCAGCGCCGCAGGCGCGGGCGCCTGCGCTCGCCCGGCCGTTGCCGCAAGCAAGAACAGCAAACTCAAGCGCAAGAACTGTTTCCCGTGCATCATCACCACGATCCCCATTGCAAACCCTCTCATCCTTAAAGACGTAAGCCCGAGCGCCAAAGTAACGCCACCCGACCTTCCTGACCCGCGGTAATTCCTCCGCTTCCTAGTTTCCCCAAAAACGACACTAAAGTTCCCGGCTGAAGTGCCACAAACACTTGCACTTGCGCATAGCGCAGTCGGGCCCAATTGTTTTCTTCTTTCTTGACTTCCCACTCGTTCCCCGACATCATGCGCCGATTCCACTGAGGAAGACCCGCGACGCGCACCTGAAAGCAACCTGCCACCCACCCAGCCACTCGATTGCGAATGTATTTGGCAGGATGGATCAGCCGCCTCGGGCGAAGGGATAACTTCAATATGAAAACTATGAGGAGTATGTACATCGCCTTGTTCGGGGCCTTGTTGCTCGTTGCCGGTAGCGTCAGCGTCTGGGCGCAAGCGGCGCAGCAGACCGGCGATCAGAGCCAGAGTGACTCCAGCACCGCCAAGAAGAGCAATAAGAAGAATTCGAATGCCGACGCTGCGGACAAGAACGCCACTGCGGATAGTTCCACCACTCCGAAAAAGGCCCGTTCGAAAAAGTCCACGACATCGGCGGCGTCGCCAACTCCAGAAGCAGTTGCTCCCGCGACAACTCCGGCAAAATCAACAACCGCTGCGCCAGCGGCCACTCCGGTGGCTCCCACTGCTCCGGCCAGCAAGCCCGCCGCCACACCTGCGGCCGCGGCTTCCGCGAGCGCACCCGCCTCAAAGACAACAGCCACTCAGCAGGCGCCTCCGGCAATCAGCGCTGGAATGGTCTGGGTGAACACGGACTCCGGCGTCTATCACAAGCCCGGCACGCGCTGGTATGGAAAGACGAAACAGGGCAAGTACATGACCGAAGCGGACGCGCAAAAATCCGGCTATCGCGCGGCCGCAGTGGCTGCACCGAAAAAGAAATCGAACTAGTGGAAGTGTACGCGGCGGCTTGTGGCCGCCCCGCGTTTTGCTTTCAGCCGAATTATTTTTCCCGGAGAATCACTTCGCCTTGGCCCACGAGCTGGTCGTTCAGCCACAAGCGGTACTTGTAGGTGGCCGCTTTGCTCCCGGGACGAGGCGGGCCGCTGAGCAGCCGCATGCCGGCAGGAGCCTGAAAAACGTTCGACGAAAACGGACACCGGTTCACATCGAATTCGACGCGCAAATTGCCCGCGTCGGAGATCCAGGAAACCTGGTCGCCTTCTTCGATCACGACGACTTGCGGGATGAGTCCAACGAGTACGGGGCGTTCCGCCATTTTTCTGTGTGGCCCCCTTGCCGTTCCGGGGCCGATGCTCCTGATTTTATCGGTGCACAGGGACGATAGCATAGTCCCTGCAAAAAATTCTTGTGAGCTTGCGCGCCGCCCGCGAATCTCCTCTTAGAGAAACTTAATCTGCGATGTTTTACAACCAACCCGTACCTTCGGGCATCCATATTAATGGACCCTGTACTTCGCTGCGCTTGACCGCTGCTCAACGCAACCGTACACTGAAATTGTTGATTCGTGGCGCGAAGCTCCGGCTGGATCTCTTGCGCTCGCGGAAAGATGCACTCATAAGCGTCTGAACCTGGACGCGGAGGATTTTGCCGGATGGCTTCAGCTTCTCGCTTTTTGTCTATACCGCTGCCGAACGGCTCGCGGATTTCCGTTCTCCTCTCTTTGCCGTTTGCGCTCGTTCACCTCGCCTCGCTGCTGATTTTCTTCATGCCGTTTCACTGGTATTACCTGGCGGCTTGCCTCGGCCTGCTGGTCGTGAGGATGTTCTTCGTCACCGCGGGTTATCACCGCTATTTTTCGCACCGCTCCTTCAAGACCAGCCGCGTGTTCCAGTTTGTGATCGCGTTCATGGCGATGACCTCTTCGCAGAAGGGCGTGCTCTGGTGGGCGGCGCATCACCGCCACCATCACCGGCATTCGGACCAGGAGCTGGATTTGCATTCGCCGACGCTTTTCGGATTCTTCTGGTCGCACGTCGGCTGGATCGTCTCCGACAAATACAATGACACGCGGATCGAATACATCGCCGACTTCGCAAAGTTTCCCGAGCTGCGCTGGCTGAACAAGTATCACCTGGTGCCGCCCGTCACACTCGCCGTCGTGCTGTGGCTGATCGGCGGATGGCCGCTGTTCATCTGGGGCTTCTGCCTAAGCACGGTGCTGCTGTGGCACGACACCTTTACCATTAATTCGCTCTCGCACCTCTTCGGCTCGCGACGCTATGAAACTACCGACACCAGCCGCAACAACTGGCTCCTGGCCCTGCTCACGCTCGGCGAAGGCTGGCACAACAACCATCATCACTTTATGGCCTCGGCGCGCCAGGGCTTCTTCTGGTGGGAGATCGACATCACCTACTACACGCTGAAGGTTCTCTCCTGGTTCGGAGTCGTGTGGGACCTCCGCAAAGTCCCCACGCACCTGCTCACCCAAGGCCGAATCGCGGCCTAGCGCAACACCATCTGGAATTTGTGGGACAGGCATTCCTGCTTGTCCCATTTCTTTTTTCCCACCTGAAGCGGAGACGGCCACATTCTTAGAACAATTCTCTAGGATCACGGAGGCACCCCCTCCCCCCACCCCGGGTGTTTTTCGCAAAGAGTGCGGGAGTGCTTGAAAAGAAGGGAGTTAGCATTTTGGTGAGTGCAAAAGAGTGCGCAAGTGTATGAAAACAAAAGAATGCTAAATGGCGTGGAATGATAGAGATGCCCACTCTTCGTAAGTGTTGCAAACAAAGGGCTTACGGGGGTCTTCTGTTTGCAAGAAAGTAACCGGACTGGACGTGAAGATTTTGAAGGAGTTAGAAGGAGCGCGTGGCGGGCGAACATGGTTGGCAGGGCACGGAAGAATCGTGCCAGCGTAACACAACCATTATAACAAAATGGTACCGTATGTCAATGATTACTTGTAAGTGGTTTGTTTGCTGGAGGATGCAGGATCCAGCAGTTCTACCAAGCCCTGAATGCTTACTGAAATTCAGAAATTGCCCACAATATTAACCGGGACTGAATTTATTAGACATCCTGTTCGCGTCAGGCTGTGGTCGCAACCGCTCGTGCACTAGTCAAAATGTGTCAGCGCCGTGGCTTCGAGAACTGCTGCTACTTGCCGACCAGACTTAGCCGACTGGCAACGCAGACCCACCGGCCGGTTATCTCGGTCCAGGTGTCCGTTTACAATAGGCCGAGTTCGCGGGCGTGTTTGGCACAGAGGAACAGATTCAGGTAGGGGTTCTGGCAGGAACTCCAGTCCGACCATCGATGCGCCCAGTCCGGCCTTCTAAAATCGCAAGTATAATCGCCGAGGACTTCCACGGGGCGCAACTTGCTTGTTCGATTTCGCGCATAAAAAATGAACTTCGCGCGGCATTCCGTCCGGGGAGAGGCTTCCTCGAAGGTGGTCTTCTCTCTTTGTTCCCGCCCCTTCATTTGACTGTCGGCCTTGAGAGGAAATAGAGCAAGGTAAGAGCGAGAGAGAACAGCACGGCGCCAGGTATGACAGCGTCAGAGGCTGCCGCGCTCCGCCGCGCCATGGAGTCGTAGAGAATGAGAATTCCGAGTGAGATCAACGCCACCGTGAGAAGAATCGCGAAACCTCTGAATACCCTCATGTTGGGAACTTCCCCCTCCCGCGGTATATGCCACAAGCCTTCGTGCTCCTCCGCACGAAGGGTCCGGGACATGTCGAGCAGCTAACTCGGAGACGCCTCAAAATGGGCGTGCGCCTCCCCTTCCGATTCAAAGGTACTTAATTCCGGCCGGACGTAGGGTTTCTTCATGATTTCGCCACAGGAACACCGCGGGTTGGAGCCGCCTTGCACACGGCTTGATGTACTCACGAGGATTTCGCTCCTGCATTCCGGATTCTGACAACGCCACCGCTCACCTTTTCGGATATCCACAATGACCCGATCTCCTTTGCGAAAATTGTCTGGCATCGTTGCGC
>WNFC01041953.1_pt1 | contig 12354 bp, 9 predicted proteins | sample 5400541 | NCBI WGS metagenome assembly WNFC01 (sample SAMN13153342, study PRJNA577476) | soil metagenome | isolation source: 120 cm saprolite under Douglas fir tree site 2 hole 2 replicate 1 | place: USA:California | collected 2015-04-18 | reverse complement strand
CGGGAACAACAGGGGTAAGGGTAGGAATGAGATTGACTGTGGCCGTGTTGGGGTTGAAGGTGTCAGCAGCGAAAGGATTGTTGTTGACCACGCCTGGGCCGTTTCCGTTTCCGTTGCCGTTGCCGTTGCCGTTGCCTAAACCTTGCCTCCTAAAGATATGGCGTCTTCTGGAATGTGACATGATTTTTGAAGGAAAGAGAAAAAAAAAAGAGGGAGAAATAGAAAAGAATGTGAGGAAGGACGACGGGGAGGACGAAGGGGAAATGCACGACGACGAGGGCCGGGCGTGGCGAGTCGCAATCGCGACGAGCAAAAAAAGTCTGAGAATGGAAGCTGACTAATACGCGCTCTATTCCCCTTTCCCCCCGGCCGGACAAAAGTAAATATTCGGTCGCCCTCCGATCGCAGTTGGTCTGCTCCTGTCTCGCAGTTTTTTTTCATCTTCCTTTCCTCATCATCGCTCCAAATTGCAGCCGCTCCATCTCCCTTTTCCTGACTTTGTTGCCCCCTCAAAGATTTCTCTTTCTCCCAGACGGGCGTCAATCTCGTATGCCGTCGCAATAGCGACCCCCATATTCTCAAATGATGATCTGATCGCCTTCTGTTGGTGGGTGTTCTCGACGCTCATCTCCACCACTCCGCGCGCTCCCTGCACCGCATGACGACGCAATCCCGCTCCCCTCTGTCCCTCGGTTCATCCCTCCGTTTTGCATTCCTCCTCTATCACAAACTCCGCGTGAACGCGTACCGTGCTAGAGATCAGATCTCCACCATCATTAAGAGCACTGACCCTCGTATCTCGTATCTCCCTTCGGTTTGCGACAACACCGGAACTACTCCGTCCTCAACATGTACTGCCCCGTGGTATGTAGAACTTTGCACAAATGCTCAATTCGTATCAAGACATTGATCCGCCCGTCCACGTATTCCAGGCAAGTAGTCGCCCTCGCAGACGCCACCACCGGTACCGTGACGTCTACCTTTGGACCTACTGTTGCGGGCGGCAATCTCATCCCTCAACTCTTCCTCATCCTCCGCGGTACCTCCTTCATCCTCACCACCTCTTCTGTCTCCAATGCCACCGCCAATGTCACCGTTTCAGCCTCTCCGTCAAACGTGTTCGTCTCTACGGCCTTTGACTCCTCCGCTGGCAGCCTTTCAACCATCAATCTACCGCTCGACCAGGACATCACCCTCGCAATAACATATGTGCAATCTCCGGACGGTAAGCCGAGGAGGCTTGATATTGATTCGGTCACTGTCACCAGTCCGGACACCAGGTGAGTTCAGATCATTTTGACGGGTCTACAAATGTCGTTGACACGTGTCATCGCCTAGTCATACGTCCTTGACTCCTATACCCCTTCCTTCCTCAAGCTCATTGCCCGCTTTTGTCATTCCTGCCCCTTCCCCATCAGCCACTACGTCTCGACCACACTCTTCGTTAACACAATCGAAAGGGACCATTGTTGCCGAGTCCCTCGCGGCATTTTTTGGCCTCCTTCTCATCCTTATCTCCGTCTACATATTGTACAGATGGAGACGTAGAAACCTGGAATCCGCTGACGTTCGCGAGATGCGGATGAGAGATATGGGCAAAGGGACAGCAACGGAAAGCTAGCCATGACGTTTTAGTTTTTTCTCTTGGTTTTTTGCGGACTTGATGAGTTACTTTCTTACTCTGGACCTTGGTCGTTTCATGTGCAGCATTCGCGCGAATACAGTACATCATACTGTACCGTAACGAACGTAACGAACATGGTTTCATCGTTGTATACTGCCGGCATCTCGGCATTTGACATGCCCTCGGGCCGCTACATGCCGGTGGATTCTCTTCTCGCACCACCAACATGTCACCCCGAGATCGAGAAGCAGACAGAATAGCATCAGCACAGCAAACGTTAGACGGTATGCTGCGATTTCGTTTTGTATTTTCATGTATACATCGTGAACCTGGCTCTTTCAAAGTTCTCTACGACATGTCCCAGCTCCTTGGTACGCAACTCGACAAGGAGACTCTGGCGACGTGCATTGGAATGATCGAAAGTGGTGTTAATCCGGAGGCGTTGGCGGTTAGTGTCTGATCCTTTCTTCTGAACTGAGAAATGGGGTCAAGCCTTCCACTTCAGGCTGTAATCCAAGAACTGAGGAGAGAGGGCGCGACGATTGCAGCAAGAACGAGTGCCGTTGACGTTGACGGGAGGCAGTCTCGGGCAGGGAGGTGATGATTAGTCAGTATGAGAGTTGTGGCGTGAGAAAGTTAATGCTGATTTGTCATACGTTTGCCCTGCATGACACTCGAGTAACTGACTCGCTCTCGCTCCACGCTCCACGCACACACCATGTCCGCACCAAACTCGCCTCGGCTAGTCGACTCCTTCTCAGTTCCGAAAGATGTTCTCAGGGAGTTCGAAGAAATGGCTGAGGAGGAGAATATCGATCCTTTCGCCGAGACTGCCTCAAAGAGACAGATCGCTGCTCGTCAGTCCGACTATCACAATCGACGGTTTAATCGCCTAGCGAATGAAAGCGCGGATGCGTTTGCTCAAAGGGAAGATGCTCAATCCACAGAAGGCGGTTATAAGGAAGCGATGAGACTACAGAGACTCGAGAAGGAGGAGCAGCGCGTACGCAGGGCCATTGAGGAGAAAGAGAAGCAGGACCGAGAAGAGGATAAAGACAAGATGGACCTTGACCGGACACCCCCCGCCGCAGAACTCGAGGCGGCCGAGAAGGAGCTGGCTGCAACCCAAACCCAAGAAACAAGGCGCAAGCGCCGCTGGGACGTCTCAGAGCCGGCCGAGAAGGAGGAGAAAGCTGATGGAGAATGGTCTCAAGAAGCCCTCGAGTCGACGGCACCCAAAAAGCGGCGCTCTCGCTGGGATGCAACCCCGGCCGACGTTACCGAGACACCGAAACGCTCCCGTTGGGACCAGATGCCAGGTGCCGGTGGCCAGGATGCGCCTATGGTTCCCATCATCATGAATGCGCCAGGTATCATGATGGAGGATAAGCATAATCGCTACCTCAGCGATGAGGAGCTCGACGCAGTCCTTCCAGCGACGGGTTATATCATCGTGTCCCCGCCGCCAGGGTATGCTCCTCTCATTGCCCCGAGGAAACTCATGGCGACGCCCATCACAGACGCCGGCGGCTTCCATATCCAGGAGGGCTCGGATGCCGCCGCCGCCGCTGCTGCCGCAGGCCTCGCACCTGAATTACCTACCGAAATTCCCGGCGTCGGTAACCTTGCATTCTTCAAGCCCGAGGATGCGCAGTACTTTGCCAAAATTCTCAAGGAGGAGGACGAGACGGAGTTGTCGGTCGAGGAGATGAAGGAGCGCAAGATCATGCGCTTGTTGCTAAAGATCAAGAACGGCACGCCGTCTGTGCGCAAGACCGCATTGCGCCAGATCACGGACAAAGCCCGCGACTTTGGAGCTGGGCCGCTCTTTGATAAGATTCTCCCGTTGCTCATGGAGCGGACCCTCGAAGACCAGGAGCGTCATTTGCTTGTCAAGGTCATCGACCGAGTCCTCTATAAGCTCGACGATCTCGTACGTCCATACGTGCACAAGATTCTCGTCGTCATCGAGCCACTCTTGATTGACGAGGATTACTACGCGCGTGTCGAGGGCCGCGAAATCATATCAAATCTCTCCAAAGCAGCCGGCCTCGCACACATGATCTCGACTATGCGTCCTGACATCGACCATGCGGACGAGTATGTCCGTAACACGACCGCCCGCGCATTCTCCGTGGTCGCATCGGCTCTCGGCATCCCATCCCTACTCCCTTTCCTTAAAGCCGTCTGCCGCAGCAAAAAGTCATGGCAGGCGCGACACACCGGCATCCGCATCGTACAACAAATCGCGATCATGATGGGTTGTGCGGTGCTCCCCCATCTGCGGAATTTGGTCGATTGCATTGCCCACGGTTTGTCAGACGAGCAGCAAAAAGTTCGCACTATGACTGCGCTGGGTCTTGCTGCCCTCGCAGAAGCCGCCGCGCCTTACGGTATCGAGTCGTTTGATAACGTTCTCAAGCCGCTCTGGTTAGGTATCCGCCTGCACCGCGGCAAGGGCCTTGCGGCGTTCCTCAAAGCTATCGGCTTTATTATACCCCTTATGGACCCCGAATATGCGTCGTATTACACCAAAGAAGTGACCGTCATCCTCATCCGCGAGTTCCAAACGTCCGACGAGGAGATGAAGAAGATCGTGCTGAAGGTAGTCAAGCAGTGCGCTGCGACGGAGGGTGTCACGGCCGCGTACATCAAGCAGGACATTCTCCCGGACTTCTTCAAGTCGTTTTGGGTGCGCCGCATGGCGCTTGACCGACGCAATTACAAACAAGTGGTCGAGACGACGGTCGAGCTAGCGCAGAAGGCGGGTGCATCCGAGATCATCGGCCGCATCGTGAACGAGCTCAAGGACGAGGCAGAGCCGTACCGCAAGATGGTGATGGAGACCATCACGAAGGTCATTGCGTCGCTCGGTGCCTCGGACATCGACGAAAAGCTCGAGGTCCGCCTCGTCGACGGCATCATCTATTCCTTCCAAGAGCAGACGACGGAGGACCAGGTCATGCTCGACGGATTCGGCACCGTCGTCAACGCGCTCGGCATCCGCGTCAAACCGTATCTCACGCAAATCGTGTCGACGATTCTGTGGCGGCTGAACAACAAGAGCGCGAAGGTGCGCCAGCAGGCGGCCGATCTCACGTCGCGGCTCGCTGTCGTGATCAAGCAGTGCGGTGAGGATCAGTTGCTGAGCAAGCTCGGCTTGGTGCTGTTCGAGCAGCTGGGAGAGGAGTACCCGGATACGCTTGGTAGTATCATCGCCGCTGAGGGTGCGATTGCCAACGTCGTTGGTATGACGCAGATGAACCCCCCAGTGAAAGATCTCCGTAAGTACCTAGCACTGAATTTCGGAGGTATCTAATCGGCTGCTTGCCTTTCAGCTGATCGTGGCGCTGAATTTGTGCCAGCTCGCGAGTGGATGCGTATCTGTTTCGAGCTCCTTGACCTCCTCAAGGCACACAAAAAGGGCATCCGGCGCGCAGCCGTCAACTCCTTCGGGTACATCGCCAAGAGTCTGGGCCCGCAAGACGTGCTCTCGGTCCTGCTGACGAACCTGCGCGTGCAAGAGCGGCAGTCGCGCGTCTGCAGCACGGTCGCGATCGCGATCGTCGCGGAGACGTGCGGGCCGTTCACGTGCATCCCAGCAATCCTGAACGAGTACCGCACGGCGGAGCTGAATGTGCGCACGGGGTGCCTCAAGGCGCTCTCGTTCGTGTTCGAGTACGTCGGGCCGCAGTCGGCGTACTACGTCGACTCGGTCGTCACGATGCTCGAGGACGCGCTTACGGACCGCGACCTCGTGCACCGCCAGACGGCGAGCACGATCGTCAAGCACCTCGCGCTCGGCGTCGCCGGGCTCGGATGCGAGGACTCGATGATGCACCTCATGAACCTCGTGTGGCCCAACTGCTTCGAGACGTCGCCACACGTCATCGGCGCTGTCATGGAGGCCATCGAGGCTATGCGCGTCACGCTCGGCCCCGGCATCCTCCTCAGCTATGTCCTCCAGGGCCTCTTCCACCCTGCGCGCAAGGTCCGCGAGGTAAGCAAGCAACAGCCCATCATCTCCCCTCTACTTTTTTCTTTTTTTTTTTCGGCGCAGGATGTCGCTGACACCCACGTGCTTTTTACCTTTCTTTAAAAAATAGGTCTACTGGCGCGTCTACAACGCACTTTACCTGGGCGCGGCCGACGCGCTCGTCCCGTTTTACCCTGACGTATCGGAGCTCAGCGAGGGCAAGAACGTATATGAGAGGCACCCACTGCAGATGTTCGTGTAAATTCGGTATGATGGTGTTTGAGGGGCCTTGACCAGCCGTTCATGTGCACTCATCTCATCTCCGAAATTTTTTTTATGGCTGTCCTGTTGTTATTCTCATCTACGATTACTGTAAAACTAAACACGAGTTTATTGCCTGTTTTTCTAGACCGACTCTTTATGACGCCAGTGATTAATTATCAAAGTTCGCCTGATGATGAAATTGATCGGTCGTCATTGGGAAACGAGAAGTCCTCTCTGAATATTACATGGATTTGCTGTGATTGATCAGGATGTTGCGTTGGTTGTACGTACACATGCATGGTATGTCCCCATGGATCGTGTGGTTGCTTCTTAGCCAGAGGACGATGGACAACAGTAGGGTTTCTACACCACGAAAGGGATATAGAACAGAAAGACGTAGGTAGTTGAGAGCCAAAAACCACTCTATCCCATGAGACCTGGAGGAAAGCCGGAAAAGTCCATCTGGTCCTGGATGGGTCGTCCACCCATCGAGTATGATATTCGTAGACGTAGCCGGACGTTGGCCTGCACCGAGGTAAAGGAAAAAAAAAAGTCAGTTCGTTCGTTTTATGAGACATATTGCGGGGGCGTGTAGGGGGGGGGACTGAGCCTATACTTACACCCACCGGCGCGGTGACGCGCATTTGCTGCGTCTCTGTTGCCCCAGGTTTGACGTCCGGACGCGACATGGGCTGCATTTGCAACTGTTGCGTCTGTGGCAGTAGTAGTAATAGAAATCAGATAGGACAACCGTCAACGATCCGCGGCGCAAGCAACTAGCCGTGCTTACCTTGGGCACTGCGACTTGGAAGTTCAGGTTCGTGGCGGCAGCATTCCCCTTCACCTGGAACCGCGCGAGGATATCTACCACCTGCGTCGTCGAGCGTTGGGGCGTCAGCGAGATGACGAGGCCGTTCTTGTCGTATGCGGTGTAGGACGGCAGTTTTGGTGCCGCGGTGGGTTTGGGCGGAGGTGCGGAGGGTGTTACGGACGAAGCGAGGTCGAACAAACTCGAAGTTGTGGTGGTTGTCGGCGCGGCCTGTGGCGGAGCAGAGGGTGCGGGCGAGTCGAAGAGACTGAGGATATCGTTGGCGGTGCTCTTCTGTGGCTGGGACGCCGGTGTCGGGGTAGCGGGGGATGTCGCAGTCGAACCGCCAAAGATCTCTGCGAGAAGATCTTCATTGGTCTTGTGGCCACCAGGTACGGCGACTACAGGTTCCGAAGGTGCAGATAGATCATCGCCAAGCAGGTCGACCTTCAAAGAGAGGAAATCGTGAGTCAGGGAAGAAGAAAAACACCAGATGACGAGATAGTTACGCACATCTTTCCCTGTCTTGGTTGAACCAACGGGCTTGTTCTCGCATACTACATGACGAAAGAATTGATCTCGAAGTAGACATGTCAGAGACGAACGACATACCGACTCCAGTGAGAGTCGCCTTCAGCTCTGGTGGAGGCATGCGCTCCAACACACCAACCCGTAGTTCGCCAAGCGAGAAAAGACTCGCAAATTCGACCGCCCGCTGCTGGAGCTCCAACTCCGGATTCCTTGTGTATCCAGCAAGGACGGTGGCGATGCGCTCTTGTTGATTATTGCTGGTAGTAGGCCGCGAAGAAATCTTCGTGATCGATGCGAACACGAATTGCCGCGCGAGTTGGTTGGCATACGGTGAATCGAGAATGGAGAGGATGAGATCGATGATCTCGACATCGGTTACCTATACCGGTATTAGAAAGAGTCGAAAGCAGCATCGTCGACCATACCGTTTTCGCCTGTTCTTCGTCTATTAGTCCGCCTTCGATCAAAGTTTCGCTGTATTCTCCAAGAATCCATGTGGCTGACAAGGTCAGAGCTTCTTGAGATATGTCCTCGCGAAGGGCATTGTAAAGCCTTGAAGCGGTATACGCCTGGAGTTCAGGGGTATGGACCACGAGCCTGATGAAAGCTGAGAGAATTTCCTCTCTAACGTAGTTTCCGGCCTATTGGGAAGAACGTCGACATAAGCTAAAGGTAGTATGGAAATAAAACACCGACCAGCTTCAGAACGCGAAGGAAAGTATCGATGTGCCATCGCTTGTTGGGCGCGAACCGCTCGGCCGCAAGACTGATTTGAGTAGTCATGCCAAGCTTGAACTCGTCATCTGCAACCTCGAGGAAGGCTAATAACTCCCTGGTCATGACACGAACATTCTGCTCGTTGATAAGCGCATAGGAGAGTTCTAACGCCCGCCGTCGGATGGAGATGTCGCCATCTCTCAGACAATCAAGAATCGTGTTGCGATGTCGTTGCACAGCATCCGTATTCGTTAAGACGACTTTATTCAACGTGTTGAGTGCAACATAACTGATCCAACGAAAAAATGTGAACATTGAGAAGTAGAATAAGAAGGGCATAGCGAACCGGATGTTATTATCGCGATTGCTGAGGAACTTGCCCAGTATATTGATAGCCATGACGCGGAGGCCGCTGTCTGCCTCCGTTTCAATGTCCAGAACGGTCAGGACTGTTTCATAGAGAATAGAATTTCCGACATTTTTCGTCGAGTCAGTGTTCGTTGCAACCTATCGCAGAGTCCTGTTAACGAGTTCGGCTAGCGTGAGGTGCCAGGTGTAACTCACTTGGGCTAGAATGTCGTTCATAGTCTCGCTGGATGTAGCGTCACCTTTGCCGAGGAGCCGGAGGAGCCGCAGTATCTTGACTTGGAGGAAAGGATCCGTGATACCTGAAACGTCATGCTCTGGGCTGTATCCGGTCGTAACCAAAGACTTTAGGTGCCGAACGAGAAGGGGTACAGCCTAATGGTCATGAATATAAGCATTCTGCTCAGGTGCCGAAAGAGAAGGTGTGGCATACGTTTCGGAACTCCTCGAGACACCCCGGGTCGGCTTGTACCATGTCAATTACGAGAGTAATCGCCGTCAATAAGACCCCGTGATTACGATCGGCCAGGAGGTTCTTCGCTTTCGCAATAAAATGGTCGGTAAGATCAGGAACCTTTTTGATGACCCGTAAGGCGCAAAGCGCAGCCTACACAAAGGTGTGAGCGATAATAATCCACCCCCGGTTCAGGAACGCGCACCTTTTTTCGAATGTACGTGTTGCTAGACCCAAGCAACTTCTCGATCTCATTCACAAGGTCACGCGACATTTCCTCCGAGGCAATGTTCGCGAATGTGCATAGCGCCAACCCCACTGCGTACATGTTGGAGTGATTCATGTCGCTATACGCAGGAAGAGTAAGGCGACGCGGTTTAGGACGGAGGCACTATAACGCACTTCTTCAAGGAGTTAGTGACTAGCGTGAGGACCTCTTGGCTCTCATCCAGCAAGAGCATTATCCCCAGGTATCCCAGTCGCTTATCGGTGAAACGAGGGCTGGCAACGAGCTTCAAACATTCGATCTGGCCAAAATGGGCGGGGGAGCCGAGCATGTGTATGTAAAGGAGCTTTGCGACATTGTTGTGACGCGCATACGAGTCTTCCTCTCGGAACGAAGCTCTTATGGCAGCCGATTCTTGCTGGATGAGTGCGCGCTCATCGGCGACGGTCTATGAACGGAAAGTAAGCGGTGTCAGCACACGAGATCGGACGACCGGGGGCGAACCTTGCAGGCTCTGATGCCTTTGATGAGGGCTGCGACACGACTTAGGGTGGTTCTGACTAATGGCGTGCAATCCACGACGCACCCTTTAAATTGTGGTACACCATCGCCGACACCGACGAAATTTCTCAGACCAGACGGTTAAGCGAAGTGTCGAAGTCGTGAGGCAAGGATTTGGCAGTTTATTATGTAATCAAAATCATATGATCTATTCCCCCTTTGAGCGCGTCATTCGTTGTTGCTCGATGAATCTACTATACAGTATAGGAGAAGTTCACAAACAAATAGGCGCTTAGTAAACGTTATCGCGCATGCGCGAGACGGAGGAGCGCTACTGACGACGATTCGTCATGAGGTGCGCCTTTTATCTGAGTCCTTATGAGAGGTCATGCTGGGGACACGCACACCTTGAGGGGATGTGGATCAGAGGAGGATCAGTACATCGTTGTCATTCTAGCCAGACCTTTCGTGCTGCTCCCAATGACCCGGCTGAGTGAAATGAAGCCTCCTGAGTACCTCGGCGGTCTCAGAGGCGTCCACTGTTGACCACGTTGCAAGTCATGGATGTGTTTGATATTATAATCCAATGCAGGAGTTTCTCAACGGCCCTCAGACAAAAGTTTGATAAACGTGTGTCCACGGTTCTGAAGAAATGCGTCTCAAGTACGAGTGCGATGAATTTCGAGAGGACCCGCAGCTGTTGTTGCCACCCCGTCAGAGTCAAACAACGCTTCGAAAATGTCCGATGGGTTTGAGTTCCTTCGCACAGCGAGGGTTGTCGGAGCAGCCCATTCATTTCGACCTCTCCAGGGCCCATCCGGGCAAGTCAATACACGCGCTGGTAGGGAAGCACACGAGGATGATGAGCCATCCATAGAGTCTGAGGGCCCGAGGAGGGGCCATTGTTGAAGGGAAAGAGGAGGGCGGTAGGAAGGAGAAGGGATCGGAACACTCGTGCCTTGCATACGTGGACGATTCATCTCCCAGCGTCACGAGGACATCCTCCGTATGCGAGAAACCGGCTGCCGAGGCAGTCCACCAGGATTAGCCCAAAAAGGCCACAGTCTACTCGACGACGACGGTGGAATCATCAGCGGGGAAGCGTTGTTGCCAGCATGCTGACGATGAGCTAGTACCCGACCCGCCGAAGTTCGATAGCAGTTAGGCCACTTGTCCGGCCCTAGGTCCTAGGTGGATGTGCCACGTCAGTCTTTTGTACCCATCTGTCCGTACTTATTTTGTGATTTGATCATCGACGTCGTCTATGTTGTATGCGTTCGCTTTGTGTTTTCTTGACAGTCAGGGCCGAGGCAAGTGAGTGGGAAGCGCTCGAGTGACAGTGCATGTGATTTCCTTCCCCGGACTTGACTTGTAACCACAATGTTCCGCGCCGCTTTGGCTACAGCCCGCCACCCCCTTCGTTCCAGACTATCCGTCAGGTCCGCCCCTCAGAGAAAGTCGAGTATTATATCTGATCTACTAACCTTCGTAGCAAAGCATTCTCTACAACTTCTGCGTGGCGCACAATCAATTCGCTGCACACGTTTACCGAGGAGGAGGAGCTTCTGCGGGAATCTGGTATGCCTTCTATTGGTTCTTAAATCGTCATCAATGGCCTCTTTGAACAAGGGGTGCGTAACACCACCTTCCTTCGTTGTGCCTAGCTCACGTTCATAGCAGCTCATGGGCATTGAGACAAGCGCGGCGCATGGTGGTTCAGAATCCTCGTTCATTTCAGCAATAATTGCGATCGAGGAGCTCGCCAAAGTCGACCCATCGGTATCGGTGTTGTGCGACGTACATAATACGCTCGTAAACACGGTCATCCGTAAATATGGTACACAGGAACAACAAGAGAAGTGGTTGCCTCAGCTTGCAGAGTCGAAGGTTTGACCTTAACAGTTCGAGTATGATCGTTCACCCGTTCCCTGACACGGTCCTACAGCTCGGCAGCTTTTGTTTGTCAGAGCCGGCCTCCGGTTCAGATGCGTTTGCCCTCCAAACGCGTGCAACGAGGGATGGCGACAACTGGATCCTCAATGGTTCCAAAATGTGGATCACAAACTCATATGAAGCTGAAGTGTTCCTCGTCTTTGCTAATGTGCGCGTCCTGTCCTCACGTGCGAGAGACTTATTTGTTTCTGAGAACCCCTTGGAAGATTGACCCGAGCAAGGGCTATAAGGGCATCACTTGTTTCATTGCGACCAAAGACATGGGGATCCAGATTGCCAAAAAGGAACAGAAGCTTGGCATCCGCGCTAGCTCAACGTGCACGTTGAACTTTGATGACTTGAAGGTCCCGGCTGAAAACATCATTGGTGGTGAAGGGCTAGGCTATAAAATTGCCATTGAGATCTTGAATGAGGGTCAGGCACATTCTTCCGTTTTTCCATGAGTCTTACTAAGACATCATGATAGGTCGCATTGGTATCGCAGCTCAGATGCTCGGCCTTGCTCAGGGAGCATTTGACAAGGCCGTCCCTTATACATATGAGCGCAAGCAATTTGGACAACCAGTGGGTACGTTCCAGGGTATGGCTTTTCAGATTGCCCAGGCTGCCATCGACCTCGAGAGCGCGCGACTTCTCACGTACAATGCCGCGCGGAGAAAGGAAGAGGGGCGTAGCTTTACCAAAGAGGCAGCCATGGCGAAGTATTGGGCGAGTGTCGTTGCGCAGCGCGTGTCCGGCCAGGCTATTGAATGGGCTGGCGGCGTCGGCTTCACGCGGGAGACTGGGATCGAGAAATATTGGCGCGATTCAAAGATCGTGAGTATATCCATCGCCAGCAGAGTTATTTTTGTGTTCTCTCTCTCTGATCGACTCCATACCGCGTCCAGGGCGCTATCTACGAAGGGACGTCCAACATTCAACTACAGACCATCGC
>WNFC01009100.1_pt1 | contig 12355 bp, 16 predicted proteins | sample 5400541 | NCBI WGS metagenome assembly WNFC01 (sample SAMN13153342, study PRJNA577476) | soil metagenome | isolation source: 120 cm saprolite under Douglas fir tree site 2 hole 2 replicate 1 | place: USA:California | collected 2015-04-18 | reverse complement strand
CGAAGCCGAAGGGTAAGGAGTCTACGACGTGCGCATAAAAAAGTGACGCGACAGCAGAAGATCAAGCTGATCGAATCGAGCAACCCAGGATGACGAGATTTGAGCCAGGAGTGAGAAGCAGCAGACCCAGAATGCGGGATTCCTCGCGCGGCAGCCACGCGCGGGAATGACAGAGGTGGCGCGCCCGACCCCCCTTGACCAGTCACCCACCCCCACTGTGCCAGTGTCGAGCCACGGCACTTATGGATAATGCTGAGGGTCAGGGCGAGGAGTCAAACACATCCATTGCGCTCGACCAACAATCTCCGAAGGAGCCGAGTTCACTACGTCAAAGCCTTCTTTCGCGAACCTATGCAACTAAGCACTAGTGGCCTGTAACGTTGAAAACGATAGTGACTTGTCGTCTCGAAACGAAGGCGGTCGACCCCCACCTAACCTCCCCCCTGGTCAGGGGGAGGGATTTCCGGCGATACCGATTTCAATGTTACAGCCCACTAGTACATGCCAGCGCCTTGAGCGCGCTGTCGCCCGATCGATCTCTCCCAGGTCGGACGCGTTTACCCTAGTAAACGGCTTCAGGTGTGAAGGCATCTGGTGTCGCGGGCATCGAAGCCCGAGGCGATCACTGCGCTGACAGTTCGAACACAACGATCCAGTACTGCATTGATTGCAAGATCATTCCTACAAAGATCAGGCCCAACCCCGCCACACCGAGGCGGCGCTCGGGAAGGTTCTCTATCCACCCTTCAATAGCTGGGCTGAAAAGACCTACTAGCGCATTCACAGTGCCTGCTGCCAAACCGAGTTTCAGCCCGAATAAGATCCAATAAGTTCCTGGCGCGTTGAGGATACCGGCAACTATCCCAGCAATGCCAACCGCTACTGCCCGCCAGAACGACGCAAGCATTTTGTGACCGGATATATGTGGCTTTGATTCCGCTTCGTAGTCTTGAGTGGGGGCGAAACCCAGTAAATACGAGATAGTTAGGCCAGCCCCCGAGAGAAGGCCGAACACGGCACCGAAAAGCGGTCCCGCGACAGTTATACCGGCAAGGCCAAGCACCAGACCTCGTAGAAACCCAAAGAGGACCACGGTGCTGTGCTGCTCTCCATGGGACGGGTTCATGCCAGCGATGCGAAACTCAATTCCCAGAAGAATGCCCATGCCGCTTGCAGCTACGACGGCATACCGTAGTCCTAGGACAAGCACATACCCGATGAAAAACAGTGCTACATAGCCGGTGGCACGGGCGATCGTACGGAGCGGCCCTCGCTTGCCGCCGAGTAAGTCATACGCCAAGTAACATCCTCCGAGGGCATCGAGTCCCATCCCGACGAGGCTCAGCTCAGCAATAAATTGATCAGTAAACACTCTTGGCACGTGTCATGAAGCTTCATTTAGGGACCACTGAGAATGTGTCTGACGGACCATCACTGGAAGTGGCGGCGCCAGCGCCAGCGTAATGTTATCGCGAAGCGAGCAGAGACTTGCATATAAAGAAGCAAGCGTTTGGCGGCACAGGAATACTAGCAGGATGCGGAAAAAGGCCTACCGCACCCTGCTAGGCAGGCTCTCTGTAAGATTACGTCGCCCACCAGCAGGTCGGTCCATGAGGCCGCGCCGACGCTCGGCCCTGTCTTTCTTTGCTCTAGTGGCAGAGGCTTTAGCCTGTGTTCTGTCCCCGGAAGACCACCGGCTAAAGCCGGTGCCACTAAGGATTTCGCCGCGCGCTGCGCGCCACCACTATTGCTGGGGGCTTTCAGATTTGATGGTGGCGCGAGCGCAGATGCTCGCGCGTTGTTGGCAAGCTAATTCCGGACTCGCCACTCCGGTAATCTGCCGGATGGCGCGCACAATCATCTCGCAGCCGGAGTTGATCGCGGCTTCGTCACCTTCGAGCTGGAATGCCATTACCGTCATTTTGCCCATCCGACACTCCCCCTCAGAATCCAATTCCTTTCCCAAGTGGCCACAGGCTTTAGCCTGTGTCTTTTCCCCCAGAAGCAGAATCACAGGCTAAAGCCTGTGCCCACTTAAAGAAGCATTTTACGAATGCTCACTCCCAATTCCCTTCCAAGTGGCCACAGGCTTTAGCCTGTGTCTTATGAATGCTCCGTCCCAATCACCTGGGCCAGCGTGATCGCGGTGCAGTTCGCCCATTGCCCGGCGCTCAACTGCTGATAGCTCGGACTCGTGAGCGTCACCCGGTAAACGCCGGGGACGCTGCCGATCGCCGCGATGATTTCCTCCGGCACGATATCGCGCTGAATCCGCATCGCCAGGTTCTGCGCCAACGCCACCGCCGCCGCATTCGCCCCCGACATCGTTACCGCCGGATCGGCGTCCGAGTAGAGCGTCACCGTCCCGCTAATCTGATAGTCAACTTCGCTCACCGCCAGCGCATTCACGGTGTCGGTCAGCGGCCTGATCGTATCTGCATTGACTATCGCCGCGACCTTGGCCAGCAGCGCTCCCGAGGCGACAACGCTGGTGACGGGCGAGCTGGCCGGCTGTGTTACCGGCCCCACCAGCACCCACACATCGACCGTCCCCGGCACCGTAATCGCCGAAATTCAACCGCGCCGCTCACGCGCGTTAGTCTAGCAATTCTCCGCCTCTCGCGCCGTCGGCCCGATGAACGTGCGGGAATTTGCGGCTGCGTTCGTATCAGGAAGTCGCCTCCCGGAACCGAACGAAGCGCAAATCTTCAAGGCGGGTCTTCGGACCGTCCCACTATGCCACGGCTCTGCCTCGTCCGCAGCCCGGAAGCCAGAAACGCCTGTTCCAGGAGTGTTTTGTACAGAGATGACAACGGTTCGCACCAAGCGCGGGTAAAATACAACCTGAAGAGTTCGGTCGGCGATTCGAAGCTCATTAATTTCGTTTTCGGCTCGCCATGGCATTATTCGGAAATCGCAGGCGAGCGGGTGAAAACCAGCGCTTGTAGTGCGAACCTCGTGACGAATGCCTTACTATGCTACAATGATAAGGCTTTAGCTACGGGTTCCGAGTTCGGACTGACTAAGGAGGGCTATGAGTATTGATATCCAGGCATTGGAAGCGAACTTATTGTTCAAGGCTTTAACGTTTGCGGCCTACAAGCATCGGCATCAGTTCCGGAAGGGCACCAAGCCCGTTCCGTACATCAACCATCCGATAGCAGTCGCAGGCTTGCTCGTGAGCGTCGGGAACGTCAGGGATACCGAGACCATCATGGCTGCTCTTCTTCACGACACGGTTGAAGATACTGAGACGACCTTGCTGGAGCTGGAAAACGAGTTCGGTCGCCCAGTTTCGGAATTGGTCGCTGAAGTCTCGGACGACAAGAGTCTGCAGAAGCAAGAACGGAAGCGACTTCAAGTAAAGCACGCGTCGACGCTTTCTTGCCGCGCTAGACTCATCAAACTGGCGGATAAGACCTGCAACTTGAGAGATGTCGTCGGCGATCCGCCCGACGGATGGTCTTTGCAACGAAGACAAGAATACTTCGATTGGGCCAAGAGCGTCGTCGACCAAATCCGCCGAACCAGTGTGGAGCTGGAGAAAGCATTCGACGCCGCATTTTCAAAACGACCTTGAGGGACGAAGCGCTTCAGCTAGTGGTCTGTAACGTTGAACACGGTAGTGGACTGTCGTATCGAAACCAAGCCGGACGACCCCCACCTACCTCCCCCTGGTCAGGGGGAGGGATTTCCAGCGATACCGATGTCAATGTTACAGCCCACTAGGTAGGTAAAGTTTAACCAATTCAGAGGAAGGTGTTGAATGGCAATCCTGAGCCGTGGACTCACAACAGATTTCGTCAATGCATTGAGCGCTACTTATAACGAAAGCTCTTGGTGGAAATCGATCGTAGACGATCCGGAGTTGTTCGTTACGCCGCGTAACCTCGGCGTGGGGAGTTCAGATCGGCAACCAACCGAGTCGCTAGTCATCAGCAACCCGCGCCGCGGAAGAGAAGCAAGTCTGATTCGCCTGCGATCTGGTCCTCCCTAGCCAGTCGCCTTGACTATCGCCTATACGCACGCTGAACGCCGCGGCTCATAGTTTCGTGAAGCCGTCCGCGCTCCACTGTTCCGAGCCAACTGCGTTATGGAGAAGAACAGCCCGTCCGGATCGTATTTTCTTTTGATTTCAGCGAGGCGAGGATCGTTGCTCCGCCAGGCCGATGGTCGAAGTCGAAGACCGGCTGCTGAAGCACGTGTTCGAGGGCATAGTCAAACAACGCGGTTAGGGCATTTCGACTGGGAAAAGCCAGCTCAGGCCAGTGCTCTTTCCACCATTGCACGTCCCACATGCGTTGCGCCGGCAAGCTTCCGATAACCAGCCGCCCTTCGATCGAATATGCCTGCGGCGAACGCGCCACCCAGTCCAGAAACGGCTGCCAGACCTTTTTCGCCTGCCCTGTGTCCAATCCCTGCGAGACCATGTTGATGACGAGCTTGTTGTCGGGATTCACCCGGGCCTGCTCTCCCCAATGGTCGTTGAGGAGATGCTCCTGGTAGAAGCTCACGAATTCACGGATCAGGCGCCGATAGGCATCATCCGACGCTGCTTTGATCGTGAAGTTGGCGATGCCGACAAACTCGGGAAGATCATGAAGACGCAGTTTCAGCTTACTCAACACACCATAGGTGCCGCCTCCGCCGCCTTTCAGTGCCGAGAACAGATCGGAGTTAGTGCATGCATTAGCGACGCGAATCTTGCCGTCCGCAGTGACTACTTCGGCTTCAAGCAAACCTCCCGCGGCAGGGCCGTAATGCTTCGAGAAACTTCCAAAGCCACCACCTTGAATCAGACCCGCCACGCCTACTGTCGTGCATCCGCCACCTTGAACGTATTCCCCACCCTTGGTCGTAACCGCGTCGTATGCCTGTGTCAGCGCCTCGGGTTCTTTTTCGTGGATCTCCAACAGAGCGCTGGTAAACGTGTCATCGTGTGCCGATGTCTTGCGCGCCACAACTGCTCGCAGGTAGCCACGATACGCTGCCATATTCTCAGCGTGATGCACTTGTTCCGCAGGGGTTGGACGTCCGAAAGTGAGGCTGGCGCGATCGCCACACCATTGTTTGAGTTGCTGCCAGTCGCATTAGGGAATACCCAGAAAGCTAAAGATCACGGTCGCAGGGTGCTTCATCAGAACACACCGTAACCGGTGATGTTGACCACGCCGCCTTCCGAGGCGGGGTTCCCGAAAGAACGTACCGACATAATGCCGCTTTTGCACTGTGCTTTGAGGGTAATCCGGGCACTTCGCCAGCTCGCGCTATTGCTCCTGGCCACCAAGGATCGCAGCCATTGTGCTCGCGTTCATGATTCCGAAATTCTGGTAACAGGTATTAATTAACTATACGGGGAAACCGTTGGGCAACAGTTCTATGGCGGGCTTGGCCAAACCAGAACTTCATCTCGCGCAGCCGCTTGGTTGGTTGGATCAGCTTGCGGCATTGCTCGCGCGGGAGCTTGCGCCGAGCGCGCGCAAATTCCGCACGGCCTTTCGCATCACCATGATTGCGACGATCGGCTCAGGTCTGGTCGAGATTTGTCACGTCAACAACGAGCTCCGCACTTACATCGTCTGGCTCCTCGTTGGAGCGGCACCCATGATGTCTTTTCGGAAGGCGGGTACGTTCCTGATCGCCGAAGCGCTCGCGCTTGCTTCATCGGTTGTGATGGCGGGAACATTGGCGGAAACGCCCTGGCTTACGCTCCCGTTTCTATTCGCATTAGTTTCATTTTCAACCTACGTCGGAACAATTCGGAAGCTCGGCGCTGGCCTTCTCCTGATTGAGGTGGTCTGTCTCGATACCTTTTACGGCGTTGTGTTTGCGCCTCAGGAAATCGGCTGGGGCGCGGCGGGCGCGTTCGGCGGGAGCGTGATCGCCTTCGGCTTGATTGTTCTATTCGACAACTGGCTGTGGCCCGATCGCAGCGAAGCCATCCTCATGGAGTCGCTGGGAGCGAGCGTCGCGCGGGCGCGTTCGCGGTTTCTCGAGGCTTCAAAATGTTTTTTAGACAGCGAAGGCCTGTCGCGGCCGCCGCTGCCACCCCCGACTTCGGACCTGCCCGGACATATGGTGCTTCTCAATCAAGCGGTGACTGAGGGCTTGTCCGAGCATCGCCACGCGATCCTGCTTGCTGCTATTACGCGCATGGCACGTATCTATCTGGAGGTGGATCGCTTGATCATTGCGGCACGCAAGAAGGCACCGCGAGAGATTAGAACGATGGTGCGACTCGAGATTCAGGCGACGGTAGAGGCGATTGCGGTGGCCTTGAACGAACTCGCCCATGAACTACCCAGCTACATCTCTCTTGGCCCCGACAAGCCCCCTCCCGCTTCCCGAACGCGGGCGCGGTTGGCGATGGACACTCTTACTGCGCGCGTCATTCAGGTCAGACCTGCATACATCGGCACGGCGAGTCCGGCGGAGATCGAGAATTTCGCGTCTTTCACTGATTCGCTGGCTGCGTTGACCCGGCACATCGAGCGTCTGCTCGACGAACCTCCGCAGCCGCCGGTCGTGAGGCTGTCGAACAGTGCTGCCCCTAGGTTGACCGACGCTCCGGATCCTGCCCTTCTCCACCATTCGCTGAAGGTCGGCCTCTGTGTTGTGATCGGATACATAATTGCCATTCTTACCCAACGCGCCGATGAATCTGTAATCCTCATTACGGTACTAATAACTGCGCTTCCTACTTATGGCGCGTCGCTCCGCAAGATGATTCTGTGGATCGTCGGGACCATCATCGGCGGGGCCGTTTCCGTTCTGGCTATCATCATTGTTGCACCCAACTTCGAGACGCTTCCCGCTTATCTGCTCACTGTCTTCATCGTCTTCTACATCTCCGCATACACCTTGCTCACCAGCGGACGTCTTGCATTCGCGGGAAAGCAGATCGGTATAACGTTCGCGCTGGTGTTCGGCAGCCTGAGCCCGGCCACTAATATCTATGAGCCGCTCTGGCGCATCTGGGGAATTCTCCTTGGCACCTTTGTCGTGGCGATCGTCGCTTTCATATTCTGGCCGGAATACGCCGGTGACTCTTTGTTGCCAAGGCTGCGGAGTGTCATTCGCGAGACACTCGCGCTGGCACCCGGCGGTTCCTCCGCGAACACCGAGAATGAAATCCACCAAGCGAACTCAGAGACTATGCGCGTCCTCGCCGAAATTCTGGAGGTCGCGGATGATGCGCAACTGGAGGGCCGCACTAGTATGGTAGATCACAACGCGATCGTCGAGGCGGCCGGCACGCTGCGCCGGATCGCGAACCGGTTGGCCTCAATAGCGACCGGGCGGATCGTTACCCCCATGCTTCCACTCGACCCGGCCACCGAGTCGGCGCGCGAAGCGGTCCTCGCTGCGATTCGTAGTCAGCTTCAGTCCTGGCTCGACTTCTTTGGCAACGACGAGTGCCTCAACGCGCATCTCGCTCAGAGAGTCGCGCTAACGCATTCGCCTGACGAGCTGAGAAAGCCGCTTGGACAATTCAGTTCACGTCTAGAAGCAGAAAAGTTCGCGCGACTGGAATCGTGGACTCTCGAGCAGCGCCGCGCGAGCCTGGCGGAGCTGCAGTCGATGCAACGTCTCGAATTTCTGGTCTCCGAGTTGAATCGATGGCTCGGGCAAATTCCGGGCCCGGCCTCGAACCCAGTTTCTCGCATGTTGATTCCCCAAACCTAGCAGGCTGCGGAAAAAGGCCTTCCGCAGCCTGCTTTCCCTCTCTGTAATCTCCCGCACAGGGGGAGAACTCACTAGCGGAGCCGAAAGGGCGGAGCGAGCTAACGAGTCCGCGAGGGGCGAATCAAGAAGGAAGGAAGCCAATTTTATCGCAGGGTGTGGAAAGATTCCTCATAATGAATTACGTTTTTCCGACCCTGCTAGTGAGCTCGCTGAATAAATGAGCCTCTCTTGAAGCCCTAAGAAAGGCGCCCTTTTCCCCGGGTCCAGGCGGGAGAGCCTGGTAGCCCAGTATTCTCCTGCAATTCGAGGTTGAGGTCCTTCAAGCGGGTGTTGACCTTTAGGCGAACAACCACGAAGCTCATGATCAATCCTTGGAAGGCCGTGCTTAACCTCATGTGAGAGGATCGTATGGACCCGAGACAGGTGATTGCCGCGAAGCTGGCCGAATGGAACCTGACGCTCAGCGACGCCGAAATCGAGCAACTCGTGCCCGCGTACGAAAACCTACTTCGCTGGCAGTCAGTGCTCGAAAGTATGCTCCGCTCCCGCAACATAGCCGACGGGATGAACTTTCCGGAGAGCGAGCCTATAACTATTCACGCGCTCGATCGGAAGGGTGCAATACGATGACCAACGCTGACGAGTTGGCGTATTTGCCGATCGCGCAACTCGCCCCGCGCGTCGAGCGCAAGGAAGTTTCGCCGGTCGAAATCGCCGAAGCAATTCTCACCCGTGTCCAGCGGTTGAATCCGCGCCTCAACGCCTATTACACGGTCTTTGGCGACGAGCTGATCGCGGCCGCCCGCAACGCCGAGAGCGAGATTGTCCGCGGCTCCTACCGCGGCCCGCTGCACGGCATTCCGCTTGGAATCAAGGATATCTACGAATACGGCCGCACCACGTGCGGCTCCAAGCCGTTGGACAATTATCGCGCCGAAAAGCAGGCGACCTCGGTTACCAGGCTAATCGAGAGCGGCGCGCTGATCCTGGGCAAGACCGCAACCTACGAATTTGCTTTTGGTTTCCCCACCAACAAGTCGTATTTCAAGCCGACGCGCAATCCCTGGAACCTGGCTTACGATGCGGGCGGCTCCAGCAGCGGTACCGCATCGTCGGTCGCCGCCGGACTCGCCTACGCAGGGATGGGTTCATGTACCGGAGGGTCGATTCGGTGGCCGGCGCAGTGCTGCGGCATCGTCGGATTGAAACCGACCTACGGACGGGTCAGCCGCGCCGGCGTCTATCCGCTGGCGTGGAGCCTCGATCATGCCGGTCCGCTGGCGCGAACCGTCACTGATGCAGCGTTGATGCTCCAGGGATGCGCCGGCTACGACCCCGCGGATCCAGCTTCCGCGAACCTGCCGGTGCCGGACTTTACCGCACAACTAGGCCGCGACATCAGGGGCATGCGCATCGGATTACTGCGCTCGCTTTACGAGGGCAGTTGTGACGCGAAAGTCCGTGCCCCATATGAGGCCGCGGTCCGGGAGTTCGAGCGCATGGGTGCGCGAGTCATAGAAGTACCGTCCGTAACCTTTTCACAGGCCCAGGCAATCGCGTGGCCGGCGATATTCGCCGAAACCGCAGCGGTTCACGTCGATAACGTGCGTAATCGAGGCGACGATTATAACCCCCACGCCAAGCTGTATGTCGCCTTTGGCCTGCTGGTGAGTGGCGCGTGCTATCTGATGGCCTCGCGCGTCCGGGCGCAGGTCCGCGACGATCTGCTCAAGACGCTCGAAAGCACGGTCGATGTCCTGATGCTGCCAACGTCGGGGACCCAGGTGCCGCGCGTTCCGGAGGATTCGCCCGGCTTGAATATTGTTGCGGAAGATTTCGCGATCTACACACCGATCTTCAATTTCACCGGGCTGCCGGCGATACAAGTGCCGTGCGGGTTTGACAGCGATGGTCTTCCGGTCGGTTTTCAGATTGCCGGCAAGCCTTTCGACGAAGCCACGATCTGCCAGGTGGCCTTTGCTTACGAGCAGGCAACCACCTGGCACACCCAACATCCGAAACTGTAATTCGGTGAACCTAGTGGCCTGTAACGTTGAAAACGATAGTGGACTGTCGTATCGAAACGAAGCCGGACGACCCCCACCTAACCCATTCGTCGCTGCCGCTCCTCAGGGCAGGCTCTCCTCTTCCCTGGTCAGGGGGAGGGATTTCCAGCGATACCGATTTCAATGTTACAGCCCACTAATGCCTGGTTGCATAATTTTGCGCAGCGGGGTTTTGAGTGCTCGACTCGGCGTCCTGGGACCCTGCGGTCCGCCGCGACGGGCGTGTTTGCCCCCGTCCCCTTGACCGAGACTGTCGATTTTCATTTTCTCTCGTCTGTCATCCTGAGCCGGTCGCGCGACGGCACGGCCGTGTCACATCAGGCGGAACGACGTGAAGCCGAGCAAACGAGTCCGCGAGGTGCGTTCCGAAAGGATCTCGCGGCGCACTCTTTTGCGCCGTGATGCTCTGACAGTGCGCGCATCGCTGAATCACGCCGCTGAAAAAATGGCGGCGCGAGATCCTTCGACTGCGCTCAGAGTTTGTGAGTGAATTGATTTTGCGAAAACTCAGCCCTTGAAAATGCTCATGTTTTTTCCCATGAAGGAGCACTTTTGCCAATTCACTCACAACTCTCAGGATGACGGAACCGACTCATGGGGCAGGGATTTGAGCATGTAATGGCGTTTACGCCGGATGATGACCGTCGGCAATGGCATTGTCTCGCTGGCCTCTTATCGCGGCATCCTGGACATTACTGGAGCGCGGAAGGTGCGGCTTATTTTCGAATGGGTCGCTATCCGGAAGCAGTCGATGCTCTGAAGCAAAGTGAGCAAGGTAATCCGTACCTCCACATGTGGCTCATCTGTGCATACTCCGAATTAGGGCGGGAGGCGGACGGGCGCGCGGAAGCGGCGCAAGTTCTCCGCGTCAGCCCCGGTTTCTCTGTGGAAGAGATGAGGCAGCGGCTGCCTAGAGCTTGGCTTTGGCAGGAACCGAAGTGGGTACAGCGTTGTCTTGCTGGCAGGACTCAAGCGCCGAATCTCTCTGCGGCGCGAGCCTTTGCTTTTGCGGGCTCTTCTGCTCGATTCTTCGGCGGTGCGTTCGTTTCGAGCGCACGGAGGAGGCGGGTCGAGATGCTGGCTATATCATCGACTGCTGCCAGGAAGGCGCCTTCGTTTGCCTTCGACGGTTTGTTAAAAGCACTGATTTTTCTCGCGAACTGGAGCGAAGCAGCTCGAATCTCTTCCGCAGTGACGGGCGGAACAAAGTTGAAGAGGTTTTGATGTTCCTGCACATTTCGCTATGGCCTCAAGATATCAGGACGCATAGCCGTCTGACAGACGGTCGATTTGGACTTCGGGCAGCTTTGTCGGAGATCGACCATTGCATCTTTGATCCGCTGAAAGTTAGACGCGTCTTTTTCGTCGAATGCCATAGGTCACCTCCTTTTGGTTGCAGTGGAAGATAACCGTTGGATGACTCCCCGCATCTACGCCAGTTAACTTTGATGGCCCCGTACTTCATTTCTGAAAGTTCAGTCCTGGCAAAACGACTCCGATGGAAACCCTGACCGCCCTGATCGAGGCATTCGGATTTCACGGCATGCATACTTTTTCCTGCAGCGCGGCGGAAGCCAGCAGCCGGAAATCCGCGAGGTTGAGAGTGTAAATCCGATCGGCACCCGACCTGGCCGCGCCGCCCATGAGCAACGCATCGTAAATCTTCGCTCCGCTCCATCCGCCATTTCCAATGACTCTGAGCGCCTCGAGGTAATCCTTTTTCCCGATGGGTACGGCCTCGAAATGCGGCACAATGTTGTCGGTAATGATGCGTACCGCCTCCGCCGGGTGTATGCGCGGCTGCACCGGCAGTCGCGTGAGCGCGGCGTACACTTCGGCGATTGAGTGAGCGCTCATGAACCCCTTGTCCTTTCCCGCCGCCACCCGCCGCAGGGCCGGCCATGCCTGCGCGTAATGCGGGTGGCTCCGTTCGGAAGCGGCCACCAGAACGTTAGTATCGAAAAACACTTGCACCATTTAGGTCTTCAGAACCGACTCGATCCGCTCCTCGCGCACATCCTGAACCACGCGATCCCAGTTCGCGCCCGGTTGCGCCACGCCCTGGTGCACCCACAGCCCGTCGATCTTGATCATTGATGGGCGCTGCTCGACTGCGCGCAACAACAGCCCGCCCGTCTGTTCGATAGCCTCCAGTTCGCTGTCCGGCTTAAGGCCAAGACGTTCCCGCAGAGGCTTCGGAACAACAATCCGCCCCGATTTATCGATCTTAAGTGTCGTGCCATTTGACAATGCCATATACCATATTCTAAGGCACTAATAGTTCGGACACAAAACTAACCATCCCCACCAGACGGACCGCGCTTGGATCCGAAGTCAACCTCGCGGGCGCGATGAACTGCGGCGCGATGAGCTGCGCCGCGATGCGACTGACGCCGAGAATCATCTCTGGAAGCGCTTGCGCAATCGGCAGCTCGGCCTTAAGTTTCGGCGGCAGTACCCCATCGGGCCCTACTTTGCAGATTTTTGTTGTCACGAGCGCCGAGTAGTGATCGAGCGTCAGAAGGTCCGACTCGGCCATTCGGGCATGATCTTGGTTCGGAGCGCTTTCCTCGTTTCCCCCAGTGTGCTGTAACATTGAAATC
>WNFC01007072.1_pt1 | contig 12355 bp, 15 predicted proteins | sample 5400541 | NCBI WGS metagenome assembly WNFC01 (sample SAMN13153342, study PRJNA577476) | soil metagenome | isolation source: 120 cm saprolite under Douglas fir tree site 2 hole 2 replicate 1 | place: USA:California | collected 2015-04-18 | reverse complement strand
AAACAGTCGTAGCGACGCTCTTATTCTTCAGCTCGAGAGCTGCGGCCTCGCGCGCAGCCTGAGCTTCCGCCTCTTCGCGTTCGCGGTCATACCCTAATTGACGAATCCGCTCCGCCTCGGCAGCCGCACGACGCTCGGCCTCCGCAAAGTCAACAGGTGCTGCCTTCTTCGCGCCAAGGCCCTTTTTCGCCGGTCGTGCAACCCCTGCGCCCGTGCCAGTGGATGATGTACTGGTCGATGTGAGCGTACGTGCGGCGCCGCCAGCCGAGGCAGAGTTTGTGCGAAGGGAGGAGGACGTGATGGTGCGTGGCGCTGCGGCGGCGGCGGAAGGGGGGCCACGCGAAGGGGCACGCCCGATGGATGGTGGCGCGGCGGACTGCGGGGAGTCGACCGCCTTCGAGTTCGACGAGGCGGGTTTGTTCCAGGACGAGAAGAAGTCCTCCTCGTCGGCTGTGGCATCGGGCTGCGCAGAGGCTTTGGATGTATCGACGCCGTCGACAACGATGCCATTTGGGAACCTGTGTATTGGAATTCGCGGCATAATCAGAGGCTAGCCGAGGGGCCGATGAATCGGGGCGTACTGGGCTACGTCTTCTTTGACGCGGCGTGCAAGCTCTTCTTTGTACAGCTCGGCCACACGGCTCGTGTATTTCCTTTTGATATCGGAGTCGTCTAGTAACGATGCGCCGCCGTGTCGGGTAAAAAAGTCGGTAGCAGAACCATTACCGCCGACTTTCATGGTGCGTAACTGTGTAAGCTGCCAGCTGTCGAGGTTGGTCGAGCTTGACGACGAATGTTAAAGAGGCGCAGAGTGAAGTTGAACTGGGCGGAAGGGGCATACCGGACAAAAGAAACATGCACGCCCATGTTACGGTGCACGCTGGAGCAATCGAGACAAATATAGAGGCCAAAGGAGACGCTGGACCACGTCGGGCTGCGGGCTTGGCAATCAAAGCACATCTAGAAGCTTGATTGGCCATTTTTACCCACAAGGATGCTATGTGTCACGCACCTTGTTCCCCTTGCCGGCTTTGAGGACGGTGAATAGCTGATCTATCTCTGCTTTCGTGGGATCTGTCATGGTATAGAGAAGGTGTCTTCGAAGTAGATGGTGCTAGCAGATCAAGAATTGGTAGTACCGATGTGTTAAGGTTGGCTTGCTTCTCCGAGTCAAGGCTGTTAGTCGGTCGGGTTCAGCTCGCTTATTTGCCTATCAGCCAGAATTTTGACGCGTGGGAACGCATCAATAACACAACATCTTAGATCAAATTTGGCAATCGTTTGTGTAGCCCGCTTAGCTCAGTGGTAGAGCGCGTCACTCGTAATGATGAGGTCGGTTGTTCAATCCAGCCAGCGGGCAACTTTTTTTTTTTTCTTTCAGTGGCAACACCTATCGACCCCATCGCACCTTCCAATGTGGGTGAGCATCCTTTGAATATATGCCTTCTGGAGTCAATGCTCATTCAGTTCCATGTCTAGTTGGCCATGAGCCCACGACCGTCCCCGACTCGAACCTGATGACAACAAGTGCATACAGAGTACCGTGACCTTCTAAAGCCCGCCACAGTAAATTCCAGTGGCTGTTCTTGACCCGGCGGTCTGAAAACGCACTGGCACCAATCGCACTACGATACCACTACAATTGAATGACAACCAAAGTTTTGGGAGTACGCTCCGGGCCACCATTGGCACTGCTCGTGAAAAAACCGTAACGCCACGTGCGGAAACGCCGCAGCGAGACGGAGGAAAATTTTCTGATTTCGATGTCTGGGATGGGTACCAGTGCGGTGATTCCCAAAAGAATGGTCCGGGAGAGTGACATGGTAGTTTTACCCGTTCCAATGGCACACTGGATCTCAAAGCGATGTGGGGTTACAGTGCCGTGCTGTAGTAGGCGGCGCTTACTTTGTGAAAGGTTAGAACGCCGACGACCGGTGAGGCGGAGCGAGGCCGAGGATGGGAGCAAGCAATGAAGGCGACGACGAGGGAAGACGAACACGAAGCAAAATAGCTCGCTTCGAAGGCGCACACGAGAGGATCGATGGGCAGAACATGACACTGAATTCTGTAGTCTACGAGTAGATTAAGTCCGAAAGAGTAAGGTAAATGACCGTGGTTTTCGTACGCATCACAGGAGAATGTAGAGTACTTATGGAATGTAGTAGAAGGTCCAGAAGCCCACACAAACCCCGACCTTGGCTTGACCGTGATATGTCGAGTCCGGACATGACAGCTGTACTAAAATGATTGGCCGATTCCGATACTTTGAGTAGCGTGTTGATCTGAAACCGTCGCGGGAATGGACAGGGGGACAGTGTCCTTTTTTTGCTGATGTCACTGGTACACTCTGACCCAATAAGTTCCAGGCCAGGAAGACAGTGTTAGACTGATTGTGGGAGAATCAGCGATAATGAATTGGGCGTCTTGAGAGCCCATAAAAGAGGTACAGAAGAGCTAAGATACAAGCATCAGGAAAACACCATGTTTACTTTTCGTACTTTTTTGTTTACTTTTGTTTACTTTTTTGCAAAAAAGTAGAAAACGGATTACTTACTTGGCAGGTCGGCCAAAAAAGTAGGCTATGTTTCAAAAGTAGATCATCTCGAAAAGTACACATATCTTGAGAAGTAGTCCCAATACAGGATAACTAGCAACGCGAGACACGAGTAAATGAAAAATTACTATTTTCAACTTTTCCAAAGTAGAGTACTTTTATCAAAAAGCAACCCCAATTTCCCCAAAAGATGAAAAAAAGCACCTAAAAAGTAGAGGGGATTTCTTTTTATAAGTAGGTGGTACTTTCTGGTATCGCTATTTTCCTTACTTGCCAAAAGTGAAAAAAGTACGAAAAGTAAACACGGCATTTTCCTGATGAACGCAGCGAAGGCGACTCGGAGAGGGAAGAGGGGAAGGTGTACGTTTCACGCAGGGCTAGGGAGGCCAAACGCGGACATCATTCAGAGGCAAACGCACGCATGGATGGCCTCGTTGTATCTATACAGTATACCTATACAACTCTATGTCGGAGGACTCGGATAATAAATGTTCATAAGAAAATTTGGCGGGAACGCACTGGCAGTTTCCATGCGTACGCGGGCGGAGTAAGGTCGATCCCCAATTTTAACAGAAGAAATACAAACAAGAGATGGAGCCGTCGTCCAGAAAGGCGTGGGTCCATGCTAGATAGAGGAGTTGTTGGATTGATAGGGTACATTGCAATACTGAGATAATGGTTTGCGTGTATGTGAAGATGATGAGTGGGAGTGATAGACCGGATATATACGTGATGCTGGGAGACTTCTTGGCTGAAGTAGTCATAAATTAGCCATTCGTTGTGTCGCATTTTGTCTGGTCTCCAGGACAAGTGGTCGACCAGCAGTCAAAGGTCGTTGGGCCCATCGGTGTCGGTCCGATCGCTATTTTCGGCTTTAAGATCTGGACCACCACGATCGGTCGATCGTACGGCTGTGGGCACGGATCGAGGCGGTGGCGAGGATCGCAACAGCCATCCGCCGATCTCCCAGCTTGCCCCAACGCGGTACTCATCGCGTGAGCGCTGCACGGGGTCCGTCACGCCGCAGAGGATCATGTGTAGCCGCTCAAAGTCGATCGGCTTTAGGAACCACCCGTCGATCCCGATCTGCTCGAGCTCTCCGCGCTGCCGTTCCACGAGCGAAGCAGACACGGCAAAGATGGGGATCCGCCCGCCATTGAGTAAGTGAGTGAGCCGGTCCGTCTTTGGCAATTTGGTTGCTTCCAGCTGGCGAATTCTCTGGGTCGCCTCGAAACCGTTGAGGATGGGCATTCTGTGTTGTTCTAAGCTTGCAGACGCAGAACAAACTCGAGAACTAGGCTTACTGGACATCCATGAGGACGCAGTCAAACGCCTGATCCACCTCTATCATCTCGACTCCCTCCTTCCCATTCGTCGTATTGACGACGGTATGCCCGACTGATTGGAGGCGCTTGGCCAGGATAAGACGATTGACGTCGTTGTCCTGGTCGTATGGTCCAGATCAAAAACCCCGAACAAAAAGGGCAACCAACGGCTATCAGAACCCACCTCGACACTAAGAATTCTAAGCTTGGGTTCACTCACTCGACCCGGCGACCTGCTCGGAGAGGTGGTTCCTTCCTGATTCACAGAGTGCGCAGCCCTCTTCTTTCTCCTCGACAATAGCCGTGGCCCCGACTTACGACCTACAGAGTCCACGTCTTCCTTGACTACTTGAGGCGGTCGCATCGCCTGCGAGTCTGGCGTGACAGACGTGGCAGACACCACACCGCGCCCAGAGAAAGGCGAAACTGCACGGTCGTCCAGCACCTTGCGCTCGTGTTCCATGCGCAGGTCCGGACTCTGGATAGAAGGGGAAAGCGAAGGAGACGATACCAACGTGCCCGGTGGTTGATACCCTTGCGGCCCCATGAGGTCTCGCCTGCCTTCATCCCACAGTGTGAACGGGATGAGGAACGAGAACCTGCTGCCCTGATCGACCTTCGAGTCCACGCGGAGCTGGCCGCCCAACTGCTCGACGCTGCGCGCGACGACTGCCAGGCCGAGGCCAAGTCCTGGTGCAGTGCTTGTCTTGGGCTGCGCCGACTCGACCTGCTCGAACTCGCGGAAAATGTTCTCGAGCTTGTTGGCCGGAATTCCGCAACCCGTGTCGCCCACGGTGATTTCGACAGCGGTCTGCTTCGAGTTCCGGAGGCCATCTGGTTCGTTGAACGAGCGACATGACACGATGATGGTTCCCCGTTGCGTGTATTTTACTATCGAAGGCGTTGTCCACACATGAGAAAATCAGAAAGGGAAGTTTCTTACGGGCATTTGCCGTGAGATTTGCTACCACAGTCCTGATCTTGCTCGAATCTCCGACGACCATATGCAAATCGATGGCCAGGTCTATCTCAAAGTGAAGGCCCTTGCGCTCCGCCTCATACTTGTATAAGATTGTCGCTTCTGTGATCACCGATGGGAGATCGAAAGGTTCGTTGAACGTCGTCTCGTGGCCACTTTCGACTCTCGTGAGGTCCTGGGACGAGGAGAGTCAGAAGAACCACGATGAGGCCCAGGTCCAACGTACCAGAAGATCATTGATAGTGAAGAGCAGACTCTTCAAGTAGTCGCTGTCAGAACGACCCAAAGAATGTCCAAAACCAAAAATCTGACCTTGGACGCCGCATGCGACTGGCTCAGGTTCTCGCGCGTCTCGATGTCGAGTTTTCCATTCAGCGCCAGCTCCAGGCAGCTTACATGACCCATAGTCAGCAATAGAGTAAAGTAACCAGAGAGAATGATGTACTTGATGATGTGGTTCAATGGGGTACGCACTGTCATGCCCGTCAGCATAAGCGTAACACAAGGTTAAGGGCTAGCGTGAGCTACCCACCTTCGTGCCCTGCGTTTGAAAGGAGGATATTCTGCAGCGATCTCTCCTTCTCGCATTCGCGTCCACGCCAGACCTCGATAAACTACGCGCAGCTTGTCAAGCTGGACGTGAGCAGGACGGCCGACGATACGACGCACCTTCCCGTACACGAGCGCCAGCACGCCAGCCGTCTCTAGCTGCTCGTCGGTCCACACGCGGCACCGACCCGCAACGGTCTCGGACCATACTTTGAACGATACACGAGGTTCGAGTGACGCGCGCTGTCCATCTGCTTCGTCCTTGTATGGCTTCCCTGCCCAGCGCACGGCACGGGGCTGTCCTTTACGCAAAAACGCAATAAAGTCCGTCCCACCCTGGGAGAGCGGAACGTACAGCAAGCCTGCGATGATCTCGAGGCCGGTCGCCAGCTGCAGGTCCGGAAAGTCCTTCGTGACGGCCTGGGAAACTTGAATCGTGCAAAAGTGCTTCAGGCGGAGGTACTCTGCGACGACGAGAACCTCCTGCCCATGCGCGTTTGGCCCTAGGATCTTGGCTCCTTCTCCAATAACGAGCACGCCAAAATCAGCATCGAACAGCCCGAGCAGGTCGTCCGCGTTTGAGACGATGTATCCCTGCGGCTGTTGATTCCCGCCGCCTGTAACGGTATTGAGCTACGATCGAAAGAATGCGGCATCAGTGAGATTGGGTAGACTCCGAAGCGTGCGCGGAGAAGGACGATAAGACGAACCAGTTTGTGGGTGAGAAGCCGCTGGGCATACCTAAGTCGCTCGATATTTCGCGAGATCGAGTCACTCATGAGTCGGAGCATCTGACGGACCGGGAAGGACACTCGCATTCCATTCAGCCCATACGAGTGACATGCAACGAGCCCCCACAAGTGACCAAATGCGACGATCGACTAAGGGAATCGCGTCAATCAATCGACGCAGAAAAAAGACGATCTGAGCTTCGCGGCAATACGCACCACAGACATTGACGAACGCACGCCCATGTTGGCAAGATCTAGCATGAAGTGCTCTGCTGTAAGGAACTGGGATAGGAAAGGCCATATGGATTCGAAGCTTACATTTGAGATGGATTGGACTCATCGCACGCAAGTAGCAATGGGTCATGTTCTAGTTCCGTACCAGTCAGCACGATCTAGATCTAGATCGATGATCAAACCGGCGCGCACCAAAGGTACGTCAAGGTCATCTTTGTTCCTTACTATTAGCCGGGCAGTTGTCTGTTCGCGGTCGTAAAGCAGTCTCAGTTTATCTAGTCAACATTGAATGAGGTTGCGCGAGGTGATATAATCTGAATACGGCACGTACTGACGGTGTACAGCTGTCGTGCCTTGCAAAACAACAGACTAAGTCAGGCAGGTTAATGGCCGCTCAGTGACATTACCCACCCACCTGTGCGGGGATATCTGATGCAGGAAAGCACAGACCGCGGTAAAGATCGTGGGTACGATCCCAATCGACGAGCTCCGCGACGGTCTGCCCGTTCCAGTTCTCGTCGAACTGATACACGAGCACGCGGTGAAACTGCGTGAGGTCTTTTACGAGACCCACAACGACCTTGAGGAACGTTTCTAGGTCCGGAGCTGCGCTGAGCTGCTCGTTGACCTGCGACATGACTGCAAAGACATCCATCATGCCTACCGCCCCGCTCCCCCCATGGCGCTTATTGCGCCGGGTGCGGGCTGAAGAACCACTGACCGAACCGTCCATGGCCACTGAGATTGGGCCTACTCCGTGCTCAGTCCCAGAGAACGGCTGTACCACTTGGCTGAGTTTGCGGATGCGCTCAAGCGCGGCGAGTGGTTTGGCATAGTTCGTCGTGCTCTCGAGGATATCTTCTGCGCTCGGCTTCCAGCTATCGTCCCCTTCCAGCCCAGATAGTGGCTGTGAGTTGGCCTGGATTATCAGACTAGACACGGACGACGAGATCAGAGCGCCTTCCGAGGGCGAGGAATTCGGACCGAGGGTTGAAGCGGAATTGACTGTAGCGGAGTCCGTATCCAGTGGGCTTGTAGCGCTAGAAAAGTGTGTGCCGGTGCTACTTGTGCTCGCGCTGCTGTTGCTGCCGAGGGAGGACAGACCCGAGAATGCATCACCATTCTTCTCAGAAGTCGCAGGGTACAGGGGGTTGAATACGTCGTGTTCGAGCTCAAATTCGAGAATGATGAGGTTCTTAATACCGCCACAACTGGATCCTGCAGCCATCTTGGGGCGGTGAGCAGCACACCAACAAGACCATGAACGCCGGCGCTGGGGGTCGCCCTCGCCGAGCAGAGCGCTCCCGGGCATTCCCCAGCCACTGAGAAGAAAGACATGCGGCGCATCCTCGCTGGGAGAATCCTCATCTGTGTCGGCGAGATACTGAATATTATCCCATAGAATTCCAGCCTGCGAGTCCGGGAGCACGTCAGTGAAACAAGTCAAGGAAAACAGGTAGTGCGGGGAGAGTCCCAGGAGCTCGGTCGAGTTTTCCGAGACTTGGCGCACGAGGAGTTGGTCTCCTTCTGTATCTTCCTGTACGACAACGAGCACGCCGAATCCCTGGACGGCACCGGGAGTCCTTATGGGCTGATAAACGCGCATACGAACGATAAATGAGTTTCGATGGACGACGCGCAGCAGCACCACACAAAAGGAAGAGACGCGCACCTCATCTTCACACCGCGAGAGTTTTCCCTCACGTCCAATGACGACGTGATGGCCATTGCCGTCCTCGCGATGCTCAAACCGGAACGTGACGTGCGACTCCTCACCCGCATTGCATCCCCCGCTAGAGCCGCGCACGGAGGAACCCGAGCTGGCCGAAGCCGACGACTGCAGCAGGGAAGTCAAGCTGCCCTCCATGCCGACGGCAAGCGAGGGCCCTACGCCGTCCAGCCCGCCCTCGTGAAAAAAGGGGAGGGACCCGTAGATGGACTGAGACGTCGACCGAGCGTGCTGACTCGACGAGCAGGACAAGTAGTCGGTCGAGTGGGGATCCCGGTCCGATGCGCGCTCACTGGCAGCCTGGCTACTTCCGCTGAGCGAAGGAGTTCCGCGGCTGCGAGCCGAGAGCGAAAACTCGGAGCTGCATGGCGGGAGGTGGACGATGCTGGTGTCGGACATGCTCACGTTGGTGGCCCGCTGCGCTCGCTGCGGACTCGGACGGCCTATATGCGGGTAGAGCTCGAGGTTCGTTGCAGAACTGGAGAAGACCTCGCTCGTCACCTGGTCAAGATTAGGGGGACGGCGCGGATTCGGCTCAGAAGGCGGTGAGCCAGTGGTGGCCGTATGGAAACTGAGCGAGTCTGGCTCGCTGGGGTTGTCGCTGTCACCTGTGCGGGAGGTGGACTGAGGGCTGACGGTGATTTTCGTCTTCGCGGACACTGGCGCAGCCTGAGGGACGGTGACGAAGGGTCGGGTGGGCCCATCATCACCAGGGTAGTGCCGGAAATTTGAGGAGGGTACTCGTCCTGCTGCCCCCACGCTCTGCCGTCGTCGTCGGCTCATTCGACAGTCCACTGGTGGGAGAACGCCTTGTATATCCTGGGACCTTGAGTGCGGCAGAGAGGTCCACTGGTCAGATTTGCAACCTGAGGCCCCAGGAAGAGACTGAGGGACGTCCGAGTCATGCAAACTTTTAGATGGAGAGGAGGGAGCACTAGCTGGGAGAATACTTCCTGTAAGCAAAGACCTAACAGGATATACGAACGAATGGGCGGGACGGCCTGTACTCGTGCTCATCACTCTCTCGATGGTTGTGTTCGCCGTCGTCACATTAATATTGGCATTGCATGATATTCACATTTCCCGGTCTCCGCGCCGGGCATCGCCGATGCCGTCGGGCCAAACAGCGACGACTCAGACGGAACTCAACCCATCCAGAACATCTCGGCCATGTAATCCTGCACTCCTTCTACGAGCCCCACATCGTGCGCACCCCACCAAGTATGGAGGAACGCAACCTTTCCATCCGCTCTATCCTTAGAGAACACCTCTACCCGACCCACGCGCTCCATCTCTCGCACCGTCACCAGCTCCCTTCGCCGCATCTCCCGTTCCTCTATCAGCGCTGAGAAGCGGTCCTCTACCACAGACGCCTCCATCATTTCCGCTGTAACCCCTGGCAGAGACGGCAGGTGCTTCTCCAAAAAGGCATCAAAGAGGGCCTGCGCATGCCACACTGGGATGTCCACGTCATCTTCTGCGTGCACGATTAATAGCGGCGCCTTCAAGCCCTGTGGAAAGGAAAAGGATAAGTAACGTGCGTCAGTCGATCGTGGGAACGGAGGGCTATCAGGGACGTCAACATGCGCCGGCCGCGAGTTATAGGCCAAGCTCTACCCGAAGGAACGACGTTCGATCGAGAACGCTTCTGGAAAACGTCGATGGAAGTTTGAAAGACAGTACGTACCACCACTTTGGCGAGCGAATCAAACCGATGGATTATAAACCCCTTTACGAAATCTGTTTTATCACGCATCCGCACCGATTCAGTTCCCTTTTTGTTCGTGACGCGATGATGAGAGGTGGGCAACTTACTGGACAGGTAAGGGATCGTCCGGAGGGGCGCAAACAGCGGCACGAGCTTGAGGATATAGTACGTATCAAGCAACGTCTCGAGCTTGCTGAATGGCGAGAGTAGCACGATACCACGCGGTCTCTCATGCACCACCGCACTCCCCCGGGTCAAACTACCATTCTCACCGCCAATTCTCATATGTCTACTACCCACACGTGGATTCACGATTCGCGCCTTCGCCCTGGCACGGGCAACTTCCTCCTCGAGCAAGCTCGCAAACTGCACCGCTACGCCTGTTCCGAGGCTACTGCCGACGATGAGCACGCTTTCCGGTGGGGCGCCATGCGCGCGCAGCCAGTCCCACGACGCACGCGCATCGACCGTGAGGCCCTCTTCGCTTGGCGTGCCAGACGAGTCCGCAAAGCCGCGATAGTCCGGCGCGAGCACGTTCGCGCGAAGCCGCGTCGCGTACGCCTGGTAGTGCTCCACGCGGGTCCGTAATACCCGTGTGCCCGTCGTTCCGTGCAGGAAGAGGATCGTCGGATGCTCGCGAAGCGCAGCACGGATAAGGTCATCCCGGGGAAGAGCAGCGGACTCGTCGGGTGATGATACGTTCGTTGTCGGAATACTTAGCAAGTCCGTTTTGTGCGCGGCGTAGAACGGGTCCGCGAAGGTGAACCAGGCGCCGAGTGTCTCGTTGTCGGTCGTTTGGATGCGTACATTTTGGGTTTTGAACGCTAAGGCAAGTTCAAAAAAATCAGAGGCTGTGTGATTTTCTTAAGGGCAGAAAGAATTCTTACGTGCAAGATCATACCTCTCTGGCATGTCATACTGTGAGAATAAGGGGAGTTTGAGGTTGTGCATAAATAGGAGTCTAAGGCCAAAGGCAGAGACAGGCGTCACACGACAGCGAAGAGACAGCCAGAACAAAATTTCCGAGAATAAAACGTACTGTGCCTGGGCGAAGGGCGTTGATCCGAGTGCTACTAGCAGTATGTAGATGCAACCAAGCATGATGCAAAGACGGCGAGCCTTGTGAAGCAAGATCAAAGGCTTGGGAATCACTTTGGGAATAACAGCCGTCATTATCGACAAATAGCGGGGGTGAAGGGGGAACTATTGGTAGAAAAAAGAGGGGCGTAAAGCCCGCATGGAATATCGATGCCTTTAGTACTTCCTGCTGTATGACGATGGTACCTGGGAAACGATGGAAAATCTAGAAGACACTGCCCATGGAGGCGCAATCATAAAGACGAGTAAGATATTGCGACATTTGTTTGTACAACCATCCCCAGTGCCACCTCACTGGTTTCCTGAATTTCAAAAGGCCGGTTTTGTGGTCACGCCCTAGGACGCGCAAAAACCTATTCCCGCTGCCTGCTTGTCGCATGACATTTTGGGGCGCTCGGAAAACAATTCTCCTGTTCCTGACAGGAATGCTGATCATCGCGTTCTAGGGTGTCCGAGAATTACTATCCCCCTATAATTCCTTGCTCTTTGCGTTGTGCATTCTGCAAAAGGGGAAGGTTAGTAGGAATATTCCATGTTAGGGGTAGGTTCGCGGGAATAATAGAGATTGGGCGCTTATGTAAGTGCCAGACTGTGCCTCTTTCCGTGCCTGGAAAAAGCGGCGCGTGACCACAAATACGGGGTAAAACATTTGTGACGTGAGGCCGACGCCCACTGAGGGCGGTGGCGGCAATGATGAAATTGAGAGCGTCCAGTTCGCTTCTCTGGGCGCAGAATCCGGAATCCGACACTGGCAGATGGGAAAGTCATGATCCGCCTTATTTCCAGACGCTAGCAACCGATGTTCATCATGTTGTTCTACCAGATCAGTCTCTGGAAACCCTCATCAGAAGCAAAGAGGCTGCAAGGCGAGTATGTGGCGCCACCCGTTCAGCAATCCTCAGGCCTCAGGATATGCACCACGCGACCAAAAGCCACCTTACGTATCACGATCGGTCCCTGCGCCACACTGGTACGGCCCAACACCCACGTTGCGAAAACCGTTGGGGTAGGGGCGGAGAACGCCGGAGATGTACTCTAGCAGGACGAACAAACATCCTGGAGAGACAAGTGATAAAGAGTCAATAAGTAAGAAGAGGGTAACAGGATCAACCTGAAAAGCTTCAATCGCGACTCGAGGAGGCCCCGAGTCAGGCCCACCAAGACTGATCATGATGTCCGAGAAGCGACAACCCCAGGATGGGCGCCCCAACTTCTCACATGTCACACGACCATGAATTTTGGGGGATGCTCTCTGGGGAAAGGTGAGAGAATCTCTGCAGAGGACCCCACCGCCACCAAAACAAACATTCGATATGCACATTCGATTTTGACTACTGGACGACCAATTTGATCAATATCCATTTAACGGTTAGTCTACCTGAATCCTTGTCGCGAGTGCATGGGGCCAAACGACCAACCTCTCCTAGCTCACTGGAGCTCAAATTGTG